>Ga0187893_10011332_pt1 | contig 12985 bp, 12 predicted proteins | sample MA1701074metaG_FD_139574 | JGI IMG/M metagenome (GOLD analysis project Ga0187893, IMG submission 139574) | White microbial mat communities from a basaltic lava cave in the Kipuka Kanohina Cave System on the Island of Hawaii, USA - MA170107-4 metaG ...
GCATGGATTTGAGCCTTGGGCTGCTGGCTCTTGTTCTGCTTGCGCCAGTACTGCTGTTGGTCGCGATTCTCGTGAAGTTCAGCTCCCCGGGACCGATAATTTTCCGGCAACGACGGTATGGGCTCGACGGCCAAATCATCGACGTCTACAAGTTCAGGACCATGACAGTCACGGAAGACGGGCCGGTAGTTCCACAGGCCACCCGGGACGACGACCGGATCACTGTCGTCGGTCGCTTCTTGCGCAAGTACTCGATCGACGAATTACCCCAGCTTCTCAACGTAATCCGCGGCAACATGAGCCTCGTGGGGCCGCGCCCCCATGCCGTCGCGCACAATGAGCAGTATCGGCGCCTGATCAAGGGCTACATGGTGCGGCACAAGGTGCCGCCGGGCATGACCGGACTCGCGCAGGTCAATGGTTGCCGCGGGGAGACGAGCCACCTCGAGGATATGCAACGGCGCATCGAGTACGACCTCGAGTACTTGCGGTACTGGTCGCCGACACTGGACCTGCGGATCCTGCTCCAGACGGCCTGGCAGGTCCTTTGGGACCGGAAGGCGTACTAGTAGTAGTTGTAGTAGCCCTTGTCGCTGCGCTCGACGGACTTGTTGAGCACCGCGCCCAGCAAGTTGAACTCTGCGAGCAGCTTGGCCGCGCTCGCAACGTCTTCGCGGGGTGAAACGCCCTCGGCAACGACCAGCAGCGTGGCATCCAGCAGCGGCGCGACGACCAACGGGTCGTCCGTCGAGAGGACGGGCGGCAGGTCGAAGATCAGGAACGCATCGGGCAGCCGATCCGCGAGGTCTGTGAGAAACGCCTGGCCCTGAGGCGAGGCGAGGAGATCCGAGGACCGGTCGACGGAGCGGGTGCTGAGTATGCAGTGCAAGCCCTGTTCGGCCAGCGTAACGATGAGTTGATCGAGGGAGCGCGTCCGGCCTTCGAGGTAGTCGGCGAGACTCACGGCCTGGTTGTCGCCGATGCCGAAATAGCGAGACACGCGCGGGCGGCGCAAGTCGAGATCCACCAGTACCACCGGTTGCATGCGCTCGGCCGCGATGGCGAGTGCAAGGTTGATCGCAGTGACGGTCTTGCCTTCTCCAGGACGCGCGGCCGTAACGCCGAGGCGGCGCCATCCATTCGTGCGCATCTGCCGCATGACGCGCGTGCGCAGCATGCGGTAAGCGCCTTCAGCCGGCTGGCGGGGATCGCTCTCGACAAGTATCCGGTTCTGGCGCAGCCAGGAGCCGTCGGTGACGATCGTCGGCGCCTTGGAGACGTCAATTGCGGGCAGAAGACTTGCGGCGGCCGCCCCATGGCCGTTGGAAGCACCGGTCACGGCCGCTGCACGGCGCTTGCGCGGCTCGCTGGCAGGCGCCTCGCTTTCCACGACCTGTACACTCGGGCGGCGGGAAGACTCGGCGTGCTTCTGCCGCGACTTGGCCAGCTCGATCGCGCGCTCGATGTAACTTTTCATGCCTTCAGGGCGCCAGCAACACGATGAGGACGATCACCGTCAAGGTGACGAGTGCCGTAATCACTCGGGTTCGCCGGCGCTGCGCCACGTCGCTCGGGCTGTCGATGATCGGGATCATTGCGATCGGCGGCACGTTCAACATGGCTTCCAGGTCGCGCGAACCGCGTACGGTCGTGTCCACAAAATCGGCCAGCCATGCCACTCCGAACGCCACGCCGATTCCAAGCAGAAACCCGAGTAACACGAGCACGGGCCGGTTGGGTTCGACAGGCGAGGTGGGCGCCCGGGCCGGCTCGGCAAACCTCAGAACCTGGCCCTGATCCTCGGACTCGACGGACTGCGCCAGCGTGGCCTGCGTGTAGCGGAGCCGGAGGCTCTCGTATTGGTCTTGCAGTAGCGCCCGCTCACGGGCGAGGGGAGCGTACTTTGCATCCATTTGCGGGCTGTAGGAATACTGCGAGAGGCGGCTTAGCAGGCCGGCGCGCCGCGCGCTCAGTTCACTGATCTCGATCTCTGCCGTGCGGATCCGGGTCTGGAGCTGGAGGAAGAGCGGATTGTCGGGCACCGGCGGAGCCGCCGCTTGCGAACCGCGGGCCTGGGCATCGGCCAGCTGTTTTTGCTGGCTCTCAAGGTTCTTCTTGAGGCGTACGACGTCCGGGTGGTCCTCCGAGTAGGACTCGCGGGCCGTCTGAAGCTGCTGCTCCGTTGCGGCAACCGACGCGCGAAGATTGTTGGCGATCAAAGCGTAGTCGGTCGGACCGCCGGTGAGCGAAGCGATCTCGCGCTTGAGCCTGATGATGTCGGGGTGGTTGTCACTGTAGCGCGCCTGCAGCGCAATCAGTTCCTGCTGGGCGACAATCAGGCGGTCTTCACCGCGCATGACGGTCTGCCCGTCCGCCAGTATCGCGCGATACCTCGACGTCTGTAGCGCTTCGGCCTCCAGCACGTCCTTCCGCTCCCGTGCTGCGCGCAGACTGGCGTCCACTTGCGCGAGGTCCCGGTCGATCTGTTCGTAGCGCTGAGCCGCGACCAACGGGTCCTCAGCAGCAATCACGCCGCCGGCTTGACTGAGAAGAGTCGCGATCTTGGCCTGGACCTCCGTCAACTGCTTGGAAACCTTGTCGGCTTCCGTCTGGAGGAAAGTGGTCGTGCGTGCCGCAGCGCCGGAACGCAAGGCGCTGTTCTCGGTGACGTGCAGGTTGGCCAGCTCGTTTGCGACCAGGCTCGCCTTGGCAGCCTCGCGGTAACGAAACGAAACCGTATAGGCGTAGGTCGTGACAATTCCTTTGCCCGTCGCGGTAGTCGGCGTACTGGTGATGGAAGGCGCGACAAGTGTGTCGGCACGGAACTTGTTGATCAGGTCTTCGATGATCGCGTTGTCCCGTGGGGCATACAGGTCGAGCTTTTCGATGACCGCCTTGACGTTGTCCGGCGACAGCACCCGCTGGGTCACGGGCACGAGCTGCTGGTCGGGATAGGCGGTCGCTGCCGCGTCAGCTATGACTGGCCGCTCCACGTCGATGGTCGCGATGGCTTCGTAGATCGGGGTCTGCGAGTACGCAAACAGCACGAAAGCGAGAAGCACGAAACCGCCGGCGCCCGCGGCGAGCTTACGCCGGCGCTTGATCATCGCCACGTAGTCGGAGAAAGTCCGCTCGTCCGTCATCAAGCCCACGACCTCATGGCGCCCGAATACACGCAGAACACGCCTTCAAACACCCCTAGCGGCGCCCGGCCATACTACGACATAAACCGTTCTCCGGCCTACGCGAACCCGTCGCGTTATGGCTAATGTCGCCGGAAATGGAGGCGGATCACGCCCAATGGGAAGATTTTGTTGCATCCATGGCGGAAAACCCCGGCTCCGGCAACTCGCGTTACCTGACAACGCGCCTCCCACCCTTGCGATATCATGCGCAGAATTGCGTGAATCGGACACCGAATCAAGGAGATAGGGCGGTGAAAAAGCGCTGGTACGGATTGCTCATGGCATTGCCGTTTTTCGCCGTTGCGCTTCCTGGCGCCGCGCAGGAAGCCGGCTACACCGTCAAGCCGGGCGACGTGCTGGCCATCTCCGTGTGGAAGGAAGATGCGCTCCAGGGCGACGTGCTCGTGACGCCGGACGGCGCGTTCGCCTTCCCGCTGGTCGGACTCGTCGACGCGCGCGAGAAAACGGTCGACGACCTGCAGAAGATCCTGACCGAGCGCCTGGTCAAGTATATTTCCGATCCCGTAGTTACCGTGGCCGTACGCGAGATCCGCGGCAACAAGGTCTACGTGATCGGCCAGGTGAACAAGCCCGGCGAGTTCGTCGTAAACCCGCGCGTTGACGTGATGCAGGCTCTCGCCATGGCGGGGGGCACGACGCCGTTTGCGTCGCTCGGCAACATCACCGTGATCCGTCGGACCGGCACGCAACAGCAGGCCCTGGACTTCGACTTCAACGCAGTCGCGAAGGGCAAGGACCTCAAGCAGAATTTCGAGCTGCGGAGCGGCGACATCGTCGTCGTGCCATGACACCGGGGAAGACACACATGCGAATCAGACAATGCGCTGCTGCCTTCGTTGCGTGTTACGCGGGCATCGCCGGCGCGGATGCAAACTGGAGCTTTGACCCGAAGGTGATCGCCCAATTCGAGACGGACGACAACAACAGGCTCACCAATGTGCGCGGCAACGAAGTGTCCATCCAGGGCATTACGGTCAATGCGCAGCTGGCCATGCGGGCGCTTACGCCGCGCAGCGATTTCACACTGACACCGCGCGTCCTGGCGTCTTTCTACCCGGACGATCGTGACGAAGAGCGCCGGATGGGCGGCGTCCTGGGAAACTGGCAGTTCAAAGGCGAGAAGTGGCAGTCGCGTGTGGACGGTTCGTTCGAAGTGCGCACGATTCTCGGGCGGTTCAATCCGGACGACGACGGCGGGCTGGGCGAGCCTGACCCCGGCACAGGGTCCGGGCGCAGTGAGGATGAGACAGACCAGTATTCGCTGCTGTTCCGGCCGCGATTCGACTACTCGTTCACCGAGCGCACTGCGCTGCTGCTGCAGGGCCGATTCAAGCAGGTCGAGTTCGACGACCAGGTGGAGAACGACCGCCAGAATTTCGAAGACATCGAGCTGGCCACCGGTATTTCTTTCCAGACTTCGCCTACCGCTGAGCTTTCCGTCCTGGTCGGCGCATCCCAGTTTGAGCCCGAAGACGGCTTCGATTCCGAGTCGCAATTCCTGATCGCAGAATGGAACAAGACCCTGTCTGAAACGTCGCGCTATTACTTCCGGGGCGGCGCCAACCGGGTGAAAGTCGACGACATCGACGCGGACTGGGAGACCGGCTTCAGCGGCGGCGCCGGCATCCAGTGGACATTCGAGGTGACCGAGCTCTTGCTCGACTACAACCACTATCTCGATCCGAGTGCGTCCGGGCGCCTGGTGAATCGCGACCAGTTGCGCTTCGAGCTTGCGCGCCAGCTCAGCGAGCGATCGAGCCTGATCTTGAACGCTCGCGCCATCGTGGACGAGAAGGCGGTCGACGTGGACGGCCTGGAGAAGCGGGAGTTCTTTACCGGCTCGATCCAGTACGAGTGGCGATTCCGGCAGCAAATCAGCCTGCTGGGCGGCTATGAGTACAGCTGGCGCGAGTACGAAGACGACGAGACGGACGCGACCTCGAACCGGTTCTTCCTGGGCGTGCGCTACCAGCCCAATCGCCGCTGAGCGGTTCCTTCAGTCGCGCGCCTGAACCAGTCGCGCGGCGTCTTCGCGCGAGCGGAACTGGATCACCCGCTCGATCTGGTAATCCTTGATTGCGCGCGCGTGCGTGAAGATGATCAGCTCGCCGAGCAGCCCCAGGGCAAAGAGCTGCAGGCCCAGCACGACCAGGAGCGTGGAGAGGAGTAGCGCCGGACGGCCGGCCAGGCCCTGGCCGGTGATCAGCTTGTCCGCGATCAGCCACAGTACGAGCACCGAGCCCACCGCGAAGGTGGTCAGGCCGACCATGCCGAAGAACCGCAGCGGCTTCTTGGTGAACCGCACCAGGAAAAAGATCGTGAAGATGTCGAGCAGGCCCCGCGCGTAATCTCGCGGGCCATAGAGGCCGCCGAAGCGGTCCTGCGGCGACTGGGCCAGGTCCACCTCGCGCACCGAGAATCCCTGGCGTTCCGCGAGCACCGCGAGGAACCGGTGCTGGTCGCCGTACAGCTGGATTTCCTCGAGCACGCGGCGCGGGAATGCCCGTGCGCCGCAGCCGAGGTCATTGAGCCGCACTCCGGTGATCCAGCCGAGCAGGCGGTGGAACAACGAGCGTCGCATGCCTTCGAAAGCCCCGCCCGCGCGCGGCCAGCGGCGGCCCACGGCGATGTCGACGTCGGAGAGGGCGGCGACCAGCTTGCGGACTTCCTGGCCGTCCACCTGCGGATAAGCGGGCAGCGTGACGATAGTTCCGCCGGCGGCATGCTCGAAGCCCGCCATCAGCGCGGTTGCCTCACCGAAGCTCCGCGTCAGCGAAATGACGGTGAACCGCGCGCCGCCCTCTATGAGCGCCCGCAATCCGTCCGCAAACGCGCGGCGCGGGCCGTCGAGCACGTAGATGAACTCGTAGGATTGTCCCAGCGCTTCGAGCCCCGCGCGGTACTCCGCGTGCAGCGCCGCCGCCTCGCCGTGGCGCTCACCGACCGGGACGATCACGGAAATCGCGGGTCCCGCCTGGAGGCTGGAATCAGACATGGCCATTGCCCCAGATGGACTCGGTCAGGCGCGAGAATTGCCGCTCGCGCAGGTCGCCGAGCTTGTAGATCAGCTCGCCAAGCACGCCGCTGCAGATCATGATCGTCGCGCCGAATACCAGGATGATGCCGGAGCCCGCGATAGGCAGCGGAATCAGGCCCTGCGTCTCGAACCAGCTGTTCAGCGAGTAGCCGAGGGCGAACAGGCCGATCGCAAACAGCGGCAGCGAGAGCAGGCAGAACCACAGCAGCGGGCGGGCGGTGAACGAGGCGACTGTCTTGATCACCATGAGATCAAGCAGCACCTTGTATACGCGCGACAGGCCGTACTTTGATTTCCCGAACTGGCGCGCGTGGTGACGCACCTTGATCTCGGCAATGCGCGGTCCCGCGATCGAGGCCATCGCCGGGATGAATCGGTGCATCTCGGAGTAGAGCGGGATGTGCTTGATCAGGTCGGCGCGATAGGCCTTCAGCGAGCAGCCGTTGTCCTTGATCGGCACGCCTGTGACTCTGCCGATCAGCCAGTTCGCGATCTTCGAGGGGATCTTGCGCGAGATCAGCTTGTCCTGGCGGTTGTGGCGCCAGCCGACCACGATGTCGTACCCCTCGTCTATCTTTGCGAGAAAGGTCCCGATGTCGGCCGGATCGTTCTGCAGGTCTCCGTCCATGGTCACCAGCACCCGGCCTCGGGCCTGCTCGATGCCGGCCGCCATGGCTGGGGTCTGGCCGTAATTGCGGCGGAACTTGACGACACGCACGCGGGGGTCTGCGCGCGCGATGTCCGTGGCGAGGGCGAGCGTGCGGTCGCGGCTGCCGTCGTCCACGCAAACGATCTCGAAGGGGATGCCGAGCGGTTCGAGCGCGGCGACGATGGCCGCGTGCATGCGCGTCACATTGTCCTCTTCGTTGTAGAAGGGGACGATGACGGACAGTGCGGGGGATTCGTCGACCTGGCTCAAGCCGCGACTATAGCGCGCAGGCATAATGTAAAAACGAGAATCGCGTCACCGGGAAGCGTGTTTTGCTCAAGGATTCAGAATTTTATCACGGCTACGATGGGCGCATGTTTGACGCCCGCATCCTCCAATGACCGCTGCGCCCTGGCCCAATTTCTTCATAGCGGGCGCTCCCAAGGCCGGTACGTCGTCCTTGCACGCCTACCTGCAGGGCATACCCGGCGTATTCATGTCGCGCATCAAGGAGCCCAACTATTTTTCGCGCGTCGTCGTGCCGCCAGATCATCCCGTCCGGCCGATCCGCGAAACCGAGGCCTACCTGCAGCTTTTCTCGGGGTCCGAGGGCTTTGCGCTTGTCGGCGAGGCGAGCCCGACCTACCTCGCCGACCCCGAGGCACCGCGGCTCATCAAGGACGTCTCGCCGGGCTGCAGGGTGCTCGCGAGCTTGCGCGACCCGGTCGAGCGCGCGTATTCGCATTACCTCATGATGCGCAACAACGGGTTCACGGATCGCAGCTTCCCCGATGAGATCAGGCGAGGTTTCGAGTTGTGCGCGCAGCGCGACATCGTGCTGCTGCGGCCGGACGTCGGGCTGTACCACGACCAGGTCGCGCGCTACCTTGAAACCTTCGGACCGGCGCAGTTCATGGTGCTGGTCTTCGAAGAGTTCATGGCAGACCCGGCCGCAGCCCTGCGGAAAATCCTGGCATTTGCCGGCGTGGAACACGACATCGGCGATTTTCGCCCGCCGGCTTACCGGCAATACGCGGAAGTTCGCGGGTCGTTCGTCCGCCGCCTGTTCGGGAACCGCACGGTTGCGAGAATGTCGGAGGCGCTCGTGCCTTCCCGTGCACGCAAGTGGGTGAGGGACAGGATCCTCATGAAAAAGGCCGCCAAACCCCGGATGGACGACGAAGGGAGACGCCTGTTGACGGATTATTATCGGGACGACGTCCGGAAGCTTTCCCGGCTCCTGGGCAGGCCCTTGCCGTGGCGCAATTTCCCCGAGGTGCAGGGCGAGTCGGCGGGAAAGGTCGCATGAGCGCACCGCAGCCGAATTTCCTGGTCGTCGGTGCGGCGAAGTGCGGCACGACCTCGCTCCACTACTGGCTCGGGCAGCACCCCGAAATATTCGTGTCAAAGCAGAAAGGCCTGCACCACTTTGCGGCGGACTGGCTGGCGAAGAACTCCAGCGGCCCGGGCGACAAGCGGCACCTGAAGGGCATGGCCGTCAGCTGGGAGCAGTACCTGGGGCATTTTCGCGAGGCGGCTGCGCAACGCGCAATCGGGGACTTCTCTCCGTCCTACTTCTCGTGGTGGCCGTCGCGCGAGGCGATCCGTGCGCGGCTCGGCCGCCCACGGATCCTGCTTTCGCTGCGGGATCCGGTCCAGAAGGCCTTTTCGCAATACACGCACCTGATCCGCGACGGTCGCGAGAGCTTGTCATTCTGGGAGGCCCTCGAGGCCGAAGCCGAGCGCAAGGCGAAGGGCTACGGCGCGCTCTGGCTTTACAGCGAGAGTGCCTGCTACGCAGAGTCGACCGAGCGATTCCTAGAGTTTTTCGGCCCGGATGATATGCGCGTCTACCTGTTCGAGGAGACGATTCGCGACCCGCAGGCGGCACTGGAAGGCATATTCCGCTTTCTCGGCGTCGATCCCGGATTCCGCATCGCCTCCAGCGAGCCGCGACACAAGTCGGGCGCGCCCAGGTCGCGACTGCTGGCCTCGGCAGTGAACAGTCCTTTTCTGCGAAAGGTCGCACGCGCCCTGCTGCCCGGCGGTTTTGTCGCAAGGATGGGGACCCGTGCGACGGAGCTCAACACGGGCGCCAAGCCGGTTCTCGACGAGCGCTCGCGCAGCTATTTGCTGGAGAAGACCCGGCAAGACCGACAGCGCCTGGCGGCGCTGCTGGGGCGTTCATTGCCATGGCCCGGTTAGGCGAGTGAAGGGCTCGCGTACCCGTACCGAATCATCGTGGCCTCGGTGGCCGCCCGGATCCGCCGGACATCCGCCGGCGCAATGTCGCGGCCGTCGTTTCTGCTGGGGCGCAGGCGGCACGAGAGTGCGGACAAGGTCGTCGCGTCCGACTCGATCCCGCAGTGCTCCAGTACACGGCGCAAGGTTTCCTGCGGCTGATCGTTGAGTTCCTCGTAACGAACGACCAGTACCGCGCTGGCCAAGGTCGCATCGGTCTCGAGCTGGTCCTTCAGGCGGCCATAGACATGCGACCAATAGGCGGCCCAGCCGCCCAGCTCGTCTCCGGATCTCCAGCGCTCGAGCACATCCCCGATCGCATCATCATGCCCCATGTTCACGGGGACTCGGTCGAGACCGAATTCGAAGTGGCCAACGCGACGGAGGTACTCGCGTGCGGACGGATTCGCCGACTGTCCCGCCGTGAAGTTGTGGTGCTGACGAGCGAGCGAAGCGACGTGGCCGAGGGGATGGCGGATGGGGACAACGAACCGGGCGTCCGCGAACAGCGCCTGGATATACGCGAGCCGGGCGACGTTGTAATTTCCCTTGGCGAGGTAACGGCGGCCGTTTCGAACCAGCAGGATCTTGCGAATGTGGCGGCGATAGACTTCCGCGAACTCTTCATTGCGGGTTTCGCGGCCAAGAAGATTGGGCGCCGACGGGTCGTGCGAGCGCGGGAAGTAGCGCATCCATATCGGCTCTTCCATGGCCTCCGGGCTCTCCGGCGTGATTTCGATGCCGTCCTGGTGAGGGCGCTCGCGTGGCCGGACGTCCCTCTGCGGCACCAGTTCCAGGAACCTGTTCCAGAAATACGGCGTCCAGATGGGTGGGAAGTCGCGATAGCGGTGTGTTGCCATGGACGGCAGGCGGGACAGCAGTTCCAGCAGGATCGTCGTGCCTGACCGCGCCAGCCCGGTCACGTAAATGGGCTTGGCGATGGCAATGCCGTCGAGCTCGTCGCGCAACATGGCCGACTCGAGGCGCTCGAGGCGGGCCCAGAGATGGGGAAATTCATGGCAGACGTAACCGAGGAAGCGATCGCTGCCGGAGACTGCAAAACGGTCACTCAATCCGGAACACAACCTTGATCAGCAACGACAGGACAATCAGAGTCGTGAAGAAAGGAGCTGCCCAGCCCGAGTACCACGTTGCACGTTGGCCCAATACCGGCAATCCGGGAAATCCGAACTCCAGTCGCGCGACCGACGACCCGGCGGGCAGATAGCCGAGCGGATTTCCGATGATCGCGTTCCACCAGCGGCGCGGCTCGATGACGTCCGCTCCCGGCGATCCTGCGTCGAGGGTCATAAGTGCCGTGCGCCGATCATCGAAAAGCGTGACCATCCCGCCTGCAGCAGGCCAGATGACGAATACCCCGCCGGGGCCTTGCTCGAGTGCGGAACCGGGTTCCGCGCCAATCGTGGCGCCCATGGGCAGCACGGTCACGGCGACGCGCTGCCCGGCGGAAGGCGCCTGGAATGAATATGCGGATTCCAGCCAGATGAGACAGGCGACGAGTGGCAGGGAGGCGAGCAGCGCCGGGAAGAAAATCCAGCCGATCTGGCGGAGCGAGAGCAGCAGCGAGCGTTGCACTATCGGCATGAGCTGCTCGAACTCGCCGTCGAAATCCGCCAGTTGCTGACGGGCGCCAGCGGCCTGCTTGCGGAGTGTTGCGATCTTTCGCTGCGGGGAAAAGAAACGATATAGACCCATGCTGACAATGGACATGACGCAGCCCCAGGCGATGAGGCGCGCCAGCGGACCCAGCGCAACGGGCAACAGCTGATCGATGGCGGCGAAGGCCGCAACGGCTGGCCCGAACAGCGAGGTCCCGGGATCGCCCAAGCTCAGGGCGATCCGGAGTTCGGCCCATCCGTGCCGCCGTCGACTCCTGGGGAATTGGCCGCAGCCTTGCGGCGCGCCAGGTAGCGCTTCACGGGCCAGCGCACGACGGCCCAGAGTGCAAGGAAGATCGCCGAAATCAGCCCGATCAGCGCGCCGATGAGCGTGACGCCGGCGCCGGGCCCCACATAGGCCTGCGCCGGCAGGGCGCAGCACGCGAGCGCAGCGGTTGCAAGGTACTGCCATCGTTTCGTGTGCAACATCGTGTTACCTGGGTGTCCTAGGGTGCGTCGAGTACGAACTGGATGTATTCAGGCGCGTAGCGACGCGCCTCCTGGATGGCTGGAGCAAATGCGGAGTCAGGCGAGGCGCGTCCGGCGGTGAAGTATTCCCAGACGAGCTTTCCATCCCGGGTCAGCTCGAGCAGACGCCCGGGCGCGGTCTCGGTGATCAAAACATTGCCGTTCGCGAGAACCTGCTGGCTTGCGCCCCAGCCGGAGTAGAGGTCGTAGCCGTCGCCCACGGACGCCTGCCAGGTGATTTCTTCGCTCAACGGGTCGATTTCGAGGACCCGCGAGCGTGCACCGCGCGAAAAATCCCCGCGGTTGTCGAACAGCATGATGCGGCCGTCGACGATGTCCGGATCGTGTTGCTTGAGCCAGCTTCCTTTCATGAGCCAGACGACCTTGCCGCTCGTCAGGTCGATCGTGGCGAGAGAATCCATGTTGCGAACGGAAACCAGCACCTGGTTCTTGCCGATGACCGGCGTCGGGTTCCGGCTGTCGTAGGGCTCGATGGCATTCACGTGGAAGTAGTCGCCTTTCCAGTCGCGCCGCTGCACCAGCTTCTCGACGGCGGTCGCGAACGGCGTCCCGACGAACGCTTCCATGATGGACAGGCGCTTGACCGTCTGCCCGTCCGAGTCGACGACGTGCACGAAATCCTCAAGAAACGGAGTCTTGAGGTTGTCCAGTTCCGGGATGGCCTCATCCCGGATCGCCTGGCCGATCGCGTAGATCAAGCCGTCTTCCCCGACGATGACGTCGTGGTGCATGAATCCAAAATTAGCCCAAAGCAGCTTCGAATCCTTGTCGAGTTTGGCGAGCGCGAACCCGTAAGGCGTGAACTGCCGTCGCTGCAGGACGACGACGAGGTCACCGTTCGGATAGACGTGAGCCGAGCGCCAGCCGAATTTTACATCCGGCACGAGGTCGGCTCCATAACGCGCTTGCAGATCGGCGGCCTTCACCGACCACTGGTGCACCAGCTTTCCCGTCATGTCGATCAGGTACGCGGCTTCGTTCTCTCCTGAGGTCAGGACCGTGTAACCGCCCGCGGAAAACGCCGCTTCGTGCAGGGTCACGCCGCTGCGCGTGTCGCTGCGTTCACCGTTCCGCGCATCGGCGCCGGTTTCGACGTCACTGATCCAACCCATCTGGATGGCCGACGCGCGCGCCGCGGTGACGGCATCGTCGACGATGGGGTAGGGAAACAGGTTCAGGCGAGCGATCAGCAGGCCCGCGACGAAGACCAGGAAGACGAGCGCGCTGAAGAAAAGGATGCGTTCCAGGCCCTCGCGTCGTCGCGACATTCCTGCGTTGGCATTCGGCTTGTTCATGCGTTGTTGGCTAAACCTGACGTTGGCACGAGTGTCACTCAAATGCGACCGCAATCACAATAGTCGTGTGACATAGCGCGTGAAACGACCGGTTCCGCATGAGTCGAATGGCCTTGTGATAACCTCGCGCCGGCATGTGCGGACTTGCCGGACTAATCCGACTCGATGGTGTGCCAGCCGGCCCTGAGGACGAGCGTCTCGTCCGCTCCATGTGCGACCTGTTCGCGTACCGAGGCCCCGACGACTCAGGTGCCCAGGCGATCGGCAGCGCTTGCCTCGGCTCCCGCCGACTCGCGATCATCGATTTGTCGCCCGCGGGTCACATGCCCATGAGCGACCCGACCGGGCGCTGGTGGATCGCCTACAACGGCGAGGCCTACAACTTCGCC
>Ga0187893_10011333_pt1 | contig 12985 bp, 17 predicted proteins | sample MA1701074metaG_FD_139574 | JGI IMG/M metagenome (GOLD analysis project Ga0187893, IMG submission 139574) | White microbial mat communities from a basaltic lava cave in the Kipuka Kanohina Cave System on the Island of Hawaii, USA - MA170107-4 metaG ...
GCAGTGCGCGAGGGGATGTAGAAGGTCTCGCCGACCTGGAGGTCGTCGAACCAGCGCGGCTCGGCGAGGCGGTGTGTCTCCGGATTGAAGGCTGGATCGGGCAACTCGTGCCCGGCCGCTAGCGCGCCGGCGCCGGGACGGAGGCCGCCGCCGTCGTCGGGATCCGCCCCGGCAGCAGCGAGACGAACAGGGTGGTCGACGCGGAGATGCCGGCCATCACCAGCAGGAGCGTGGTGAAGCCGGCCGCCTTGACGGTGGGCCCGAGCAGGTAGACCGCCAGCGCGCTGACCCCGAAGGAGACGGCCAGGCGCATGCCGGCCACCCGGGAGCGCATGCGGTCGTCCACGTACTGCACGATCATCGCGTCGATGAACGGGATGGCGCCGAAGACGAACACCATGAAGAGGAGAACGAGGGCGTAGAGAGCCCAGCCGTGCGCGTGCGCGGCCAGCGCGAAGAGCGGAACCTGCGCGGCCACGATCGGCAGGTAGACCGTCTTGAGCGGGTAGCGGTCGATGAGCCGGCCCACCACGATCTGGGCGAAGGAGGCGATGGTGTAGACCACGGCCAGGAGCACCCCGAGCGTTGCCGGATCCTCGATGAGCCCGCGCAACCGCTCGGCGAGGAGCTGGTTGTTGCCGTTGGTGGTGAAGTTGAAGATCATGCTGCCCGAGACCGCGGCGAGCGTCATCACGAAGAAGATCCGCATCATCATCGCGGCGGGCAGGTCCACCGACTTCCTGGGCCGGCGGGCGGGGGCCATCTCCTCGCGCGGCACCACGATGGCGAAGACGATGCCGCAGGCGATCGCGAGCAGCGCGGGAACCGCGAAGGCCATGCGCCAGCCCACCTGCTGGACCAGGAAGCCGGTCAGGATGGCCGCCGCCGCGATGCCCAGATTGCCGGCGAGACCGTTGAGCCCGATGGTGAAGCCGGGCCGCGTCGAGCTCTGCACGATCATCGGGATGCCGACCGGGTGGTAGATGGAGGCGAAGGCGCCCATCAGGGTGAGGGTCGCCGCGAGCTGCCACGGCCGCTGAGCCGCGGCCACGAGCAGCCCGGCTCCGCCCAGGCCCAGGAAGAAGATGACCATCATGACCCGGCGGCCCCAGAGGTCGCCGAGCCGGCCCGCGGGCAGCGAGCCCAGCCCGAACAGCACGAAGGCCCCAACGGTGTAGGTCATGAGGTCCTGCCACACCATGCCCCACTCCGCCGCGATGGTGGAGACCGCGGTGGCGAAGATGAGCAGGAAGAGATGATCCATGGCGTGACCGGCGTTCAGCAGCAGCGCGGTCGGGCTCGTGTTGGACATGTCGTTTACCGTCCTGGGCGTGCCCAGATGCCCCGGTCGTGCATGAGGCGGATCTGGCGCCGGATGACCTTCTCGCGGTACTCCTTGTGCTTCATGGGCGCGCGCTTGAGATAGAGGTTCTTGGGATAGATCGGCTTCTCGTAGAGCATACCGTAGAGCTCGGTGCGCAGGTCCTTCATCCAGTTGTCCCACTGGGCGCGGGCGCGGTGGTCCCGCAGGGCCTCGACGTCGATCACCCCGCCCACGTAGGTGGAGCCGGCCCCGTAGTCCTGGCGGCCGACGATGCGCCCCTTGTAGTCGATGATGAACGACCGGCCGCCGAAGGTGTCGATGGGCGTGCTCTCCTCCGGGAACAGATAATACGTCCCCATATTCGGGGCGACGACATACATGTTGTTGTCGAGGGCCCGGGCCCGGCTCTGGATCTCGAAGATCTCGTTGCCGGTGGCCGGGTGGGGGTAGGAGGCGCGGTAGACCACCTCGGCCCCGTTGAGGGCCAGCGCGCGCGCGTTCTCCGGGTAGGACCCCTCGTTGGCCATCATGATGCCGAGCCGGCCGATCTCGGTGTCGACTACCGGCCAGAAGGTCTGTAACGTGCGGCCGTACTTCTCCACCCACCAGTCGTAGACGTCGTGGGGGCAGACCGAGTGCTCCACCGGGAAGAGCGGGGAGACCTTGTAGTGCTGCAGGATCACCCGGCCCCGCGGATTGACGATGAAGCCCACGTTGAAGTAGCGGTCCTTGAGATCGGGATGCCGCGCTTTGGCCTGGGCCATGATGAAGGCGTTGTACTCCTTGGCGATCTTGCCGAGCGCCTCCGTCTCCTCGCCGGGGATGTCGATGGCGCACTCGCGGGCGAACGTGGCGTGATCCAGGTCGAGCACCTCGTCGTTGAAGGCCTGGAGCGCGCCCTCCGGGAAGGCGATGAGCCGCACCGGCAGGTCGAGGCTCGACAGCCAGGAGGCGGCCTTGACCAGGTGGGAGAGGTGCTCGAGGTTGATCTTGATGTCCTTCCGCTTGCGGATGCCCCGGACGGTGGGGACGAGTCCGACGGCGGTGTAGGGCTTGATCATGAGCGCGCTCCTTGCGGTGGGAGGTCCGTGCCCTGCTGCCGGTGCACTTCTTCCATGATCATGGTGTTGAGGTCGTCCACGAGCTTGCCGCGCTCCTGGCTCCCGTCGTTGCGGATCAGCTCGCGGATGCGCGCGGGCCGGGCCGAGAGCATGATCAGCGTGGTCCCGATGGCCACCGCCTCCTCGATCGAGTGCGTCACGAAGAGGATGGTACGCCGGGTCTCGGCCCAGATGCGACGGACTTCCTGCTGCATGATCCGGCGGTTCTGGGCGTCGAGCGCGCCGAAAGGCTCGTCCATCAGGAGCAGGTCCGGCTCGATGGCCAGCGCCCGCGCGATGGCGGCCCGCTGGCGCATGCCGCCGCTGACGCGCCCGGGATAGTACTCCTCGAAGCCCTGCAGGCCCGCGAGCCTCAGGTACTGCGCGGCGCGGGCGTGGCGGGCCGGGGCGTCCAGCCCGAGCGGCTTGAGCACGAGCGCCACGTTGTCGCGCAGGGAGAGCCACGGCAGCAGCCGATCCTCCTGGAAGACGACCCCCACGTGACGCTGGTGCCGCCGGTCGGCGATCACTGCCTTGCCGTCGAGCAGTACCTCGCCCCGGCTGGCCGGCTCGATGCCGCCCACGATGCGCAGAAGCGTGGTCTTGCCGCAGCCGTTCGGGCCCAGCAAGCAGACGAACTCCCCCGCCTCCACCCCGAAGGAGACGGCGTCGATGACCGGGATCAGGAAGTCCTTCCCGACCCCGCGGACGTCGAGCTTCAGCGCCATCGGGCCAGGCGCCGGTTGAGCGTGTCGAAGAGCAGCTTGTCGGTGGCGACCATGATGAGGATCATCACCAGCGCCCACACGAAGACCATCTGGGTGGCGAGGATCTCGCGGCTGTAGTTCATCACGTAGCCGATGCCGGAGGTGACCCCGAAGATCTCGGCCACCACCGACACCTTGAGGGCCAGCCCGAAGCCCACCTTCGTGCCCGCCACCAGATAGGGCAGGGTGGAGGGAATCACGATCGCGGTGAACTTCTCGTACTCGCCGAGGCGATAGACGTCGCCCATCTCGAGGAGCCGCCGGTCCACCGCGGCCACCCCCTCCACCAGGTTCGACGCCACCACGGGCAGCGTGATCATGAAGGTGGTGAAGATCGGCGCCCAGTTGCTGAGCCCGAACCAGATCAGCGAGATGACGATCCAGACGAAGACCGAGGTGGAGTTCAGGATCGCGAGCAGGTCGGCCACGATGCCGCGCGCGGTCCGCGAGGCGAAGGCCCCGAGGCCCATCAGCAGCGAGACGAGGACGGCCAGGCCGAAGCCCACCGCGATGCGGGACAGCGAGGCGGCAGCGTGCGTCCAGATCTCGCCGCTGCGCACGATCTCCGCGAAGCCGGTGACGATGGAGCTGGGCGCGGGCAGCACGTAGGCGCCGTAGCGCCGCGACAGCAGCGCCCAGCCGGCCAGGACCACGACGAGGGCGGCGAGGGTCGGCAGGTGCAGGCGGCCGGCCCAGTCGCGCGGGCTCACGATTGCCCAAATTCGGTCACGAGCGGTGGAAGAACTCCCGGCGGATACGGTCGGGGTTGTCCCAGAGGTCCGACTTGAGGAACCCGAACTCCTTGTTGATCTTGAGCTGGGCGATCAGCGTCTCCACCTGCTCGTCGGGCAGCCCGGAGAGCATCCGCACTGTCTCCTTGTGGGCGACCGCGATCACGTCCTTGGGCAGCTTGGTGACCTCCCCGACGATCTCCATGGCCCGAGCCGGGTTGTTGTACCAGATGTCGACCGCGTCCTTCTGCGCGTCGTTGAGATCCTTCGGGAAGGACGGGTTCTTCTGGATGAACTCGGTGCTGGCCAGATAGCAGACGTGGACGGGAAAGCCGGTCGCCCGCCCGGTGGCCTTGCGCCACAGATCGATCTGCTTGGCCAGATAGACGCCCTCGCCGCGGAAGACCACCTGGTCGGTGATGGGCTGCCAGGCGATGATGGCGTCCACGTCCTTCTTGCCCAGCATGGTGACCATGTCGGGCGGCGAGGTCGCGGTGACGAGCTGCGTGTCCTTCTGGAGATCGAGCCCGTAGCCCTTCAGGGTGAGCGCCCGGATGTCGAAGAAGGTGGAGGTGCCGACGATCGCCGCCACCTTGCGGCCCTTGAGGTCCTCCACCTTGGCGAGCCCCGCGTCCTTGCGCGCGACGATGGCACCCAGCACCGCGGTGGCCACCCCGGTCACCTTGAGTGGGACGCCGTCCTCGAAGGCCTTGGCGGCCAGCGCGAAGCTCATGTCGATGGCGTCCACGTTCTTGGCCGCGAGCTGGTTCAGCAGCGGGCCCGGCGCGCCCGGGACGATGGAGTACTCCGCGCTCCACCCGCGCTTGCCGAGCAGGTCCTCCTTGTGGATGATCTCGGTGGCCGCCCAGCCGAGCTGCAGGTACGCGAGGCGGACCTTTCCCTTGCCCTGGGCCCTCGGGACGGCCGGCGCGCCCGCCATCGCGGCGGCGGCCCCGCCGCCAGCCAGCTTCAGGAACGCGCGCCGCTGCATCGCGCGCGCTCCTAGCCCTTCACCTTGGGCAGGTGCTTGAGGGCCTCCTGCACCTTCTCCTCGGGGTACTCGTAGTCCTGGAGCTTGCCGGCCAGGTACGCCTCGTAGGCCGAGAGATCGAGGAAGCCGTGACCGCAGAGGTTGAACACAATGGTCTTGCGCTTGCCTTCCTTCTTGCACTGCAGTGCCTCGTCGATGACCCCGCGCACCGCGTGGGCCGCCTCCGGGGCGGGCAGGATGCCCTCGGCCCGCGCGAACTGCACCGCGGCCTTGAAGGTGGCGATCTGCGGCACCGCGCGCGCCTCGATCACGCCCTCGTCGAAGAGCTTGCAGATGAGCGGGGCCATGCCGTGATAGCGCAGGCCGCCCGCGTGCATGGGCGCGGGCACGAAGGTGTGACCGAGCGTGTGCATCTTCACGAGCGGGGTGAGACCCACCGTGTCGCCGAAGTCGTAGACGTACTTGCCCTTGGTGAGGCTCGGGCAGGCGCTGGGCTCGACGGCCACGATCCGGCGCTTCTTGTTCTTGCCGGTGAGCTTGTCGGCCGCGAAGGGGAAGGAGAAGCCGGCGAAGTTGGAGCCGCCGCCGATGCAGCCCACGAGGATGTCGGCCTCCGCATCGGCCCGCTCGAGCTGCTTCTTGGTCTCGAGCCCGATCACGGTCTGGTGCATGAGCACGTGGTTGAGCACGCTGCCCAGGGAATACTTGGTGTCGTCGCGGGTGGCCGCGTCCTCCACCGCCTCGCTGATCGCGATGCCGAGGCTGCCCGGCGAGTCCGGGTCCTGCTCGAGCACCTTCTTGCCCGCCTGGGTGTCCGGGCTCGGGCTCGCCACCACCTGGGCGCCGAAGGTCTCCATCAGGATGCGGCGGTACGGCTTCTGCTGATAGGAGACCTTCACCATGTACACCTTGCACTGCAGCCCGAAGAACGAGCACGCCTGCGCGAGGGCGGAGCCCCACTGGCCGGCCCCGGTCTCGGTGGAGAGGCGCGCGACCTTCTCCTTCTTGTTGTAGTAGGCCTGGGCCACCGCGGTGTTCGGCTTGTGGCTGCCCGCCGGGCTCACGCCCTCGTACTTGTAGTAGATGTGCGCGGGCGTATCGAGCGCCTTCTCGAGCCGCCGGGCGCGGTAGAGCGGGGTGGGGCGCCACAGGCGGAGGATGTCGCGCACCTCCTCCGGGATCTCGATCCACCGCTCCTGGCTGACCTCCTGCTTGATCAGCTCCATCGGGAAGAGCGGAGCCAGATCCTGAGGCCCGATGGGCTGGCCCGTCCCCGGATGCAGCGGCGGCGGCAGCGGCGTCTTGAGATCGGCCTGGATGTTGTACCACTTCGTCGGAAGGTCCTTCTCGGAGAGGACGTACTTGGTGGTCATGTCAGCCGGCTTCCGAGCCATGGGCGGCCTCCTTCCAGGTCCGCTGCGGTGGGACTACGGGAAAGCGGGCACAACACTACAGGGCGGGCGTCGAAGCCGTCAAGGGGGTCGGTGGGCAGAGGGGCCTCCCGATTTACTTCACGGGCACCGCACCGTTGGCAACGATGACGGCCACGCCGGCGGAACTGCGAACGAACTCGACGAAATTGGAAACAGCCGCGGGGGGCATCGCCTTCGTAACCAGGAACGAGTCTCGGGTCAGCGTGTAGGTGTTGCGTCCCACGTTCTCCGCGCTGGGGATGACGCCATTGAGGGACAGGGCTCTGATCTGCCCCCGGCTCTGCTCCACGACTGTGGTTGTCGTCATTCCGATAGCGCCCGCGGTGGCGGCAAGCTCCTTCGCCATGTCCCGAGATCTGGGCATCACCCTCACGCGGTCGGGCATCTTGAGATCCTTCAAGCACGCGATCTTCCCGCGGACGACCTCCGCGTCAACCTCCGAGTCTGGCCGAGTGCGGGGAGCAATGGCGATGTCGGGTCCCTCGAGCTCCTTCCAGCTGGTGATTCTGCCCGCGTACACGTCACAGATCTGGGCGTCGGTGACGTTCGTCACGGGCACGCTCGCGTTTACGGCGAAGACGACAGCTATCTTGGCGATTTCGTGCACCGCCATTCCTCGGCGGATCAGCTCGTCGACAACCAGGCCATGGCTGGCCAAGGCGATGTTGATCTTTCCGTCCTCCAAGGCCCGCAGCCGCTCCTTGGTTCCCAGCCCCTTGCCCATCTCCACGGCCGCGGCTGGATAGCGCTCTTGATACGCCTTGGCGAGCGCCGCCACCAGAGGCATCACCCCGGTCGAGCCGTCAACGACGATCTTCTCGCTCGTTGGCGCGGGAACGGGAGCTACCAGCGTAAGGCCCAGGGTCAGCGCGCTGATACCGCATGCCCATCGAAGTCGCATGGCCCACCTCGCTACTGTTCACGATGTGGCGCGCCGACGGTCAGGCTGAGCGGCCGGCATCGAGCCGATCCGCTCTAGCCTGCTGTTCGGCGGCCGTGAATCAGACCCAGTTCTTGGTAATGAGCCCCGGAACACGTCTGAAGTGTTGGGTATTGTTGGTAACGAACGTCAGGGCGATGCCGGCAAATCGCCAGGCAGCGGACTGATCGAAGGACATACCCTCGATGGGCTCCACGAACGTGCCGATCAGGCGGTGAAGCTTGCACGATCGGCGTGCCTCAGCTCCGTAGCGGAGCTCCGCGAGGGTGAACGTCATCACAATGCGTTCGCTTCCAGCTTGCTCGCTTTCCACGCGGCACGGTCGATGGCGTACCAAACAACCGGAACTTCGGGATTCATCCAATAGCGTGTGCCTCTGTACGTGAGCCCCGCTTTCTCCATCACCCGGCGAGCGGCGGCATGCGCGGCGGCAGTGATACTGATGATGCATTGGAGGCCATGCTGCTCAAAGCCGAACTCAAGCGCCGCCAGGGCACCTTCGGTGGCGAGGCCGCGGCCCCACCATGCTTTGTGCAGCTCGAACCCTACCTCGATCTTGTCGACACCCGGCCAGTCATCAAGCTCGTCGAGACCGACCCTGCCGATCCAGGAGCCGGTGGTCTTGTCGATGGCCGCCCACGGGCCGAATCCGTTCACGCGCCATTGTCGCAAGCTCCCTTCGGCGAGCCTGGCGATTCGGTCCGGAGGCAGGTTTCGCCCGCCCCTGACCGCCGGGTCGTTGAAGAGGCGCTGAAGCTCCACGCCGTCTTCCTCACGCCAGGGACGTAAGAGAAGCCGAGTGGTCTCCACGGCGTTCACTCTCTCTTGCCGCGTAAACGACCGGGCTCAGAGCGCCTTCGGACTTGGCGCCGATGCGTGAAGGTTCTCAACGTAGGTCGCTCCCCTATGCGGCGAACACGCAGGCTGAGCGGCCGGCAAAGCCGGTCCGCTCAAGCCTGTTCTTCGGCGTCTGTTGCGAATCAGCATCGCTTTACGATGGCTCTCGGCCACGGGCGGCACCGACCAGGCTGCGAATTGTGACAGCCTCGCCGAGATGGATCGCGTTGTGCGTGATCGCGGACGTGCCCAGCTCGAATGCACGCGGCTGCCCCACGAAGACCTTTGAACCAATCGGGCACACGTGCGGCATCCGCCGAGGTGACGAGGTCCGCCCAGTTCGCGGGCCCGACGGTCTCGACGACGTCTCGGGTTCGGCGCCCGACCGCGTCGCGATATGCGCGGATTGCGGCGATGTCGGCGCTTGCGGCGAACTCGGTCAACTCATCTTCCGTCATGCCATTGCCGACGTCGGTCCGAATGATGCCGAGGCGGGAGGGCCAGCCCTCGTCGAGCACTTGCTGGCCCGCGGTGACGATCAAGTTCACGCCCACATCCTCGACGCGCGCCATGTGCCACAACAGCCAGACCAGTGAGTTGAGTCCCTTGGCAGGGCGGGCGCGCATCTGCTGGTCCGTCAAGCCGCTGAAGACCTGATCGGCGATCGACAGAACGGAAGACACCTTCGATGAGTGGACGCGCCCGTGTTGAAGACAGAAGAACGCCACCGGGTCCATGGGCTTCTACCTACATCCTCCCGGGAGTGTTGATGTACGCCGACCGCCGCCGGTCAGCCGCGCGGGCCCCCGGCCCGCGTCGGCTGCACCGGCTTGTTAGCTCGCCTTGCATTCCGGTCGGCTTGGCGGACCTTGGGCTATCGAGATTTCGCGTAGTCGATCATCCCCTGGAAGTCCACGACCACTGCCGGCTCGTTGCCCACTACCCAAGCGTCGTGGCCTGAGGGAAGGAGGGATACGTCACCCGGCCGACAGTCAAACTCGCTTCCGTCGTCCATGCGAACCCTCAGCACTCCCGACATGTGATACTGAAAGTGTGGGGCGTCGCAGCTCTTGGTCTTGGCGATGGGTTGGACCGATGTTGCCCATCGCCAGCCGGGCTCAAGGACAGCTCGGCCAATAGTTGCGCCGCCGATCTTGATAAGTTCGAGGCGTCCCTTCGGAAACTCCCGAATTTCGTCCGGCTTACCGAAGCCCTTCAGTTCTGCCTTGTCCATGTCTACCTCCTATCTGGTTGGACACGTGACTATCAGCCAGCTAACGACCATGGTGAGCGGCCGGCCGATGTCGGCCGGTCCGCTCCACCATGTCGTTAGGCGCTGCGATGGCCATCACTATTGCTGCGGCGCCGGCTGCATCCTCGGCTTCCCCTTATCAACCACGAGGGTGTTTACCACGCGGATTGGTGTATCGCCGACATTTCGGAGCTCATGGATGACCCCGCGGCGATTGTGCCAAGCCTCACCGGCGGGCACACGACGAGGCTCACGGCCCTCAACGCGAAGTTCGACGGTACCTTCGACAACCGTACCGTAGCAGTCGCCAGGATGCGTGTGGCGCCCGCTGGAGCCGCCCGGAGCGATCGAGATGGAAAGCATGACGGCTTCCTTGCTCTCATCGCTCTCTACCGGACTCTGGAGCATTGGCTTAGCGACGAACCCAGACATCTGAGCAGAAGAACGAGCGATCCGCACGCCGCCGCCCAGTGCGAACGCCCCAGTCGCAACTGCTCCCGAGCGGAGGAACTGTCTGCGTTCCATGGGACACCCCCTCGCGGGTTTGGAACACTGCGGCCAATACTACGCCGTTTCCGAATGGGAACGCCATCACAGGAGGTCCTCTTCAAGGACAGCAAGGGGGAGGTGCCCTCGCCGGCATCGTTGCGGGTCCTTGAATGCGCACTAACGTCGCGCACCACCTGCGGAGCGCGAAGCGGTCCGACAGGTGCATGCGGCAGTTAGGCGTGGCTGGCGATGTGCTCAAAGCGTCCGCGCCGACGTCACGTGCATCACGCCTGGCCCCTCAGCGCGCGCTTGAGTTGATCCAGGTGATTGTCGTCATGCCAGGTCGAGTGCAGGGCAATATCGGTGATCCTCAAAGGCCCGCGCGTAATATGCGTCCCGGTACGTTCCCGCTGGTCCGGCGTCAGCCCACGGAGTATGGCCAACGTCTCTTCTCGCAAGCTGCGGAACGACGCCAACGCTTGATAGGCGTCGTTGCGCTCATACTGGCGCATCGCCACCCAGGGATCGGGATCGATTGGCGCAAATCTCGCGCCGTCGGTCGCCAGGATGAGCTTGATGCGGTCCATGAACAACTCCTCGACGTCCCGGATGTGGCAGACGATCTCCTTGGGCGACCAGTTCTTGGTGTCTGGGCGGCTGGAGAGGTCCGCCTCAGAGGCGCCGTCGATTGCGGCGGCAAAATCATCGGCCGTCCTTGCCATGCGCGCCAGTGCCTCTTCGAGCTCCATAACGCCTCCGCGTTGTTCTTGGACCGGATTCGGCGACGTCGCCACGCCCAACGCTCGCGATAACCTGCGGCGGCTGAGCAACGCGAGGCCGCCGACGGGTTTATCGGGATGCTAGGCCGAACTTCTATCACGGCTTCCGGCCGATGCCTAGAAGGTGAGCACTTGAACCGCGAAAGCGTTGCCGCCTGCGGTCTCTATCTCGGCGACGATGCGCTCTGCCCCGTCTCGGTCACTGGCATAGTTGACGACGACGGAGGCACCGGCGGCCGCCATCGCTTTGGCGATGCCGGCTCCAATGCCCTTGGCAGCGCCGGTGACGAGCGAAACCTTTCCGGTCAGGGATTGGGTCATCAGCGTGTCCTTTGGTTGGTTCCGGCTTTTTCGTGACGGCTAACGCCGCGGTGAGCGGCCGCGGCGAGCGAAGGCGAGCCGGCGGGCCGCTCCAGCGCGCTGTTAGACCGTGCTTGCGACAGTGCTAAGGCGCTCAATGCGCCAGCAGAGCAGTCCCGTCAGGTCTACCGCAGTGTAATCAGTGGCCGAGTGTGCTCCCGCGAACCGCTTGATCTCGGGGTGTTCGCGACACAGACGCGATGCGCCTTCCTCGTCGCCATAAAAGCCCACCACCATGTAACGCCCCTCTTGGTCGTAATGCTTCAGCAGCCAATCGGCAGCGAAGGTGGACAGTACGCGCTGGCGCAGCGTGAAAAGCTGCCGTCGACTCTCGACGAAGGCCGCGGCACGTCCCAGGTCGCGAACCTCCCACACGGCGTAGACGGCATGGCTCGGCGTCTTGTCCCACGGACCCCTGACCGAAAAGAGGACCTGATAGACCTCGCCGCCCGTCGCTCGCGCGGCGCCTTCCGACACGAACGTATCGAGCCGGGCCATGCGTTCGGGATCTTGCAAGGACCGTAGAACAAGAGAGAGCGATGCCTCCGCGGGTGGCGCCGACTCCGATCCCTGGTGGCGAGACAACTGTCTCGTGACAACGAACTTACTCATGCCTACTTACCACCATCTGTCATCGCATGTCTGGGCGGTCTAACGTTGCCGCTCAGCCGCCGGGGGAGCCGGTCGGTTGCAGCGGCGGGTTAGGCCCTAGTGGGGACAGACGCTTGCTCAGCGGCAACGCTCCGTCAGCAGTGCGCGCTCCGCTGGGAAGGTAGCCCCTATGCAAGTAGAAGGTCGCGGCGTTGGGACTGGTTTCGAGACGCGCCGTGGCGTGACCGCCATCGCGTATCGCCGCTTCAGCACGCAGTAGGAGGCGGGAGCCTACGCCCCGCCCGGAGCAATGAGGTGCGACATAGAGCGCCGCCACTCGGTCCTCATCCACTTCGACCCACCCGATCGGAGCTTCTTGAACAGCGATCCACACTGCGTGATGCAGTATCGCCCGCGTAACACGATCTGCCGCTGCTCGATTCGCCCACTGCTCAGCTCGCGACGTCGACATCGCTGCCACGGCCAGTTCGAGGATGGCGCTGCGCCGAATCGCGGACAGCGCCATGTGGTCACTCGGGTCGGCGCGTCGAATCTCGATCACGATGTCACCTGAATGAGCCTAACGCAGCGCTCAGCGGCCGGGGTGAGCCCCGCGAGCCCCGGTCCGCTGCAGTGGGTAGTTGGACGAGACAGCCACCCGCGGTACAGTAGCCGCATGAAGCTCTCCATCGAGCTCTCGCCCGCCCAGGCCGAACGCCTGCGTGTCGAGGCGGAGCGCCTCGGCCTCACCCCCGAGACTCTGGCTCGCGCAGCGATCGTCGACCTGCTGGCCACCCCCAGCGAAGACTTCAACGCCGCCGTCGAGCGCGTCCTGAGAAAGAACGAGGAGTTGTACCGGCGCCTCGCCTGATGCGGTATCTGACGTTGGCAGAGGTCGTCGCGCTGCACCGGCGGCTTCTCCAACTCACCGGCGGGGCCGCGGGCCTCCGCGACCTCGGCGCCCTCGACGCAGCAGTCGCGCAGCCAAAAGCCACGTTCGGTGGTGCCGACCTGTATCCCACCCTTGTCGAGAAGGCAACCGCTCTCTGCTATGCGCTCATCCAGGGGCACCCCTTTGTCGATGGCAACAAGCGCGTCGGTCACGCAGCGATGGAGACGTTCCTGGTCCTCAATGGCGCCGAAGTCGTCGCATCGGTCGACGAACAGGAGCGCCTCATCCTGGATCTTGCCGCCGGCCGCATCAGCCGCGCCCAACTCACCGAGTGGTTGCGTCAACATCTGACGTCTCACGCGTGATCCCTGTCCGTCCAACGCGGCGGTGAGCAGCCGTGGCGAGCGAATGCGAGCCAACGGTCTGCTCCACTGCGCTGTTCGGCGACCTCGGCCTGGTCGGCATGGCGCGCCCTCACTCCGGGATCCCAGCGCGGCGC
>Ga0187893_10011334_pt1 | contig 12985 bp, 8 predicted proteins | sample MA1701074metaG_FD_139574 | JGI IMG/M metagenome (GOLD analysis project Ga0187893, IMG submission 139574) | White microbial mat communities from a basaltic lava cave in the Kipuka Kanohina Cave System on the Island of Hawaii, USA - MA170107-4 metaG ...
CCCGCGATGGTGAGAAGCCCCTGGTCGATGCTGACCTCGAGCTTCGCGGGATCAATGCCCGGGGCGAACGCGTACACCTCGACGGACTTGGGGCTGGTGCCGATGTTGATCGCGGGAAACGCGCCTCTAGTCCCCGCGCGGATGCTCGATGGCCTCCCCAGCCCCCCAAACGCCGGCTGCATCTCGCGGCTCAGCCGATCGATCTCGGCGAAGAGATCGCTTGGAAACCGCAATAACGATTCGTACATGGCTATTGCCCTCCGCTGTATACAATTGTGACGCCGATCCGGCCTCGCTCCCCCTTGGGCACGCCGCTTGTTCTCCAGCGATCAACGGCACGGCATGCTATCGGTGAAGCCCGGCGAGCGCGAGGCGTGGCTAGAATGTTAGATCCTCCCCCCCGGCCTGTCTATAATGGGCTCCATCCGCGGGCAGCCCCACCGGGGCGCCGACGGCCGAAGCATGGAGTTCAAGGACTATTCAAGATCCTTGGGCTCGAGTGGACCGCTCGGACGGGCGAGATCAAGCGGGCTTCGCCCTTTGCGATCTCGTTGCGGCAGTAGAGCACGAGTAGGGTTCAGCGTTTCATACTCAGTTAGCACCGACTCGCACCAATCCAATTGTTCCTCGTCGAGCTCGGCCAGATCGGCCTCCGTGATTTTGTTATTGAGTACAGGTCAATGCCGAGTTCAGTGGTAACAGCTTCGGCAACATTGCGGGCCTTGTGATATAACTCTACGGCAGCAGTTTCGGAGCCTCAAAGCTCTGCGGCACAATCTTCTACTCTCACGTACGGTTCTTAGCAGAGGGAGCGACGGGCAACGCCGCTTCTTTACCCGCATCGCTCGTGCACGTTTCTCGACCGCCAGGACAGTCAGTAGTCAATACATCATAAGGATCCCACGAATTCCGTTTGTACCCTTTCCGTTGCTTGGAATTTCGCCTGCGCACGACGATCCTTCAGGAGCTTCGCGGCAAGAGCGACCGTCTGTAATATGGACTCGGCAGATTCTACCGATGTTAGTCCGGAATTTTCCTCGAAAGTCACGCGAGGCCGCTTAGTTTGAGAGCTGATGGCAACATCAACGTAAGGGATAAAGCTCTTGGCGATACCTATCAGCTCCGCTCGCTCCGAATGCTTAGTTCCCCTGATCATTGATGCAGACGGACAGGAGATAACGGGGCCGCCAGAGTTCCCCGGAAAACCGGGAGCATCGACCAAGAAGTCGGTTGCTTTGTCTTCCAGATAATCGCGGATCCGAGCGATACTGCCGCTGCGGCAGATAACATACTGCCTTTCCGGCGCCACTAGCCCCATAGGAAAGCCGAGAACAAAGATGCGATCACCCTCATTAAGCACACCGGTCTTCATGGTCTCCTTCGAGCAGGTATGTTGATCGGACTGGAATACCGCGAAACGGCGGCTCTCTTGCTTCAGAAAACCCGCGTCCAGCAAGATCGCAGCAACGTCGATATTGTCGTTTGGATGGCCAACCCACAGTGGCGTGCCTTTCTCGGCGATAAGCGCGACCCTGTAGTCCTTGCTGTTTGGCTCGGCCGCGGAGTTGAACTTCACATAGACGTCTTCGAAGCTCTGCAGGACATGTTTGTTTGTGATCAGCCAGAGCGAGTAGCTCCGCTGCTCGGCGTCGACGACCGGTGTGATTAGCTTCCCGAACAGGAAACCAGTGCCTATCCAACGCCGTTTAGCGGGATCGCCATCAGCGCCGATCGCGACGACGGTATCGAGGAAGAACGGGGGTAAGAGGGCCATTGGTTACGGGGATGACATTCGAGAAAACTGGCCTGCAGAAAAAATATTTTGCGAGGGTGACCCGATACGCCAGCTAAACCACGTTGTGAAAATTGCTCTCGCGTTAACCCGTTAACCCTCCTTCAACACGCGGATCAAGTCGATGACGGCGTTGTTCGCCCGTGAGACATAGGAGGAGAGATTGAGTGAATGATTGGCCACCATGCTAAAGTCACCACCATTCAACACCATGGGGCTCCACAACGGGTCTTGGGCGCTCTCAAGCTCGCTGACGAGCTGAGCCAGGATCGTTTCGGCATTTTTGTCGGCCAGAACTCCAGCGAAATCGTATTGCAAGGCCTTTAGTATGTGGGCGAGTGCCCAAGTGGAGCCCCGCGCTTCGTAGAACACGTCATCCGTTTGCAGCCAGGGGGTCTTGATGCGGGTGGCCTGGCCCGTATTTGCCTCCTCGCTGCCGCGCTCCCCAGCCAGATCCATATCCAGCCGTCTCTGACCTACCGCGGCGCTCAAACGCATGGCGAGACTCCCCAGACGTTGTCCCACGATGGTCAAATGCTCTTGCAAGTTGTCCGCGCGCGCATAGAACTGCCCGTCTTTTTCCTTCTCGTCTGTTAATCGCTGCATGTAGCGGCGTAAGTGCTTGACGCCATCGCGATACATCGATTCTGTAGTAGGAAAGATCCAAGATTCGGAGTCGAAGTGGAATTTTGGATCGGCCTGCATAAGGTCATTGTCTTCGACGGACTGGGTACGGGACCTTGCGAAATAGTTGCGCATGCTGCGCGAAAGGTCGCGCAGTTGCACCAGGACACCAAATTCCCAGTTCGGGACGTTATCCAAAAAGACCGACGGTGGCGTCACATCATTGCTCAGATAACCACCGCGTTTGTTCAACAAGGTCTCGGCGACATGCACCGCCGTGGCGGTCGTGATATACCCTGGTACCGGCTTTGTGCTCTGTCCCTGCTGCGAGGCGATGCTCCGTACGTCGAATAAGGGCGGTTCATAACTCCAGTACCAGGCGAGGGCGCCCATGATGATCGCGCCCGTCACTAAAGCAAGTCCGGCAAGCCAGGGGCGGCTCTTCTCTTTCCACGTTCGCGGATTGTAAACGTGGGCTACGTATCTGGCCCCAGCCTTCGATTTATCTTTCAGTACGGTTGCTGCGACCATGGGGGTTTTCTCCAAGCATTAAAGTTTCTTCTGATCTGATGCGAACCGACCGATCGAAGCCGCTCGCACTGTTCTCAAGCCCACGACACTACAGGTTTTTGGCCCATGCGTCTACCTCTGCCTCCGCCTTCTCCTTGGTGTAGCCGTATTTGACCTCTAACCGGCCGATCAGCTCTTCGCGCTTTCCTTCGACGATATCGATCTCCTCCTCCGTCAAGTTATCCCATTTCTGCTTAACTGCGCCTTTGAGCAGTTTCCAATGACCTTGCACTTGTTCCCAGTTCATGGATCTCTCTCCAATTTCTACAGTTGCGTTACGAGTCTATGGACCGCAACAGAGCAGAACAGCGCCTACTTCCGAATCTATGGTTGCGCCGCACACCTTACACGTGCACCAGGGAATGGCGGCTGACTCTGCCAGGCCGCGTCGGTCCGCTCGTCGGCGATTTCACCGGGCGCTAAGAAGTCCTGGATCTCATGCTTGCTTACGGATCTTGCTCTTATCCATCGCCTCGCCTAGGGGGGCTTTTCGCCACCGGCCGTACTCATCTTGTTCGTATTCCATCTCGACCGCAAGCAGAGCGGCTTTGTGCGCCGTTTCCGCTATGCTTTTCTGATCCTGGTACTCCTCGGATGCAGCGCATTTTTCCCGGGTGCGGTCGTACGCTGCCAAGTAAATTTCTTGGGCGCGCCGCGGAAGCTCCCTACGCAGGTTTTCGGGCAGATCCGATGGCGCGTTGTAGGTCGTAGAAAGTTTTCCGGCTCTTAACCTAGGCTCATCGCATACGCCCTGGTTTTCGTTCCTCTTTTCGTCCTTTTTCACCGGTGACTGTACCGTAGCCGTGATCCTTTCATATCCGGCTACGCCACCTGCGCCGGCTCCAATCAGAAATCCACAGCCGTTGAGGTTTATCACCGCCCCGAGCAACGCTGCTACCCACGTAGCTAAGCCATTTCATGAGATTGTCCTCGCTAATTCAAAGCTGTGCACAAACATACCAGCGCCGGTCTCTACTAAACCTCACTAAACCCCGTCATTCCCGAGCGATCTGCTTTTTTCTGCCGTCTTTGGACACCATGCCTTGGGCGCCCTTTTTCTTTGGCACGGAATCGGCCTCTATCTTTACCGTGGCCAACCCTTTCTCCTTTATACCGAGATCTATGGCAGCGGCACGGGACAGGTCAATGACTCGACCTTTAACATAAGGCCCGCGATCATTGATCTCGAGCTCGACCGACTTGCCGGTCTTGACATTGGTCACCTCGACTTCCGTCCCTAGCGGCAAACTGCGATGGGCCGCGCTCAACTCGTTTTGGTTGAAGATCTCCCCGTTCGCGGTTTGCTTACCGTGGAATCCTGGCCCGTACCAGGAGGCTTTCCCCGTCTGCTCAAAGGCGGGCTCCTTTTCTTTTTGAACCTTAGGGTGAGAAACGCTATCGGTGCTGCAAGCCTGCAGTACTGCGGTGAGCAAGGCTGCGGAAAAGACATAACAGAAAACTTTGAATACGAACATAACTCGCGTCTCCTTAGCGCTGTATTCCCAATGGGCAACCCCTGTGCCATGAGCCCCTGTGCTCCACAACTAGCTAATTTTTGATAAATTCTCTTTCTCGATGCGCGTCGCATGCAAAAAGCGCGGCCGGGACGACCGGTAAAGATTACCCACAGCTAAGTAAAAACTACCTGCGGCAAGCGGGTAGGTTGGAAGACCAACCGGCCACGAGGGGGCCGACTACCAGAGGAGTGGAGACCACTCGTGGTGGGAGGTTTGCGGCGGTCCTACGCTTTTTCGCCAATCCTTCGACTGAGGATCAAAAATAGAAGTGGACTCCCGGGCCAAAGTACTCGATATCCCGCTCGAAGAACTGCCCGTTTGGGGAGCTGCCATTGAAGTACTCCATCAACAACTGCAAGCGCCGAGACCCCAGCCATGCACTGCGCAGTTCAACACCCGCGCGGGCTGAATAGTCAATCGTCCAATCCGCTTCCTCGGAGGACTGAACGTCGAGCGCCACGACCGGGTAGAGGAGAGGATGGAAGATCGGGCCAGGGCTGGTGATCTCTATGCCGCCCTGCGCGGTCCAAGGATCCAGGTCCGGTTCGCTGCGCACGATCGCGCCGCCGCCTGCGTAGACTCGGAGCCAGTCCAAGGGCTTCAAAGACAACCTGAGATCCACAGCTTCGTAGGATAGATTGATGCGGTTAACTGGGTCTCGAGCTCGAAGCAAGAATTCATCGCCGAGATGCGAGCTTTGATGGAATATTCGAAACTGGGCTGACAGCGGCCCATAACGCGCATTCAGCGGCACCCCCCCGAGGAAGTCCGAGTTCACCAGATCCGAAGAGTCCTCATTGAGGTCAAATATCGAGAACACCCCGGCATGAAGGCCGATCTGCCAATCGACGCCCATAGCACGCCATCCGTAAAACGGCAAGGCGGCGCCAAAATTAGGGGCACCGACGGTTCCCAGCTCCTCGTCATCCTGATAGAACTGAACCGTACCGGAAAAATGCGGCCACCGGGGGTCGGCGATCAGGGGTTCGAATAGCACCGCCTTAGGTAGCCAACCAGCGGTTGTTTGGGGTGTGGCTTTCGAAACGGGTTTCGGCGTCTCCGATGCCGTCACGGTGCGGGCACCCGTTGAGGTCTCGACAAGCTCTACCTCCAAGCCCTCAACCGCACGCAGCGACTCGATTACCTCTTGGGCATCGCGTCCTTGGAGCGCGGCCGGATCCAATAGAAGCTTCCCATTTTCGACTCGAAGGTCACGGTATGGCACGCCAAATCGCATCTCGAGAACGGCCGACGCATAACCCGCTAGATAACGGTCATCGGGGCGGCTCGCCGCCGCCATCGAAACGTTTATCGATAAACCCACAACCGCCGTCACACCAATCACCACGCTCATCTGCACCACCCATCGGGTCATTTCTTCCTCCTCAAATCAACGGGCATCGCTGCATCAACGGTCGACGCAGTCCAGCACGATGATAGCGAATGCTGCCTAGATACCTCTAATGCGCCGCAGCGCAGGTCTTGAGTTTTGTGAGTCGGGGACGTGTCGTATGCTCAACCCCTGGGCATCGAAGCTCACGATGATCGCGCACTGCGGTTAAATGACCTTTCGGCTAGCCCCATCGACCTAGCGAGAAATGTACGCTTTTTTTTATGGCGCTGGCAAGCCGCCTTGCGCGTTCATCGTGGGGTGGGCAAGCTCCGCCTGGCTGGGTGGTTATCCACGCGCGACGCTGCCATCGCGTTCGGGTTCGTGGAATCTGATGAGCTCGGTTGCGTCAAACGCCGCCTTAAGGCATTCGGTCAACCAGGGTGCACCTTAGCACTTAGCGAGCGGGAACGGGGTTAACGGTATCGGATTGACTGACATATGGCTTCCTCCCTTGAACGTATCGCTTGGCCCGCCACACTTAAGTTTGGTTTGATCTAAACCCTCACAAAAGTGTTTAGACGCTTTCCGTGGGACCGCCATACGCTCCGTTCCTCTGGATTAAAAGCCCGCTCGCGATCTTGGGGGATGCTAGACAAAGCCACCGCGGGCGGAAAGCCCAGACAAGAGAGGCATTCTGATACGTCTGCTCCGAAGCAGTCAAATCGTGTGCCAGTCGCCCTACAACAGATTTATTACCCGATTCATCAAAGAGATAATCATGACGCCTGGTCCTCCTCGGACCGTGGCCTCGCTTGCCCGTCGGTAATAATTGCAAGTCGGTTTGTAATAATTACCGGCACGGAACTGCGCGCTCAAAGCATCGATTGCAAGATCGACATGCAGGTCGGTAATGGTTACCGAATAATCCCGCCTCCGAAGCCTGGGCAACGGGTGAACGAATGAGCTATCCCCCTAATCATCAGGGATTTTTCAGCCCCACGCCTGTTAGACCAACCTTGGACTTCTAACAAGCAGTGTATTGCGAATTGCCTGGATTACGAAGGATCGCCGCATCACGGGTCAAATGATAAACCGCACCAAGCAATTCCGGTATTCTTTGTCGCGGGGTATTCGAATGTGACGACTGTCTGGCCCGGAAAACCGTATCCTTTAGGGGCTACATGGGACGGCGAGGGGGTGAATTTCGCCCTCTTCTCCGAGCATGCAGAAAAGGTGGAGCTCTGCCTGTTCGACCCGCGCGCCAGCCGCGAGGTGGATCGCGTGAGCTTGCGCGAGCGCACCGATCAAGTCTTCCACGGTTATCTCCCAGATGCGCGCCCGGGTCTCATCTACGGTTATCGCGTCCATGGCCCGTACGACCCCACGCGCGGCCACCGTTTCAACCCGAATAAGCTGCTTCTCGATCCCTATGCGAAGTCCGTCGTGGGGGCCCTACGGTGGAGTGACGCCCATTTCGGCTATCGCCTCGCCAGCCAGCGCGCGGACCTGGCGTTCGATCGCAGCGACAACGCCCGCGGCATGCTGAAGTGCCAGGTGATCGACTCGGCCTTCACCTGGGGTGAGGACCGCAGGCTCAACATCCCCTGGCACGACACCATCATCTACGAGCTGCACGTGAAGGGCTTCACCATGCAGCATCCGGAGGTGCCACCGCAATACCGGGGCACGTATGCGGGGCTCGTGAGCGCACCGGTGATCGAATATCTGAAGCGCTTAGGCATCACCGCGGTCGAGCTCATGCCGGTGCACAGCTTCATCCATGATCGCCATCTCGTAGCCCGGGGCCTGCACAATTACTGGGGCTACAACTCCATTGGCTTCTTTGCACCCCAGCGGGCCTACGCGGCCAGCGACCGGCCCGAGGCCGAATTCAAGACCATGGTCAAGACCCTACACTCGGCGGGCATCGAGGTCATCCTCGACGTGGTATATAACCACACAGCGGAAGGCAATCATTTGGGTCCCACACTCTGTTTCCGCGGTATCGACAACGTAGCGTATTATCGTTTGAACATCGAAGAACCGCGCTACTACATAGACTACACGGGTTGCGGAAACACGCTCAACATGATGCACCCGCGGGTGCTGCAGCTGATCATGGACAGTCTCCGCTACTGGGTATTGGAAATGCACGTGGATGGGTTCCGCTTCGATCTCGCATCCGCCCTTGCCCGCGAGCTTCATGAGGTCGACCGCCTCGGAGCCTTCTTCGATATCATCCATCAAGATCCGGTGCTCTCGCAGGTAAAGCTGATCGCCGAGCCCTGGGACCTCGGCGAGGGCGGCTACCAGGTGGGCAATTTTCCGGTCGGCTGGACCGAGTGGAACGGCAAATACCGGGATGCGGTCCGCGCTTATTGGAAAGGGGAAGGCGGGCTCATCGGCGAGCTAGCCTATCGGCTGACCGGCTCCAGCGATCTCTACGAACATAACGGCCGGCGGCCCTACGCCAGCGTCAACTTCGTCACCGCCCACGACGGCTTCACCCTGGAAGATCTGGTCAGCTATAACGAGAAGCACAACGAAGCCAATCTCGAAGACAACCGCGACGGTGAATCCCAAAACCGTAGCTGGAACTGCGGGGCAGAGGGGCCCACCGAAGATCCCGCCGTACTGGCCCTGCGCGCGCGCCAGAAGCGCAACCTACTCGCGACGCTCATTTTCTCCCAAGGCGTGCCGATGCTGCTCGCCGGTGATGAGATCGGACGCACCCAGGGTGGCAACAACAACGCCTTCTGCCAGGACAACGAAATAAGCTGGCTCGACTGGGCGCTCGAGCCGGCAGATCAGGAGCTTCTCGCCTTTGTAGCTCGCCTGATCACGCTCCGCAAGAGCCATCCGGTGTTTCGGCGGCGTGTGTTCTTCCAGGGCCGCCGCATTGCGGGCAGGCAAGTCGCCGACATCGTTTGGCTCAATCCCGACGGCGGGCCGATGAGCGATGAAGAATGGAACCAAAGCTTCGCGCGCTGCCTGGGTCTGTTCTTGGCCGGCACCGCCATGGAGGAGCGCGATGAGCACGGAAGGCGAGCTCAGGATAAGGATTTCCTAGTGCTGCTCAATGCCCACCACGAGGCGATCCCGTTCGAGATCCCAGGGCTAGGGACCGAGCGCGATTGGGGGTTGGTATTCGATACCGCTTGCCAAAACGATCAGTCCTCGTCCTCCCGCCATAACGTGGGCGCTCATTACCCGCTGCAAGGCCGTTCGCTCGCCCTTTTTATCCGCTCGGACGGCCAGCAACTCTGACAGCTTGTGAAAGAATCGTCGCGAGCGAACTATCGAAGAACGATACCTCGCTGGCTTTTTCGATGAAGACGCCCGGCTGCGTCTGTTCCTCGTGGCGACTGTCTCTGGCTCCGTTTCCGGGGTACAATGAAGCCCAAGTTCCAAGAAAAACCACGGCCCGACGTTTGGGCCTGCGCTATGCGACGGACGGAGCGCCCGACAACCAACCCCGCAGCGCTAGAGGATTCAGCGATGCCCCTTCCGCACGGCCGGAGTGAAGGTGAGTTAGAGCGTCTGTTTCCCGGCGACAGCGAACTGGCGGGCTGGATGCGCGCCCTCGATTGGTCAAAGACCGAGGTGGGACCTCCGCAGAACTGGCCCGAGAATCTGCGCGTAGCTGTGAGCCTTTGCCTAACCTCACGATTCCCCATACTGCTGTGGTGGGGGCCGAACTTCGCCGTTCTCTACAACGACGCTTACATCTCGTTTTTGGGCAAGACGAAGCATCCGCGTTATCTGGGGCAGCCCGGCCGCGAGTGCTGGAACGAGATCTGGGACACCATCGGGCCGATGCTCGAAGGGGTGCTGGCGACGGGTCAGGCGACTTGGTCGGAGGATGTGCAGTACTTCTTCGCGCGGAAGCTCCCGCGCGAGGAGGTCTACGTCCGGTTCACGTACGGTCCGATCCTTGCCGCCGACGGCCGCACGGTCGAGGGCATCTTCTGCCCGTGCACCGAGACGACCGAGCAGGTGGTTGGCGCGCGACGGCTGGAGACGCTGCGGCAACTCGGCGTCAAGCCGGGGGAAGCTCGGACCGTCGAGGCGGCGTGCAAGGCAGCAGCAGCGGTTCTCGCCGACAACCCGCACGACATCCCGTTTGCCGCTATCTACCTTGTGGACGAGTCTAGCCTTCAAGTGGGGCTGAGCGCCTCGGCCGGGCTCTGCGGCGACACGTGGCCAATGCCGGCCACGGTGTCGCTCGCGGAACCCGAAGGATGGGCGCCGCTGCTCGCGGAGGTGCTGCACACGCAGCGGGCGACCGAGATTTCCGACCTCGGCGCCCTCGACTGCCGGGTTAGTCGCCCTTGGCCCGAGTCTGTGACCCAGGCGCTCGTGCTGCCGATCCTTGCCGCCGCCCACGACCACCTCGCTGGGCTTCTAGTCGTTGCCGTGAGCCCTCGTCGCGTACTGGACGCTGCCTACCGGACGTTCTTCGACCTCATTGCCGGGCACATCGGCACTGCCATCGCCGATGCGAGGGCGTATGAGGCCGAGCGCAAACGAGCAGAAGCGCTGGCCGAGATCGACCGGGCCAAGACGCTCTTCTTCACCAATATCAGCCACGAGTTCCGCACCCCGCTGACCTTGATGCTCGGCCCGCTCGAGGAGGTGCTCGCGATGCGGCACGGCATCCTCCCGAGCGCCGCCTACGAACAGCTCGGTGTCGTCCACCGCCATAGTCTGCGCTTGCTCAAGCTGGTGAACACGCTGCTCGACTTCTCCCGCATCGAGGCCGGCCGGATGCAGGCCGTATACGAGCGCACCGACATCGCCGCCCTCACGAGCGAGCTCGCGAGCATGTTCCGCTCCGCGATCGAGAAGGCCGGGCTCTCGCTCATCGTGGACTGCGCGGCCGTCGACGCCCCGGTCTTCCTCGACCGGAACCTGTGGGAGAAGATCGTCCTCAACCTGCTGTCCAACGCTTTCAAGTTCACCTTCGAGGGCGAGATCGAAGTCCGGTTGCGGCAGGTCGGGGAGGCCGCCCTGCTGACTGTGCGGGATACCGGCGTCGGCATCCCGGCGAAGGACGTGCCGCACGTCTTCGAGCGCTTCCACCGGGTTGAAGGGGCGAGGCGCCGCACGCACGAAGGCACCGGGATCGGCATGGCGCTGGTGGACGAGTTGACCAAGCTGCACGGCGGCGAGGTCAGAGTCGAAAGCGTCGAAGGACAAGGAACGACCTTCACCGCCTCCATCCCTACGGGCTCCGATCACCTGCCGCAAGATCGCATCGGCGGAAAGCGCAGCCTGAGCTCCACGTCCCTCGCGCCCGGCGTTTACGTGGAAGAAGCATTGCGGTGGCTCCCCGAGACAGTGGTGAGTGACGAGTGGCGAGTGGCGAGGGCGGACGATCGCGGTGATGACGTTTCTTCAGATTCTATTTCACTCACCACTCCCGCGACCGACCGGCCTCGCATCGTGCTGGCCGATGACAATGCCGACATGCGGGAGTATGTGCGCCGGCTCTTGAGCCAACGGTTCGAGGTGGAGGCGGTCGCCAACGGCAGAGAGGCGCTCGACGCCAGCCGGCAACGGCGGCCCGAGGTGATCGTGACGGACGTGATGATGCCAGAGCTCGACGGCTTCGGGTTGCTGCAAGAGATACGGGCCGACCCAAGGCTTCGGGAAATCCCGGTCATCATGCTCTCCGCACGGGCCGGGGAGGAAGCCCGGATCGAGGGTGTCCAAGCCGGCGCCGACGATTACCTCATCAAGCCGTTCAGCGCCCGGGAGCTTTTTGCCCGCGTCTCCATGCACGTCGAGTTGGCGCGGATTCGCCGGGAAGCAACGGAGGCGCTGCGGGAGAGCGAGGAGCGGTTCCGACAACTGGCGGAGAACATCCGCGATGTGTTCTGGATCACGGAGTGCCCCGAGCGCCGCATCAGTTACGTGAGCCCCGCCTATGAACGGCTCTGGGGTTTCGACCCGAACGAGCTGTACCGCGACTATGACGCGTGGATCCGGGCGATGCACCCGGAGGACCGCGAGCGCGCCCAGAGGGCCTTCCGGGACAAAGCGCTCGCGGGCACCTTCGACGAAGAGTACCGCATGGTCATGGCCGACGGGTCGGTGCGCTGGGTGCGCGACCGCTGCTTCCCGCTGCGCGACGAGCGGGGCGAGGTGTACCGGCTGACCGGGATCGCGCAGGACGTCACCGAGCGGCGGAAGACCCAGCAAGAACAGGCCGCATTTGTTGCCACACGGCAGAGGTTAGCCCAAGCTGTGCTGTCGTTGCGGCTCAACTCGCAAGCCTCGGTCGAAGTGGTCTTGCAGGTCATCACCGAACAGGTTCGGGAGATTATCGGTTCTCATCAGTCCGTCACCAGCATGACGGACGGCCAGGATTGGTCCCAGGCGATCAACGCACTCTCCCTCTCGGAAAAGTATGCGTCATACCGAACCTACGATACGAAGCCGGACGGGTCGGGGATTTATTCGTTGGTCTGCCGCCTGAACAAGCCACTCCGCATGACCCAAGCCGAACTGGAAGCTCATCCTGCTTGGCGGGGCTTTGGGAGCGAAGCGGGCAAGCACCCGCCGATGCGAGGCTGGCTGGCCGCACCACTGCTCGGAGCTGACGGCCGCAGCATTGGACTTATTCAGCTATCGGACAAGTACGAGGGTGAGTTTACGCCAGAGGACGAAGCGATCCTCCTTCAGTACGCGCAAATGGCGTCTGGGGTGCTGGAGAATGTGCAGCTCTACCAAGAACAGAAGCAGATGGCGAATGAGCTTCGGCGGGTCGCCGCCGAGTTGTCGGACGCCGACCGCCGCAAGAACGAGTTCCTGGCGATGCTGGCCCATGAGCTTCGTAACCCGCTGGCCCCGATCCGCAACGCCCTGGAAATCATAAGGCTGACGGGCGGTAAGGGGCAGGCCGTCCAATTGGCGTCCGAGATGATGGAACGTCAAGTCGGCCAGATGGTGCGGCTGGTGGATGACTTGCTCGACGTGAGCCGCATCAGCCGGGGCAAGATCGAGCTCCGCAAGGGGCGGATCGAACTGGCATCCGCCGTGCGCCATGCCGTCGAAGCCATCCGCCCGGTGTGCGAGAGCATGGATCATGAACTGGCCGTTACGCTAGCGCCGCAGCCGATCTACCTGAACGCCGACCCGACCCGA
>Ga0187893_10011335_pt1 | contig 12985 bp, 14 predicted proteins | sample MA1701074metaG_FD_139574 | JGI IMG/M metagenome (GOLD analysis project Ga0187893, IMG submission 139574) | White microbial mat communities from a basaltic lava cave in the Kipuka Kanohina Cave System on the Island of Hawaii, USA - MA170107-4 metaG ...
GGAATAGTTGAAGACTGGATTAGTTGAGCGCCAAGCGACGAGGGCGAGATGGGGCTTGTGTGTCGAGGTCATCTCTGAGCGATGATCTTATCTTGAATCGATCATTACACCGGGAATTCCTGATCAGTCGGGCGGTTGGCGCGAGTTTCACAAGCAGCCCGGTTGTTTTATAATCAGTTGGTCGGAGGTTCGAGACCTCTACGTCTTATCTTTAGTTTCAGCATCTTACAGTCCTCCTTTCTCACGCCAATTTTATCTTTGTGACCGATTTGTGACCGGGCTTCTGAGAAAGCCCCTCGATTGCTTCGACCGCTCTCCGTTTGCGCTCGTCTGTGGCGTGCGTATAACGGGCGCTCATCTGGATCGTAGAGTGTCCGAGTATGGCCGCAATCGTGAAAGCATCAGCCCCGCCATCGGCCAGTCGCGTTGCTGCCGTGTGACGTAGATCGTGAAAGCGTAGGCCAGTAATCTCCGCTTTGTCGCAGGCCCCGGCGAAGGCTTTCTTGAAGTCAGTCACTCGAAACACGCGCTCATCTTTTCGCGGAAGGCTTTCGAGTGTGCGCGCCACCGTCTCATTCATCGGGATGACTCGATCTTTCTCCGTCTTCGTGTTCGTGACGTAGATCAATCGTCGAGAGAAATCTACCTGTGACCATTTGAGCGAAAGAATCTCACCTCGACGCATCCCGGTGTTGACCGCCAGCAAGATGATCGGGCGCAGATAGGCGCGTTGATCAACACACTGAGCGAGCAGCTTCTCTTCTTCTTCGACCGAAAGGTATCGAGTCCGCTGATTGTCTTCGCGGAACTTCTTCACCCTGCGGCAGGGATTGGAAGCTATCAGCCCATTATCAACGGCCATTGTAAGTATGCGGCTGAGTGCTGCAAGCTCACGATTGACTGTGGCCGGAGTGCGCGCCCTGTCGTGAATCGTTTTGGTTTTGATCCTTTCGCGTTTGAACTTCTCAACCAGAATCGGAGAGACCTGGCTGATGGTCTTGCCTGCAAAGAATGCCTTTAGCACATTGCAGTGAATCTCATCGTGGCGCGGATCGCGCTTGTTAGTTTTCGACCAGGGCAGATACACTTTGTCGATGAAGTCGCTCAGGAGTTGCGAACTTCGACGGTTGCCGTAGACTCCAGCGTGAATCTCGGCAAGTATTTTCCTTTCTCCTTCTTCGGCCTGCGCTTTCGTGCGCGCAGTAGGGATGCGATCACGATAGCGTTGGCCGTTGATTGTTTTATGGAAGTACCAACAGGAGCGCGTTCTGCCCTGCTTGTCCTTCCACTCTCGTTTGTAGACTGACATACTCATTGTCCTTTCCCAAGCCGCAGCCAACGGTTCGGGCGCGGCCATCTTAATCGCTCTGCTCAGTCATTATCCAGTCGAGAACTTCATCGAGCGCGAAGAGTATCCCACTCGCTCCCGGTGGCCTGTAGAACTTCAATCCATTACCCGGCGCGCGCTCGATCCACGCATAGACCGTCCGAGGGCTTACGTGCGCGAGTTCGGCCAACTGCGTGGGGGTGAGAAACTCCACCTGACGGATCGATATCTCGCCGCCTGAGTCTCGCTCGACGCGCAGATAGACAGGCCGCGCGAGGCCGCGCTTCACTTCCTCAGCCAGTTTCTTTATCACCGTCTCAGAAGATGCCGCCGTGTGATTATTCATTCTCGAAACCTCGCTGCTTATATTCACCTCATCTGTCACGCTGCGATGTTGGCCTTCCGCATCTTTCGGCGAGAGGTCGCGTAGCGAATCGCGCGCCTGCCCTCTGCGCATTCGTCGCAGGCGTCTCCGAACGACAGCAGATAACAGGTGGCCGCGCGCCCGCACGGTTCAGTTGTGCCGCGACGGAATTGCCTGCACTTCAATCCGACTTCAGCGGCCAGCATCGCTGGCAACTTCTCGCGCTTTTTCCTCTTCGTTCTCGGCATACTTGATTCTTCCTTCTGCGGATTCATTCGTACTGACTCCCCACGTTCGACCGATCCGCTGTTATTGCCATGAAGTTTTCCAGTTTCGTGCCAGTTCGCAGAATCAATGTCAGGTCGTCGTATATTCGGCCTCTATCGTTATCGCCCATGTGGAAGGGAGAGACCCCACATCCGTCGATGGCCATTCTCATCTGCTCGACCGAATAACCCTCTTTGAGACGCGCCAGAATCTTTTCACGGCGATCCTTCGTCAGCTTCGCTGCCGGATGCCTCATCACGATCTTCCAATGCGAAAAAACTTCCTCAACGATAGAAAGGTCGGCGTTAGCCGACATGTCTCCGTTAGGAGACACTTTCTTCTTCATGGGTTTTTTCTTCCATGGTTCTTTCTTCATGGGTTCTTTCTTTCGTTCACCTGGTGAACACCCCCGTTCACTTGGTGAACACCCCTGTTCATCAGGTGAACACCCCCGTTCACTTGGTGAACACCTCTGCCCCGAATAGCGGGCGAAGTTTTCCTGCCAGATGTCGAGTATGAAGATGGTGTCAGACTGGCCTTTTTCACCCGGATGGATTTCGATCAATGCGGGATTCGCATTGAGGAGCTCGCGCTTGGCCTTTGACACTTGACCGACGCTCATCTTGCAGGCTTCGGCCATCGTTCTTGTGCCTTGATAGCACCTGCCGTTTTCACTCGCTCCAGCGACACGCTTTATGTGAGCGTAAAGACGAAAGGCATAGACGGAAAGACCCATATCATCGAGCAGATTTGGTAACTCGGTTCGGTACTTGCGAAGATCGCTTTTGTCTATAATCTCGTCGCGCTTTTTCATGATTCCTCTCTTATCGAGTATGAGGCGAGCCATACTTGCTCTGCTGATAGGCACTTCTCGGATGTGAGGGGCCGAAATAGCGTGAGATTTTCGCTTGAGATGAATCTTCGTCGGCGCAGATCGCGCGACTGGTTATTGTGTGGAGAAAGAATTCGTGATAGATTGCTCATGTTATTTCAAAAGTTATTTCGCCCAGCGTAGTGTGATAGCGACGCTGGGCGAAATTGTTTCTAAGCCTGTTTTTGCTTCCGCTTTTCTTCGCGCTGCTTGCGCAGACGCTCAACATCATCTGAGCGATAGAACCGAGTTCCTGATGGTGTTACTTGGCTGGGAAGTTGTCCCTCACGGGCCAGAAGGCGCACAAGCTCGCGTGAGCAACTGAGCCGCTGCGCCACATCCTTCGTTTGCAGAACTTCCATGTTGACCTCCTGAAGTTGTTACTGTCCTCGTTAGGATAGTGCATAACGAAATCTCCGACTTGTCTACTCAAGTTTTCAAACCGACAAGTTGATGATTCAATCCAAGTCGAGAATTAGACGTGGCAGCCCTGCGCCGCTATTGCCCTTCCAGAGCGTGTATCACGGTATGAACGCGATTTGAATTTTGCATCTTGAGGATAGTGTGTATAATTGGCTTGGTTCACTTTGCTCCTAACCTGCGTGGCGGCAGGTTTGTGAAGATCAAACTCTTTTTCCATTGCCTATCTTGGCGACAGGCGTCATATTGGGTTAAGGATTCATCTAAAGCTACAGACGTATAAGCTTGTAGGAGATGCCAAAGATGCCTTTGCCGGATTTTGCTAAACCACCGTTAGTAGAGGTCGTTTTATCCGTTCAATTCGACCGGCTGGAAAGGTTAGGTGTTCCTCAACTGGGCTTGCTTTGGTCTGATTACCGAGAGCGATTTCCTTTTACTGAAAGCCATCCACCTTTGGAGCCTGCCTTCGAGAGATTTGATCAGAAGTTGCAGTCGCCTCTCAATATTGAAGTAAAGATAATGGAGTCTATTCCTGTTCCGCGTGTTTGGTTTTTAGATAAGCCAAGGGCTGAATTGGTACAAATTCAGCAAGATCGGCTGATTCATAACTGGAGAAAAATTCATGAGGATCACGACTATCCAAGATATGAGTATATCAGAGAGGCATTTCAAAGTGATCTAAACACATTTCAAGATTTTTTAGAACGTGAAAGCATTGGCAAGCTAAATCCGATTCAATGTGAAGTCACATATATAAATCAAATCATTTCAGGCGAGGGATGGCAGCATCACACGGATGTCAGTAATGTGTTGACTTCGTGGTCATGGGAGAACGTTAATAACCTTTCCGTCAGGCCAGAGGAAGTTCAATTCAATGCGCGATTCATCATCCCAGATCAAAATAGAAGCCCTATCGGGCGCTTACATGTAAAACTGCAACCTGCATATCGCACCCGTGATAATAAGGCCATCTTTGTTCTTGAGCTTACTGCTCGAGGCGAGCCGCCCAATTGTGATATCGAAGGTATTTTTTCCTTTTTCGATGCGGGCCGTGAATGCATAGTTCAGGCCTTTGCTGCTATGACGTCCCACCAAATGCACACAATCTGGAGGCGACGAGATGAGTTCTAATGCCCTTGCTTTAAGCTATGCTGGGATCAGATTGAGCGAGTCGCTCAACAGCCCAACCGTGGGCGAAAGAGCTACCCTAACTTGTGGGACGCCCTTAACAATCCGAGTTATGGAGTGCGGTATCAAAGTTACTATCAATCTGGAATGTGATGAACGCCCCCCTGCTTGGCTCCGTCCAGCAACGTATAAACTGGCCCGGCTTCTTGCACTTCCTCAAAATTGGGATTCTTATGGAGCCAGACCTGTAGATCGGCAATATGTGGAATTTGCCTTGGAAAAGTTACTCCCTGCGATTATGGAAGATGGTACTTTCTTTCCAGAGGTAGTGCCTACGAAAAGAGGCGGGATTCAGTTTGAATGGCACATGTGTGGAATCGATCTGGAAGTCGAAATACTTTCCCCAGAAAATGTTCGAATCTCTTATGAAAAACTTGACGCCCCTGAAGAAGAATGGGAAGAGGCGATCACCTCTGACTTTGAACGATTGGCTGAAATCGTTCGGACTCAATTGTCCCGCTATGACTAATTTGAGTCGAACCTCGATAACTACAAGATTCAATGTCAAGTAACGAATATACGGATGACGCGACGATTGATAACGACGCCGATCTATGGCGTCGCATTCCTCCTTGGCATTTAGTCCATGATCATAATCAAAACAGAATAAGACCGACTTCGGCGGCCTTTGAAGATGACGAAGATGGCAGCCCGATGTCGGTCGTGTTAGCTGATGTGGTGATTGAGGCCGGGCGTTCAGAAACCGAAATACTCGTCGGACATGAAGGCTTTGCTATGGCTGCGATTACAGCAGGACTAGGACGCGAGTGCGCTCAAAAGATTGTGCGTAATCCACTTCCTGAAGAACCGGCTCACGCCTTGTTGGTGGGCCGGAAGACCGACAGCGTCAGAAAAAGATTTGCGAAGAGTTGCAGATGGGTAATCCATCCAGACCCATCTTTCGCAAACCACTGATTTCTCCAGCATTCCGCCATCGCTTCTCAAGATGCTTTCAGGGCTTTTTTCAACCTGCGGTTGTGTCGGCCTTCTGCATTGTTCACAGTCACAACACCTTCGCCGTCGAGCAGTTCTTTCAAGAATGTGCGCGATGCCTGTCGATCAAGCTGGATCGTCGTTGAGTACGGCCCGCTCGTGTTGAAAGGCAATCTCGTTATACTCCGCGCATGATGAATTGCCCCACGAGATGAAGCTCCAAGCAGAGTGGCCCGCTCGCGCGCAAGTAGTTCGATCTGTCTGCGGAAGGCTCGCTCAAAGACGGAGGTCTCTCCGGGCAATCTGTCAACCCACGATTGAAGCCGCGCGATTCGTTGGTTGATTTCGGCGATCCGCGCAGAGCCGCTGACCTCTGCTCCCGGCGAGAACCTTGACCGCTCGCCAGCGAAGTTGCCCGTTACGACTGATCCGCTGCTGCCTCCCGCACTACCTGATGACGCGCCCGATGAAGCTCCACTGCCGCCACCTCCTCCTGCTGATGCCGATGCACCGCCGCCGCCTCGCTGGGCGTCCTGACTGAGCTTTTGAGCCGCACCGCGAACCAACCCCGCGAAGCCATATAGAGCCGTGCCTGCTGCAATCAGAGCCGCGCCCAACGCTGGATTGGTCAGGAGCATCCCTGCGCCTTTGAGGATGAAATACCTTCCCCAATAAGCGGCGAGGTCTGCAATCAAGTTGAGCATCGATGCTTTAAGTGCTTTCGAGAAGTCTTCAGTTCCGGCGACCGCGCTTTGTAGTGCCGCGCCTATAGAGTCAGCGACATCAAGGAAAATCTGGCCGCTCGTGATCATATCGGCCTTGAAGTCTTCCCAAGCCGATTGGAGCGTAACCACGAGGGCTTGCTGGCCTGACAGTTTGCTGTTGACCAAGTCGAGTTGCTGATTGAAAAGCTTTGATTCTCGCGTCGCGCTGTGAAAGACTCTGCGCACGCGATCCAGTTCGCGCGCTTGGCGTCCAATCTCATCAGCCTGCATCGCACCGCGAGTGTCTCGGCCTAATCGTCGTTCGCGAAAGGCGCGCTCTTCGGCTTCAAGTAGTATGCGAGTCTGCCTTCCGTGTTGAAGGATCAGCCTCCGCTCCCTCTCGAAAAACTCGCGCTCCAATCTCAAGCGCGTTTCGAGACCCTCCTCGATCAGCTTGTGACGTTCGGCCTGATCTTTTTTAAGCATTTGCGCTCGCTCGTTACTAACTTCGGTCAACCGGAAATGTTCGATGATTCGAAGGAAATGCAGAGCCTGTACGGTAAGCTGGCCATTTCTTTCAAGCTCTTGGCGGCGGAATTTGAACTCTTCTCTGATCAAAGCTTCCTTTTGATCCAGCCCTTCTTCCGTGGCCCTGATCGTCGCCAGCACAGCCTCCTTTTCGAGCGCGATCAAGTCAAGCGTCCCTTTTCGCCGTGTCTCGAAATTTTCTTTGTAGACCTTCTCTTGTCGATGGGAAACCTCAATAGCCTCTTGAGCGATTAAGCTGAGTCCGGCCACTAGCCTCTTATACTCAACGAAGTTGCCCGCAGCGATCTTCAGGCTTTCGTCTAAGGCTTTAACAGACGGTCTTACCGCTAGTACAGCAGCATTCATATCGGTGACGCCCTTTTGCATAGCAGTGAAAAGACCTGCCTGAACAGCAAGGTCTTGAGCCGCTATGCCCTGTGATGTCGCTCCGAGACTGAATTGAGGCACACGCAATTTGGTCAGAGCATCTGAAAACGCATCAAGGAATGGAAGCGTTGCATCAAGCTGTTGCCTGAAGAACGGGATTGTTTCCGCAGCAAAGCGACCTGTCTTTTCCATCGCTCGGATTATTTCGTCTGTCGATTTTCCGGTCGCGTCTCTGTAGGCGAGAATTGCGCCGATAGCCGGAGCCATGGTTTTCTCCTGTTCAACAAGCTTGGTGTTGAACTGGCCTATCTCGTTGCGCAAAGTGCCGGACGTAGCCGTAATTAGCACCGTTCCCTCACTGAGCCGTCCGTACATCACCCTCGTCCGCTGCCCTTGCGTTTCAAGATCAGAGGAAGCCGCCGTCAACTTCTTCGTGTTTTCCTCATAATTCTTCTGCTCGCCAGCGATGATTTGAAAGGCAGTGATCAAGTCCGCGGTCGTTCTCAGCGTTCGTAACTGAGAGTTTGACCTTTGAAGGTCGATCAGAATCTGCTCTTTGTCTATCTCAAGCTTTATTTGAGACGCGTCGATCAAAGAAAACAGCGCGGGGGTGAGAGAAGAAACAAGCCCGATGCTGATAGCAAGGCCGAGATTTATTCCGCCCACCGCTCTGGCCGCGCCCTCCACGGCAGAATCGAAACCGGAAAGCAAACCGCGCCCGACACTGATCCTCGTCGTCATTCGATTGAAAGCTCCATCCGCTTTATCAATCTGGCGGCCAAGATGTTCTGACTCCCTGCCAACGGCTCGTTTGGCAAGGAGCAGCTCCTCCATCTTTGAGGCGAGCAATCCGGTAGTATCGGGAGTGCGTTGCATAACACGCTGCAACAGGTTGATTCCCTCAGTGAGCCTTCTCGATTCGGCGGTGAGTTGCTGTTGCCTGAAGAGAAGTGAGTTGATAGACGTGCCAGCACTAGAGGCCGAAGACGCAACCTTTGAATTGACAGCCGAAGCGCCGGATGCTGCTTTCTCGTAACCTTTGAAAGCATCTGAGGCTTCGTTGGCGCTCTTCGCGCCTGCCTTGCCCGTCTCATCAATCGTCTTGTTGAGCTTCTGCGTCTCAGCCGTCGCTTGGGAACTGTCCGCGGTATAGCGGAATAGGACAATTCTTTCGGACATAAAACCTCCTGCTGAAAGGATTGGGTGCGGGGACTCGAAACGCTATCAAGACTTCGATGAGAGGGTATCACACGGTTGTCTGGCTGCCTACTTGAGTTCTCGATGGAACTTCGACGACACAGGCGAGTTTGCCGATGGTGGCAGCCGTGAGGATGAAATCTTTTCACATCGGCAGAAACACCGATGCTTGCCGGATCGCACAGGCAAAGCCACCTGTGCTGGAGCGTCGAGTGATGGTTGACAAAGTGTTTCTTTTTCTTTTCACTCTCTTCGATAGAATGCCGCATTACAAAAGCTCGCTCAGGAGGTGACTATGAAGCGCCTTGTTTTGATGATCACTTTGTGTTTTCTTTCTGTGGTTATTTCTCCAAGCACAGCACAAGAAAAAGAGAAGAAAGATGCGAAGCCTCCGAAAAACTGGGGCTTCAACATCCCGAAGGGAACCAGTGTAACTCTCAAACTCACCCCAAGCTTCATGTTGGAAAGATCGATTGAGGTTACAAGCCAGCCAAATGGGCTTGCTGTAAACGGGTCTACTGAATGGAGGCTTTTAGGATTTCCGTCGCTGTACGAGTACAGAATTGAAGGCATCAGGCTTGAACGGCCAGAGAGAAGCGCGAATAAAAACGAACGGCAGTTGTCCATCCACCTCGAAAGCAAAGGGGATTATTCCTGGGTAAGCCTGAACTTCAGGGAAGGAATAGGAGATGTAAATGCTGCCTTCAGAGAACTCTCGATCATCGGAGGGGCGAAAGAACCGGAGGCACAGAGTTACTTGAATCGGTTCTATGAAGAGTATGCGGAGCAACGCTTCAAAGGACAACTTGCCAATTTTCAGATGGAAAAGCGCACAGAGATTGTGAGGCTCTTGCATAAGATGAGTTCAGAAAGCCAGATCAAAACAGAGACATATAAGGGCAACGCTTATATAGCGGTCGATTTAGGAACTTACGACTCTATCTTTAACACTTTGAGAATGCCTGAAGCCTCAAGATTGGCGAGGGTAATAAACGAAAGGCTTCTTGGATACCTCAAACAGCTTCAAGCAGCTATTGAGAAAAATGCCAGCTTCTATGGTATCAAGCTTGATCTAAGAATCCCGCATAAGAGTTTCGCCGATGACTATGCAAGGCCCGACTACGACAAGCTTCAACTTTATGTGCAATCGGCGCTAATCAACCAGTTTGCGCAAGCGGAAATCACAAGCCAACAGTTGATAGATTCTTCCGTTGTGATTGTGAATGAAAACAGAGTGCAAGTTCCGCTCGCTGAAAAGAACTAAGCGGAGATGTGGCTCCGTGGATCGTGCATATGCTCGATTCGACTCGTAGGACGATTTACCGTGATACCCGCTCAGGAGGGCATCAGGCGCTCATGGCGGGGCTATTATTATCGCGGCTCAGGATTCATTTATAGCAATCCTGCGAACAGGGATCGTGGGGTGAGGTGGTGCAGGTAATTTTGAGAGGGTTATTAAGAAGGGCTGCTTGCACCCGAGCAGTCTTCATGTCCTTTTTTCTTTTCCGGTAGACTTTGGCCCATGTCAATACATCGTAACATCTTCCAGATGGGTACATTCGAAAGGACAGTTGCTTTCGCGAATATGGAGGTAGCTTGATATTCTCTTCTTTTTCGTAGAGCTTATGCATTTTCTCCCACGCAGCCTTCGGATACCCTACAGGTTTGAAAAAGACAGCATTGACTAACAAATTCGATTCTCTCAACCATCGGATCTCAGAAAGGATGCCTTCTTGAAATCCAGGCACCACGATGATAGTTGTTGCTCGTTTGGCGAGTTGCCGAAAATGTTCCTGCCACGAAGAATCTGTCGTAATCACATGTCCGGCCCCCTCCTGGTTGTTTGGATGGCCGATACTAATCAATGTGATTCCAAGCGGATCAAAATAAGTTTGTAAGTTAAGATCGAAGTTTATCTTTTGAGGCAAAAGAATGTGGTCTAATAGATTATGCGGTAACAGTAATTGCCATAAAGATATTCGTTCATCCCTTTGACGAATCTTTTTTTCTAAAGCAAAAGGACGCAAATAGAGCGCATAAGGGGAGGTATTGCGGCCAGACAGTATGTCAGAAATAAAGCGACCCTCTCCCCGCGATGCCAATTTTCGCGCCAGCCTGTCTCGTATATCCTGCTTTGTACTTTCTCGCACTAACCTGACTCGATCAGACTGCTCTCTATGAGAATCTGTAAAGCACCTTATGATGGGTTTGAGTAGTATGCCTATCAGTAAACCAATCATATAGAGTTCCTTCATCTCCCTATCTAACCGCTTGTCCAGTCAGGAGGGAATTGCTTCACAGGCACGTAATGCTCTGCTGCCCACATCTCACCTAGCCGATCACCCTGCGGCCAGATCCGGAGACAACTTCGGTTATCTCAAAACCGGTCTGCTCAATAGCTACCACGGCGAGGCTGTAATATGTGATTGAGCGCGAGCCTGCAATGATTGATAACTTTCATCAATTCACCATCACCATTTCTTCCGTCGTAAAGTCGAGAAAGATTCCGCACGCGCAATTCAAAAATGGAGCCTCGCGTGCATCGATGAACTGTGCGCCGATCCGCGCGGCCATCTCTGATCCGTCGCCAGTCGAAGAGATAAGATAAAGCTTTGAGCAAAGGCAGCGAAGCGTCTGCTCTCTCGGCTCTCGGTATGGCGGAAGTCCTGTTATTGCCATCTCACTGCTTCGATTCGAGGTCGGTCACGCGATGATCGAGGTCAGTTGCCCGTTCTTTCGTCTCGATAGTTGTTCTGGCTATGTCTATGGCAAACGAGCGGGTGTTTTCGCTGACGGTTATAAGCTTCTCAACGGCTTCTCGAATCTCTTGTCTATCGGATTCAGCCTGTGCCTCGAAGCGATCCATTCGCTCACTGGCTCTGGCAGAAGCTTCTCTCATTTCGCGACGATCCGATTCAGCTTGCGCTTCGAAGCGATCCATTCGCGCCTCCATTCGAGTGAACCCCTCTACCATCTGCGTCTCGACTCTTGCCACTGTGTTGGCAAGTTCAGAGACAGCCGAGGCCAGAGTCATCACATCGCGGCTCGTCTGTGCCTGCACTTCTTTGAGTCCTTGAACATCAGCCGTCAGCTTGCCAATGTCTGCCGTGTTTTGTGCTTGAGCGTTTAACAAAAACTCAATCGCTCGCTCCATCTGTTCGTTGGTCATTTCTTGCTGCCTTTCTTTGTTGGCTTCTTCTCAGGCTGTGAAGTAGCCTCGCCCGACTGTAGAGATGAAGGCGGATTCTCAACCTTTGGGATGTGCATAATGAGCATTCCCGGCTGAACTTCCAACACCTCGCAAAGCTTTTCAAGTGTTGCCAGGTCAACGCGCGTTGCCGTCCCATTCCACAATCGATACATGCTGACGTTAGGGATTTTCGCTTTATCGCCTAAGTCCTTCGCGTTTCGAAACCCTTTGGCTTGCGCCACTGCTTTTATCATCAATTTCATTACGCCTCCGCTCTGTTGACCAGTGGAGGGCCGCACAAGTTTGGGCTTCTCGACTGGGATGTGCTGCGAGTTGAATTTAGGGCGAAAGCATTTGATGAAGTTGGCTGCCATTTCAGCCAATGATGCCACATCATCATCTACTGTCAGGTAAGCCAGCCTCACGCCGCCGATGTAGTCAAGCAAATGGAATCGATCATGATTCCTCTGCCATCGCTTTCTCAGATTGGAAGCCTTGCCAACGTAAAGCACACTACCCCTCTTCACAGCAAAGTAGATGCCCGACTTGTTTGGTAACTTATCCCTGCGCTCAAGAGGAACCGCAGGCAATTCAAATGGGTCAATGACTGATGCTGCATTCTCTTTCATGTCTCAATACTTGCTCCACGCTCGTCAGCAAGACCGATGAGTGAATCACTGAGCAGCCTTCTTAGGAGGTCGCCCACGTCGCGGCTTGGCCTTCGGAGCGTTGAGGCTTTCAGTTCCCCCAGGTAGCTTATCAGGTTCCGCTTCATGCTCGAACAGTTGACCGGGCTTCACATTCAACACCGTGCAGAGCTTGTCAAGTGTGTCCAGGCCGATCATCCTCGCTTGGTCATTCCAGATGCGATACATCGAATGCACTGGAATGCCAGTCTTATTTGCCAGTTCATAGGCGCTGGCAAATCCTTCGCGTTCTGCAACCTCTTTAACAACAAGTCTCATCGCCATGTCCTCCGCAGTCTATCATAATCAGCCTAGAAAGTATCACGAAAGTATAATTCTTACAAGAGGATGAAAGAGGCTGCTTTTTGTCGCCTGCAAAAACGCCGATATTTCTAGGCTTTCAGTCCTGAATTTACCAACTATATCGATAAAATATTTCGATATTCTTTCTCAAAAGTGAAAGGTTTTTCTTGACTAATTCTTTCACATTCGTATAATACCATTATTGAAGTTGATGATGTTTGACAAGTAAGCGCGAAGTCGAAAGGGTCTGGCAGCGAAGGCATACCGTGCTGAGTAGACGACGGGCGCAAAGCGGTATCGAGTAAGACACTCACCCGCCGACAATTCGCAATCCTAACTTTCAGGCAAAAACATTAAAGGCCGGATGGCTGCAACCGTCCGGCCAAACTTCGAAGGCTGTTGAAGGCAGCCTTGAAAGGATACTCCAATGTCAACCTACCACGACGACACTGACCTTTCAACTCTGATCGGTCAAACGGTTTCTTCCGAGTACCTCTACCATAGGGCCATTTAATTTTAGGTTTTGATACCGAGGAGAGCCAAAGCAGCCCAGGGCTGAGCGGCAAACTTCCGACATGCCCTGGCTATGTTGCTCTCTCCTGCGCATCGCATTATCCCTA
>Ga0187893_10011336_pt1 | contig 12984 bp, 8 predicted proteins | sample MA1701074metaG_FD_139574 | JGI IMG/M metagenome (GOLD analysis project Ga0187893, IMG submission 139574) | White microbial mat communities from a basaltic lava cave in the Kipuka Kanohina Cave System on the Island of Hawaii, USA - MA170107-4 metaG ...
CGCCAAGCTGACCTCACCGGGACGCGGCACCGACCCGCCACCGACGAGGGCGACGTCGGAGATGGTGTGATGCGGCGCGCGAAACGGGCGCTCGGTAATCAGCCCGACACCCGGACGCAGTTGACCGGCCACCGAGTGAATCGTCGTCACCTCGATCGCCTCGTCAAACGACAGCGGCGGCAGAATGCCCGGCAGCCGGCGCGCCATCATCGTCTTGCCGGCACCTGGCGGGCCGATCATCAGCAGGTTGTGGCCACCGGCCGCGGCGACCTCGAGTGCGCGTCGGGCAAACCACTGACCGTGCAGTTCTGATAAGTCCGCTTCGTGGTGCGGCGGTGCTTCGGGCGGCCGCACGGGCGCTGCGCATGGTGGCCAATCGGACTCAACCTGGTTGAGTCGCTGGACGGCCTCGTTCAGGTTGCGGACCGGCAGCAAACGGAGACCCGATACGACCGAGGCTTCCGCCAGGTTGTCGTAGGGAAGTAGTAAGGCCTTTGCTTTCGACCGTCGCGCTTCCGCGGCGATGGGGAGCACGCCACGCGCCGGCTGGATGGCGCCATCCAGCGAGAGTTCGCCGACGTGCACGATGCCGGCGAAGTCCTTTCGCGTGACCTCGCTCGTGGCCGCCAGCAGGCCGAGCGCGATCGGCAGGTCGAACGCGGGTCCGGCTTTACGGACGTCGCCGGGCGCCAGATTAATAGTGATGCGGCTGATCGGGAATTTGAACCCGGAGTTGCGAATCGCCGCGCGGACGCGATCGCGGCTCTCGCGCACGCTGGCGTCGGGCAAACCGACGAGCTGGAAGTGGGGGATTCCGGGCCCCACGTCGATCTCCACCTGCACCCGACACGCGTCCACACCAACGACCGTCGCGCTCTCGAGAGTGGCAAGCATCCATCACTCAGGTGCAAGCGGGCTGCCCCTATCCGGTTCGCCGAAACGCGCCGATATCGGGGCAGACGCGACGCATCAGCCAGATCGCATCGCAAGAACTCACGACTGACGGTTTCGTAAACGCAGCAGTTTCTGCGCATCGCGCCGGACCCCCAGCGGCCGAGGTGGCGCTATACTTTCGGCCATGCTTGACGCACTTTTCGGATCTCAGAGCAGCAAGAAACAACAACAGGACGAGCTCCAGACGCTCATCGCCCAGGCCAAAGAAGAGCGAACGTTGCTCAGCGCCATGCTGACGCAGATGGCGAGCGGCACCTCGAAGCTGGCGCAGACCAGCAAGGCGCTCGAACAGGTCGGCCAGAAGGCCGACGCTGCACTGAAGCGGCTCGACGACCTCGGCCAGAAGGTCGGCGGTTATGAAGAACGCACCCGAGCGCTCGATCAGGTCGAAAAGCGCATCGCCGCGGTGCTCGAGCAGGTGAATGAAGCGCAGCACGTCTCCGAGAAGATCACGGCGCCCGACGGCGATCTGCAGAAGCATCGTCTGGCGGTGAATCAGCTGGCGTCACAGGCGCTCGAAAACCAGGCGACGCTTGAAACGCTCCGGAAGGAGCGCAGCTCATTCGAAGATCTTCGCGCGGTGCTGAAGGTCTCGACCGGTGACGTCGCCAAATCGGTGGAGAGCGTCTCAGCCTTGAAGGGGGAGCTCGACGCGGTCCGGTCAATCGGCTCACAGCTCACCGCCGAATTCCAGCGCCTGCGTGAAACCTCTCGCGAAGCCAAGGAGGACTCCGCGTCGGCCATGGAAAGCGTCAAGGAGATCGAAAAGAAACTCGGTCCACTGGTGCAACTGCAAGAGCTCAGCAAGAACACCGAAGAGCGCCTGGCGTCGCTGAACGCGCTGGCCGAACACGTGTCGCAGAAGGCGAAGGCGCTCGAGGCGCAAAAGCACGCCGTGGAACGCGCCGTCGTCGAAGCCAACCGGTTGAACGAGATGGTCTGGAACATGGACGTCCAGGTCGCCAAGCTCAACGAGGGCAGCAAGCACGTGGCTCGCGCCGAGGAGACCGTGGCGCGGATGGAGAAGCTGGCGCAGGACACCACGGCGCAGCTGTCGGCGGCGACCACGGCTCGCGAAGAGTGGGGTCGCGAGTTCATGCGGCTCGAGAAAGAGAGCCGGTCGCTGTCCGACTACTTGAAGACGACGGTGGAACGGCTTGCCGTCGACAAGAAGGAATTCGATCAGTTCGACCATCGTCTTCGCGCGCTGTCGGGCGGCATCGCGGAAGCGGAAGCGCGTATGGACGGCGTGCTGCAGAAAGACAAGCAGCTCGCGATGATGAACCAGCGCGCCGACGAGCTCAGCAAGTCATTCCAGACACTCAACGCGCAGGCTGATGAAACCACGCGCAAGCAGGCCGCACTCGACGCGCTGGGCGAGCGGCTGTCGCAGGTTGACGAGCTCGGCCGCCGCACCCAGGCGCAGCACGACGCGCTGAAGCAGTCGCGTCAGGAGCTCGAGCAACTGCGCGCCGATATCGCGGAGTTCCACAAGGCCCACGCCGCCGCGGCGCAGCTGCGCGACAAACTGGCGCAGGACCGGGCCTCGCTCGAGGCCTTTGGCGAGCGCGCCACGGCGCTCCTGAGCCGCACGCCCGAGCTCGACTCGAAGATGGACGCGGTGCTGAGCAAAATGGCCACCGTTGACGAAGGCACGAAGTCGGCGACCCGTCTGGGCGAAGTGACGGCCGAGCTCGACGCGCAGCTGACCCGGGTCGGCGCGCGCTTGCAGTTCATCGAAAAGCTCGAGGGCCGCATCAACAATCTGCATGTGGTGACGTCTGATGTGGATCGCAAGCTCGCCGAACAGCTGGCGCGGCGCAACGAGGTCGAAACCCTGAAGAGCCTGTGCGACACGCTCGGTACTCAAGTCGTGGACGTCCAGCAGAAGCTCGACTCGGTGTCGGCCATGCAGGCCCGCCTGGCGCCGATTCTGTCGCAGGTCACCGCGCTTCAGACGTCGCTCGCCAAGTCAGACCAGCTGGTGCAGTCGGTGAAGCAGGAAGAAGCGGTCGTCCACGAGCAGAAGGCGCGATTGACGGAACTGGTCGAGCAGGGCAAGAACATCGCCGCCGAAACCGCGGCCCGGCTCAAGCAAGCGCAGGCAGTGAGCGACGAACTTGGCCGCGCCGGCACCATCAAGGAAGAGCTGCTCACCGAGTTGGCGCGGGTGCAGGCGAAGCAGCGCGACGCGGTGACGCAGACCGAGGCCGCCGAGGATCAACTGAAACGCGCCGAGACGATGGTCAAGCAGCTCGAGCAGCGGCGCACGCAGCTCGCGTTCTCGGAGAAGAAGATAACCACGTTCGAGCAGCGCCTCAACGAGCTCAGCCGCGCCACCGAAACGGTGGAAGGGAAGATCAAGACCATCACCGAGCGCGAGGCGCTGGTGCAGGCGGTGAAGGCGGAAGTGGAGAGCGTGCACAAGATCAGCAGCCGCTCGAAGGCGGATCTGCAGTTCGTCACCGATCACCGCTCCGAGGTCACCGACCTGCGGGCCAAGGTCGAAGATCTGCTGGGCCGCGTCAACGAGACGGACATGAAGATCGCCGCCATCGAGGCGCGACGCAAGATGGTGGAAGAGGTGCAGACCCGCGCCAACGCGATCACCAACCTGCTCGACGACATCAACGTCAACCTCGAGATGCTCGGCGAGCAGCGCGCGGTGATCGACCACGTCGGCGAGAAGCTCGCCCGCCTCGACTTCATGGTTCAGGAAGCGCAGAACACGTTGCGGGCGCTGCAGCGGGAGCGTGAAGTGGCCGAGCGCATCGAGCAGGGGATTAAATCACTGCGCGCCGGCAGCGGCGGGAAGGTCGCGTCGGCCTAATTGCGGGACAACGTCCGCCGCGGAGCGGCGGGCAAGAAACTCAGGAACGCGGCGACTGGAGCAGGAGCCGCGTTCCGATCTTCAGGTTCGACGTCTGCAGCTTGTTCCACGCCTTCAGCTGATTCACCGAAATCTTGAACCGCTTGGCGATGCCGTAGAGCGTATCGCCCGATCTCACGCGGTAGGTGCGCACGGGCGCCCGATTCTCGACCATCGGCGCCACGGCCGTCGTTTCCGCCAGCACGTCCGTGGCAATCGACTCTGCCGTCTTTTCCAGATCGGATGCGGGCTCGCGCGTGGCGCGGGCGAGCAGCGCCGCCGACGGCATGCGCGGAATCACCAGCCGCGTGCCGACCGCGACGCGTGAGGTCGCCCTCAAATAATTCGCTTCGGCGAGGTCGGTCCGGTTGACGCGCAGTTTCCTGGCAATCGATGCGAGCGTTTCGCCGCGCTTGACGATGTGAAACTGCAGCGCGTTGAGCTGGCTCGGCGCCGAGGCGTCGAGACCGGCGCGCACCTTGTCGGCCGTCCCTTCCGGCACCTTGACGGTGTAGGCACCGGTCCGGACCGGCGTCGTCCAGCGGCGGAACTCCGGATTCAGCCGCTGGATGTCGTCCACCGGAACGCCCGCCCACTCCGCGACCCGGCGCAGATCCAGCGCCGGCGGGACCGTGACGGTTTCGGTCGGCGTGGCGGTCATCGGGACGATCTCGAAACCGTATTGCGCGGGATTCTTGGCGATGATCACCGCGGCCAGAATCATCGGCACGTACTCGCGTGTTTCACGCGGCAACCAGCGCGTGGATGAGGTCAGCTCCCAGAAATCGTTCTTGCGGCTGCGGGTCAACGCGCGCCTCACCCGGCCAGGTCCGCCGTTATACGACGCCATGGCCAGGTGCCAGTCCTCGAAGGTGTTGAAGAGCGTCTTCAGATACTTTGCGGCGGCGGTCGTGGCCTTCACCGGATCGGCGCGCTCGTCGAGGTACCAGTCCGCCTTCAATCCATTCTCGAGCGCCGTGCCGCGCATGAACTGCCAGACGCCACGGGCCTTCGCGCGGGAAAGCGCCGACGGCATGAAGGCGCTTTCGATTAACGGAATGTAGGCCAGGTCGAGCGGCAGCCCCTCTGCGCGGAAGGTGGCCTGAATCATGGGCAGGTATTGAACGCCGCGCGACAGCCCCTCGGTCAGGAACTCACGCAGCCGCCCCTGAAACAACTCCACGTACCGCAACACCCGATCGTTGGTGGGGATCGGAATGTCGTGGGTGGTGGATTCGAGGTCCGCCTGGACCGTTTCAGCCGTCGCCGGCTTCGGCGGCGTTGACTCGAATGTTGCAACCGCCAGCAGCGAGTCGATGGCTGCCGGTTCGGTCCTGGTCTCCGAGAAGCCGTCGCCGGTGGCCAACGCGGCCTGTTCCAGCACGCTGATGCGGTCCACCAGACGATCGAAGTGCTCACGAAGCCGATTGTGGTTGCGGGCGCCCTCAGGCGACTCGAGCAGCGTGTCGAGGGCGCGGTCGAATTCATTCCTGGCGCGCTCGAGATGGCCCAGCGTCAGCTCCTTGCGGCCCGCCTCGAAGTGGCGATCCGATTCGGCGATGAGGTCCGCGATCGGATCGGGAACGGGCTTGGGTGGCTGAGGGATTTGAGGCGTTTCAGGAATTCGCGGCGCTTCCGGCGCCCGAGCGATCGGCTTCTGGCCCGAGCCAGATAGACATCCCGCGAGAAGCAGGGAGCCGAGTACCGGCACGACGAGGAAGGTGATCTTGCTGGGCACTCGACTTTTTTGGATAGCCGCAGGCAGGGTAGCACGCTCGTAAACTTGGGGTCAAACTATTGAGGCTCAGCTGTTTACGAGCGCCAGCCCTCGTGAAGAAAAACCTTGGCCGCCTCGCCGGCATCGCGGGCCGCCGGCGTAATGATCGTGCGCTCGGAGATTAACAGTTTGCGTCCGTTCTTCACGGCCTGGCGCACGTCATCTTCGCAAACGAACGTTTCTGGTGTGCGGGACTGCGCAGGCTCCGAGGGTCCTGAGCTTTCAACACGGTCGGCCTTGGCCGGCGCAAGACCACGGGTCGCAAGGAACCGATCGATTCGGCTCGTCAGGGTGTCGGCGGATATCGGCTCTGGGGCAGGTTTTTCGCGGACTTTGGGAAGCGTCGCTTCGGTTCCAACCGTTCCAACGGTTCCAGCAGTTCCAAGGGCAGGGCGCAGCTCATACGCGACGCGTTTGATGTTCAGGAGGTGCTTCGGGGAAATGTTGTCGGATGTGATGTTGCCGCCAAACCCGCCACAGCCCAACGTCATTGCCGGGTCCAGTCCGGTGGTCAGTCCGATCGATCCATGCGTGGTCGGCGTGTTGACGCAGATGCGGTAGGCCGGTTTGTGCAGGCCGAACTCCAGGATCACCGCGTCGTTCTGTGAGTGGATCGACATGGTGTGGCCCATACCGCCGTAGCGCAGAATCTCCTTGCAGCGCTCGCAGCCTTCGCGCCAGTCCTTGACGACGTAGTACGAAAGGACGGGGCAGAGCTTTTCAATCGACAGCGGGTGATCGCGCCCCACGCCCTTTAGTTCAGCGATCAGCGCGCGAGTGTTCGGCGGCACCGTGATACCCATTTTCTGAGCGATGAGCTGGGCCGACTTGCCGACAAACGCGGGGTTTGGCAGCCGCTGAGGCGTGACGAGCTGTTTCGCCAGCGCATCCGCTTCAGCTGGCGAGAGGAAGTAGCCGCCCTGGTCAACGAACTGGCGCTTCGTTTCGGCTTCGATGCCCTGATCGACGACGACTGAATTCGGCGACGAGCACAAGACGCCGTTGTCAAAGGCCTTGCCCGTGAGGATGTCGTTTGCGGCCTTGCGTACGTCGGCGCTTGATTCGATGTAGCAGGGAGCGTTGCCCGGACCCACACCGTACGCCGGTTTGCCGGCGCTATAGGCAGCGCGCACCAGCCCCATGCCGCCGGTCGCGAGGATGACCGAGACCTCGCGGGCTTTCATCAACTCCTGGGTGCCCTCGAGCGTGACCGTCTTCATCCAGCCGATGCCGCCGTCCGGCAATCCGGCTTTTCGACCCGCTTCGTTCATGATGTCGGCGGCGCTCGTGATGCAACGTGCGGCAGAGGGATGAGGCGTCATCACCACGGCACAACGGGCCTTGATCGAGATCAGGATCTTGTAGATGGCGGTTGAGGTGGGATTCGTGGAGGGGATCACCGCCGCGACGACGCCGAACGGTTCGGCGATCTCGATCACCCTCCTGTCTTCGATCCGGTTGATCACGCCGACGGTCTTCATCGGCTTGATGAACTCGTAGACCTGCCGCGAGGAGAAGAGATTCTTCTGCACCTTGTCGGCGACAACGCCGAATCCGGTTTCTTCGACCGCGAGACGCGCCAGCGACTCAGCTTGCGGCGTCACGGCGGCGGCCATCGCGTCGACGATGGCGTCGATCTGTGCCTGCGAGAACTCGCCGAGAACGGCTTGGGCGTCTTTGGCCCGGCGTGCAAGCGCGCGCGCTTCCGCGATCGACGCGAGATCCTTGTCGGTTTGGTTCGACGTCGCGGCTGGCATTTCTCAGGACCTCAAGACCTCAGGACCTCGGGTCCACTAGGCCTTGGGAAGGATCCGTTCGACTTCGGTATGCGGCCTGGGGATCACATGGACCGAGACCAGCTCACCGACGCGTCGCGCCGCCGCGGCGCCGGCATCGGTGGAAGCCTTCACCGCTCCAACGTCGCCGCGTACGAGGACGGTGACGAAACCGGCGCCAATGTACTCAGTGCCCACCAGCGTGACGTTCGCGGCCTTGACCATGGCGTCGGCGGCTTCGACCGAACCGATGAAGCCTTTGGTTTCCACCATGCCGAGAGCGTCGCTGCGAGTGTCCATGGCAATGGCGGCATGATATTCTCGTTTGGCGCCCTATGCAACGAATGGAACCGATGAGAAAACTGTGGACGGCCTGTGCGCTGACACTGTTGGCGGCGACGATCGCCGGCTGCAGCGACACGGAAGATACCGCGCAGCCGGTCGGCAACATTCAGGTGGCGCTGTCGCGATCGAAAGTCGCGCTGGGTAGCCCCGTGGAGGTGACCTATAAGTTTACGGTGGCGCAGGATGCGCCGACGTTCGGCCAGCGCCGCGTGTTCGCGCACTTCCTCGACGCCGACGACGAGTTGATGTGGACCGACGATCATGATCCGCCCACGCCGACCAGCGACTGGAAGCCGGGGCAGACCATCGAGTACACGCGATCGATGTTCGTTCCCAGCTATCCGTACGTTGGCGCGGCGAAGATTGTGGCGGGTGTGTATACACCTGGCAGCAACGAGCGCGTGAAGCTGTCGAACGAAGATCGCGGCGATCGCTCATATAAGGTCGTCGACTTCGAGCTGTTGCCGCAAACTGAGAACATCTTCGTGATCTTCAAGGACGGCTGGCACCCGGCCGAGGTCGTCTCCGACGGTGCGGGGCGCACGGAATGGCAATGGACGAAAAAAGAGGCGACGATCGCCTTCCGGAATCCCAGGCGCGACGTGGTGCTGGTGCTGCAGGTCGACAATCCCGCGTCCAACCCGAACGCGGCGCAAAACGTCGCGGTGCAGATCGGCGATCAGCCCATCGCCACCATTCCGCTCAGCGCCGGCCCGCCGTCGGTGTTGAAGTATCCGATTGCGTCGGCGCAGCTCGGTACGACCGATATGGTCGAGATCAAGTTCACGGCCGATAAGACGCTCGTGCCGGCGCTGGAAGCGTCGATGAAGAGCGGCGATCCGCGGGAGCTCGGCGCCCGGTTCTTCCACGTGTTTATCCAGTGATGGCGAATCGCGCTTGGTGGCTCGCTAGTGGTTGTTCGTTTGCGCTGTTGCTGCCGGCGTCGGCATCAGCCGAGATAGTCGTCTTCAAGAACGGCCGCACGATGTCGGTGCGGTCGCACACGATCGTCGGCGACATGGCCACGCTGTCGCTTCGTGCCGGGGGCGAAGTGACGTTTCCGGCAAACATCATCGAGCGGGTCGCTCCGGACGAGATTCCCTTCGACTTGCCGGACACGCCCGAGGACGCGCCTGTCCGTCTCGCTCAGGGCAGGCCCGCTGAGGACGCCGCATACCTGGTTTCCGATGAAATACTCTCGGCGCGTCCGTTCGCGGAGCTGATCGCGAATGTCGCCGCTGCGCACCATATCGACGTTCGCCTGGTGCACGCGGTGATCGAGCAGGAGTCGAACTATCAGGCGCGGGCGCGGTCCGCGAAGGGCGCTCGGGGGCTGATGCAGTTGATGCCCGCCACGGCTCGCCAGTACGGCGTCAGCAATTCGTACGATCCCAAGTCCAACCTCGACGCCGGCGTCCGTCATTTGAAAGACCTGATGACCCGCCTCGATCTTCCGGTGGCGCTCGCGGCGTATAACGCCGGAGAAGGCACTGTCCAGCGCTACCGCGGCCTGCCGCCCTATCCCGAAACCCAGGCCTACGTCCGAAACATCTTGCGGCGTCTAGGCCGCACGGCCGGGAACTAGGACCCGAGCCGGGTTTCGCCTTCGACCGGCGGGACGGGCCAAACGGCCGGCCGATCCGTCTAAATGGGGTGGGAAAGACGACCCCACAATCGTATAATTCCTAGTCAATCAATCTCTTAGGGATGGAATTCCGCTGCCGCCTCGGCACCACGTCGGGTGAGATCATCGAGGGCATCTACATCGCCCAGAGCGAAGCCGCCCTCCGACGGGAGCTGGAGGAGAAGGGGCTGCACGTTCTTTCACTCAAGCCGCGCGGCGGATTCGTTGGCCTCTCCATCGGCCAGCCGCGCACGGTCAAGCGTCACGAGTTTCTCGTCTTCAACCAGGAATTGGCCACCCTGCTGAAAGCCGGCATGCCGCTGGTGCAGTCGCTCGACATCCTGCGCACGCGCATGACCAACCCCGTGTTCAAGCAGGTCCTCGACGACGTGCACGAGAAAGTCCGGGGCGGCACGGCGTTGTCGGACGCCTTCGGGGCGCACGGCGATCTGTTCCCGAGCGTCTACACCGCGTCGTTGATGGCCGGCGAGCGCTCCGGCAACCTCGACTCGGTCTTGCGCCGGTTCGTGGCCTATTCGAAGACTATCGACACGGTCCGCAGCAAGACCATCTCCGCGATGATCTACCCGCTGATCCTGGTGGTCATCGCGGTCTTCCTCGTGGGGATCATCGTGATCAAGGTGGTGCCGTCTTTCGCGGACTTCTACGCCAGCTTCGACCGCGAGCTGCCTCTGTCGACCCGGATGATCGTCGGTCTCTCCGACGTGCTCCGCTCGCAGCTGTGGCTGATCCTGATTGCGATTGTCGGCGCGGCCGGCGCATTCATGGCCTGGGTCAAGCAGCCGGGACGCGGTGCCGAGTTCGATCGTTTGCTGCTGCGGCTGCCGGTGATCGGGAGCAGCGTCCACAAGTTCTCCACGTCGCAAATGGCGCGGACCCTCGCCACGCTGCTCGGCGGCGGCATCCCGCTGGTCAACTCTCTCGAGATTGCGGCGCGGTCGACGGGCAATCGCCACATGGGCCAGGAGCTGGAGATGGTCGCCACGCGGGTGCGCGGGGGCCAGAGCCTGGCCTCGACGCTGGCCGAGCGCGGGACCGTGCCCGACGTGGCGATCAAGATGATCGAGGTCGGCGAGTCGACCGGCGCCCTGACCGAGATGCTCAACAGCCTCGCCGACTTCTACGACGAAGAGATCGACACCGAGGTCTCACGATTCGTCACCATCATCGAGCCGGCGATGCTCGTGATCATGGGTCTGGTCATCGCGTCGGTGGTGCTGGCGTTGTATCTGCCGATCTTCGAATTGAGTTCGGTCGTCGGGAGCCCGTGATGGCGACACCAGACGACACGCTCGATCCCCAGACGCTGATTGAAGATCCGGCGGCGCCTGAAGCGTCGGCCGAGGAGCGCAGCGCCGAAGAGGCGGCGGCGCGGCGGCTGGCCGAGCGCTATCGTCTCGAGTTTCTCGACATGCACGAGTTCCGGATCGATCAGGAGCTGTTTCGATCGATCCCGGCCGACCTGATGCTGCGCTACGGCTTCGTGCCCTACCGGCGCGACGGCCGCTCGATTGTCATCGTCGTCTCGGATCCCACCGACCTGCCGATGATCGACGAGCTGTCGGTGATCCTCGGCACGCCGGTGAAGGTGCTGGTCGGGGCCCGGTCGGCGATCGAGGGCATGCTGAAGAAGAGCGAAAGCTCGCAGCGGGTCCTCGACGAGGCGACCGAGGAATTTCAGATCCAGGTGCTGAAGGAGGAGGATGGCGGCGACGACAACCTCACCGTCGAGCGCCTCACCAGCGACAGCAGCCCGATCATCCGCCTGGTCGATTCGACGATCTTCACCGCGATTCAACGGCGGGCGAGCGACATTCACATCGAGACGCAGGATGACGCGGTCTATGTGAAGTACCGCATCGACGGCGTGCTGCAGCCCGCGATGCGGCCGATTGCGAAGCGCTTTCACAGCTCGATCCTGTCGCGGATCAAGGTGATGGCCGAGCTCGACATCGCCGAGAAGCGGGTGCCGCAGGACGGCCGCTTCCGCCTCCGCGTGCCCGGCAAGACCATCGACTTTCGCGTGTCGGTGATGCCGAGCGTGCACGGCGAAGATGCGGTGATTCGCATTCTCGACAAGCAGTCGATGAGCGAGCAGTTCACCGAGCTGCGCCTCGACATTCTCGGGTTCCCCGAACAGGAGCTGAAGCGGTTCCGCAAGTACATCCGCGAACCGTACGGGATGGTGCTGGTGACGGGGCCGACCGGCAGCGGCAAGACGACCACGCTCTACGCGGCGCTCGCCGAGATCAAGTCAATCGAAGACAAGATCATCACCATCGAGGACCCCGTCGAATACCAGCTCAAGGGCATCACGCAGATCCCGATCAACGAGAAGAAAGGCCTGACCTTCGCCCGCGGCCTGCGCTCGATCCTGCGTCACGACCCCGACAAGGTGATGGTCGGCGAGATTCGCGACCCGGAAACCGCGCAGATTGCGATTCAGTCGGCGCTGACCGGCCACCTGGTGTTCACCACCGTCCACGCCAACAACGTGTTCGACGTGCTGGGCCGCTTCCTCAACATGGGCGTCGAGCCGTATCAGTTCATTTCGGCGTTGAACTGCGTGATGGCGCAGCGGCTGGTGCGCCGCATCTGCGAATCGTGCAAGCACCCGGTCAAGCTCGAGACCGTGATGCTGGCCGAGTCGGCGCTCGATCCGGCGCAGATCGCCAACCACACGCTCTATGAAGGCACCGGCTGTATCGAATGCAGCGGCACCGGCTACAAGGGCCGCATGGCCATCTGCGAACTGCTCGATCTGACCGATCACATCCGCGAGATTATTCTCAATCGCCGGCCGATCTCTGAGATCAAGCGCGCCGCCAAGGAACAGGGCATGCGGCTGCTTCGTGAATCGGCCGTCGAGCGGGTCCTCGAGGGCCTCACCACCCTGCGCGAAATCAACAAGGTGACATTCGTCGAATGAGCGTCCGCGATTTATTCACCAGCTCGCCGCCGGACGTGGCCGTGGAGGTCGATCGCACCTACGTGGCCGCGGCGCGTGTGACCGCCCGTGGCGGCCAGGCCGTGATTTCCGGAATTGCGGCCGAGGATCTGCCGTCAGGGATGGTGACGCCGGGGCTGGCGGCGTTGAACATTCCCGACGTGCCGGCGCTGTCGCAGGTGATTCGGCGCGTTGTTTCTCAGCTGGGCGGCAGCCGGCCGTCGCGCATCGGACTCGTCATTCCCGACACGGTCGGGAAGGTTTCGCTGCTGCGGCTCGAGCAGGTGCCGTCCAAGGCGGCCGACCTGCACGAGATCGTCAAGTGGCAGGTCAAGAAGACGTCGCCATTTCCCATGGAGCACGCGCTGGTGAGCATCGCACCCGGCGCGCTGAGCGCCGACGGCGCCAGCGAGTTCGTCGTGACGGTGGCGCGCACCGACATCGTTCTTCAATACGAGCAGGCGTGCGCCATGGCGGGGCTGCATGCCGGTCTGGTCGACCTCGCCACGTTCAGCGTCATCAACAGCATCCTGGCGGGTTCGACGGCGCCGGCTGGCGACTGGCTGCTGGTGCACGTCACCGACACCTCTCTCACATTGGCGGTGATGCGCGACCGCGCGCTGCTGTTCTTCCGCAACCGCAGCGAGGAAGGCGAGGGCACGCTGGCCGATC
>Ga0187893_10011338_pt1 | contig 12982 bp, 4 predicted proteins | sample MA1701074metaG_FD_139574 | JGI IMG/M metagenome (GOLD analysis project Ga0187893, IMG submission 139574) | White microbial mat communities from a basaltic lava cave in the Kipuka Kanohina Cave System on the Island of Hawaii, USA - MA170107-4 metaG ...
ACGACGCATCGCGAACACTTGGTTGATCATGTCGCTCCGCCCGGAGAGCAGAATGGTTACTCGCCCGTCGCAGCAATTCATGCTGCCCTCGTTTGAGCTCCTGCATGCAAGCATTCCGAAATTTCGCGATTGCCGTAGGCTCACGCAGGTTCTCCGTCGACCGTGCCATATATTCTCTTCTGTATTATAGCTAAATGGTGTTATATGGGATCGTCAGTCTGGGGTACGGCGGCGAATATCTATCATCTCCAGCAACAGAACCGGTAAAAAGAGCTACTTGCTACTAGTCATCGGTCACATCGCGTTCAGCTCTCTTTTCTCGAGTCATCGGTTTCAACGCGAGCAAAGCCAGACCAACGATACCGACAATCAGATGTGGTAAGTAGGATCTTATGGCGGAGACCGCCTCCACCGCCCCGTCGCGATAATCCTGCGTCCACGACTCGGCCGCCGCTCGCTGTGCAACCACGCTCCTCGGCGCGAACTCCAAGTACATGACGAACATCCCCGCGAGGGAGATAAGGATTCCCACAACGAGCAACCTCGCAATGAATCGTTGGCTGCGCAGAGCGAGCCCGATCGCAACCGCTACGCAAGCCAGGAGAATCCACTCAGGGTTCATCATCGGACCTCTCGCGTGCCACGAAGCTCGGCACGAGCGCGTCGTGCACCCGAATAGATCTCAGGTAGGCTATCGCGATCGAAATCAAATCGCTTTCGCAGCGGACCTCCATATTTCTTCGCGTGGTTCTCAGCATCGCGACTGTCGGTGTAATCAAATACCACCCCAAAGAACCGCATCAGCGCATAACCGGTCTGGCCATTGTAGGTGCCAGCATACCCCGCCAGGTAGTTTCCGAACTCAGAAGCAAAATACAGGTGCCCGTCCACCTCAAACGTGTCGTTCGGCTGATTCGTGGCAAAGTCGAACTTGCCTCCACCTTGGAAGGCCTCGCGGAGCCTCCACTTGCCGTTCCATGCTGTCGCATCCGCTCGCGCCTCTTTTAGAGATTGCAATGTCTCTTCTTCTGAGTAGTCCTTGAGGCCAGTCGGATCGATGAGATTTACCGGGTCGTTACCGACGTAGACGTACAGATTCCCATCTGCGCCCCCGAAGCCGATGGGATCGGCAGAGACCCACCGGTCCAGAACAGGAGCATAGTCACGCGCTCCAAAGCGCATCAGACCGATTGAACTGTCGTAGAGCCCGCCGGCCCAGCCAAACGGTTGAAACCCTGGATTCGTATCCGCGAGGACGTTTCCGTGCTCATCATAGTCAAGGCGCTGCGCAATCGCACCATCGCTCGCTCTGGTCACGAGTCGTACGCTTCCAAGACGATCCGTCACTAGACGATACCGCTCGCCCCCCTTCTCCATGTACTCGGGCACGTTCGGCTTGTCGCCGTACACGAAGAACGCAACGACATTGTTCGCTCCATCCAACTCTGCCACTGGCCGCAAGCCGCTTTGGTAGAGGAACTTCTGCACATGTGTCCCTTGCCCGTCAGTGAGCACCCGCCCGACGCGGCGGTTGGCGGCGTCGATTAGGTAGTGGATGGCGCGGCCGTCAGGGAGGCCGACGTGGCGGAGGTTGCCGAAGAGGTCATAGTCGTAGGTGGTGGTGCCGATCTGTTGGCCGAATTCGTCGAGTTCGACCTTCATCTCGAGCGCGCCGTTGGGGTCGTAGGTGTACTGGTAGCGGCGGGTGGTGCCCTGCGGGTCGACGAGGACTGACGCGGTCGCATGGTTCTGGCCGTTCACCGTGACGCTGAGGAGCTGGCGGGAGTTGACGGAGATCGTCGTGCTGGCCGGGCCGCAGGAGCTGGGCGCGGCGGTGTCCTGGAATTCTAGATTGGCTTCGATCTGGAGGTAGCCGGGGCGGTCGCAGGTGCCTTCGGTGGGGTCGCCGCCCTGGCTGAGCGGGATGCCGGTGCCGCCGCGCCAGAACTCGGCGCTCACCGGGGCGACCGAGGTGGCGGTGCAGGCGAAGCCGAGCTCGACCACGACTCGATCGTCGGCCTGGGCAGTGACGCCCTCGCAGGAGCCGTCGCCGGGGACGATGGCGGTCTGATCCTCGATGCCTGCCGCGTCAGGGCTCGGGGCGGGCTCGCCGGTCAGCGACCAGTCGGTGGCAATCGCGCAGCGCTTGGCGCCGGTGGCGCCGTTCATGACCCAGATACTGGCGAGCGGCTGCAGGGCTTGGTCGGCGTCCGGCTGTCCCGCGCCAACGACCACGCGGAACTGCTCGCTGCCCTGGAACAGGTAGGGCGCGTCGAGCGGCGGGGAGGTGAAGACCGTCGCCAGCAGGCGGCGCGGTGCGCCGGAACCGGCGTCGCAGTCGGCGGCGCTGACCATCGTGCTCGTCGCCGCGCCGTCGGCGGTCAGGCCCATGGCGGCGTGGGGGTCGGCGGCGGCGTTGGTCCAGGCGCCGACGGTAGCCGCCGGGGTCGCAGCCGGCGTGCCCTCCTGCAGGTATAGGCGGATCGGTCCGATAGCCGGCGTCGGCGTCACGGCGGGCGCACCGATCAGGTTGTTGTTGGCGTCGTAGGCGTAGTGCGCCTGGCTCTCGTGCGCGGCGTCGCCGCGGTTGTAGACGACGCTCTGGAGCCGGCCCGGCGCGTCGTAGCCGTAGTCCACGGTGTACTGCTCGAGCACGCCGGTGTCGGCGTTGCGGATGCGGACGGTCTTGGAGCGGATGCGCCCGCCGGTGTCGCGCACGTACTCTTCGCTGAACAGCTCGCCGACCGTGTCGTGCTCGGCGACGTACCGCATCGGCTCGCCGAGGGCGTTGCGCTCGTAGCGGTCGGTGGTGTTGCCGAGCGTGGTGCCTTTCAAGAAGCCAGAGTCCTGATCGCGGTCCATCGCCAGGACTCCGGCCTGGGTGACCACCTGGGTGACCATCCCGTCGGGGTCGACGGTGATGTCGGCGCTGTGGCCGCCGACACCGATCGAGGTGGCCTGGTAGCGATCGTTGCGACCGATCGTGACCGTGCCCTCGACGCTGCCGTCCCAGCTAATTGATGTCGGGACCGGTAAACTGCCGTCTTGGTAGTTGTAGTCTATCGTTCCATCGGGACTCGAAATGCGGGTGAGGTAGTCGTCGGCGTCGTACGTGTAGTGCGTGTCGCCCACATCTGTGAGGCGGCCCTCGCCGTCGAACTCGAGCGCTCCGTGCGGGCTCGTGCCGCCGCTCGGCTCGCGGTCGGTGGTGTAGCTGATCGTGGTCTGCCCGGCCGGCAGCGTGAAGCTCTCGACCAGGTCGACCGGCGTGTAGGTGTTCGCCTCGCTGTAGCCGCCGCTCTGCGGCGAGGTGGTGCCAGTCAAGTTGCCGTTCGAGTCGTGACTGTAATCGAAGCTCTGGATACCGAAGGTGTGCTCGGCGCCGACCCGACCGTCGCCCTCGCGCGGGATGGTGACGGTGCGACCGAGCGGGTCGGTAATCGAGGAGACGAACGCGCCCTGATAGCCGAAGCGCACCTTGCGCCCCGATTGCGTCACGGCCACCGGGCGGCCGTTGTCGTAGGTGATGTCGATCTTCGGCATCCCCGGCAGCTTGACCGACTGTGGGCGGCCGGTGTCATCGGTGGTGGTGCTGACGGTACGCCCGCCCGGCGTGGTGCTGGTGAGGGTGGTGCCCTCGCCGCCGCTCGAGCTGGTGGCGGCGTCGTTCCAGTTGGTGCTCTGAGTGAAGCCGTTCGCCGGCACGGTGAGGTCGAGCGGGTTGGTACGCTTGAGCTTGTAGTCGGTCTTGAGGCTGCCGAGCCGCGCCGGAAGGCCGGAGCTGTCGAGTAGCTGGCGCTGCCCCGGCTGGCGCACGCGGCTGAAAGTGCCCCACGGGTGCGTGCCGCTCTCGCTCAGATCGGCGCCGATGGTGTAGCTGGTCTCGCCGTCGGGCGTCGTGATCTTGCGGCTGGCCGACCCGTCGGTGAACTCCTTCACCACGTGCTGGAAGAGCTTGTTGCCGGCGGTGCGCAGATCGATCGAATACGCCTCGCGGATCTCGCCCTCACCCGGGGCGGGCGCGGCGGCACCGCGCGTGGCGCTGATGCTGCCCTGCCCCGCGTCGTCCTGCCGACCGAGCTGGCCGCGGGCGTTGTAGGTGTAGGTCCACTCGCCGTCCTTCGGATCGGTGACCTTGGTCAGCAGCCCATCGGCCATCGGCGTGGTGCGCTCGAGCCGCGCGAAGGACACGGCGAACGGGGTGTACTCGAACGACATCTCCGCGGCCGGGTTGCTGATTGTCTCCCAGTAGCCGTCGCCGTTGGCGCCGACCGTGGTGATCTCATTGTAGGGGCTGGTGATGCTGCCGCTGCTCACCGTGGTCTCCTGGCCGCCGGTGGTGATGCCGGTGAGCTCCACGCCGCTGTAGGCGAAGCTGGTGACCACGGCGCCAGTGAGCGCGTTGCGGGTCTCGCGGTGTACGCCGGTCTCGCGCTCGAAGACGTACACTGAGAGGCCGTTCTCGGAGGCGATCAGCACGTCGTCGCCGTCTTCCTGGACCACGCCGAGCTCGGCGCCGCTGCGCTGGCCGCCGCTGCCTAGATAGAGGGTGCGGTCGATCGGGTCGAAGAAGTGGTGCGCGTCGAGGCTCCAGCCGCCGAGCCCCTGAGCGCGCGGATCCCAGCCGCCGAGCGTGCCGCCCCACAAGCGCGGCGCCCAGCGGTACCGGTGGTCGCCGGCCACGTAGATTTCCACGACCTCCACCGTCGCCCACTGCGCGCCGAGTGCGATCTCGTCCTGGTCGTCCCTGCCGTCCCAAGCGAAGAGGATGGTGAGATTCGCCTCGGGCGCATAGCGCTGAAAAAATTCGCGGCCGGCCACGCGCACGGTGACCTCGTACTCGTAAAGGTGGGCGGGCAGCGTCTCGCCTGAGACGTCGATCTCGATCACTCGGCCGCCCGGGGTACGCTCGCTCTGGTAGTGGAGCGTGTACGGGGTGCCGACCACGCCGACGACCTCGCCGAGGCTCTGGTCCTCGCAGCCGACCACGTCGCCGTCGACCCCGTAGCCGCAGTCCTTCACCGTCCACTTGTGCACGCTGAGCGGCAGCGGCTGCGAGACCAGATAGAGGCCCGACACACCCGCCGCCACGGCCCGATAGGGGCGCTCGTCGACGTCGTTGTACTGCTCGACTTGCCAGGCCCGGGCGAGCGTCGGAGCGGGCGGGGTATCGGGCGCCCACGAATCGGGTAGCGCCACGGCGCCGAGCACACGATCGTCGATGCCGTCGACGCCGAAGCCGCCGTCCTCACCGACGGAGTCGAGCGAGCCGCCCGGGCGGAGGAGATCCACGATCGCGAGCCCGGCGGTGCCGTCGGCGACGTAGAGTGTCTGGCGCGGCGTATCGCCGGCGGCGCCGCGCGGGGCCCCCCCGGCGTGGTGAGCATGCCGACCCCGCCGCGGATGAGACCGGGGAGGAACTCACCGCTGGCGGCGTCGATCGGCACCACGCAGACGAGCCCTTCGCACATCACCACAGCGAGGTCGCGCTCCTGGATCTCGGCGTAGACGAGCCCATCTGGACCGACCGGATCGACCCGCGTCGGCCAGTCGTTGAGGCCGAGCACCGCCAACGGCCGGCCGCGCGCCGGCAGCGTGTATTTGTCGTTGAGCTCCAGACCCAGGTCGGTCAGCAGTAAGACGTTGTCGCTGCGCTCCTGCGCAATCGCCAACACGCGGTCCTGGTTTTCTTCGTCCTCATCGTTCTTCGACAGTATCGACACCGCGCGAATCGGTACGTCTTCGTGCGCGTTGCTGGTGTCGCGAAACGTGCCGTGCACCTGCACGTTGTCGAGGCCAACATCGAGCTCAGTGAGGTCGATCGATTGCAGGCCGATGAACGGCGAGTTGGCGAGGTAGCTGCGCGCCACGCCGAAAGTCGCGACGTCGAGCGGCACGCCGAGATCGATCGGGACGACGCCGGCCAGATGCGAGAGGTCGGTGAAGCCGGTCGGTGGCAGGAAGATGTCGTCGACCCCGTTCAGGCGGTCGAGCGCGTTGCGCGAGAGATTGACCAGTCGCGTGTTGATCGGGACGACCTTCGGCGTACCACCGACGTTAGCCACCTGCGTGATCCGCCAGGCACCGTAGCGGTCGACGCCGCCCGGTCCGTCCACGCTGATGATGAACGGCGCGGCGAAGTCGGGGCCGGTGGTGTCGAGTGGGCCGGACGCGGTGGCCGTGACGGCACGGTCGACGCCGGCGGTGGCGTACTCGTCGCGCGGCGCCTGCAGCGTGGTCGGATCGGTCACTTCGTAGAGCCGCACGCCGCCCACGAGGTCGGCTTTGTACGCGTCGCCCTCGACCACGGCCAAGAAGCGTTGGCCGGGCGCGCTACCCGGTACGTTCGCGACCACGGCAACGTCGCGGATATCGCCGGGAATGTGCGCGGCTACAGTCGGCAGATTGGTGGAGAACCAGTGGTAGATGGGGCGCAGCATCGGCTGGCCGTTGCGGTCGGTGAGGGCGCGAATGCGCAGCCGGTAGCGCAGCCCGTAACGCAGCCGCACATCGGGCACGAAGACGAGAACCCGGCCGTCGAGGGTCAGCTCCGGATGTCCGTCCACCGACGGGCCGGCATCACAGTCCTGCGTGCGCGGATCACTGCCCGGCCCTTCGCTGGGACCGCAGATGCGCAGTTCGACGTTGCCGGGCAGCGAGGCGGGATCCATCGACTCGGCGAAGCGCATTTCGATGCGCTGCCACGGCGGCACAGCGACCTGACCGTTGGGCACGAACGGCTGGTCCTCGAGCGGCTCGGGATAGGACGCGGAATCGCTGAGGGCGCCGGGGAGGTCGGTGACGCCGTTAGCGCCGATGTTGCACGTCGGACACTCGATCGTATCGAGCACGTTGCCGCCGGAATCGAAGAGCTTCACCTCGACCGGATCGTTGCAGGGCATCGGCACGGTCCAGCGCACGCGCTCGCCGGCGTTGATGGGGAACGGCAGGATCGGGCCGAGCAACCCACCGCCGAGAAAACCGCCCGTGTTCATATGATCGCCGGTCGACGACCACCCGGACACGAAACCCACGCACTCCTTCCAGCGATGCAAGCCGAAGGTGCCACCGATGGTGAGTCCCTCGAACGCGCTTGGGTCGGTCACCACCAGGTCTTCCGGCTCCTCGAAGTGCGCCTGGTCGATCATGGTGAGCTCGTCCTGACCGCGGAAGTTCACCTGGCGAGTGGCGAGGTATTGGTGGTCGGTCGGATTCATCACCGGATCGAGATCCGGAACCGAGACGTCATACGGCTGCGCCAACTTCTCGCCTTCCTCGAGTGGCGGATCGAGCTCGACGCGCACCGCGCCGATGAAGTCGACGTGCTCGAGGAGATCGGGGTCGAAGAACGACGCATACGCGGGCGCGTCGATGTCGAGCGCGCCGGCGGCAATCACCTTGGCGTAGTCGGCCTGGTCTTCGGGTGGAACGAGGATCGGACGCAGGCGGACCAGCGTCTGCTCCGCGAAGGTGCCGGCGGCAAAGAAGGCGCGATAGCCGGAGGGGACGAGGCCGTCAACCTCCGGGAACGTGACCACACCGCCCTGCGGGCCGATGGCCGTTTCGCCGGTAGCAGGATCGGTCATGTTGCCGGCATCGATGGTGACTTCGCGTCCGAGCGCGTCTTTGACGATCACCTCGATGCGATCGCCGAGCGAGGCCTCGAGCATCGCACAGAAGCTGCCGCCGCTGTGGATCGCGCAATCCAACGGATCGCAGGTGGAAACGACCCCTATGCACTCGGGATCGGGATTGGCGCCGGTCGAACAGGTGGTGGTGTCGTCCTGGCCGGTGACGTTGGTGACGACGACGACGGTGCCGGGGAAGGCGAGCAGCTCGCCGCCGCAAACGACGACCTCGTCGTTGGCGTCCGGCAGCGAGACGCGCAGCGTATCGGCCGGCAGGGCGTCGGCGGTGATGTGCGTCGCGGAGGTGAAATAGCTCTCGAACGGCAGCAACGGCGCGCCGGTGGCGTCGGTGATCTGGGCGGAGAGCCGGAAGCGGTAAACGGCGTTCAACGCCAGCGGCGTGGCCGGGGTGAACAGCACGGCGCGGCGGTCGGCGCTGAGCGTGGCCTGGCCGGCGACGGCGGTCTCGACCTCGCCGCCGGCCGACTCGCGCACGCGCTCGACCAAGGAGAGCTGCACAGCGCCGGGCAGCAACGAGGCCGGGTCGAGGCGTTCGGATACGTCGGCCCGCACCACGGTGAAGGTTTCGGGATCGACGCCGCCGGCGTGGTTGGCGGGGTCCACCGTCAGGACCACCGGCCGGGTGGCACTGACGGTGAGATCGGCGGCGATCGGCGGCGGATACGCCTGCGCCGGCGCGGTCACCTCGCGCTCGCCGGCGAGGCCGCGCGCTAGATCGCTCGCCGTGATCGTGGTCGTGCCGCCGGCGGCGATCGGCAAGACGAAGTCGCCGGCCGCGTCGGTCACCGCCACCGGAGCGAGGCTCGCGCTCTCGACCAGCAGATCGGCGACCGGCGTCTCGAGCTCATCTTCGGCCGTGCCGACGGCCACGGCGAGACCGCTCGGGGCGGGGATGACGGCGTAGCTACCACTCGCAGCGAAGCCGGGCAGGCAGCCCGGGGAGCCGCCGAAGTTGGCGCACGACGTCACCGCGACGAGACCTGCATCGGCGCTGCCGACGGCGACGGCGCGCAGCACGGCGCGGCCGCCGATCAGCTCGGCGCGGCCGATGACGAAGGCGTCGCCGTTGGAGACGGGGACACCGTCGAGCGCCAGGTGATACGTGGCGGCCGGGTCGAGACCGCCGCGCGCCAGCCCGAGGCGGAACGCGGCGACCGCGCCGCTCGCGGCCGGCAGATCGGCGGCAGCGATGTCGGCGATCGTGACGACAGTCCCGGCGCTGGCCGCGCCGCTCGGGATGGTGAGCGCGACGTCGGCACCGATGCCGACCGTGACCGCGCCGGCGCCGTCGAGCACCGCGCTGTCGACGCTCGGGGCGGTGACGGCCTCAATGCGGATGCGGCCGCCGACGTACTCGGCGAGCGACGGCGCCAGCTGCGGGCCGAGCGTGAACGACGTCGCCAGCGCGCCCGGCGTGCCGCCGCCGAGCGCGCCGACGCTGGTCACCGACACGCGGTACACGGCGAGGTCCTGGCGCGACACGGCGCCGAGCAGCAGCGAGCCGTCGCCGAGATCGTGGCTCTCGTGCAGGCGGACCTCGATCGCGGCGCCGCTCGGCGCATCCATCGCGCCAACCACCTCGCTGAAGACTTGGGCACGGGCGGACGGGCTGGCCACGACTTCGTCCGGCACCGGCACGACGAGCCCGGAGGTGATCTCAGTATCGCCCGTGCCGGCATCCAGCGGCATGCCCTCGTTGGCGACGAGCGGCGCGTCGGCAACGAGCAACGCGATCTGACCTTCGCCGGCGATCTCGACCTCGATGATGTCGCCGCCCGGAGCAGACTGCAGGGTGACCGCCGGGCCGCCGAGCCAAACGCCGGCCGAGTCGTCCCACACTGCCGCGGTGAGCGCGACGGAGAAGCCGGGCAGCACCAGGTCGTACGGCACGCGCAGAAGTGCCGGCGCGGTGAAAGTACCGACGGTGAGCTGGAAATCGAACCCGGCCAGCACGCTCCAGCCGAGCGGCACCGGCGCGATCAGGCCCTGCGGGCCGAGTGGGGTCAGCCGTAGCGTGGCCGGGCTCGGTACGACCAGCTCGACCGTCCCATTGCCCGCTGGTCCGTCGAACGGCAGCGCCAGCGTCTGGCCGGGGTTAGTAGTCGAGACCAACGCTGCCAGCGCCGTCAGCCGCGCATCGCGCACCCGCGTGGCGCCGTCGGGCAGCATTCAACCGTCCGCATGCTGCGTGTGTAACCGCTCTTCGACAGCTCGACCCGCTGCTCGCCGGCGATGGCGGTGAGCGCGTAGCGGCCGTCCGCATCCGTGCCGGTCGAATCCTGGGCGACAACTGCGGCGGTGTCTTCTTCCAGGGGCAGCGCGTTGCCGTCGTCGAAGACCTCACCGATCACGACGCCGACCGGCACCGGCGTGTCGGTCGGTGTCGCGGTCGGCGTCTCTGTTCGTGTCGCGGTGGCGGTGGCGGTGAACGTCGCCGTCGCCGTGAACGTCGCGGTGAACGTGTCGGTGGGCGTCGCCGTCGCGGTGGCGGTGGGGATCGGGGTTTCGGTAGCCGTCTCCGTCACCGTGCCCGTGGCGGTCGCGGTGGCGGTGTCGGTCATGGTCGGGGTGGCGGTCGCGCTGCTGGTCGACGTCGCGGTCGCGGTCGGCGGCGGCGGACACGCGCCCAAAATGTTGCCCGGTTCGGGGTTGCAGTAGCTGTCGGGATTGAAGTGCACGACCGGATCGCCGCCCAGATGGATCTGCGCCACCTGTTCGCAGGTCTCGAGGTTGGCCGGACCCGGATCGCCCATCAGGATGGCGTTGTCGACGCAGGTCGCGCCGTGTTGGTTCGATCCGGAGAAGGCGCAGCAACCCGGCGCCGGCGTCGCCGTGTTGGTAGCGGTGGACGTCACCGTGGCCGTCGGCGTGGTTGTTGGGGTCTCCGTCGGGGTCGAGGTCGGGGTCGCCGTGGGGTAGAGCGCCGGATAGCAGAGCTTCAGCTCCAGAATGGGCAAGTTGTAGATGGGGTCGGGACCGCCCAAGAAGACGACCTCGTTTGCCCCGGTCGGCTCGTCGCCCGATATGCTGAGCCGCACGCTGGTGAAGGCGCCGCGGTCGATATGAGTCGCAGCGTCCTCCACCCCAATCTCCTGCTGGAAACCCGGTAGAAGCGCTGCGATAGCCGGCGAAAATGCAGTTCCCAAACTTGGGGGCTCATACGCAGCGGGGTCGCATGTTCCGTCCCACTCGACCCACTCCGCCGAAAGCGCGCGGCCGTCCGTATCCGTAGTGGACTGAATGGCAATTGAAATCGCGGCATCGGCCACGACAGCGTCAGCCGGCAAGACGGACGTGTTCCAGCGCAGCAGAGCATCGCGAACCGTGAACGCACCACCGCTGGCGATGGAGCGTGCCAAGGTCATCTCGCTCCCCTTCGGCAGACAACTTGTGGAGGCGGGTGGGTAGTTGGACGACGTGGCTTCCGTGTAGGCCCCGTCGCTCGGCACAAAGGCGCTGAGACAGGGGGCGTTGTCGTGCCTATACGAGATAGCAAGGTTGAAGACACCGCCCGTCGGATCGTTCCCATCCACCACGATCGTCACCGTCTGACCGGCCGACAGCGACATCACGAGTTGAGCGGCGGTGGGTGAGTACCACTGCCACGGGAAGTCCGTATTGCAGGCCAGCTCCACGCCGTTGCAGGTCTCTGCTCGTACGGACAGCAAGGGTGTGAAGCCGAGCCCTTCAGCGAGGAAGCTGTAATACCCCTGTGCGGGAGCGGTCCATTGGTAGACGACATCGGCCGCCAAATCGCCACCGGCACCCGCGATCGGTCCGCACGCCGAGCCGCCGACGGTGTTGTCGGCGCCGATGGTGTTGCCAACGACCCCCGACACTGGCAATTGATCGCCGAGATCGATCGGATCGCAGATGCCGCTCGGAGGTCCCAGTGTGCGGGTCGGCGTTGCTGTCGACGTCGAGGTCGAGGTCGATGTGGCCGTACCGGTTCGCGTCACCGTCGGAGTCGCGGTGGGCGTTGCCGTAGGTGTCGGCAGCGCGTAGTCGATCACCAGCTGGGCGCGCTGGGTACCGGTCCCGTTCTCCTTGGTGCGAAAGGCGAACTCGCGATCCTCAACCGTGCTCTCGTCGGTCGCCGCCACGCGCAACCAGAGGTGATTCGGATCGGCGCTGGCCCGTTCGGCGATCGCAACGGAGGTAATAGACATCTCGAACCACGCGCCGGCCGACGTGTTCATGGTTGCCGAATTGGTCGGCGACGACTCTACACCGGGCTGGTTGTTCCAGGTGACGCCGCTCGAGCCGTTGCCTTCACTGAAAGTGTTGCTCAGCCGTGCGACCGTGAGCCCAAGGCCGAGCGGGTCGCTGGTGGTGCCATCGATGTAGAGGCGCAGAGTTGCGCCGGTAATGGTGACATTCGCCGGTAAGGCGGAGACGTCGAAGTGTAGGAGACCGCGCTTCACTTGCACGTCCACGTCTTTCGGCATCGCGCGGCCGACCGACGCAGTGGTATTCGGGCCGAGGTTGTTGGCGGCAGCGCTCGACCACACGAAGGTGTCTTTGGCGACGTTGAATGTGGCGGTCAGCCCGCGGGCCTGATCCGCCACGAGCAGTAGGGTGAACGCGAGTGCGCTGACCGCGCGCAGCGTCCGCACCACGCTCCACAGCCGACGGTCAGCGGCTGACGCGCTACGAGACGCCATCGAGCTTGTCGTCGCTCGCGCCCTCGGCGGCGAGCGCGGCTATCGCATCGTCCAATTGCCAGCGCAGCCAGTAGAGGTCACTGCCGGACCCCTGCGCGCGGGAGACAGGCTCAACCAACTGACAACCCGGATAGTCCGTCCACTTGCGCTGCATGCGCGGGTGTTGCTCCCAGGGCGCGACGGCCTCGACCGTCGTGTAGCCGAGCTCGCGGGCGCGCACGAAACCGGCGTAGAGTACCTTGCGAAACACCCGGACGGAGCCGTCCGCTGAGAGCAGATCGTCTCGTACGCCGGCGGCGGTAACCCGGAAGGTCGCGCGATTGCGTCTGCGCACCGCATGCTGTTCGCGCTCGCTCTCTGTGGCCCTAGCGCTCAACGCGGGCAGCGCAGGTCGAATGGCCGGGATTTGGAGAAAAGCAATGGCCGTGCCGCCTTGGGTCAACAGCACACTATCTGGACAGCGGGTGACCAGCTCGGTCGCCCATGTGAGCGACCACTCACCGCACTTGCCGAAGAACGCGCTCGAGTCGCGTACCGACGACGTCATCATCGTCTGCAGCGAAATCGCATCGGCGCCGACGACCGAACGGATCGCCGGGTTTGGCGTTGCCAGCGCGTGGGCGCTCTGGCGCCACAACCCGAGCCAGCTGCTCGCGAGCAGTCCGGTTG
>Ga0187893_10011339_pt1 | contig 12979 bp, 16 predicted proteins | sample MA1701074metaG_FD_139574 | JGI IMG/M metagenome (GOLD analysis project Ga0187893, IMG submission 139574) | White microbial mat communities from a basaltic lava cave in the Kipuka Kanohina Cave System on the Island of Hawaii, USA - MA170107-4 metaG ...
AACAGCGTGAGCATCGCCGATGGTGACACCAGTCCAGGCACAGCTGACCACACAGACTTTGGCAACGTGATCCTGGGAAACAGCCTGGCAAGAGTGTTTACGATTCAGAACACCGGAACAGCTTCACTCAGCATCTCCAGCATCACTACCGGAAATGCAAAATTCGTCGTGAGTGGTGCACCAACTTCGGTTGGAACGGCCAGTTCAGCGGCATTCACGGTTACTTACACTCCCACTGTCGCGGGGACTGACAACGCCACCATCACAGTTAACAATAACGATAGTGACGAAGGAGTCTATGATTTTGCAATCCAGGGGACCGGGGTGGGTGTTCCGGAAATAAATATTCAAGGCAACGGCGTGAGCATCGCCGACGGTGATACAAGCCCCACCGCGACTGACCACTCCGATTTCGGGAACATAAACCTTGGGAGCAGCCTGGCCCGTTCATTCACCATCCAAAACCTGGGAACCGCCACCCTCAGCATTTCAAGCATCACTTCCGACAATGCCCCGTTTGTGATCAGTGGCACCCCTGGCAGCGTTGACCCATCAAGTTCCGCTACCTTCACGGTCACCTACACCCCCACTGCCGATGAAACCAACAGTGCCACCATTGTCGTCAACAACGACGACAGCGATGAAGGTACCTATGACTTTACCGTACAAGGCACCGGAGTCGCGGTAACTGCTCTCGATTATCCAGTAGTTGGCGACAATCTGAAAGTGTGTCCGAATCCTTCCAATGGAACGTTTATAATCGGGCCCGACCATCCGGGCCCTGAAGCAGAAGTTTCCATATTCGATTTACAGGGCAGGGAGGTTTGGCGCTCAAAACTTGGCAGTACCAACAATGTGGTCAAAACTGATCTCTCATCGGGCGTTTACCTACTGAACTTCACTTCCAACGGGCATACAAGAAAAGCCAAAGTGGTCATCTTCTGAGCGTGTAACCTTTGCCTTTGGTTTCAGTACAAGGAGAATATGCGCTCGATCTTCCTGATCCAGTATTTCTTTTGTTCGATAGTCCTTTCTGCACAATCGCTATCCCGCACCCAGATGCACTCCGACTACGACCAGCTGGTTTCTGCCTTGCAGGACGCTCATGGTGGCCTTTATCGGTTTAACAAAAAGGAACAACTGGATCAACTGTTCAGTGACTATCGCGACAAGATACCGTCCACTGCCACTACCCTTCAGTTTGCTTCCCTGGTATGTGAAGCTATGGCGCTCATACGCGATGGCCACAACCGGCTTGAGTATGATGACAAAACCATGGTTGCGCAAACCACAGCCAGGCTGTTGCCGCTGCAGTTCATGATCGAGGGCCGGAGGTTGATGGTGCTCTACAACGACACGCAGGATGCTGAGACCATCTTGCCCGGGATGGAGGTCACGTCCATAAACGGCAACTCCGCAGCGAATATCCTGGACAAAGTACTTCCAAAGATCCCCGGTGACGGGTTCATCGAAATCGGGAAGGTGCGACGACTTGAACGCAACTTACCTTTGAACTACTGGCAACACCTCGACCAGGCTTCTGAATTTGAAATAAAGGCCAAAGCAGCGGGTGGGAAAGAAATTACGGTCAATCTTCAGGGCATCCTCACTGCTGACCGCCTGAAGAACAGAAACTCAAACCCTGTGAATGCCACCATACTCAGGAATGGAAAGATACCGGGCACTCAGAAGAAGAACGTTACGCTCAATTTCAAAGGGGAAGTTGCATTGCTGTCCATTCGCGGCTTTGAAGGTGGGCCTTTTCAGTCGCAGCTTGATTCGGTGTTCCACGCTTTGCGCACGAAGGGAACAACAAAACTGATTCTCGATCTACGTGGCAACGGCGGCGGAGCGGACATGGATGGAGCATACCTTGTTTCGTCACTTATGGACAAACCATTCCGGTATTTCGATCACATCAAAATGAGAACCATCAATCCCTCGTTCACGAAATTCAAGGAATCAACCTACGTTGACCTCAAAGCAGGCACGGTCAGTGATGGCCAGGGCGGTTATCGTGTCACGGGTCGCCTGCATCCCGGCGTTGACATGCAGCAACCAGTGGCTGAGCCTTTTTTGGGAAAACTTGTTGTGTTGATCAATGGCGGAAGTTTTTCAACAACCGCTGACGTTTGTGCCGTACTCCGCCATCTCAAGCGAGGAACCTTTATTGGCGAAGAAACCGCCGGGGCAGCGGAGGGCAACACCTCTGGTACAAATGCGATGTTCAGGTTTCCAAACTCGGGACTAAAGTTGCGTATCAGCATGTACGGCTATTGGAATGCGGTTGATTGTACGCCTGGACGCGGCACGATGCCTGATGTGTGCGTGGAGAGGACGGTTGCGGACCTGCTCGCGGGTCGTGACAACCAGCTTGAGAAGGCGCTTGAAATCCTGGCCAAGTAATCAAGCCTGAGCGCATACAAATACATTTCCTGCAGACCTGCCCTGGGCGTGCCAAAGGATTCACGCAGATCAAATACCGAAGGCCATGGAAAGTACACGCGTCCGCCCGTCTAAACCTTGACAGTCTTCCAGCCGCCGCGGGAAAACAGCCAAAGCGTAAACAGACCAACAGAGGTTTCAGAGATAAACACCCCCCAGAACACTCCCGACTCCAGCCAGCCAAGGCGGATGGCCAGAAAAAACGAGAGCGGGATCTGGATGAACCAGAAGAAGACTACGTTGATCCACGTAGGCGTTTTGGTGTCGCCGGCGCCGTTGAACGCCTGCACCGACACCATCCACCAGCCGTAGACAAAGAATGAGTAGGAAAGAATCTGCAGCCACTCCGCCCCGATGGCCACCACCCGGGTTTCATCGGTGAAGATGCGCATCAGTTCATCATTGAACATAAAATAGACGAAAGAAACAAGCACCAGGAAGACCATGTTGTAAGCGCCAATCTTCCAGACAGAAGATTCAGCCCGATCGGGACGACTTGCGCCGAGGTTCTGTCCCACCAATGTTGCCGCCGCATTGGACATCCCCCATGCCGGCATCATCGTGAACATCATGATGCGGATAGCGATTGTTGCACCTGCCACTGCTACGCTACCCACATCAGCCAATATCCGCATAAGGAAAATCCACGAAGCCATCGCCACAAGCATTTGCCCGATCCCTCCAAGAGAAGTCTTGAGAATGCTCAGCATGGTTTTGGCCTCCCAGGCAAGGTTAGCCATCCTGGTGCGGATGTGCTTTCCTCCCTTGAACAGCGACCACAGCTGATAGCCTACCCCGATACCACGACCGATGTTGGTGGCAATGGCCGCACCTTTAATTCCTAACTCAGGAAACGGTCCCCATCCGAAAATGAGAATCGGGTCAAGTATGATGTTGATACTGTTGGCGATAAAGAGTACGCGCATGGCAATGGCTGCGTCGCCGGCGCCGCGGAAGATCGCGTTGATGACGAACAGAAGCATGATGATGGCGTTTCCGCCCACCATCCACTGCGTGTAGCCATAGCCATGTTCGAGGCTCCATGCATCGGCGCCCATGATGGCCAGTAATTCGCGTCCGAAAAATATTCCTGCGATCATGAACGGCAGGGAGGAAAGCAATCCTAAATAAATCGACTGCACCGCGGCTACGCCAGCAGCCTCCTTGTCCTTTTCTCCGATCCTTCTGGCGATTATCGCCGTGACGGCGGTCGCAAGTCCCATTGCGACAGAGTAAACCGTAAACAAGTAAGTTTCAGTAAGTCCCACGGTGGCGACGGCCGAAGGTCCAAGCTTGCTGACAAAATATATGTCCACCACGGCAAATGTCGACTCCATGATCAGTTCCAGGATCATGGGCACGGACAGCAAAAAGATCGCCCGCCGGAGGTCGATCTGGGTGTAATCGGCCTCCGTACCCCTGATTGCGTCACCCAGCTCACGCCAAAGGGAACGTTTTAGTGCAGGTTCAATGGATGTTGCCTCTGCCTGGATCTGGTCGCTGTTCATGGGTGAAAACTCGGCAAAAATACACTACGGCCATGAATGGTTTGCGACGTGCCGGAAGAAATGATGCACAACTAACAAGGAGGAAATGCTTGCAGTATAAAAACTTTTGAGCTTAGTTTATTGTTCATCAGCAAATTAAGAAACCGTATGAGAGCCAATGTCACCGTTATTCTCTCCATCCTTTGCATTGGCGCTGCGATGGCGCAGGAAGAAAATACCACGAATTATGGTAGCCTGACCGGTGCCTACGGTGAACGCGAAGGGAGTGCGTCGGTTGAATTCTTTCACAACTGGAAACTCGGAAAGTCCCGCAAGTTCCTGATCGGCATTGGGGGCAGGTTCACCTCCTACTTTGGATCCGACCACTATTTTTCTTCCGCTCCGGCCAGCCTCGCTTCTGACGACACCAAGAGCGATTCACTGCTGCTGCCATCGTCCAACATCTTCGCGCTCAATGCAGCGATCAATCTTGCGTACAGGATAACAGACAAGTTTGATGTGGGATTTGATATCGACGCCATAGGATTATCGTTCGGCGGAAAGCAAGATGGCTTTTACCTGAACGGCAACATGGGCCAGGCTACGATGGCGTCTCCGACGTCGTTCAACGTCCTGCTTATTGGCAACAACGACCGCGGCACATTGAACTCCGAGTTTTACATTCGCTATTTTTTCAAGGAGAACCTGGGCATCAAAGTAGCTTATCAATACCTGTTTACAGAATACACAACTGACACAGCCGTACAACAGGTTCCTGAGGCCAACGACCGGTTCCGGCACAAGGCGCAGATGGTGAGCCTTGGCATTACAAAGGTCTTCTAAAAGCACATGTTTATGCAAGTTCGTTCAACCCTGTTGGTTCTGGCGGTCCTGGCATCCTGCAACAACACAGATGATGCGACCCCTGCCACTCCCGTAAACAATAATTTTGATGTTTCCAGTGCAACCCTGTTGCGCTCCGGAATGCTCATGGGAAGCGGAAGCTATACCGTAACGGGTACGGCAAGTGTATACGAGAGCAATGGCAGCAGGGTGCTTCTTTTGGATCCATTCGCTTCGAGTAATGGACCGGACCTCAAGGTTTACCTAAGCACAACCGACAACGCGGCATCTTTTGTAAATCTTGGTGACCTGAAATCCACCACGGGCAAACAAGTCTACAGCATCCCTTCAACGGTTGACATTACACAAATGAAGTTTGTGCTCATTTGGTGCCAGCAGTTCTCTGTCAGGTTCGGCAAGGCAGAGACATCGTAAGCAAGTTGACCCGCTCGGTTCTTGCTGGATCCCGGAACCTTCTTGTCATACAGACTCCGGTCGCTGAGGGATGTTCGCCTGTCTTCTGACAGGATTGGCTCCAGAGGCCGTAACAGGAAATGCAGATGATAGCATTACGTGGTACTATGATCCCACAGTTCCTCATCGAATCACTCATGGCCACCATCAATGCAGCGTCGAATTGATGTGCCTCGATTCCACCGATGTTGAATAAAGGGCCAGGATATCAGAAGCTATGGTGAACGCTTAGCTGCACCTGACCCTTGCTCCAGGCGGAAGTAGTCTGCTGCATCCAACCCAATTGAATGCGCAAGCCATTGGCAATTACGTAGCCAACGGCTACGTAGGCTCGGTTTCTGTCAAAGTAGTCCACTGTCACACCCCCTCCGACATTGCGTTGCCCGTTGATGAAAATTTCATTGTACAAGGCCAGGTACACCGTTTTGTGTTCGAGTTGCGTGTTGTTCAGCGGCACATTGAAAAAAAGATTGTAACGATACCGCGTTCGAAAATCCATGTTCTCTATCCAGCGTTGCTCATAACGAAACCGGTGTGTTACCAGAAAACGGGTTCCGATCTTCTGAGGAAACAATGCCTCCTGATACATACGATTCTCCATTACACTAGCATCACTATCTCCAAAGGCACCTGTGGTTACATGGGCATAGCCCAGCGTGAATGTGATCTCGGCATTCTTAGGCCGGTAGGTGGCGCCAGTGCGAAGCAACAGTTGTTCCCGGTCGGAGCCAAAGTTCCAGGATCGGTACTGGTAGTCGCCCTGGATTCCAAACCTGCCTTCCCCGAATCTTTTCGTAAAGAAGTACATGTACCAGGCTCCAGGTTGACTCTCGTCAGGGACCTGGGCCGAACAAGGGAGTCCACACAATACCAGAAAACTTATAGCAACAGTTCTTTTCACAAGTAAAACTTCAAGCCCAAAACTACGACAGCATGTCCAATTCGTAACATAGTTGCCGCTGCATCCACATGATAGTCAATGGTCCAGAGCAATACAGCTATCGACCATGGACTAATTTAACAGCATACGCAACCTCTTTGGCCTTGGTTCCGTCTACACAAGAGATTGTTAATTGACTAAATTCGGCTCTACGAATCCATGCTGGACACGCAAAAACGCAAACTCATTCGAAATTCCGGGTTGCTTTACTTTCTCCTGGCTGTAACGGCACCATTTGGGTTAATGTATGTTCCGGAGCAGATCTTTGTGAGAGGCGACATCGCGGCAACTGCCGCCAACATCCGCAACATGGAGGGCATGCTCCGACTTGGAATTGCCAGCGAACTCTTTCACCAGGCCGTGGCCATTTTCCTGGTTGTGGCACTGTACAAAATGTTCAAGCCGGTTAATGAAGGGCAGGCAAAACTGCTTGTGATCCTCGGCGCCCTGGTTTCGGTGCCGATCATGTACCTGAATGTATTGAACTGGGTGGCCGCCCTTATGCTAGCCGGTGACGGCATTCCGCTGGCTTCGATCAGCAGGGACCAAGCCGACACACTCGCCTACCTTTTCATGCGGTTACACGGTCACGGCGTGATCATCGCATCTACTTTCTGGGGACTATGGCTGTTCCCGTTTGGCATCCTTATAATTCAATCCGGGTTTATTCCTAAGATCCTTGGTTACGGGATGTTTATTGCCGGCATTGCGTACACGGCTTATTCCTTCATCGCTTTCGTAACTCCGGACCTTCTTCCCAAGGTTGAAACCGCTGCGATGGTTATGGAGTTTTGCGAGGTGCCGACGCTGCTGTGGATGTTTGGCCGGGGACTGGTGCCCTTGCGGAAGGTGCCGGCCTGAGCGTTCTGTCAAGGATTTTCAAGGATCATTTGTGCACGTGCAATCGGGGCAATATTCAAAAGAGCTTCTGCTCGACTTCCTTTATTTCAAAAAACTGCCCCACAAGCTGCGCTGCTTTTCTTTCATCAAAGTCCTTGCACGTGTACAGCACCACCGACAAGAATCTTTGATTGCTCCAAACCGCGATATAAATACCGGAGTCAATGAGCGGAACAAAAGCATCGTAACCCTGGTTCGCATCCTTGCCCTGCCCACTGGTAGCATGGACAATGGGTGCCCCATAAGTCCTCAAATCAAGTCCTTTGGTCAGGAATGTAAAGAACTCAACAAGTACGGCTTCATTAACGTCCCGAACGAAGTACCCTTCAATCAGTTGCCGTTTTCTAAATATCTCCGGAGCCAGGGTTCTCATACCATGCGAATGTACACAAACGTCACGATGGAATGGGACCAGTTGGCTCCAAATTAGAATCAGGCAATCATCCACTCCAGTGACAGCTGTCAAACGCCGTGATGGCTCAACTCGAAAAACAACTTGAATACTGGCGATAAGCAACTTGAGCTCCCGGACTAATGCAAACGAGGATTATTGCGTCTCAACCGCAATTTTTCCCCAAACCCAGAAAATCGTTATATGGGTGAATTTTCAAGAACTTGAACTAATTGCCTGATTCAAGATAAGATTTCAATCCGCTAAGGAATTTCTTAATCCCGCCATCAGACTGCCTTTTGATCACCAAGGCATCCAAAATCCTTCCCAGGAAGCCAAATCTCACAGTGTACTCCATCACCTGAATCACCCTGGTTTGTTCGCCAATTTTCTCAAAGGTGTAGCTGTGCCTGAGTTTGTGAACAGGAAAGGAACATGCCGTCAACTCATAAGTCAGGGTTTCATTGGGTTTGAATACGGTTATGCTTTCTTCGAACCAATTCTTGCCGTCTGACATATCGACTCGTCTTTTTGCCCCCAGACTGGTTTTTTGTTCAGAAATCACGACAGATTTCTTCACAGTGGGATCGTATTTATCCAGCAAATCGGGAGTTGCAAGCACATCCCAGATTTTTTCCACAGGGGCCTTGATCAGGATTTCGTTGCGGATGATTGCCATGGTGCCTGCTTTTCCGTAATCGACTTAATGTTGGCGAGTATTTGCCCTTGAAATTTGCTCATCTGTCTCTTCATCATCAGGCCATTCATGATTTTAGCCATAAGGGTAGCCGGCCTGTAGTAGGACTCATTTACCACCCTGGTTCGGTTATCGTCCAGCTTTTCAAGGTAGAAGCAGAAACGGGTATCCTTAAGCATTTTGCCCATGCCCATTGTGTCGTTTTCAATTGTCCAAACTGTTTTCTGCCAGGGTACCAACTCCACGAGTCGTTCGGTCATGGTCCCTTTTCTGCCGTTGTTATTAAAGTCGCAGGTTCTTGTTTCACCTTGTTTGTCCATTCTGCCCGTGGCCTTTTCAACCCAGGGGTTGACTTTCTGAAGAGAATGAATATCGGTGATCAAGGCCCAAACATTGCCGATGGGTGCACTTATCACCACTTCGTTTCTAGCCTGGAGCGTACTCATAGTATCTTGATTGAATAGTGATCCGAATTTAACACTTCACTTGCACAATGCAAGTGCTATTGTTACTTTTAACAGGTGAAGAAAAAGATTGAGTTCCGTTCGGAGTGCCCGATCAGCACTGCGCTGGATATCTTTGGCGACAGGTGGACGTTGCTGGTCATCCGGGATCTCATCTTTAATGAGAAAAGTACTTACGGCCAGTTCCTCGACTCGGAGGAGAAAATAGCCACCAACATTCTCGCTGATCGCCTGACACTCCTGGAAGTGGCGGGTCTGATCTCGAAAGAAAAGCATCCTGAAAGCAAAGCCAAAGTACTTTACCGGCTCACAAAAAAGGGAGCAGACCTTATACCTGTGCTTGTGGAAATAATAGTGTGGAGCGAAAAGCATCACGATGTACATCCTTATGCCAAAGAGTTTGTTAAGTCCTTAAAGAATAACAAAGCAAGAGTTGTCAAAGCGCTATATGAGAGTTTCAAAACGTCCTGACCTCCATTTCTCCCCCGATTACCTGGCGATAAGCTTGAAGTACTCACCAAGCCGGTCGAAGGTTGAGCCCCAACCGTTGTAGAAACCCATTTTCTCCTGTTGCTGGCAATATTCTTCGGTCGCGTGAACAACGCTGAAAACAAATTCAGTTTTATCGCCCTTTTCCTCGAAAACTGCACGGATTTCAACACCTTCGGTCATCGGACGAAAGTTGGCCGACGAAACAATTTTTTTCTCTTTAATGATTTCTGAATACGTGCCGTCGCAAGTGAATTTGCTTCCATCGGGCATAGCCATTTCATATTTCCATTTACCCCCAACCCTGAATTCATGGGTAATGATTTCAGTCTTCATTCCCTTGGGGCCCCACCACTGAGCAATGTGTTCAGGTTGCGTCCAGGCTTCCCAGACGAGTCCGACCGGCGCGTCAAATGTCCTTTTAAGGGAAAGAGTCCTCCGGGCTAAATCATTTTCCTTTTCCATAATGAGCGCGTTTAGATTTAAGTTTATATAAGTATTTCTCGAAAGCGTTTACATTCTGCCTCCACAAAGCATTATACTTTCCAATCCATTCAGCCGCTTCCTTTAGTCCTGCAGACTCGATTTTGCAGTAGCGCTCCCTTCCGATTTGTTGAACTTCCACAATCCCGCATTCGCGAAGTATCCTTATGTGGTTGGAGATCGCCGGACGGGTGACATCAAAATTGCCGGCTATCGAGTTTAAGTTCATGGGTTGCCGGGCCAACAGGTCTATTATTTCCCGCCTGGTTGGATCTGCGATGGCCTGAAACACATCTCGTCTTGTTTCCATATTATGTAAGTACCTGTTTACACAAATGTAAATGTAAACACCTACTTACGCAAATGTTGAATGACTTTTTTTGTTGCGACTTGAACGGATCACCAGTCTGAAAACAGGAATTGCCTTACCAGAATTTCAGGCTTGGTATTTTTAGCCCTGATCCGGCTCATGTTGAAGCTCCTTGTTTTTTCGTCGTGAACGTCTGTCATGCCTTATAATCGTGAGTCGGGTTTCAAATTTTCTTTGCGTACGAATTATTAAGCATCCTTAAGCGGTCACCATAATGAGATCCGAAAAAGGTTTTAGCTTCCGCGCCTAAAAATGAGTGGTTTATCAAGTCCCCTGTGTCCCCATTCTCATTTCTATACTTATCCAGGATCTTCCTGATTCGACTCTCCAGGAGGCCAATCTTCATTCCAAATTCATAGAAGTCGTCATAGGCGAAGAAACCGAGTACTTTGAAGCTCTCAGTGGAGTAGTCCCCGGAGAACAGCCCATCCTTTAGCGCAAAAAATGAATCAGACTGGATGTGCATCCTTGTGTCGATCATATCATATGCGGGACTCAGTACGTAATCACCGCTAGGTGTCTGGGAAAGTGAGAAATTCTTGAGATGAGCATCGCCATTGTTGAATAGATAATTGAACACAATTCGTTCAAAGTACTTTTCGACCTCAACTGCATAGGCACCCACATGTTGTTTCATTACTCTTGCAATGTCCTCGTAGCTGCCCTGATTCTTGTATTCCTCTCCGTCCTTTCCTCTTGCAAAACCGGAAAGGGAGGCAAAATCTTCCTGGGCTATTTTCACCCCGTCGCCGTTGTAATCAAATCGTTTGGTAATGTATGCCGGTTCTCCATTCTTAAAAAAGATAAGACCGCATTCAGCCGTATTGATCCCATAGACCTGCTTGGCGATTTGCATCGTCAGGTGTTCGTTGGCCGGTAGCTCTCCTGGCTTTCCGAAGGGCGGGCGGATCGGAACCGGCTTTAATATATACTGGCCGCTCTCCCCGGTATTAGTGAGGCGAAGTTTATTTTTCTCAAGTACCAGTGACTGTTTGAACTGTGCCCCGCTGATTGAAATGGTCTTGCTGTTCTGCCTGAATTTTTCGGCTACTTCTTCGCTCACATCGGGAGCGTCGAAATCAAGCATGTGGCTAACCCTTCTTCCGAAGAACATATTCCTTAAAGCAGAGGGACTGTAAGAATTGAATCCTTCGGCCAGGGTACAAGGGCAATATTTCAGATCTGAGGGATTCATGATTTAATAAGCTTTACAGTTACGGCCCCAACGGTGTCCATGGATGCTGTAGCCGCCAGTAAACTCAGCACGTCTCTCTCGTCGATCTTCAGATAACGACTTTGTATCGCCAGGTTAGTTCCCTCTGCTACCATATTGCTGAAAAAAGGAAACATATGGTTGCTGTGATATTCCTGTTGTGTCTTCGGAAGCGTAAGACTGATTGCGTATTTGTTGTTGTCATTGAAGTAAGCGTCGTCATAACGGAATGAATAGCTGTCGCGGCTTTCTTCTGCGAGGATGCCAGCCAGGATTCCATTGCGATATACTTCGGCCTTCCTCATCTAAGTTTTTTCACTTCCAGTTTCAGTTCCATACCCAGTACTTCAGCCAGCTTGTTCAGGACGTCAAGTGTGGGATTGCCTTGTCCTTTCTCAAGCTTGTAAAGAGTATTCGTACTTACACCTGCCACCTCGGCAAGGTGAGGCTGAGTAATTCCGAGCTCCTTCCTGCGGACCCGGATTGCCCGACCTACACGGTTATCTGACATTATACTGTGATTTTAAGGTAAATATATCAATGAATGTCTATTTATCAAACAAAATCACACCATAGTGTGATTATTGGCACTAATAAGCTGCTTTTTGGGTGCGTCGGGTGCCAATTATCACACCAGAATGTGATTTGTGAATTGCATACTCCACCATTCTTACCGACAAGCCGCTATGAGCAAGTTGCAAAGGGGTCAAGGGGGATCTCCAGGTTGATCACCTTTCTCAGCCTCTCAACATGCATCAGAACTGTGTTGTGTCCGCAAGGCTTGTGATGATCTTCTGGCTTGAGATTCTTCAGGAAGATTTCAAAGTCAACCTAAAAACAGTAAGAAAGCTGGGGAAAGTGGTCCATCTCTCCTTTAGGAACTTCTGACTGTATTTCTGCGTCGTCGTGTAATTCCCTTTGCCAGCCTCCTTTACACGCTCCAGGACTCAAGGTCGATCTCGCGTTTCAGCGAGGCGTCAGCGGATCTGCCATCAACTGTGATCCTCACGTAGATCAGCACTAGGTTGTTCTTCGCTTTGTACTTCTTCACAAAGAACCGGACAGACAGAATGTTGGTATTCATAGCATCTCAGGTTATCATCTTCACACTTCAACTAATCTGTGCCCCAACTACCCACGAACGATCGGGGCACGGATGGGGCACATAAGTCCTGAAATTCTTTGTGACTGATTGGTTAGCTCTAAAAAGAAAACGCCCTTAAACCGTAAGATTTAACGGCCGATGGATTCGGATGAATCCTAAACGAGTCGTTTGCTTAGAAACGCTCGTCCCGATCCACATTTCAGATATTTTTCAAATTCAAATGCTTTGTACTTGTCTGCAAAAGCAATATACGTGATAAGCTTCACAGGTAGCCGCAACTTGGTTGCTGGTACCTCCTTGCCATTGTGTCGCTTCAATCTGTCTTCCAGGTCCGACGTGCAGCCGACGTAAATCGAACCGTCGGAGCACCGTAGGAGGTAGACCAACCACATCGCGCATATTACAACGAGAAAGCAAGTTCCAGCCAAATTTAAGTTGACGGAAAACCTGACACATTACACCGAAACTCAAGATTCCGGGTGGAAAGTCGGGCTTTGCCCGACGAAGCCCGCCTACCGAAACTCAGTTCGGCAGGCAAACCGGTCGATGGCGAAGCCCGCCGTCGCTCCGAAGACGGAGCTATGGCGGGCGAAGTCGGGGTGAGAAGATTCGAACTTCCGACCTCCACGTCCCTAACGTGATGCGCTAACCGGGCTGCGCTACACCCCGAAATCAGGG
>Ga0187893_10011340_pt1 | contig 12979 bp, 10 predicted proteins | sample MA1701074metaG_FD_139574 | JGI IMG/M metagenome (GOLD analysis project Ga0187893, IMG submission 139574) | White microbial mat communities from a basaltic lava cave in the Kipuka Kanohina Cave System on the Island of Hawaii, USA - MA170107-4 metaG ...
AACAGCATGATTTTCGGCGTCAGGCACAGTGCGCGCGCGATCGCCACCCGCTGCTGCTGGCCGCCCGAGAGTTGCAACGGATACTTTTCTGCTTGCTCGGAGATGCGCACGCGTTTCAGTTGCGTCATCGCGCGTTCTTCGGCGTCTCTCTTTGGAAGCTTGCCCACCCACATGGGGGCGAGCGTCAGGTTCTCCAGCACGGTCAGATGCGGAAACAAGTTGAACTGCTGGAACACCATGCCGACGTCCTTGCGCACTTTTTCGATTGCGCGCACGTCGTCCGAGAGTTCGGTGCCGTCGACGACGATCGAGCCTTCCTGGTGTTCTTCCAGCCGGTTGATGCAGCGGATCAGCGTCGACTTGCCGGAACCCGACGGTCCGCAGATGACGATGCGCTCGCCGGGCGCAACTTTGAGCTCGATGTCGCGCAACACGTGAAAGTTGTTGCCATACCACTTGTTGACTTTGGTGAAGTCGATGATCGGTTCGGTCATGGACTGCCTACCCTCTTTCAACGTTGGCGGCTGACATTCAGCCGCTTCTCGATCCACAGGCTGTATCTCGACATCGCAAAGCAGAACACGAAATAGATGGCGGTGATGAACAGATACCCTTCGAGCTTGAACGGGCGCCAGTCCGCGTCCGAGTTCAGTGCGATTCCGAGCGCGCCGGTCAGCTCGTACAGCGACACAATGGCTACCAGTGACGTGTCCTTGAACAGCGAAATGAAGTTGTTCACGATTCCCGGCACGACCAGCGCGAGCGCCTGCGGCAGCACGATCTTGCGCTGCGTCTGCCAGTACGAAAGACCAAGCGTAGCCGCCGCTTCGTATTGGCCCTTCGGTATCGCCTGCAGTCCGCCACGTACGATCTCGGCCATGTAGGCGGCGGCGAACAGCGTGATACCCACCAGCACACGCAGCAGCACGTCGATGGTGAGACCCTGCGGCATGAAGAGCGGAAACATAAAGCTCGCCATGAACAGCACCGAGATCAGCGGCACGCCGCGGATCAGCTCGACGTAAATCACGCAAAACGTGCGAATGGCCGGCAGATGCGAGCGGCGCCCGAGCGCAACCAGCACCGCCAGCGGAAACGCGAACACCATCGACAGCGCCGCCAGCATGATCGTCAGCGGCAGCCCGCCCCAGCGATCGGTCGTGACCACCTCCAGGCCGAAAACGCCGCCGTACATCAGCGCGAAAAACGCAAAGAGCACTGCGATCCAAAGCACGGCGAGCCAGTTCTTCCAGAACACGCGGATGCAACTCAACACGAGCAGCGTGACGAGCAGTATGGTGGCGAGTTCAGGTCGCCATTGCTGCGAGAACGGATAGCGACCGAAGATGATCAGTCGATACTTTTCGAAGATCACACCCCAGCAGGCGCCTTCGCCGCGGGCGGCCTGGCACCGCTCTGCATTGGGCTCCGTCACAGCGCGGAAGATCGACCAGTCGAGAATCCCCGGCAGCCAGTAGATAAGAAGCGCGCCGAGTAGCACGGTTGTGAGGGCGCTTTTCCAGTCGCCGAACAGGTTGGCGCGTACCCACGGAACGAATCCTTCCGTCTTGACGGGAGCAGGCCGCGGCACAACCGGCATAAAGATTGCGGCCATCAGCGCTCCTTGATCGCCGAGCGTTTGTTGTACCAGTTCATCAGCGCAGACGTGGTGAGCGATGTCGTCAGATAGACGAGCATGATGATCGCGATGCACTCGACCGCGCGGCCTGTCTGGTTGATCGCCGTGTTCGAGATCGACACCACATCGGGATAACCGATAGCCACCGCGAGCGACGAGTTCTTCGTCAGATTCAGATACTGATTGGTCATTGGCGGAATGATCACGCGCAACGCCTGCGGCAGGATCACCAACCGCATCGAGTGCCCCCGTGAAAGCCCGAGACTGCTGGCCGCTTCCACCTGCCCGTGCGCCACGGACATGATTCCCGCGCGCACCACTTCTGCGACAAAGGCAGACGTATAAAACGTGAGTCCCAGCAGCACCGCGAGGAACTCCGGCGTCACCGTGCCGCCGCCCGTTATCGCAATCTCGGCCTGCTCGGGAACACTCCATGCCGTCGGCGCGCCGCCGAAGAGCCACCCGGCAAGTGCGCAGAACAGCACGATCCCAAGCGAAGGCCAGAAGACCGGCGGCGGCTTGCCGGTCAATTCAAAGCGCTGTCGCGCAAAGCGCCGATAGATCGCCGCAACGACAATGCCGATGAGCGCGCCGATTGCCGCAAGTCCCTGCCCCAGCTGCCAGTCGGGCATCGGAAACGACAGCCCGCCCTTGCTGAGAAAAAACAGGCCCGCGAGCGTCATGGGCTCGGCCGGATCGGGCAGCAATTCGGTAAAGAGCAGGTACCACATCAACAACTGCAGCAGCACCGGCACGTTGCGGAACAACTCGACGTAGCCGTAACAAATGCTGCGCACGATCGCGTTGCGTGAAAAGCGGCCGATGCCGAGCAGGGTTCCAAGGATGGTGGTGAGCACGATGCCGACGATTGCCACCCGCAAGGTGTTCGCCACACCGATCAGGAACGCCTTCCAGTAGCCGTCGAGCGCGTCGTAGGGGAACAGGGTCTCGCCGATGTCGAACCCGGCCGGCGACGCGAGGAAGCCGAAGCCGCTTTGAATGCCGCGCACGCGCATGTTTTCCAGCGTGTTGTACGCGAGGAACCAGATGGTCAACCCGATCACGCTGATGGCGACGACCTGGTACACAAGGCCGCGAAACGCCTGACTGCGCCACGACCAGTCCCGCCGTTTAGGTGGCGTGCGTGCCGCCTGCACTGCAGCCATCGCTCCTCCTACCCGTGAACCTCGGTTTCAACGACGTACCGACGCGGATGTCGGTGCGCACCGGTCACACCGGAATAGCGAGGATCGGAACGAGGGGGCTCGGCGGCCCCCTCGTGCACCCCCAGCCGAGCTAAACGCATACGCTTCACGACTTCAATTCCGCGGTGGTGGCGCCGGTGTTCCCTCACCCCTCTCCCCTGGGAGAGGGGCAGGGGGTGAGGGAAAGCCCGACCTTCGTGCAAGTCCGCGCTATGCGCGGACTACGCACCTCCGGTGCGCTTTCAGCGCACCGGAGGTGCGTACATGATCCCGCCCTTGTTCCATAGATTGTTCAAACCGCGCGGCAGCTTCAGCGTCGAGTTGGGACCAACGTTGCGCTCGAAGATCTCGCCGTAGTTGCCGGTGGCCTTGACCGCACGCGCCATCCAGTCCTTTTCAAGGCCGAGCAGCTTGCCGGTGTCTTCGGTCGTGCCAAGGATGCGGCCTACCACCGGATCAGTGCTCGCCTTCATCTCGTCGACGTTTTTCTGCGTGATGCCGTATTCCTCGGCTTCGACCAGGCCGTACACGACCCACTTGACGATCGAGAACCACTCGTCGTCGCCGCGCCGCACGCTGGGACCGAGTGGTTCCTTGGAGATCAGCTCGGGCAGTATGACGTGCTCTTCGGGATTCTTCGCCTCCTTGTTGCGTACCGAGGCAAGGCCCGATGCATCGGTCGTGTACGCCTGGCAGCGGCCGGCAAAGTAGGCACCTGTGGCAGCTTCAACCTTCTCGAACACCACCGTTTTGATCGCGAGGTTGTTGGCGCGCGCGAAGTCGGTGAGGTTCTTTTCGGTTGTCGTGCCCGACTGCACGCAGATCGTCGCGCCCTTCAACTGCTTGGCGCTCTTCACTTTGCCTTTCGTCGGCACCATGAAGCCCTGGCCGTCGTAATACGTGACGCCGGCAAAGTGCATGCCGAGCGACGCATCGCGCGTCAGCGTCCAAGTCGTATTGCGCGACAGGATGTCGATCTCGCCCGACTGCAGCGCGGTGAACCGCTGCTGTGCCGTCAACGGAACCCATTTGACCTTGTTGCCGTCGCCGAGCACCGCGGCGGCGATGGCACGGCAGACATCGATGTCGAGGCCCGTCCAGTTGCCCTGGCTGTCGGCGGCGGAAAATCCGGCCAGGCCAACGTTGACGCCGCAAATCACCTGGCCGCGGCTCTTGATCGCGTCCAGCGTTTTGCCCGCTTGCGCCGGCATTGCGACCAATGCGCTGGCGGCGACGAGCCCCCCGAGCGCGAGCTTTCTGGCTGCCTTTTTCATGAGTGACGTTCCTTTCCCCTGATTGAGCCCATCCGTCGCGACGCTCTAATGGCGCGCTCAACGGCAGACGGAAATCAATGTAGCTCAAAAAGGGGGGTCAGACCCCAATTTCGCGCGGAGGACGAAATTGGGGTCTGACCCCATTTTTTACTTCGTCACTTCATCCCCGACCCGATCGGTCGGCCAGCGCAACTGGTCGCGCAGTGCCGAACTCATGGGCATTTCGAGCGTGATGTTTTTGGGCGGGATCGGTTGCAAGAACCACTTGTCGTACAGGCGCGCGACCGTGCCGTCCAGCATCAGCGTTGCCAGTTGCCGATCGATATAGCGCCTGTACTCGGGATCATCCTTGCGCAACACGAGAGCTACCGGTTCCAGCACCAGGAAGGAACCGACGATCTCCAGCCCGGCGGGGTTCTTCGACTTCGCGCGCTGTGCGGCCAGCAACACATCGATCGTCGCAAAGGCGTCGGCTTCGCCACGTTCGATGACCGTCGTGGCATCGTCGTAGGTCTTCGCTTCCACCAGCACCGTCTTCTGAAGCACGCCGCCGTCAATCCGGTTTTGCAGCAGCGGCACCGAGTTCGTTCCCGGAACGATGACGATGCGCTTGCCGGCCAGGTCCTGAATGCCGCGAATCCCTGAACCGCTCTTCACAAGGTAGCGCGGGCCGGAAAAGAAGTACGGCATCGAATACGCGGCGATCTTGCGGCGCACCGGATCGTTGATCGTGGTGCCGCATTCCATGTCGGCTTTGCCACTGTTGACGACGTCGAAGCGCGTTTTCGCGTTGACCTCTACAAAGGAAATGCGCAACGCGCGTTTGAAGTCGCGTTCCATCACCCGCACCAGCTCGCGGCAGATATCGATGCCGTAACCGATCGGCTGCTTGTTGTCGTCCAGATATGCAAACGGCAGCGCGTCCGGCCGATTGGCGATCGTCACGACCTGCGTATCGCGGATTTTTTGCAACGACGGCGTCGGCCTGGGTCCTGCCGCCGGCTGTTGCGCGCCGGCGGCGCCGGTGCCGATCAACCCACCGCACGCGACCAGTGTGCCGATAAACCGGTAGAGCATTCCGTATTCCTGTTTCGAATTCATTCGCAGCGCCCCTTTGCGGAAAAACGGCGGTGAGTCTACGTCCCCGCGTCGACTTTCGAAGAACCGTCGTGGCAGGCTTTCTCGGCCTACCTCGGGGCAGGCAAAATGCACGAATGAGTTCGCGCCAAGGATCCGCGCCGCTGATTGCCACGGCGCTTGACGACCCGGCTCAAACGGCGATCGTGCGCGCGGTGGCCGATGCGCACGGGATCGAGCTCACGGAGGTGAACGCGCAGTTGCGCGCGAGCTGCAGCAACATGAAAAGCCGCGGCGTATCGCCTGACTTGTGGATCGTCGACCTGACCCGTCTGGCGCGTGAACGCGCCGGACCGTCGTGGCTGATCACGCGCATTCGTGGGCTGAATCCGAACGCCGACTTCGCGCTCGCCTGCTCGAATCGCGTTGCCGTCAGCGAGCTGCTGCAACGCTGGACCGTGGAAAGCGGCGCGCTGGCGCTGTTGCCGAGCCTCGATACAGAGCGCTTCTCGACCTCGGTGGAACCGGCGCTGCGGCCGCTTACGCAGGCGCTCGATACCGAGTGGGATGGCGCGACCTGCGCGCAATCGCTCGCGCGCGTCGAAATCGATGCGTTGCGTACGCGCGAGTTGCAGTCGCTGCACCGCGCGCGCCAGCGTATCGAGGATGAATTTGGAGACATCCGGGCGGCCGAAGCCTGGGTGAGCGGCAAAGACGGCTTTGCGCTTGCCGACCGCAGCTGGCGCGGGCGCAGCTATGCAAACTGCTTTGTGGGAGTCGAAGCGGTCGATCGACTGGCCGCGCGCTGCAACTGCGATCGAATCGAAGCCGTGGCGATCGGCGAAGTGCTGCGGCAGGTGCGTGTGTTGGAGCACGTGACGAAGTCACATCCGTTTCGTGACGGCGAGTTCTTTTACCGGTTCACACCATTGACGGAGCGGCTTCTGCAACTGTCGCCGCGCGCCCTGGCCGCCGATCTTGCGGGCCGCGCCGGGTTTGAGCGGAGGGACCGCGTGTACATGAAAACGATGTACCGCGAGTGTTTTGTCGGCGCCGCGGCGGTTGGCTGGTTGGCGCAACGCTATGCACTGACGCGCGTCGAGGCTGTTTACTTCGGACAAGCGATGATGGATCTTGGACTGATCCGCCATGTTGCCGGCGCTCACGAGTTCAACGACGGAAGGCTTTACTACGAGTTCACTGCGCTCGCGGCGTAGCGTCATTCCGAGGAGTGAAGCGACGAGGAATCCCAAACTGTTTGAGATTCTTCCGCTTCGCGTCGGAATGACAAGACACTAGGCGATGGCCTCAGCGCGTTCGCTGTCGCGCGACTGAAGCTCCCACATGCGCGCGTAGCCGCCGTCGCGCGCCAGCAGTTCGGCGTGCGTGCCGCGTTCGACGATGCGGCCGTGATCCATCACCAGAATCTGGTCGGCGGTCACGATCGTCGACAGCCGGTGCGCGATGACGAGCGTGGTGCGCTCGGCGGCGATCGCCTCGAGTTCGGTCTGGATCACGCGCTCGGTGCGTGAATCGAGCGCGGAGGTTGCTTCGTCAAAGATCAGAATCGCCGGATTCTTAAGCACCGTGCGCGCGATGGCGACGCGTTGTTTTTCGCCGCCGGAAAGTTTCAGGCCGCGCTCGCCAACCATCGTGTGGTAGCCGTCGGGCAGGCGTTCGATGAACTCATGGATGTGGGCCGACCGCGCGGCCGCGATCACTTCGTCGCGGGTCGCGCCGGGCCGGCCGTAGGCGATGTTGTATTCGATCGTATCGTTGAAGAGCACCGTGTCCTGCGGGACGATGCCGATGGCCGCCCGCAGCGAGTTCTGTGTCACCGACCGAAGGTCCTGCCCGTCGATGCGAACCGCGCCGCCTTGCGCGTCGTAGAAGCGAAAGAGCAGCCGCGCCAGCGTGCTCTTGCCGGACCCTGTCGCGCCCACCACTGCCGTGGTCGTACCGGCGGCAACCGTGAAATCCACATCGAACAGCACCTGGCGGCGCGGGTCGTAGGCAAAGTTCACGTGCTCGAAGCGCAACTCGGCGCCATTGACGGCGAGCGGGCGCGCGTCGGGCACGTCGGCGATCTCGCGGTGCTGCTCCAGCAGGCGGAACATCCGGTCCATGTCGGTCAGCGCCTGCTTGATCTCGCGATAAAGAACACCGAGAAAATTCAGCGGCACGTACATCTGGATCATGAACGCGTTGACCAGCACCAGGTCGCCCACCGTCATCCTGCCGTTGGCCACACCGACCGCGGCGCGCCACAGCATCAGCGTCAACGCGATGGCGATGATCAACTGCTGTCCGCCGTTGAGCAGATTGAGCGATCGCTGCGACAGCACCGCCATTTTTTCCTGCTGAGCGAGGGTGCCGTCGTAACGGCGCGCTTCGTAGTCTTCGTTGTTGAAGTACTTGACGGTTTCGAAGTTCAGCAAGGAGTCCACCGCGCGCGAACTGGCCGTGGCATCCAGCTCGTTCATCTCGCGCCGGAACTTGGTGCGCCAGTTGGTCACCGCAAAAGTGAACACGACGTAGACGGAAAGGCTCACGCCGACGATCAGCGCAAACGAGCTCTCGTAGTTCCACAGCAGATAGCCGATCACCAACGTCAGTTCGACCAGCGTCGGCAGTATCGAATACAGCGTGAAGCTGATCAGAGACGAGATGCCGCGAATGCCGTGGTCGATTTCGCGCGTCAGGCTGCCGGTGCGCCGGTCGAGGTGAAACCGCAGGCTCAACGCGTGCAGATGCCGGAAGGTTTTCAGCGCCAGCGTGTGCACCGCCGCGTGCGTGACCCGCGCAAAGAAAAATTCCCGCAACTCGGTGAACACCGAGGTCGACAGCCGCAGCAGGCCGTAACCGACGATCAGCGCGATCGGTACGGTAACCAGCGCGGCCTGCGGCGTGGCCGCGAATGCATCGACGATGTGCTTCAGCAAAACCGGCACGCCGACGACCGCCAGCTTGGCCGCAATCAGGCAGACCACCGCAAACAGCACGCGGCCGCGATAGGCCCACAGGTACGGCAGCAGCGTCTTCAGCGCATGCCACTCGTCGCTGCGCTCGCTATGCTGGCGCGGGACCGAGGGCACATAACCCGCCGCGCTGCGCATTCCTCGCATATCGCCTGTCTTGTCTTCCGTGCGTGATCGATTGCATTATGGAGGCGAGCCGGTCCGGCTCAAGCTGCATCGCATCGATACGTGGAGAACAATTGGTGAGCCAGAAAGTGACCTTGCCACAGGGCAGTCCCTCGCTACGCGTGATGCCTATGCCCGCTGACGCCAACATCCACGGCGATGTCTTCGGGGGCTGGATCATGGCGCACGTTGACGTGGCCGGCGCGATCCCGGCTGCGCGCCGTGCCAACGGCCGCGTCGCCACGGTGGCCGTTACGAGCTTCCAGTTCGAGCAGCCGGTCTTCGTCGGCGATTTGGTGAGTTTTTATGCGCGCATCGTCAAGACGGGCCGCACGTCGATCACCGTGGACGTCGAAGTGTTCGCCGAGCGCATGCGGCTGCAGGCCGAAGTCGTCAAGGTCACCGAGGCCACACTCGTGTATGTGGCGACCGGCACCGATCGCAAGCCGCGTGACTTGCCGGAACTGCCGGAAGGGCGCCCAAAATGATCGAACCCCGCCGAAGCAAAACAACGCGGTCTGCCGTCGCGTCAGGCATCGCGCTGGCGTTTGCTTATGCACCGGTTGCGGGCGGAATGGATTTTAAGAAGCGTTGTGCGCAGCCGGGTGTCGTCAAGTGCATCGGCTTTGACGATGCCGCCGCGATTGCCGGCCGCTGGGGGAAACCATCGGGAATCACCATCGGTGCGGCCGCACCGGAAATTGATACGCAGGTGAAGGCTTCGGGTCGCGGTTCGCTAAAGTTCACCGTTCCATCCAACTCGGATGCCGACACGTCGGGGTCGTACTTCATGAATTTTTCCAACGACCTGGCAGTGCAGTTCGGCGAAGGGCAGGAGTTTTTTGTGCAGTGGCGGCAGCGCTTCAGCGAGGAACTGATTTCGGCCCGTTACGAGGGTGGCGGCGGTTTCAAGCAGCTCATCATCGGAACGGGTGACCGACCGGGCAAAGTCGCCCGTTCGTGCTCCGACCTTGAAGTCGTGCTGAACAACTATTACCAGCAGGGGTTCCCGACCATGTACAACTCGTGCAGCGGCTCAACCTCGCACGGGGCGTACCACCTGTTCCAGGAACCGCTGGGCGGTGACGACTTCAAGATGCAGAACGGCCGCCCGCCGCCGTATTGCCTGTATTCGCACGGCCGGTCTTCGCCGCCCAACTGGTTTGCGCCGTATGGCAATTGTTTGGGTTACGCGGCCAACGAGTGGATGACCTTCCAGGTGCGAATCAAGATCGGGACGCGTATCGGGGATGAATTTGCCGACAGCCAAGTGACACTGTGGATCGCGCGCGCAGGCCAGCCGTCGCAACTCGTGATCGACTGGGGTCCATACAATCTGAGCGCAGGACCGCCCGCCGACGGCCAGCGTTTCGGCAAGCTCTGGCTGCTGCCGTACAACACGGGCAAGAGCAAGGCGCAGACACATCCGACCGCGTACACGTGGTACGACGAGTTGGTCATCTCGCGCAACAGGATTGCGGATCCGTGAGGGAGGCCGCGGCGAATCGCGGCGGAAAACGCTTCAACGCGGCGCGCGTCGAGCGGTCGGTGCAGCGCTGCCTTGAGCGTCCATAGCTCTTTGACGCCCTGGATCTTGCGGAACGACCTCTCCGCTTCCAGAAAGCCGGCGGCGACTCAGCGCTTGATCATCGCGCCGTCGCCATATTGCTTCACGCGGCGCGTGGTCGCGCACGATGCCATTGGGGTTCTCCACCAGGTGGCGCTCAGACAGCGGATCAATTACCAACTCAGATTCAAACCGCGGGAAACACGCGCGTAGCTATTGCAAGCGCAATTGGATCGCCGAGCCGCCCAATGGATGAGAGAAGAGCGTAGTGCGCTTCCGCCGGTTCAGCCTGCGCGGACGTCGCGACGTGGGCATCGATGGAAACTCATGTGTACAGCGCGAAACTGCGCAGGCTGTGGGTGCTGCGAGCCATGATCCTCTGTGCAGGAGTTCGCGCTTCTGGTACTTAAACCAGCAAGCGAACGCTCCTGGTAAGTTGTGCGCATTGCCACGAGTCAGATCCGGCCTCACGCTCTGATACATGAATTTGTGGGCGCTCCTAGGGAGACCAAAACGTCTCGGCCCCCGCCGGCGAGCCATTGTTAGGTTGCTTACTCTCTACGCTCAAGCTCGTCGCACTCAGGACGCTGCGTAAATGGTCAAGATCATGGAGTCTGTCTATATACACCCGGAGTTGAGCAGCTACCCCACTATTCTTAGCCTTAACGGCAAGGTACAGCGTTTCGCGATCTTCGCGGCTGCATACACCAAGGAAGGCAAGTATCACACCCACATCCCGGCAGTCAAAGGCGTTCTTAACAACGGCCCTGACGTCCACTCTTCGTTGCGTGTTTGCGCACGCAACGGGGTAGGTTTCGAACATTGCTGCAATAAGTGCATCGCGATCCGAGGGACTGGCGGCAAGCGCATCGCCGATCCCGCGCGCGACAATCTGCCTGGCCGATTCTGCAGTCGCAAGGTTCTGCGCTGCTCTAACCGCTTCAATATCCATTTCGCGCTCCCAGATCGTGAATTCGAAACGCACGCTTGCTGAGAGCGTCGAGCGCTCAGTATCGTGTCATCGCGCGCAGCCGGGCTAGCTGGGGTTTCCCCTAGGCTGGTGCGCCGATTGGTTCCGCACTTGTTGCCGGACGGGCGCCATGGCGGCCTTGGTGCGGGTGGCTCTCGCGAGGGTTCTACCGGCTTCAATGAGGCGCGACTCGTCGCCGCGGAAAACCCAGCGATACACTCACAGCGGCCGGATGATCACGTCACTGCTTCAATGAGGCCGCGGCTCATCGCCGCGGAAAACCGTTGCAGGAGACCGCCTACAACCTGTTCGTCCGCGGACAGCTTCAATGAGGCCGCGGCTCGTCGCCGCGGAAAACCCGCGCGATGAAGCGCGCAGCGCGCTCGCCCGTCTGCGCTTCAATGAGGCCGCGGCTCGTCGCCGCGGAAAACCCGACCACTACGCACAACAGACGCTCATCACGTTCGTGCTTCAATGAGGCTGCGGCTCGTCGCCGCGGAAAACCAAGCGCGCAAGCGCGGCATCTACTCCATCGCCGAAGCGCTTCAATGAGGCCGCGGCTCATCGCCGCGGAAAACACGCACGCCGATCTCGCGCTGAATCCAATCGCGGCGGCTTCAATGAGGCCGCGGCTCATCGCCGCGGAAAACGAGCATTACAAACGCGCGTACGAGACGGAGGCGCCCGCTTCAATGAGGCCGCGGCTCATCGCCGCGGAAAACGCGATCGCCAGCAGGCGGTCGAGGTTGGCGGCGTTGCTTCAATGAGGCCGCGGCTCATCGCCGCGGAAAACCCCGCCTGGAGCGCGATGCGGCCGTCAGCAAGACGCGCTTCAATGAGGCCGCGGCTCATCGCCGCGGAAAACGCGCGACGCTCGATCTGATCGATCTGCCGATCTTGCTGGCTTCAATGAGGCCGCGGCTCATCGCCGCGGAAAACCGACGGTGATATTCATCGCGCGGTTATCCACGTTCGCTTCAATGAGGCCGCGGCTCATCGCCGCGGAAAACAGAAGAGCGAAAAGAAAGTGCGGCGCCGTCGGGTGCGGCTTCAATGAGGCCGCGGCTCATCGCCGCGGAAAACCCGCCGCTCTGTGTTCTTCTTCAGCACTGAGAGCCGCGCTTCAATGAGGCCGCGGCTCATCGCCGCGGAAAACCCGGACTCGCGTGAATCAAGCACTTGGCGAAGCAAAGCTTCAATGAGGCCGCGGCTCATCGCCGCGGAAAACGTCGCTGGTCGCGAATCTGCCAGCCTACCGGGACCCGCTTCAATGAGGCCGCGGCTCATCGCCGCGGAAAACCACCCTCAACTGGCCGGAAGGTGTGCAGACCATCACGCTTCAATGAGGCCGCGGCTCATCGCCGCGGAAAACACGAACACGAGCACCGTGCAAAACGCGGAAGAAGTAGCTTCAATGAGGCCGCGGCTCATCGCCGCGGAAAACACCGGCTACGGCACCACCGCTTTCGTGGCCCCGCGGCTTCAATGAGGCCGCGGCTCATCGCCGCGGAAAACTGCGAGCCGCCGGGCAAAAGAAAGCGCCCGGAAGCTTGCTTCAATGAGGCCGCGGCTCATCGCCGCGGAAAACGTTGCGCAAGGGGCACGGCCGAGCAGGGTGTGTATAGCTTCAATGAGGCCGCGGCTCATCGCCGCGGAAAACTCCTCGCGCTTATGATCGCCCGCGCGCGGCATGCAAAAGCTTCAATGAGGCCGCGGCTCATCGCCGCGGAAAACGGGCGACGGGTCCCGACAATGACTCGACGGAGCGCCACGCTTCAATGAGGCCGCGGCTCATCGCCGCGGAAAACACCAAGGCAGAGCACGTGGTCTACGTTCATAATCTTGCTTCAATGAGGCCGCGGCTCATCGCCGCGGAAAACAGACCATGGGCACGGTGCTTGAGCATGTCACGCTGCAGCTTCAATGAGGCCGCGGCTCATCGCCGCGGAAAACGGTGCGCGTGTGCAACGACACGCTCGATCTCACCAGGCTTCAATGAGGCCGCGGCTCATCGCCGCGGAAAACGGTGCGCGTGTGCAACGACACGCTCGATCTCACCAGGCTTCAATGAGGCCGCGGCTCATCGCCGCGGAAAACCTACGGT
>Ga0187893_10011341_pt1 | contig 12978 bp, 10 predicted proteins | sample MA1701074metaG_FD_139574 | JGI IMG/M metagenome (GOLD analysis project Ga0187893, IMG submission 139574) | White microbial mat communities from a basaltic lava cave in the Kipuka Kanohina Cave System on the Island of Hawaii, USA - MA170107-4 metaG ...
GCGATAGGCGATCGAATGACTGCGGCGAAAGCCGGCCCGCGACAGCACTTCGTACGTGTCGGCGGCGCGCGGCCCGACCAGTTCGGTCACGACCTTTCGCTCCATGCGCCCGGCCAGATAGGGGCAAGGCATCTCCGTCGTGACCAGGAACGGCAAAGGCTGGGTACGGCTACCGACGCTCATGGCACTCGACGCGGCACATGCCGCGGAACGGGTTGCGGGCCGCCGCCAGTATGGACCAGCAACGCGGTTCCGATCCATGCCATTCCCGTTGCGGCGGCGGGGCGTACCGGGCAAGTTTGCGGTTGTCCGCGCCCGGCGCCGGCGCCGGGGGAGTGACCGTATGGTGTTGCCGAACTTCATTATTCCTGGAACCGAGAAGGGCGGCACCACGCCCCTGTTCCGGCTGCTCAAACAGCATCCGGACATCCACATTCCCCAACGGAAGGAACTGTCGTTCTTTACCCGCAACTTCGACCGCCGCGAAGCGGTCTTCTACGAGTGGCAGTTCAGCGCCGGATATCGCGGCCAGAAGGCGATCGGCGAGGCGACGCCGGAGTACATGCGCGTCCCCGGCGTCGCGCATCGCATTCACCACACGCTCGGCGACGAGATGCGGTTCATTTTCTGCCTGCGCAACCCGGTGACGCGCGCCTACTCGCACTATCTGCAGTGCGTCCGGATGGCTGGAGGAAGGCAACAGTTTCGAGCGGGCGCTCGAACTCGACGCGCAGCGAAAGGAGCGCCGCCGGTTCCTGAACCAGCGGCGCGACTATGTGCGCGGCGGCTTCTACACCGAGCAGATCGATCGGTTTCTGAAATTCTATCCCAAGGACCGGATGCGGTTCGTGATTCTCGAAGAGGACATCCAGGGCAAACGGCGCCAGCGCGCCCGCATGCTATCGGGACTGCTGGAGTTTCTCGAAGTCGATCCGGCGTTCAAGTTCAACCACGAAATCACCGACACGCGGTTGCCGCCGCCCGATATCTACTTCGTCAAGAAGGGCGACAAGACCGTCGTGCCGGGCAGGAAGCGCCGCGCGGCGCCGGGATCGATCGTGGTCGATGCCCATGTCGTCGGCGCACACCGTTACATTCCGAGGCCATCGCCGCTGGCGCGCCGCTTCTACGCGCGGCTGAACAAGAACCTTACCCGTTCACTGGCAGCGGGGACGTCGGCAATGCTGTACGAGCGGTTCTATCGCGAGGAGATCGATCGGGTCGAAGCGCTGATCGGTCGCGACCTCAGCGTGTGGCGACCGCGCTGATTGCGATGTCGCCGGTGCGCTGCAGCGCCGAGCGACGGACCACGACCGTGCCGGACAGGATGTCGTGCAGCGTGCGCGACCGCCCGTCGAAGAGCGAGACCAGCAGGATCAGCAGGCCGGTCGGCCATACGGTGACCATGTAGACCGCCGTCATGATGAGCGCCTGTCCGAAATCCGGGCGCTTGCCGGTCCAGCTCCGGACCTCGACGTCGAACAGCCACATGCCGACGGTGCCCGAGGCAGGACCGGCGATGGTGAGCGTATAGTAGGCGAGGGGCACGAAGCCGACAGCCAGCACCAGAAGCGGCCAGGCGAGGCCGAGCGTCAGAACTCCGAGCACGCCCGCAACAGCCCATGCCATGACCAAGAGGATTCCGATCAGAACGAGATCGACGAGGTAGCCGAAGACGCGCCGGGTGCGGACGCCGGCATAAAGGGCGGGATTGTCGAGCGGATCGGGCGGCGTCGCCTGCCAGGCATCGTCGTCCCGTCGCAAAACCGGAAGCTGGGCCAAGGTCTCCTCCCCTGCTCGCCGGCCATCAGATGGGGAGGGCGGGGCGCTGCGACAAGATGTCGGGCGGCGGTGTGCCTTCGGCGGATCAGACCGAGCGGCTGCTGAGCAGTCGTGTCGGCAGGCCGGCCTGCGTCAGCCGGGCGATGATCTCGTGGACATGCGCCTCGTTGCGCGTCTCGATCATGGCGTCGACGTCGGCGCGCTTGACCGGCAGGTCGTAGAACATGCGCTGGTGGTAAATCTCGATGATGTTGCCGCCGGCGTCGCCGATGATGCTGGCGACCTTCGCCAGCACGCCCGGCGAATCGGAGATCTCGACGCGCAGCGTCGCGACACGCCCGTCCTTGACCAGGCCGCGCATCAGCACCTGTGCCAGCATGCGCACGTCGATGTTGCCGCCGCAGATCACGATGCCGACGCGGCGGTCGGTGAAGCGGCGCGGATGCTGCAGCATGGCTGCGAGCCCGGCGCCGCCGGCGCCCTCGGCCACCAGCTTCTGGACCTCGACCAGCAACTGGATCGCGCGTTCGAGATTGTCTTCGCTCACCAGCAGGATATTGCCGACCAGCGCCTCGATGATGGCGCGGGTCAGGCGGCCGGGCGACTTGACCGCGATGCCTTCGGCGATCGTCTGCCCGCCGGAGGATGGGCTGTTGCTCGAGAGCGCATCGTGCATCGACGGGTACAGTTCCGCCTCGACGCCGAGCAGCTCGATGTCCGGCTTGAGCGCCTTGGCGGCGATCGCGATGCCCGACAGTATTCCGCCGCCGCCGATCGGCACGATGATGTCGTCGAGCTCCGGCCGGTCGGCGAGCATCTCGATGCCGATGGTGCCCTGGCCGGCGACGATGGCCGGGTCGTCGTACGGATGTACGAAGGCAAGCCCGTCGCGCTCGGCGACGTCGCGCGCAAAGATCGCAGCGGCATCGATCCCGTCGCCCTCGATCAGAACGCGAGCGCCGAAGCTGCGGGTGCGCTCGATCTTGTTGAAAGGCGTGCCGACCGGCATGACGATCGTGGCGGGCACGCCGAGCCGCTTTGAATGATAGGCGACACCCTGCGCGTGGTTGCCGGCGGACATGGCGATCACACCGCGGCGGCGTTCGTCATCGGCGAGACTCAGCAGCTTGTTGAGGGCGCCACGGTCCTTGAACGAGCCGGTATATTGCTGGTTCTCGAGCTTGAGCCAGACTTCGCGCGCGCCGGTGATCTCGGCAAGACGCGGGCTCTGCACCAGTGGCGTGCGCACCACGCGGCCTGCAATGCGTTCCGCAGCGGCGCGGATATCCGCCAGCGTCAACGGCAATGCGGCGTTGGAAGTGTCATTCATCGTTGCCGGGTACGAGGTTCAGCATGTTCCGGGTTGGACCGACGATAGAGACAAACCCGCCGTCCCGCCACAACTCGATAAGATCGTCGTAGTGGGGCGAGAAAATGTTGCCGGATTGCCCGCCGGCAATGACGAAGCGGGCGGCAGCCGGATCGGACAAGTCGATGGCGAAACGCAGGCCGGCCGCGTGAATGTCCGGAAACTCGGCATCGTCCTCGTAGGGCGAAGCGGTGCCGCGATTGACGGTGTAGGTATCGCCCGGCGTCTCGACAGACGGAGTCAGAATGCGGTTGGCGATCGGAATGGACGACCAAATCGGATGTTCGAATTCGGCCCGGTGTGCGGCGCCCCAGCGCCATTCCGCCGGATCTCCACCCCATTTGTCGGCAACTGCGGAAACCGATGTTTCGAAGGCCCCCGTCAGCACCGCGGCACAGGTTTCCGGACCGTCGGTCGACGTGTCGTCGCACCAGGCGTCGGCGCCGGGTTCGTTCGTCATGATGCGCATCAACATCGGTGCATTCCACCATTGATAGTCCTCGAAAAGGTCGCCGAGTTCATCGGCGAAGATTGCACGGCTGGCTTCCTTCATGAAGGCATGAAGGATCAGCGGGCCGGATTCATCGCGATCGACAGTAGCATCCCATTGTGCGAGCCGGTCGAGCGCGTCGCGCGCGAGATCGGACGAGAGCCGGTCTCCGACGGCGGTGACGATGGCGGGTACGAGCTGCTGCGCGGCCAGCGAAAGCGTGTCGGTCTGAAGCGCCGTCATGTCGTCGAGGCCCGCCGCGGGAAGATTGCCGAGCACAGCGTCGATCCGGTCGATGCGGTAGGGCGATTCCCAGCGTGCGGCGATGAAATGCCGATACCCGGGCGGAGTCACTTTGTTGTTGGCGTTCGCGACCCATCCCGTGACCGGATCCACCGCCTGCGGCAGCTCGGCGGGCGGTATGTAGCCGATCCAGTCATGCGCGCCCGACCAGCCTTCGGCCGGCATCTGGCCATTGGCCGAGAGCGCGCGCCGCACCGGTACGCGGCCGGCGGTCATGAACCCGATGCGGCCATCGGCATCGGCATAGATCACGTTCTGCAGCGGGCAGTGAAAGTTGTCCAGTGCGGCACGCAGTTCGATCGCATTGCGCGCGCGGTTGATCCGGAACAGCGCGTCGGGCGTCCGGTCGTTCTCGTCGAGACACGCCCAAGCCAGCGAGACGACTTCGTTCTCGCCGGCCAGGCCTTGGATGAATTCGAGATCCGATATCACCGGCCCATGCCTTGTCTCGCGCACATCGAGTGTCACCGTCTCGTCGCGGATCCTGATCGTTTCGGTGCGAGTTTCGAACGGGAGCGATCCGTCGGGCGTGAGGTAACGATCCGGTGCATCCGGATCGAGGCGGTCGATGAAGAGGTCCTGCGTATCGCCGTGCGTCGTCGTGAAACTCCAGGCAACCCGATCGTTGTGTCCGATGATGACCAGCGGAACGCCGGGTGCGGTCGCGCCGCTCAGCGTCCAGTCCGGCGTTTCGATACGTGCCAGATACCAATAGACCGGCAGGCGCAACCCGAGATGCGGATCGCCCGCGAGCAGCGCGCCGCCCGAGAGGCTGCGGAACGGTGCCACCGCCCAGGCGTTCGAGGCGGCGGCAAAGCTGGCCGGATCGTTCGGGCCCGGCGGGGCGAGCTGCGCGACATCGTCGCGGCCGGCTTCCGGCCAGAGCCATTCGAGCTGTTCCGGCGTCAGCGCCTTGGCGAGGCGGGCGCGGAGGTATTCCTCGCGCCAGTTGCCGCTGAGCTGGATCGCCATCAGGCGTCCCCAGAGCAGGGAGTCCGCCGGCTGCCAGGGTTCCGGTCTGTTGCGCATCACGTAGAACTCGGGCGGCCAGGCGCCCTCATGCGTCGAAAGGAAGGCGTTCACGCCTGCGGTATAGGCATCGATGGTGGCACGCAACGCCGGCGACACGATGGCAAGCTGCGCCTCGGCCTGCCGGCGCAGACCGAGCGTTCGCATCATTTTGTCGGTTTCGATGAGCGCGTCGCCGACGACCTCCGAGAGGCGGCCCGACGCCAGGCGGCGCGTGAGCTCCATCTGCGAGAGGCGGTCCTGCGCATGCACGAAGCCGAGCGCGAAATAGGCGTCCGGCTCGTTCTTTGCGCGGATCGTGACGATGCCATATTGATCGCGCTCGATTGCGACGGGTTCGCTCAGGCCGGCAAGAGCCAGCGTACCGTCGAGCACCGGCAACGAGGTCCGCAACCAGAAGAACCCGACGATGCCGACGATGTGCTGCAGCACGAGCAGGCCGAGTACGCCATACAGCATGTATCGGCGGCGGCGCCTCACAGCGTGCCGTCGTCGAGATCCGCCAGGATGCGCGCGCGATCCTGATCGAGCTTCGGGACGCGACCGCGCGAGACCGGATCCGGAAAGGCCGACATCTTGATCGGGTTGCCGGCGACGCGCAGGCCGGGCAGGTCGGGATCGTCGACGGCGACCACCATATTGCGCGCCTTGACCTGCGGATCGGCGAGCACGTCGGCGACATTGTTGATCGGGGCGTGCGGGATCTCGGCCTCGGACAGGCGCCGCAGCCATTCGGCCGTCGTTGCAGTCTTCAGCCTCTTCTCGAGCTCGGCGTGCAGCGCCTCGATGTTTCGGGCGCGCAAATCGTTGCCGCCGAAACGGGGATCGGATGCCAGTTCGGGGCAGCCAACCGTCTCGCACATGCGTTGCCAGATCGCATCGGTGCCGCAGGCGATGACCACGTGACCGTCGGCGGTTGCGAAGGCGGCGAACGGTGCGATCGAGGGATGACGCGCGCCGAGCGGACCGGGCGGCTCGCCGGTCGCGACATAGCGCGTGATGGCGTTCTCGAGAATCGCAACCTGGGAATCGAGCATGGCGACGTCGATCTTGGTCGCTACGCCGCAGCGTTCGCGATAGGCGAGCGCGCTGGCTATACCGATGGCGCAGAAGAGTCCGGCGGTTAGGTCGCCGATCGAGGAGCCGACGCGGGTCGGCGGTCCGCCCGGATGGCCGGTGATGCTCATGACGCCGCCCATCGCCTGGGCGACCATGTCGTAGGCCGGCCGCGCGCGGTAGGGGCCGGTATGTCCGAAACCGGAGGCGGCGGCGTAGATCAGGCGCGGGTGGCGCGCGTGCAGCGTCTCCCAGCCGAGGCCGAGGCGCTCCATCGCACCGGGCCGAAAATTCTCGACCAGCACGTCGGCACGTTCCAGAAGACGCTCCAGCACGGCGCGATCGTCGGCGGCCTTGAGATCGAGCGCAATGCTTTCCTTGCCGCGGTTCATCGCGGCGAAATAACCGGATTGGCCCGCAATGAACGGCCCGTAGACGCGCGAATCGTCGCCCTTGCCGGGCTGCTCGACCTTGACGATCCGAGCGCCGAGATCGGAGAGCACCATCGTGCAATAGGGGCCGGCCAGAACCCGCGTGAGGTCGACCACCAGAATGCCCGCCAGCGGTCCCGAAACGGTCATGGAATCCACCCTTGAAAGCCGCGGATTTCATAACCATTGCAGACCCGGGCGGCAACCGGCGGGCAGGGACCCGCGCCGTCGCGCCGAGGTGGTGACAAAGCGTGCCCCTTGGGATAGAAGCCGACCTCTTTTCGGGCCCCGGAGTGGTGCGATGGCCGAACGACAGTTTTCCGACGTGCGCACGATGATCGAGACGCTGCAGCCGAGCTACCCGGTTTACTGCCTGCGTCCGCACGTTCTTCGCCAGCAGGCCCAGAAGTTTCTCGACCTGTTTCCGGGCCGGGTTCTGTATGCCGTCAAGTGCAATCCGCATCCGGCGGTGCTGCGCATTCTTTACGATGCAGGCATCCGGCACTTCGACACGGCGTCTCTCCCCGAGATCGCTCAGGTGCGCGAGATGTTTCCCGATGCGGGCGCCTACTTCATGCACCCGGTCAAGGGGCGCGCCGTCATTCAGACCGCCAACCGCGTCTACAACGTCGATACGTTCGTCGTCGACCACATGGACGAGCTGACGAAGATTCTGCACGAGACGCGCGGCAGCGCCGGCATCGAGATCATCGTGCGCATCAACACGCCGCCGGCCGAAGGCGCCCTGTTCCACCTGGCGGAGAAATTCGGGGCCGGCGCCGACGATGCCGTCGCCATGCTGAAAGAGGCGGCCTCGCAGGGTTGCCAGGTGGGACTCGCTTTTCATGTCGGCTCGCAATGCACGTCGCCGAAGGCCTATGCGGCGGCGCTGGCGATTTGCGGCGAGGTGATCGAGAAATCCAGGGTGACGCTGCAGTATCTCGATGTGGGTGGCGGGTTTCCGGCGCCCTATCTCGACGTAAACCTGCCGCCGCTCGAGGATTTCATGGACGAGATCCAAAAGGGCGTTGCGAAGCTCAACCTGCGACGCGACTGCATCCTGATGTGCGAGCCCGGCCGCGGGATCGTCGCGGAAGCCATGTCGCTGGTGACGCAGGTGCAGCTTCGCAAGGATCACCGGCTCTATATCAACGACGGCGTCTACGGTTCGTTCAACGAGGTCGTGACGGCGAAGCTGAAACTGCCGGCCCGTGCCTATCGCCTCGGCGGCGAGGTCAACGGCACGCCATCGGAGTTCGTGCTGAACGGCCCAACCTGCGATTCGCTCGACGTGCTGCCGACCAAATTCCACCTGCCCGGCGAGATCCGCGAAGGCGACTGGATCGAGATCGACCGGCTGGGCGCCTATTCGAACGCCATCGCGAGCCGCTTCAACGGTTTTCATCCCGAGACGCTCGTGCTGGTCAACGACGCACCGGTGCGGCTCGGCGCGCGCTAAGCCGTCGTTGCCGGTCAGACCGGCAGTCGCGCCGGCCGACGGAAGTCGCTCAGCGTGTGAGCCGCAACCGCCAGGATGACGATCAACCCGCCCGCGATCGTGCGCGGACCGGGATCCTCGCCGAGCAGGATCCAGACCCAGAAAGGCGACAGGATCGTCTCGAGGATCGCAATCATCGCGGCCTCGACCGCCGGGATGCGCTGCGCGCCGGCGGTAAACAGCACGATGCCGAGTCCCATCTCGACCGCGCCGAAGATCGCCAGCAGGCCGAGATCGTAGGCCGTGACGGCGAGCGGGGCCGCAAAGGGTGCCGTCAGAAGAATCGAGATGAGCGCCGAGAGCCAGGCCGCCGGCCGCATGTTGATGGTTCGATAGCGGCGCATCAAGATAATCGCGATCGCGAAATTTATGGTGACGATCACGGCAAGCCCGTCGCCGATCAGCGACGCATTGCCCAGCGATTCGCTGACCATCAGCGCGATGCCGATGAAAGCCGCTCCAGTCGCGATCCAGGTCTTGGACCGGACACGTTCCTTCAGAACCACGCGACTGATGAAAGCCGCAACGAACGGCGTGGTCGCCGTTATGAACATGACGTTGGCGACGGTCGTGTAGTTGAGCGCCAGGATGAACAGAATCGCGTCGACGCTGAGCAGGGTCGCCACGATCGCGCCCGGCCGACCCATGCCGAGAATCGATTTCAGAAGATCCCGGCGCTCGAAGACGATCAGGACAAGCGTCAGGAACATGGCGCAGAACACCGCGCGCCAGAACGAAGTCGTCCAGACATCCGTTTGGGCCAACCGTGCCAGCAATCCTGCCGTGCTCCAGACAATGGCGCCGGCGGCGACGAGGACGATTCCGCTGCGATGCTCGGCGGAGCCGTGGCCGGAGGCCGGCGCAACGGTCGTGTCGGCGGTCATGTCGCGGGCGGTGCCACCCGACGTCCGCCGCCGCGCCGAAGATCGACCAGCGAATGGCCGACCAGGCTGGCCAGAATGACGCTGCCGCCGATCAGCGTGCGCACGCCGGGATCCTCCGCAAACACGATCCAGACCCAGACGACGCCGAGTACGACTTCGATGTTGGCGAGCAGGGCGGATTCTGCCGCCGGGATCAGACGCGCGCCGGTCGTATAGAGGATCATGCCGAGCGCGAGCTGGCCGGTTCCAAGCAGGGCGAGAAGACCGACATCCTGCAGGCTCGCACTGCCCGGCGCGGCACCCATGATCAGCGCGAAGGTCCCGGCGAGCAGCGTCGCGAGACAGGCCGCCGGCGTCATGCGCACATGGCGATTGTAGCGCAGGACCACCGTCGCGCCGCCGAAACCGAATGCGATCAGGATCGCAAACAGGCTGCCGGTGAAGGAGGCCGTGCCGAGCGTGTTGGACACCATGATCCCGACGCCGGCAATCGCCGCGGCCATGGCGATCCAGGTCCGGCGTTCGACATGCTCGCGCATGAAGATCAGGCCCATGATGCCGGCGAGGAACGGGGCAAGCGACTGCAGCAGCAGCACGTTGGCGATGGTCGTGTACTGTACGGCGATCACGAAGCTGGTCGAGGCGGTGGCGAAGCAAGCGCCGAGCAGCACGCCGGGCCAGCCCATGCCGAGGAACAGGCGAAGCGTGTTGCCGCGGTCGCGGATCAGGATGAACAGGAAGAGCGTGACCGCCGCGAACAACGACCGCCAGAAAATGGTGGTCCAGGGGTCGGTCGCGACCGACCGCAGCAGAAGGCCGCCGCTGCTCCAGGCCAGCGCGGCCAGTATGACGAGGATCAGGCCGAGTTTCCGGTTTTCGACCGGTAGCGCATCGATGGCCGCGGCGACCTTGTCCGGGGACGCCGCACCGCTATCCTGCCCAACCGCCATGAGTTCCCCCCGAAACGCAGGGTTCCCGTAGCATGCAAGCCGATCCGCCGTCCATGCGACACGGGCATTTCCAAGCCCTCGACGCTACCGGTTTCCACACCGTGCGCTATGTCGAGCACGGCGCGCCCGACGCTGCGCGTACTGTCGTGTGCGTGCACGGGTTGACGCGCAACGGGCGCGACTTCGACCCGCTGGCCGGCAAGCTGGCAGAAGCCGGGTTCCGGGTGGTCTGTCCCGACATTGTCGGGCGGGGCCGCAGCGACCGGCTTCCCGACCCGGCCGGCTACAATTACGGGCAGTACCAGCAGGACATGGCGGCGCTGATCGCGCATTTGCGGCTCGATAAGGTCGACTGGGTCGGCACGTCCATGGGCGGGCTGATCGGCATGCTGCTGGCCGCCAGGCCGGGGACGCCGATCGCGCGGCTGGTGGTCAACGATATCGGCCCGTTTCTGCCGAAAGCCGCGCTGGTGCGGCTCGCCCAGTATGTCGGGCTCGACCCGCTGCTGCCGGACCGGGCGGCCGGCGAGGCCCATCTGCGGCAGGTCTTCGCGCCCTTCGGTCTTATGAGCGACGCCGACTGGCAGGCGATGGCAGCGCACAGCCTGGTCGCGGCCGATGGCGGTTTCCGGCTCGCCTACGATCCGGCGATCCGTCAGGGGCTGCTGGCCGCGCAGGACAAGGATATCGACCTCTGGCCGGTCTGGGATGCGATCCGCGTGCCGACCCTGCTGCTCTGGGGCCGGCACTCGGATCTGCTGACCGCGGACCTCGTGGCTGCCATGCAACAGCGCGGACCGAAACCAACGCTGGTGGCGCTCGAGGATGTCGGTCATGCGCCGCCGCTGCGGGCGCCGGACCAGATCCGGCCGGTTGTCGAGTGGCTGTCGCAGCCGTAGCGGGCGAGGTGCAGTAGCCCTAGCGCGTGACGATCGGCATCTCGCGCGGCGCCCGACGCGTCAGAAGTTCGGCGCCGTTTTCGGTGATGGCGACGTTTTCCTCATGCACGAGCATCCTGCCGGGCGCATATTCCATGCCGGGCTCGATCGTCAGCACCATGTTGGGCACCAGCCTTGTGTCGTCGCCCGGCATGTTCGACGGCGGTTCGGTCAATTGCATCCCAAGCCCATGACCCATGCGGCCGACATTGTTGCCGCGCGATCCGGCCTTCTCCAGGACCTGCATCTGCGCACGCCAGACATCGGTCGTCGTGGCGCCTGGCACGGCGGCACGTATGCCGGCCTCTGTCGCATCCCAGATTGCCTCGTGCGCGCGGCGCGCGGCATCGTCGATCCGGCCGAAGGCGAAATTGCGATCGAAATCGCAGAAATAGCCGTCGTAGGTATTGCCGGTGTCGATGAAGAGAATGTCACCTTCCTCGATCCGTCGATCGGTCGGTCCGACGATGATCTGAGCGTAACCGCCCGGGCCGGCGATCCCGGGCATGAAAGGGGTCGCATCGACACCGCGCTCGGCGACGTCGATCCGGAGCTTGCGCACCGCCTCCCATTCGCTGTCGCCGATGCGCAGCTTTTCTGGCAGCGCCTCGTAGGCGAGGCTGGTGATCTGGCAGACGAAACGGATGCGCTCGATCTCGGCCCCGGTCTTGACCATACGGATGTCCCACAGACATGGCGTGCCGTTGACGAGCGTTGGTCCGGACAGGCGCTCGCGCAGGGCATCCAATTCGGTGAGCGGCATGCGCAAACTGTGCTCGCGACCGAACTCGCCGCCGATACGCCCGTGCCGTCGCGGGACCGCGTTCAACACCGCGGCAAGCAGCGACACGCCGTCGTCGGCCGGGCGCGGCGCCGGCCAGGTGCGGATGTCGCGCACCCAGGTGAGCGCCATGCCGGGGCCGCCGATTTCGGGCACGACGGCGATGGGTTCGCGGTCGCGCGGTACGACCAGGAACCAGGGGCGCGTCGGGCTTTCCCAGAACTGCGTCGCGAAGCCCGAGAAGTAGCGGAAATTGGGCGGTGTCGTGACGAGAAGCGCGTCGAGCCTCTGCGCGTCCATCAGGCCCTGGGCCCTTGCCAAACGCGCTTCGAACTCCGCCGTCGGAAATCCGTGCGGCGGGCATGCCGGCGATGTCATGGGAAACCCCCGATCTGGCTTCGGTGAAGCTTGGCCGGGTACGAGCCCGCGTTCAAGCGTCGGCGACACGCGCGCGGCCGATCGACGGCAGATACCAGCGGCCGCGCGGACGCCTCAGCCCTGCTTCAGGCGGCGGGCGATCTCGAGCGCGGCATAGGTCAGCACGCCGTCGGCGCCGGCGCGCTTGAAGCCGATCAGGCTTTCCTGCAGCACCTTGTCGCGGTCGAGCCAGCCATTCCGGGCGGCGGCCAGCAGCATCGCGTACTCGCCGCTCACCTGATAGGCGAAGGTCGGCAGTCCGAAGGCCTGCTTCACGCGCCACAACACGTCGAGATAGGGCATGCCGGGCTTCACCATCAGCATGTCGGCGCCCTCGGCGACATCGAGCGCGCATTCGCGCAGCGCCTCGTCGGTATTGGCGGGATCCATCTGATAGGTGCGCTTGTCGCCGCCCCCGAGCGCGCCCTTGGAGCCGACGGCGTCGCGGAACGGTCCATAGAAGGCGGATGCGTACTTGGCCGCGTAGGAAAGAATCTTCACGTCCTGGAAGCCGTTCGCATCGAGTGCGGCGCGGATGCGGCCGACGCGCCCGTCCATCATGTCGGAGGGCGCGATCACGTCGACGCCCGCGGTCGCTTCGGCGAGCGCCTGCCGTTCGAGCACCGCGAGCGTTTCGTCGTTGAGGATACGACCTTCGTGCAGCAGCCCGTCGTGGCCGTGGCTGGTATAGGGGTCGAGCGCGACGTCGCAGACGATGCCGATCGCCGGCACGGCCTGCTTGACGGCGCGAATGGCCCGATTGGCAAGGTTGTCGGGCCGGCAGGCCTCTTCGCCGTCGGCCGACTTCCTTTCCTTCGGCACGACCGGGAAGATCGCGATCGCCGGTATGCCAAGCGATGCCGCTTCGCCGGCGGCATCGACGAGCGCCGGGATGGACAGGCGCTCGACGCCAGGCATCGATGGCACGGCCTCGCGCCCGAGCGGGCCTTCCTGGACGAAGACCGGCCAGATCAGGTCGTCGGCCGAAAGCCGGCTCTCCGCCGTGAGCCGGCGCACCCAGTCGTCCGTGCGGTTCCGGCGCAGCCGGAC
>Ga0187893_10011342_pt1 | contig 12977 bp, 8 predicted proteins | sample MA1701074metaG_FD_139574 | JGI IMG/M metagenome (GOLD analysis project Ga0187893, IMG submission 139574) | White microbial mat communities from a basaltic lava cave in the Kipuka Kanohina Cave System on the Island of Hawaii, USA - MA170107-4 metaG ...
AAGGCGACGCTCGCCGGCGTTCGCAACCTCATCACCGGCACCGCTCGCTTCACGCCCACGCAGCAACAGGCGATCACGAACGTGCTTACCGTCTTCAATCCACAGCGCCGGATTCGCTTCCGCAGTTCGACGAACGTGGAGGACTCCGAACATTTCACCGGCGCGGGACTCTACGACAGTTACAGCGGTTGCCTGCTTGACGATCTCGATGACGACAACGCCGGTCCCAGCCGATGCGATCCCACGGAGAACAACGAACGTGGCGTCTTCCGCGCCATCCAGCGGGTGTATGCGAGCTTCTACAATGACAACGCCTTCCTCGAACGCCTGCGCCACGGCGTGGACGAGACCAGGGTCGGCATGGGCGTGCTCGTGCATCATTCGTTTCCAGACGAGGAGGAACTGGCTAATGGCGTGGCCACGCTCGACTGCCGTTACGGCGGTTCGACGTTCATCACCGGCCAGATCGTGACTCAACTTGGCGCGGAATCCGTGACCAACCCGGACGGCACAGCGATCCCCGAAGTCGTGGATTTCTTTCGCTCCGGAAATATTGTCGGCGTCGATTTGCGGCAGCGCTCGTCGCGCGTGCCGCTTGGCGCGTTTGTTATGAATTGGGAGGAGGATTATCGCGGCTTCGGCGACCTCTTCAAGACCGTCGCCGATGGCTTTCGCGCGCTCTATCCCACGAAGAACCGCTTCCATCTCGACTTCGAGTATAAGAAGGACGTGAACCTCGGCCTTGTCTTGAAACAGGTGCGCGAAATCCCGAATCCCGCCACGACCAACCGCGCCACGCCCTTTCTGATCGACGAACCCGTTGAATGGGTCGTGGCCCAACGCGAAGCCGGCGACGTGTTCGGCAATCACCGCTTGAAATCGATCTGGGCGCTGCACGCCGCCAATGTGCGCCTGACGCCGACTAATCTCGCGCGGAGCATCTACACACAAGGCACGCTGAATTACGTCGAGAACGGCACGGTGCAAACGCTCAGCGGCTCGCTCAGTTCCTGGCCGAACGCTTCCAACGCGCCGTCTGGTTCAATCAACTTTTGGACCACCGGCAACGGCCCAAACCGCCGCGCCTGGAGCCTTAACACATCCCTCATCACTAACGTCACCGGCGCACAGCCGCCCATCTTCACACAGAACGATTTTGCAACCTATGTGAGCGTGGACTACGCCACGCCGCAGCCAACCATTTCCTACCTCGGTGAGTTCATCACCACGACCAACGAGATCGCGTTCCTTGAGCGCCGCCGCGTGCTAGGCCCGAATGACATCTTGAAGCAATACACCGCCAGCAAACCCGGCGTGGTGGAAATTCAGGTCTCCTTCTACTGGCCGAACGAACCGCCGGCCGCCGCCGGTTACACCGCGCCGCTTGTGCGTTTCGTCGAGACGCGCATCACGGGTCTCACCACGCAACCCATCGTGCTGACCGGCTACTACTCGCAGACCTACCGGCCCGGCCATCACAACTTCACCGAGGAATTCATTTTCGAGCCGCGCCTGGAGCCGGGTCTGCCAGCCGCCACGCTGGCCGAACTAAACGCTGCGAACATCCTGTTCCTTCACGTTTACTTCGGCTTCACCGAGAACACCATCAGCGTCGCCGGCCTGGATCAGAAACTGAGGAAGTTGTAACAAGCTTGGCGTGCAAACTCACGGCGCGGCAGAGCCGCAACCAAGTTTTGGAGTGCGGCGGGAAGCGGAGCACCACGCCGCTTTCGGATGCTACCTGATCCTTGGAAAAGCGGTGTCGTCGCTGCGCTCTGCCACCGCGCTCCAAAATCCAAGCGGCCCGCGACGATTCCGAGAGAGCACTGTTAAGCCAATCTCCGTGACGCAATGGCGTCGAGCGTGTCCAAATGCCCGAAAACGATTCCGCTGCTTGCGCTCCTTGTTATGATTGCTCCGCATGAATGTCATCCTCGCCTCAATCGGCACAGACGGTGACATTTTCCCTTACGTCGGCCTGGGCGCGAAGCTGCGGGAACGCGGGCATCGCATCACCCTCACGGCCAGCGTTCATTACAAGCCACTGGCAGCGGCGCATGGCTTTGGCTTTCACGCGTTGGTTTCCGCCGAGGAAAACGATGAACTGCTTCATCATCCCGATTTCTGGCATCCAAGGAAGACCGCGCCGCTGGCGGCGCGCTGGGGCGTGCGCTTTCTGCGCCGGCAGTATGAACTGCTTTCCAGCCTGGCTCGGGAAGACGCGGTGTTGGTGGCAAATCCCGGAGTAATGGCCGTGGCGATGGTCCATGAAAAATCCGGCCAACCCTGGGCCAGCCTCGTGTTGCAGCCGTGGATGATTCCCAGTTCCATCGCGCCGCCGATCATGCCCGGTTTCGCCTTTCTGCGCCGCGCGCCGCGGTGGGTTTGGAGATTGTTCTGGCGGGGGCTGGACATGGTCGGAGATGTTCTCGTCGGACGCGAACTCAACCGGCTCCGCGCATCACTCGGTCTCAGGCCCATTCGCCGCATTTTTCAGAACTGGCTTTCGCCCCAGCTTATCGTCGGGATGTTCCCGGATTGGTATGGGCCGCCGCAAGCCGACTGGCCGCCTCAATTGCAACTCACCGGGTTTCCCTTGTTCGACGGCGGTCAGCGCAACGGCCTGACGGATGAGGTTCTGAATTTCTGCCGCTCCGGGCCTCCGCCCGTTGCCTTCACCTTCGGCACGGGCATGAGACATTCGGCTGCGTTGTTTCGCGCCGCCCTGCGCGCCAGTGAACTTTGCGGCGCGCGCGCAATTTTCCTGACGAAACATCGCGATCAGTTGCCGGACCCGCTGGCTTCCTCCGTGCTGCATTGCGACTTCGCGCCGTTCCAGAAGCTTTTCCCGTATTGCGTGGCAGTGATGCATCACGGCGGCATCGGCACGGTGGCGCAGGCGATGGCCGCAGGCACGCCGCAACTGATTCATCCGATTTGCTTCGACCAGTTGGACAATGGCGCGCGCGTCAAGCGGTTGGGGGTTGGTGATTCGCTCGACTCCGGGCGCTGCCATCCACACCAAATCGCCAGCGCCTTGTCGAAGTTGATGTCGCCCGAAATGCGAAACCGTTGTCGCGCGCTTGCGGCGCGATTCAAGGCAGAGGACGCACTGGAAACCGCGGCGCGACGGATTGAAAACCTTGTAGGAAGCACTGTTGGCTAAGGGCGGGTACGAGGGCGGACCGCGAGCCGTCCCGGCTCGCAGCGCGTCCCTACGACGAAAAATCCTGGGAATTTGCCGCATCACTCCACATCGACTCGCTGCGACCGGGGACCGGTCGCGGTCCGCTGTGAAAACATGGCGATTTCTGATTGCCGCTCTGCCGCCAGGATTCTATACACGTGCTCATTCGCATGAAACCGGAGCCGCCCCTGTTGCCGTTGCTCAAGCAATACTTTGGCTTCACGTCTTTTCGACCGTTGCAGGAGGAGATCATCCGTGATGCACTCGCCGGCAAGGATGTGTTCGCGCTGCTGCCGACTGGCGGGGGCAAATCGCTGTGCTTTCAGTTGCCGGCTTTGGCCAGGCCGGGCCTCACGGTTGTTATCTCACCGCTCATCGCGTTGATGAAGGATCAAGTCGATGCGCTCCAGGCCAGCGGGGTAGCGGCAACCTTCCTGAACTCGTCACTCGCGCCAGGCGAATCGCGGGCGCGCTTGCGCGGCTTGCACAACGGCCAGTTCCGGCTGCTCTACGTCGCGCCGGAGCGATTGGTGCTCTCCGGCTTCCTCGCCGACCTGCAAAAATGGAAGCCCAACCTGATTGCAGTGGACGAAGCACACTGTATCAGCGAATGGGGCCACGACTTCCGGCCCGAATACCGCCAACTGGCGCAGTTACGTGGTTCGTTCCCGGACGTGCCGATGATGGCGCTCACGGCCACAGCCACCGAGCGCGTCCGCGGCGATATCGTCCAGCAACTCCACTTGCGCGAACCGGGCTGTTATGTCGCCAGCTTCAACCGGCCCAACCTCAACTATCGTGTGTTGCCCAAGGCCGGGCCGTACGAGCAGACGCTGGAGTTCATCCGTGGACGCAAGAACGAGAGTGGCATCGTTTATTGCCAGAGCCGCAAAGGCGCGGAGAGCCTGGCCGGGCGCCTGAACGCCGACGGCGTTAAGGCCGCCCCGTACCACGCGGGCATGGAAAAGGAAGGGCGTTCCAGCAATCAGGAACTCTTCCTGCGCGACGAGGTGCGCGTCATCTGCGCCACCATTGCCTTCGGCATGGGCATCAACAAGCCGAACGTGCGGTTCGTCATCCATTACGACCTGCCGAAAAACATCGAGGGCTACTACCAGGAAACAGGCCGCGCGGGGCGCGACGGCCTGCCCAGCGAATGTTTGCTGCTTTTCAGCGCCGGTGACGTGGTGAAGCAAAACCAGTTCATCGACGAGAAGCCGCCTGCCGAACAGAAGATCGCCCGCGCGCAGTTGCAGCAGATGGTCCATTACGCCGAAACCGCCGAGTGCCGCCGGGCGTCATTGCTCGAATACTTCGGCGAGACCTTCCCGCACGAAAACTGCGGCGCCTGCGATAACTGCCTCAACCCTCGCGAAAGTTTTGACGGCACGCTGGCGGCGCAGAAATTTCTCTCGTGCATCTATCGCATCCGCGAGCGCGCCGGCTTCAGCGTCGGCCTGAACCATGTCGTTGAAGTGCTCACAGGCGCGGATACCGAGAAGATCCGGAAGTGGGGCCACGAACAGCTTTCGACCTACGGCATCGGCAAGGAGCACAGCCGCCCGGAGTGGGGCGCCATCGGGCGGGAGCTGGTGCGGCTCGGTTACGTGAAACAGGACGCGGCAAAATTCAACGTGCTGGAGCTCACCTCGGAAGGCCGCGCCGTGCTCAAGGAGCGCAAACGTGTTCAGCTCACCAAGCCGATGAAGACGCCGGAGCGCCGCGAACATGCTGCCGGCGAGATCACCTGCGACGAAGCGCTGTTCGAACGGCTGCGTGCCCTGCGCAAGCGGCTGGCCGACGAGCGCGGCGTGCCGCCTTACATCGTTTTCTCCGACGTGGCCCTGCGGCAGATGGCGCGCAATTATCCGTTGAACGAACGTGAGTTCACGCGCATCAGTGGTGTGGGCGAACGCAAGTTGGCCGAGTTCGGAAAAATCTTCCTGGGCGAGATCGTGTCCTTCCTGCAAGCCAACCCGCGCCAGATTTTCGCCGACGAATCCTTCGAACCAGCACCACCGCCGAAGCCTAGAATGAGCGACACCATTCACGACACCCTGCGCCTGTTGCGCGCTGGGCAATCAGTGAACGACATCGCGAGCCGGAGAAATCTCGTGACCGGCACCATCTACGGTCATCTCGCCACCGCGATCGAAGCCGGCGAACGAATAGACCTAGCGCAATTCTTCAGCCCCACCGAACAGGAACAGATTGCCGCCGCCTTCGCGAAGTGCGGCTTCGGCAACCTGAGCGGCGTCCACGAAATGCTCCGCGGCCAGTTCGACTTCGGCGCGCTCCGCGTCTTCCGCGCCAGCGCGAACCAGCAGCGGGCGGGCGTTACTCAGCCGCATTGAACAGGTGCAAAACCTCTCGGGCCGAAAGGGCGCGATTGTAGATGCGTACATCGTCGATGATTCCCTTAAACCCATCCGACAGCGTTTGGACATTGCGACCGATCTCTACTCCAAGATCGTTTGAATCGATGAGAGCTGTTGCAACGGATTCTGCGGCGAGTGTTCCGTTGACGTAGAGCCGCATCGACTCCCGGTCATAGGTCCCAACGATAAAAACCCATGCCTCGGCAGTCACTGGATTGGAACGGATTTCTGCCACGGGTGGGCAGGCAAAGACAATTTCCCGCGAGTCTCCAGTCCCCACGGTGTAAATCTGGTAAACGTGCTTATGCACCACCCGCGGGTTTTCAAGGCCTCCGACTTCAAAACGGATCCACGCCGCCAGCGTGATTCCGTTGGTGATGTGGAGTGATTCGGAATTGGTCAGGCTGAGGTGTGCGCCAGATCCATCGAAGTAGAATGCGGAATTCTCCATCCCAAACCGGTTCGTGGTGAATATCGCGCCGTTTATAGTGCCGTTGTTGAGATTCCCGCTCGCGTCGTCCGCGTTGCCGTTGAAGGGGTAGTAAGCCGCCAGCCCGCAGAGCAGGTCGATGGGATCCACACGAAAGAATTGTTTCGGTCCGGGCCGAGTTGGAGCCAGCACGCTCTGCTCGCCACCTATGCCCGGGATGAGCGGGCCGAAATCGCTCCACCCACTGAAGTCTGTGGAGACTTGAAGCTGATATTGCGCGCCTTGGCGAGTGGGGAAAACGACCTCAATCGCCGGCAGAATCCTGGGCCGCAAGGGTTCGTATTCGACGACGTAGCCGGCCATCTGGTCGGAAGCGGGGCGGTCATTCCAACATCCGTCCTGAAATCCGGCGTAAAAATGGGCCGCATCCTCGTTGCCGCCGGCGTTGTTCGGTTCGCCGCTCGCCCAGTTTGGAAACTCGAAAGTCTCGCCCGTGATCCATTGCCAATTGCCGCCCGGTTCCGGACTGCCCGGCGGTTGAAATGCGCCGATCCAGTATTCCTCAGTCTGAGTTCCTCTCACTTGGGGAAAGTTCGCGACGATGAAGTCGTTCTCGTTCGAGGTCGTGATGGTTGCCAGGTGACCGGGCAGCCCCCGATAGCACTGGGCTTCAGCGAGTGCTTTGGCTCCAGACCAATTCGTCGGCGTCAATACGGCATCGTAGTAATGGCCATTGGTGGGATTGAGGATGGGTGCGGCGGTCAGCGCGAGGGGCGCAGCCGCGAACGTGAGAAACAGCGTCGAGCATGAGAGATGCAGGCAGGTCTTTTTCATATCTTTCCTGGCAGTTGGTTGTCGTTTCTGAACGAGGCAAGAGCCGTCCGCATGGGCGGCTCCGGCACGCTGGTGTCCACGCCAGAGTGGCGCGACTTCAGCCTTGCCGGAGTGCCCTTTCCCGGTTCAATCTCCTTTACGCGCCCCAGCTTGGATTGCTGCACGGACTCGAAAATTATTTTGCGTACAGTTGCTGGCTGTTGATTAGGTCAAGCCAGCAGAACAAATCCGAAAAGAGTATCCACAGGAGTTGCACCATGCGCACCACCGAAGCAGAATGGCATGCCCAGTACCCGACTACGCATTGGTCTCAGGTTTTTTTGGCGAGCCAGGAAAACCAAACCGCCGGGCAAGGCGCTCTCGACCGATTGCTGCGCCGGTATCAGCGCCCGCTGCTGATACATCTGCGGTCCGAATTCGGGGGGGGCGAAGAAGAGGTCAAGGACTGGTTCCAGGATTTTGTGGCCAAAAAGGTGTTGAAGAACCGCCTGCTGCGGCGCGCCGACCACGAACGGGGACGCTTCCGCACTTTCCTGCTCAATGCCCTGGACAACTTCGTCATCGAAGAGTATCGCCGCGCCAAACGCCTCTGCCGCTCACCGAAAGGAGGCTTCGTGTCCCTTGAGGAATCGACTGAAAGCGAACCGGGAATGGCGGCCGCGGCCGGGGCCGACCCCGGCGATCATGCCTGGGCGATTGAAGTGCTGGCAGAAGCGGAACGGCGGACCAAGGCCTTCTACCAAGCCAAAGGCCAGGCGAATTCGTGGAGGGCCTTCGATGAAGGATTCGCCCAGCCCAAGGTGAACGGGACGCGCGGGCTTTCGAAGGCCGACCTCGCCCGCAGGCTGGGGTTCAAGTCCGCCAAGGCTGCGTCGAACGCCATCACGACAGTTCGGCGAATGTTTGGGAAAAACATTCGCGCTGTCGTCCGAGAGTATGAAGACAGCGGGGCAGAAGACATCGAAGCGGAGATCCGGGATCTCAAGGCGATTTTAGCCCGAAACCAATGAGTTTGTATTTTTTGCGCAGCAACTGCCGGTATCTGGCGTAAAGGATTAGAAGAACGCGATGATCGAAACCAGATGAAACCTGACGGACTCAATGGATAATCCCAGCCTTGAGAAGTGGCAGCAGCGCCTGGATTGGGCCACCAAAGTGTTGGCCGAAGCGGAGAAGCGCACCAGAGCGTTCTTCGAGGCGAAAGGACAGGCCAGTTGCTGGGCCGTATTCGAGGCGGGATTCCTGGGGCCTTTGAAACGGCCTTGGGACGCCGACCTGGCCCGGGAGTTTGGTTTCCCGTCCGCCAAGGCCGTGTCGCATGCCATCACCAAGGTACGGCGGATGTTCGGCAAGAACATCCGCTCGCGCTCGATCGCGATGATCGAAAATAGGATGAAGTCTGAAGGATGAGCGACGCGAAGGACAATCCCGGCCCACGCAGGCGGCGCCGGCTGGAACGCCTCATGGAACTGGGCTTGAAGGCGGGCGAACCGTTGCGGCCAGCCGAGCTTCGTGCTTTGTGGCGACATCAACTCGGCTCGCCGCTGCAATTCGATCTGGGCACCATTGAGCCGAACTCCAGCGCCCGGCTGCGGAGGTTGAGCGAGGCGGAAGGCTTGTTGCTCCGCAGTCTCGGCGATTTGTTGCTGCATCCGCGCCCGCCCCTTGAACTGCTCCGTCTCGCGAAGGACTTCGCCAAAGCGCATGAGCAAAGCCCTGACGATCCCTTGCCACCTGAGATGGCGCGGATGCTCTATTATACCGCCATCGCCGCGGCCTGGGCGCGGTGCGGACGCCGCATCACCACGCTCGATGACGCTCAACTGCGGCGGGCGTTCGACTGGGCGCTGGCCCAGCCGTGGGTGGACGGGGCAACCAAGGAATTGTTTGCCACGGGCAGGCTGCTGCTGCCTTAATCGGCGGCGATCACCGAAACCAATGAGCAAGGAAACACTGACAGATCCCGCCCCGGACTCGCCGCCGCTTCCGGTTTCTTCGTTTCTCAGTCCGGTCGATGGCTTGATCCGCGACGGGACGCTTGCTCCACCCCTTTTGCCCGGCCAACTCGCGGCATTGGATCGGTTTGAAGTGCTGCGGCTCATCGGCGCGGGCGGCATGGGGCTCGTGTTCCTAGCACGCGATCCGGCTTCGGGCGGCAAAGTCGCCATCAAATTTCTGAAGCCTGCGCTCCATCAGCACCCGCAAATCATCGAGCGATTTCGCGGCGAAGCATTCCGGCTCCAGCGGCTCCAACATCCGCACCTCGTGCAAGTGCTGGAGGTGTCCGGCGGCGAAAAATCCCCTTATTTTGTCATGCCGTTCTTCGAGCGGAGCCTGGCGCATGAGATCGCGCCCGGCCGGCCGATGACAATCGAACGCGTGCTGGACGTCGCATTGGCCATCGCGCGGGCGTTGGCCCACGTCCATTCCCGCAATCTCGTCCACGGAGATCTCAAGCCCGCCAATGTCCTCGTCGATTCGGCGGCCGGCGCGCTGCTGGCAGATTTTGGTCTTTCGCTGGCGCTGAACGACCCGGCCATCGACGGTGCGAGCGAGCAATTCGTGGGAACCGCCGCCTACGTTTCGCCGCAACTGGCCCGTCGCGAGGGCGAGGACACACGACGCGACATCTACGCCTTTGGCGCGCTGCTCTACGAAATGTTGACCGGGCAGCCGCCGTATCTCGGTGAGTCCACGAAAGACATTCTCGAAAAAGTCCAGGCCGGCCCACCGCAGCCGATTCGACAACTGAATCGCAAGGTGCCGCCACACCTGGTGGCCATTGCCGAAACGGCAATGGCGCGGGAACACCGGAATCGTTACGCCAACATGGCCGACGTGGTGTCCGATTTGGAACGGGTCGCGCAGGGACGTGCACCCCAGCGTGCGACTCGATGGTCGAACCGCAGGGGGATGCTGACTGGAGCAGCCGTGGCGGCGGCAGCGACGGTTGCTGCTATCGTGCTTTGGCTGCGTCCCACGGAGGAAGAGGGACACAAGACGCTGCCCGCTGACGTATTCAGGCCGCGGTTGGAAGTGTTGAGGCGCATCGAAATACCCGCTGGCGCAGACTGGCCAAACGCCGTGCCGTGCAACGCGGACAAGGACGGACTGGCAGACCTCGCGGTCTCGACCGGAATTTCGTGGCTGGTTGTGGCGGGAACCGGACAAATTCTTTCCGGCACCGCGCCGCTGGAACCACTTGTCATGTGCAACGTTGGAACGGCAGCCGATCTTGATGGCGACGGTTTCGATGAAGTGTTCGTCGGCTGGGCGGCGGAGACCAACCTTCACATCGCGGCCTTCAACCTGAACCGAAACGCCCGGGCAGGTTTCCAAACGACGGGAACTGGCTGCATCAACGCGCACGGGAGGCAGGACTACACGGGCATCAATGCGCGCAAAGTCATGGATCTGGATCGTGATGGCCGACGTGAACTGCTGGCCATCGTGGACACCGGCTGGTGCCGAAGTCCGCGCGGACTCGCGTGCTTCGATTTGCAGGCGGGCCAACTGCAGTGGCAACACATCATCGCTCCCAGCCCGAAAGAGCCGGCACTGGCAGATCTGAATGGCGACGGACGGCTCGACGTCGTCCTGGGGAGTCACGCCGTGAATAACACGAACCGTCTCGGGGACGGAACAGATGACGCGCATTGCTATGTGTATGGCATCTCGCACGACGGAAAACTGCTTTGGAAAAAGGAAGCGGGATCCGCGTACGCCTGGGCACATCCTCTGGTTACTTCCGTCTCCGGAGGCCGCGAGCCGGCGGTGTTTGCATGGATTGAAGCAGCGGCCATCGATCGGGAACCCGGTGGCGAAACTGAAATCGGTCGAATTGTCCGGCTGCATCCCGAGAGCGGGCGCACGCTCGCCACGTTCGATGCCGGAGCCAGATTATTCAGTTGTCTGGCGGAGGACCTGGACGGCGATGGCCAGGTTGAAGTTCTCGCCACCGACCGAACTGGTTCATTGCACATCCTGGATTTGATGCTGAATCCGATCCGGAACATGAAGGTGGTATCCAACTCTTTCACGAGCGTTCATCTCAAGCTGGCCGCGGTCACCAATCTTGCCAGCGCCACCGGGCGGTTTGTGATTATGACCTCGGTCGCGGAGGAATTTGTTGAAGGCAGGGACACCGGCGCCCAACCGGCGGTGATCAACCTCCGGTATTTCCACAACGTCAGCGTGCTGGTGTTGGACACGGCCTTGAGCATCACAGCCAAACACGTGCTTGCCGAAAAATTGACGGCGGACCCTGGGCTTTCAGCGCTTCTGTTAAACATGGACGGGGATCCTTTTCCCGAGATCGTCGCCTTCAGCGGCGCCGAGTCTCCTCGCGTGCTGAAATACCGTCCAGGGGAAACGTCTGCCGCTGGTCGGCGGCGTTAAGAGTGGTCGCTTCGGCGGAGCAGCCGACAGAACACCACCCTCACTTCGGAGCGATGTAAACGTCCGTGCCGTGGAGTTGTTCGACGATCATTTCCACGGTCTTCTCGATCGCGCCCATGTTTTGGCGGACGACCTTGAGCGCGTTATGGCCGAGGGCGGCGGCTTGTTCGCGGTCGGAAAGCAGCAGGGACAACGCGGATTCCAGTTCGTCGGCGTCCTTCACCTGGATGGCGCCGCGGTTTTCCACGAAGGCTTTGGCGATGGCCTCGAAGTTCTGCATGTTCGGGCCGAAGACCATCGGCTTCCCGAGCACGCCGGGTTCGATGGGGTTCTGTCCGCCTTCTGCCGTAAGGCTTTTGCCGACGAAAATAACCGTGGCGTGTTCGTAGAAGTGTTTCAATTCGCCCGTCGTGTTCACCAGCAGGCAATCCACGTCGCCCGGTTTGAATTGGGTCGCCGGAGTAATCTCCTTGCGATAGGCGAATCGGACCCCGTTGGCTTCGATGTCGCGCCCGGCTTCTTTGCCCCGCTCGAAATGGCGCGGCACGACGATCAGAAACAAAGCGGGAAACCGTTTACGGAGACGGAGGAAGACCTGGGCCAGCACGGCTTCTTCACCCGCATGAGTGCTGCCGCCAAGGAGCACGGGAGCACCCGCCGGCACGCCGAGTTGGACGAACAGCCGTGGCACGTCGAGGACATGGCGTTCCTCGAGTTTGGCGGCGTCGAACTTCAGGTTTCCAACCACGCGGATCGCTTCGGGCGCGCAGCCGAGCCGGCGCAACCGTTCCGCGTCGGCTTCGTTCTGGCAGCCAACGCCGCAGAACGCCCCGAACAGCCGGCGGAACAGAAAGCTGAATCGCCTGTAGCCGCGGTAGGATCGTTCGGAAAGACGCGCATTGACCAGGAAGGTGGGGATCTCCAGTTCTTGCGCCATCCAGAGAAAGTTCGGCCAGATTTCCGCCTCCACCAGCACGATGGCTTCCGGGTGGACCGCCATGATGGCCCGCCTCACCCAGGCGCGGCGGTCGATGGGGTAATAAATCTTCTGGATGTGCGAGGGCAGTTTCTTGTGCAGTTCGCCCATGCCAGTGGAGGTGGTGGTGGAGACGACGATCTTCAGATTCGGCAGACGCAACTGCATGGCGTCGATCAACTGTGTGGCGATGTTCACCTCACCAACACTGACGGCGTGAATCCAGCAGACGTGCCGGTTCGTCATGGCTTGCTTGACCTTGGAACTGAAGCGCCCGAAGCGTTCGCCGAAACCCCGCCGCCAGTTTCCCCGCCGCCACATCTTCAGAAAATAGAAGGGCGCGCTGAGGCAGAAGAAAATGGTGAAGAGAATGTTGTAGATCAGTCGCATGTAATCATCACGCCCGCGCCATTTCACATGAAAGCCGCTTGGCTGGCAAAAGAAAATCGGGGATTGCCCGTGTTTCGGGGCGTAACCTGCGTTGTAAGGGTAGCCGCCAACGTAAGAAGGCGGAAGCCTTGCTTGAATTCCACGTGCAAATCCGCCCCCGTTACCTCGGGCGGTTGGAGGGACGAACTCCGTGAGTCCTATTTGCTTTGGAAGTTCTGCCAGAAGATGAGGACTCGTGGAACTCGTCTCTCCCCGCCAGATGCGCCCACACGCCGGAACATCAGCACGCGCGCTTGACCGGATGGCGCGGGCGGGCGGATAACTGCCGCATGAGATCCATCCGACACATGATCCGGCTGGGGTTGGCTTCGATGTGGTGCGCGA
>Ga0187893_10011343_pt1 | contig 12976 bp, 14 predicted proteins | sample MA1701074metaG_FD_139574 | JGI IMG/M metagenome (GOLD analysis project Ga0187893, IMG submission 139574) | White microbial mat communities from a basaltic lava cave in the Kipuka Kanohina Cave System on the Island of Hawaii, USA - MA170107-4 metaG ...
TAAATTAGCCAATGAATCATACAAATTAATATCCGATGGTGATGCAGATTGTTTCAGCGCTGATTTCCATTGGTTGATACTTTTCAATTCTTTTTCATCAAGATTCTTTTCCTGAAAAGACATCAATTCATCAGGACTAAAAATGCCCGGATTCGATATATCTGCTGCTTTTCCGGATATCAATGCTTTTTTAGGAGCAAGATACAAAAGGGCGGTCAATAAAACAGAAGCTATAATCAGAAAAAATTTAATGCGTTGTCCGGCAAGCATGAAAAATGATTAAAAAAGGAATTATTCCTCCGAATCCACATCTTCAGCCGGTGTGTCTTTCACGGCTTTGACATTCGCTTTTACTCGGTCGGCAAAAACTTTTGCCGGCTTAAAAGCAGGAATATAGTGTTCGGGAATAATTATCGTAGTATTTTTAGCAATGATTCGCCCGGTTTTCTGCGCCCGCTTTTTACAAATAAAGCTGCCGAATCCGCGCAGATAAACATTTTCACCGCTGATCAGCGTATTCTTAATAACTTTCATGGAGGATTCAACTATTTGTTGAACTACAAGTTTTTCAACTCCGGTCTTTTCTGAAATTTGTGTTACAAGTTCGGCTTTTGTCATTCCTGTAAAATTTAAATGATTGAAAATTAATGATTTTTATCAGGGCAAATATAATTTATTTACAGGCATTTTCAGCTTTTAATCCCTTGTTGCCTACATTTTTATGAACAAACGAGGTGTAAATAATTATTTTGAATTGATTTGCATAATCCATCAATGAAACTGGCAGCCGAACTTTCAAAATGGTATCGAAGAAATAAGCGCAACCTTCCATGGCGTAATACAAAAGACCCATATCGCATCTGGCTGTCCGAAATTATGCTTCAGCAAACAAGGGTGAACCAGGGGTTGCCGTATTATCTACGATTCATTGAAAAATATCCGGATCTGCATTCGCTTGCAAGGGCAAGTGAAAATGATGTGCTTAATCTCTGGCAGGGATTAGGTTATTATTCGCGTGCACGAAATATGCTTCATTGCGCGAAAGAAATTGAAGATAAGCTTAATGGAAAATTTCCGGATGATTTTGATGGTTTGATAAACCTAAAAGGAATTGGCTCTTATTCGGCTGCTGCCATTGCATCCTTTGCATTCGGTAAACCTCATGCCGTTTTGGATGGAAATGTCTGCCGGTTTATTTCGCGGTATTTTGGTATTAAAGATTCATTTTATTCTGCGAAAGGGAAAAAAAAATTTACTCGTGTTGCGCAGGAATTGCTTGACCAGAACAATCCGGCTGAACACAATCAGGCAATAATGGAATTCGGAGCGCTATGTTGTACGCCTGTAAATCCGAAATGCATAAAATGCCCCTTCCGAAAAAAATGTTATGCATATCGGAAAAATAAAATTCATTTGTTACCATCTTCAAAGAAAAAGATTTCCGGTCCGAAAGTCAGGTTTTTCAACTACTATCACATATCATGGAAAAAAAGGTTTTTGGTTCATCAGAGAACGGCTTCTGATATCTGGAAAAATCTTTTTGAGCTTCCTTTATATGAATCGGATTATGAAATTATAAAGCCGCTGCTTTTTCTGAAAAAGACAGGCATAATCCTTACTAAAAGCAATTTTAAATTGATGGATGAACAACGGGCAATTCACCGGCTTTCACATCAGTTAATCAATGCAAAGTTTGTCCAGCTGGAATCAGCTATTAAACCCGAATTTGATCCTGTGCATTATAAACTGATTTCCGTATCGGCATCGAGAAATTTAGCTTTTCCGCGATTAATTGAAAAGTTTCTTATGAATCAATCATCTGTAGCAAATGATTAACCGGCTTCGATCAGGCATTTGTTGTTTACAAATCTTTAATTTAAGTTTGCCTTTAAATTATTATTAATCCTAACCAAAAAAAATCAAACCCATGGCAGGAATCAACAAAGTAATTTTAGTCGGTAATATAGGCAAAGACCCTGAAGTACGTCATCTTGAAGGCGGAGTGGCTGTTGCAAAATTTCCACTTGCTACTTCCGAAACCTATAAAAAATCGGATGGTACTAAAGTAGAAACAACTGAGTGGCACAACATAGTAATGTGGCGCGGACTTGCTGAAATTGCAGAAAAATATGTGCGGAAAGGAAGTCTCGTTTATATTGAAGGAAAAATCAAAACCAATTCCTGGGAAGATAATGGCGTTAAAAAATTCAGAACCGAAATCATTGCCGATGTAATGACCATGCTTGGACGCAAGCCGGATGATGCGTCAGCAGCAGCCATTGGAAATGAATATTCCAAATCAGCAGGGGAAAGTCCTCCTGCTCCTGCTGCCAGCGAAGCTACAGATGACCTCCCGTTCTGAGGTCTTTTGTTTTTCATTTGTTATGAGAACTATTGCAGCAAACAGTTAATTTTTATTTAACAAAAAGCATTGTTGGTTTTTGCTGACAGAATTGCTGCCCTTCTCCAGATTTTCCGGGATTTCTCATTCGGAACAATTGCTTATGCATTGGTCATAATTCTGCTGTTATTTCTTTCCGGATTATTTTCAAGTTCGGAAGTGGCTTTTTTCTCATTGAATCCATCACAGTTGAAGCAAATCCGCAAAAGTTCCTCATCAGCCGATCAGCTTATAAAACTTTTGCTGAGCAACCCCAAGCGCCTGCTTGCAACACTGCTCATATCAAACAGCATTGTCAACATTGCCATCATAATTCTTTCTTCTGTTTTGATTGCAGAAATTCTTGATTTTTCCAATCATCCGACCGCAGGATTTATCATTCAAGTTATTGTGGTTACATTCATGATTGTATTACTTGGAGAGGTTATGCCAAAAATATATGCTACATACCGCACGATGCCAATGGCACATTTTGTAGCTTACCCCGTATATTTTTCTGACCGGCTGCTGCGTCCGGTGAGTTTTCTGATTCTGAAGTGGACCGCGCTTGTGGAAAAACGAATCCGAAGAAAAGGGTACGAAGTAACCATGGATCAACTGACCCATGCTATTGATATTGCTTCGGATGCATCCACACCCCCTGATGAAAAAAGGATTTTAAAAGGAATTGTGCGGTTTTCAGGAACTGAAGCCCGCCAGATTATGAAGCCGCGGGTGGACGTAATTGCTTTTGACAGCGGAGTTGCATTTTCAGAATTGCTCCGCAAAGCGGAAGAAGCGGGCTTTTCACGAGTGCCGGTTTATGAAAAAAACCCGGATCGCATTAAGGGAATTTTATATATTAAAGACTTGATTCCACACCTCGATAAGGATGATTCATTTTCATGGCAGCACTTAATAAGGAAGCCCTATTTTATTCCGGAAAGCAAAAAAATAAATGAGCTGCTTGAAGATTTTCAAAATAAAAAAATGCACTTTGCACTGGTAGTTGATGAATATGGAGTTCTGCAAGGAATTGTTTCGCTCGAAGATATACTTGAGGAAATTGTAGGAGAAATCAGCGATGAATTTGATGATGAAGAACCGCTGTATTCCCGGCTGGATGATCGCAATTTTGTATTTGATGCGAAAGCGCCATTGGACGAAGTTTGCCGCATTATGAAAATTGATTCATCTGACTTTAATGATAATGCAAATGAAAAGCTGAGTCTTGCCGGATTCGTTCTCGGGTTAGCCGGAAGAATTCCACGCAATGGAGAGGTTTTTTATTTAAGCAAAATAATACTCACCATTGAATCAGCCGATAAGCAAAGAATCAGGCGGGTTAAAATTTCAAAAACAAATGCGCCCCGGAATTAATCAAAAGAATTACGAAAAGATGTTTCTATACCCGGTAACCATGTTAATTATAACCGGCATGGTGTTTACTTCCTGTACTCCCGATTATGTGCCCAAGCCGCGCGGTTATTTCCGCATAGAACTTCCTGAAAAAAAATATTTCCTGTTCGAACCTACCCAATGCCCGTTTTCATTCGAAGCTCCGGCTTATGCTGAACTGATTCCCGACACCAATAGTCTGGCAGAACCATGCTGGTGGTACATGAGATTCCCGCAATTTGGCGGAGAAGTTTTTTTAAGCTACAAACCCGTATCAGGCAATGTCAGAGAGTATATTGAGGATGCATATACTCTTGCCTATAAGCATACGGTCAAAGCAGATGAAATTAGTGAAACAAGAATCAGCGGTCATGAAAATATTCACGGCACTCTTTATTACATTGGTGGAAACGCAGCGTCTTCTGTTCAGTTCTTTTTAACTGACAGCATACATCATTTCCTGCGAGGGGCGTTGTATTTTAATGCGGTTCCTAACAGCGATTCCATTTCACCGGTTTCGGATTTTATTAAAGCAGATATTAATCACCTGATCGAATCATTCACATGGAGAAATAACAGAAACCATCAGGAGTAATCTGAAAAACACACTGAAAAATTAATTATACCTCCACCAGCGTCCCGATTGTTTCCCCCTCCACAATTTTCAGCAGGTTACCCTTTTTATTCATGTCAAAAACAATGATAGGCAATTTGTTTTCCTGGCAAAGTGTAAAAGCAGTCATGTCCATCACCTTAAGGTTTTTGTCGTATGCTTCCGTAAAAGTAAGCCGGTCGAAGCGGGTGGCATTTTTTTCAATCAGGGGGTCGGCAGAATAAATGCCATCCACGCGGGTTCCTTTCAGAATAACATCTGCTTCAATTTCGATGGCGCGCAATGATGCAGCCGTGTCGGTGGTGAAATAGGGATTGCCTGTTCCCGCTCCAAAAATCACCACCCGGTTTTTTTCGAGATGGCGTACTGCTCTTCTGCGGATAAACGGTTCGCAAATGGCTTCCATCTTAATAGCGCTTTGCAGGCGCGTGTAAACACCCAATCCTTCGAGCGCTGCCTGAAGCGCCATGCTGTTAATCACAGTAGCAAGCATTCCCATATAATCTCCCTGAACACGATCCATCCCCCCCTCCGATGCCTGCAATCCGCGGAAAATGTTGCCTCCACCAATAACAATTGCTACCTGCACTTTTCTTTCCACTACCGATTTAATTTCCTGTGCATATTGAACAAGGCGGTCATTGTCAATACCGAACTGTTTGTCGCCCATCAGGGCTTCTCCGCTTAGCTTAAGAAGTATTCTTTTGTATTTCATAATAAGTCCGGGTGAGTGATATGGCAATATTACGATTCAAATCTACAAGAATTTTCAAAATCACGAAATCCAAATAATTCAACAGCACAAAAAAGCCACTTCGGTGTTCGAAGCGGCTTCATCTTGAATTCTTGGTTAATTATTTTGTTCCTGCCGGATTAGCTTCTGCATCACGCCTGAAAAGATACCGGGTTACAAAAATACCGGTGCTCTTGTCGGCAGAGTAAACACCGGGAGTTACGAACTCAAGCTTCCAGCCATCATTTGACAACTGGGTGATTTTATCACTGATGAGCTTGTCATTCAGCCGCACATTCTGAAAGTTAATTCCGGTGAGCGAGAAAAAATTTTCCATTTTGATTTCATCCATTCCTCCGTCTGGTTTCTGTGTTATCATGCGCGAACGCCCAAGTCCGGCCGGCACTACCGACTCGATAGTGGTAACCTGCAAATATTCCTGAGCTGATACATTATACAGCAATGGAAATAAAAAAAATGCTGTGAATATTTTTTTCATAGATTAGGTAATTGAAATGATTTGGAATGGTTTATCATTCTGTTGCTACTACTGCAATTGATTAACCAATCTGCACTCTTCTGAAAACTTTTACCGTCAATCCCTTTTCAACTCCATCAAGATACTGGCGGATGGTTTTCTTGTCTTCTTTAATAAATGTCTGATTGAGCAGGGTGCTTTCCTGGTAAAATTTATTGAGTTTTCCGGTAGCGATTTTTTCAATCATATTTTCCGGCTTGCCTTCCTTGCGCGCCTGCTCGCGTCCAATTTCCAGCTCGCGTTCCAGCATCTTGGAATCCACATCGTCTTTATCAATCGCTACCGGATTCATTGCCGCAATCTGCATGGCAACATCTTTTGCCGTTTCATTTGAAACGGTAGCGGAGGACATTCCCACCATGGAAACCACTTTATTTCCCGGGTGAATGTAAATAACAACTTTCGGAGCTTCGATAACTTCATACCTTGAAATTTCAATCTTCTCACCAATTTTTCCCACCATATCAATCAGCTTATCACCAACGGTGGCATTTTCCATCGGCAAAGATTTTAGGGCTTCCGCATCTGCAGGACTGTTTTTCATTGCAAGCTCAAGCACATCATTGGCAAACTTTACGAAGTCATTATTCTTAGCAACGAAATCCGTTTCACAGCTTATGGCAACAAGATAGCCTTTGGTGGCATCTGCATTGGTTTTTGCAATGATGTATCCTTCCTTCGCTTCGCGGTCGGCCCGGTTAGCGGCTACTTTCTGTCCTTTTTTGCGGAGTTCGTCAATGGCTTTTTCAAAATCGCCCCCTGCTTCCATCAATGCTTTTTTGCAATCCATCATTCCTGCCCCGGTCATCTGGCGGAGCTTGTTCACATCGGCTGCCGAAATTGTTGTTGTTGTTGTCATCGTAAAATAAATATTAGATTTAAAAATAATCGAATTCTTAAATTAATCGGGAATTGACTGAAAATTCAGCCGGAAAAAATCAATCTTCCTTTTTCCTTTTGCTTCCGCTTCCCTGCTTACGCGGACGGCTGCTGCCGGGTTTACGGGCTGCCTTTTCTGAACCTTCTTCTTCTTCTTCAGGATGAGCCATTACAAGATTTTCTTCGGAATCATGTCCCGAATCCTGTGCTTCTTCTTCGGCAGCGGCTTCTTTTTCACGCTCCATTTCCTTATCGGTTTTACGCTCTGCAATGCCTTCTTCGATGGCTCTTATCATCACATTCATGATAAGTTCAATGGATTTTGTGGCATCGTCATTGGCAGGTATTGGAAAATCAACTTCCGAAGGGTCCGAATTAGTGTCGCAGATGGCAATCGTAGGGATGTTCAGTTTCCTGGATTCTGCAACGGCAATGTGTTCCTTCGTTATATCCACAATGAACAGCGCTGCAGGAAGGCGTACTAGGTCGGCAATGCTTCCGAGAAGTCGTTCCATCTTGGCTTTCTGGCGGGCAACAGTCAACCTTTCTTTTTTTGAAACGTTATCAAGCGTACCATCAGTAAGCATTCGTTCGAATGAAGTCATCTTCTTAACCGATTTGCGTTGTGTAGCAAAATTGGTAAGCATCCCTCCGGGCCATCGCTCTGTAATGTAAGGCATGCCCACTGATTTGGCAGCGTTGGAAACAATTTCCTTGGCTTGCTTTTTAGTTGCGACAAATAAAATTTTCTTTCCGGATTTAGAAATCTGGCGCACGGCTGCTGCTGCTTCTTCCAGCTTTGCCTGCGTTTTATTCAGGTCAATCAGGTGAATGCCGTTGCGCTCCATGAAAATATAAGGAGCCATCTTGGGATTCCACTTTCGTTTCAGATGCCCGAAATGAACCCCTGCATCGAGCATTTCCTGTTGGGAGATATTAATCATGAATGTTGGATTAGTGCGTTTATCGTTTGCTGAACTGGAAGCGTTTTCTTGCTTTTTTCTGTCCTGATTTTTTACGCTCTACCATGCGCGGGTCGCGCGTGAGCAAACCGTGGGTTTTCAGCATGGGCTTGGCTTCTGCATTGTTCCTGACCAGCGCACGGGCAATGGCAAGCCGCAACGCTTCTGCCTGACCGGTAATTCCGCCTCCGTAAATGCTGGCATTCACATCAAAACTTTCTTTGGTATTGGTTACTTCAAACGCCTGGTTCGAAATGTATTGAAGCGGGAGGGTGGGAAAGTATTCTTTGTAGTCGCGGTCGTTGATTTTGATATTGCCCTTTCCGGGAGTCATGTAGATGCGGGCAACTGAAGTTTTTCTTCTTCCTATTGTATGTATTATTTCCATGAATGATTAAATATTCAGCATTACTTTTTCGGGCTTCTGTGCCTGGTGAGGATGCTCGGATCCGGCATAAATAAAAAGATTCCGTTTTAATTTTTCCCCAAGCTTTGTTTTTGGAAGCATCCTGTGAATGGCATGTTCCAACACCAGCACCGGATTTTTTTCCATCATCCGTTGCGGGGTAGTGGTGCGCTGCCCGCCCGGATATCCGGTGTAGCGTACATATTCCTTCTCTGTCCATTTTTTTCCCGTGAACCGGACTTTGTCTGCATTTATGATAATCACATTATCTCCACCATCAACATGCGGAGTAAAATTGGGTTTGGTCTTGCCTCTGATTATCATCGCTACCTGCGATGCAAAGCGTCCTACTACCTGGTTTTCAGCATCCAGCAGCACCCAGCCCTTGTTCACTGTTTTGGCATTTGCCGAAACTGTTTTATAGCTTAATGTATCCACTTTATTCAGTTTTGTTAAAGGGGACGCAAAAGTAGGATTTATTTCCTAAGCAACAAACATTATGAACATTTTTCTGTGGATAAATGGCTGTTCATAAGTGCCTTTTCATTACTTCGGATTTGATGATTGCCAAAAATTAATTTTACGCCATGAACCCGTTACTTCTTGATGTAAAAAACTTATCAGTAGAATACCGTACCGGCAGCCGGCTGGTGCCTGCGGTCCGGCAGGTTTCTTTTTCTATCCGTAAAGGTGAAATTGTTGCATTGGCTGGCGAATCGGGTTCGGGGAAAACTTCGGTGGGGCTTTCCGTCATGAATCTTTTGCCATCTCCGGAAGGAAAAATAGCAAACGGTGAAATTTATTTCCATGAAAATGAAAATCCGCCTGTGAATCTGTTGTCTCTTTCATCAAAACAAATCAGGCAATTCCGCGGCAGCCGCATCGGGATGATTTTCCAGGAACCCGGAATGGCATTGAATCCTGTTTTATCCTGCGGATACCAGATAACAGAATCAATTATTGCTCATAAAAGAAATTCGAAAAAAGAAGCAGGGCTGCAGGCGATGCAGCTTTTTCAAAAAGTTCACCTTCCGCAACCACACAGGATTTATTATTCTTTTCCCCATCAGTTATCAGGAGGGCAGAAGCAGAGGGTAATGATTGCCATGGCGATTGCCTGCCATCCATCATTACTCATTGCCGATGAGCCGGCTTCGGCTTTAGATGCAACCGTTCAATCCGGAATCATAGAGCTGTTAAAAATTCTTCAGCAGCAAACCGGAATGAGCATCCTGCTTATCACTCATGATTTGGACCTCGTTTCAAAAATTGCAGACCATGTGCTCATCATGCACCGGGGTGAAATTGTGGAGCAGGGAATGATGAAAGATGTATTTAAAAACCCCGCACATCCCTATACTAAAGCATTGCTTGCCTGCCGTCCGGTTCGAGGAAGGGATTTGAAAAAACTACCGGTTGTAAATGATTTTTTCAGGATGAATGAAAAGGGTGAAATGGTAGATTCAGAAATTTCTGTGAATGAAATCTTGAAAAGAAATTCCGTTTCACCCGGAGAAAAAAAACTCCTGAATATGGAGCTGTATAAAAAAGAACCCATCCTTAAAGTGGAGGCATTGGAAAAAAGCTTCGAAGTGAAAAAAAGTGTATTCGGAAAAACCTTGAAGTTCATCCATGCGGTGGACAATATTAGCTTCGATGTTTTTGCCGGTGAAACGCTTGGGCTGGTCGGTGAATCGGGTTGCGGCAAAACCACGCTCGCACGAACCGTTTTAAAATTAGCCGACCCGAAGTCCGGACGCATTTTTTTTAATGGAAATGACATTTCAGTAATTAACAACCGCACGATGCGGAAGCTGCGCAAAGACATGCAGATTATTTTTCAGGACCCCTACTCTTCACTTAACCCCCGAATCAGGATTGGCAAGGCGCTGATGGAACCAATGAAGGTGCATCATCTTTACGCAACAGAAGATGAACAAAAATCAAAAGCAAAGGAATTACTTTTAAAAGTGGGGCTGGAAGAAAATCATTTTTACCACTACCCGCATGAATTCAGCGGAGGGCAAAGGCAGCGGATTTGCATTGCACGGGCACTCGCTGTGCAGCCGCAATTCATAGTATGTGATGAAGCCGTATCTTCATTGGATGTTTCCGTTCAGGCGCAAATATTAAACCTGCTGAATGATTTGAAAAATGATTTTGGATTGTCGTACATTTTTATTTCGCACAATTTGAATGTTGTAAAATTCATGAGCGACCGTATGATGGTGATGCACGAAGGAAAAATAGTGGAATCGGGCAATCCAGATGAAATTTATTACAAGCCCAAATCGGAATATACAAAGAGATTAATTGAATCATTGCCCGCCCCCGGCAACTAATCATGTCCGATTCTAAAGTAATTCCCAAAGCCCGCAAATACTGCGCATACCAGGAACGCAGTCAGCAGGAACTGCGCGATAAATTGTATTCATGGGGATTGCACCGCAAGGAAGTGGAAGAAGTCATTGTTAAAATGATTGAAGAAGGATTTATCAATGAAGAACGCTTTGCCATTGCCTTTGCAGGGGGAAAATTCAGGATGAAGCGCTGGGGAAAAATTAAAATAAAGCAGGCGCTGAAAAAGAAAAAAGTTTCGGATTACTGCCTCCGCAAAGCCCTCTCGCAGATTGACAGCAGCGATTATTCCAAAGCCCTCGAAAAAGTGTTGAAAGACTATTCAAAAAAAATCTCCGAAAAAAACCCCCTCCGCAAAAAATACCGCCTTGCCCAACATGCCATCTCAAAGGGGTATGAGCCGGAGATGGTGTGGGAGATGCTGAGGTGGGAGGATTAAATACCAGCATTAATGTCTCTCAAAGTTGAAAAATAAACAGGTGAATTTGAATAAATGAATATTGTTTCATATTTAATTTAAATCCAGTGATGAAAATCCTATTATAAGCTTTTGAGTCGAAAATTAAATTATGCATTTAAATTCAATGCCTTTTCCATCGCCACTGCTTTCAAGCGGCATTCGTTGTATTCGGTTTCAGCATCGGATTTTGCGGTGATGGCGCTGCCTGTCATAGCCGATAAATATTTTTCATGATGGTTGAATATCAAGCTCCGGATGACTACGTTAAAATCAAAATTGCCACAAGGTGAAATGTACCCGACCGAACCGGAATATAAGCCGCGCCTGGCAGTTTCAAAATCTTCAATCAGTTGCATCGCCCTGATTTTAGGCGCACCGGTCATGCTTCCCATTGGAAAAGTTGCTTTCAGGATTTCGGCAAAACCTGTATTCTCTTTCAATCTGCAGCTTACGGTGGATACCATCTGGTGAACATGTGAATATGAATAAACTCCAAAAAGTTCTTCCACACAAACTGTCCCTCGCTGAGCTATTCGTGACAGGTCGTTGCGCACCAGGTCCACAATCATCACGTTTTCGGAACGCTCCTTTTCATCATGAAATAATTTTTTTGACAGCATGAGGTCATGATTTGCATCGGATCCCCGCGGCATTGTGCCTTTCATGGGCTGGGAATAAATTTTGTCCCCCCTCTTTGCGAGAAACCGTTCGGGACTTGATGACATCAGAAACAAATCATCAGATTTATAAAAACAGGACATGGGGGAAGGAGAAATACGGTTCAGATTGAAATAAAGTATTTCGGGTTGAACCGAAACATTTTCTGCAAAAAATTCCTGACAGTAATTCAGCTCATATACATCCCCCCTTTGAATATGCTTTTTTATTTTTTCAAACTGTGTGATATAATCCGCTTTTGAAATCCTGCCCGACAGATTTAATTTGCTTTTAAAAGTAGTTTTTTTCCATTCTGAATTATAAATGGCTGACAAAACAGCACCGGCATCAAGCACTTTGCTTGATTGACAAATAATATTAGAAGATATTCCATCCTCAACATATACAAACTCGGGAACAAAAAAATGAAGGATGGGGGCTTTGATGTTATCTTCATTGAGGGATTGAAGGTTTTCAATTTCATTTTTTAGCTCGTAAGTGATGAATCCGAAAATCCAACGGGATGCATTTTTTTTCACGAACCTGTCCATCTCGTGCAATGCATTACGATGGGGCTTGATTTCATCGAGGCAGCCCCATGCTGCAAGCATTTTGTATTTATTAAGTCCGGATTTATCCTCTGAAAAATATTGATTGCTGTCCAGCAGACAGAAATGACTTTGATTGCGGCTGAAGGATAAAAAGCTCTTTAAAGGAATTTTTTCAACCGCTTGATTCCAGGATTTGAAAGATACATTATGTTCAGCAACAAAAGACATCCGGAAAATTTTTTCAGATATGAATCGCCCTGTTTCCCGTTGCGGCAAGGCAAGCCTCTTTGAATGCTTCGGTATAGGTGGGATGTGCATGACTGATGCGCGCAATATCTTCAGCCGAAGCGCGGAATTCCATTGCCAAAACTGCTTCCCCAATCACATCGGCAGCGCGAGGTCCGATGATATGCACTCCGAGAATTTCATCTGTATTTGCATCCGCCAGCACCTTGACCAATCCATCGGTGTCCATACTTGCCCGTGCGCGACCGCTGGCTTTGAATGGGAATATTCCGGTTTTGTAATTAATTTTTTTTGACTTCAGTTCTTCTTCGGTAAATCCGGTGGCTGCCACTTCGGGCCAGGTGTAAACCACGTTCGGAATAAGGTGATATTGGATATGCGGCTTTTGTCCCGCTATAGTTTCTGCAACAAACACCCCCTCCTCTTCGGCTTTATGAGCGAGCATGGCGCCCCGGATAACATCACCGATTGCATAAATGTTTTTTGCAGATGTTTCAAGATTTTCATTGACCATGATTCGTCCTTTGTCATCTGATTTTATTCCTGCTTTTTCCAATCCGAGATTTCCGGTGTAAGGTTTACGGCCCACCGAAACAAGACAATAATCACCTTCAAATTCTTTTGCTTCACCTTTATTGTTCTCTGCTTTTATTTTTACTCCTTTTTTTTCAGTGCTGGCGGATTTCACTTTGTGGCTGAGGAAAAACTTAAATCCTTCTTTCTGTAAAACTTTCTGCAGCTCCTTTCCGAGGGTGCGGTCCATTCCGGGAATGATAGAATCCATGAATTCAATGA
>Ga0187893_10011344_pt1 | contig 12975 bp, 9 predicted proteins | sample MA1701074metaG_FD_139574 | JGI IMG/M metagenome (GOLD analysis project Ga0187893, IMG submission 139574) | White microbial mat communities from a basaltic lava cave in the Kipuka Kanohina Cave System on the Island of Hawaii, USA - MA170107-4 metaG ...
AGTTGTCGGAGTCAGTCTGCACTGCCGCTATTATAGCAGGGCGAGTCTTTCGGCCCAAGCGGCATGTGCGCGATCCCGCGGCTCGTTGCGCTTGCGCTTGGGGACCAGCAAATCCGCCACCCCTGGGACGACGAGCAACAGATTCCCATATTGCTTCCGAACCGCCCGGCCTTCCCAATCCGCCGGGAATTCGTGGAGGACTTGCTCTGGCATCAGGTTGACGTGCCACCCGTGCTCGCGCTCGAATTCGCTGCCGATGAGGGCGTCGTAACAGAGCCGCGCCACTTCATCCGAGTCCGTAATCGGATCCACGTCCATGCTGTTCTCCGGCAGTGGCTCAGTGAGTCCGCGCTGGAAGGCGTGCCAGAGCAATGCGCCCGAACCGATGAGAATCATCTTCCCGGGTTGCGTCAGTTGCCGGCTCAGTTCGAGAAGCCAATCCTCCACTTGATGTGGATGTTTGAGTTCACGGCGTGGCATCGAGCGATGCTTACGGCTTTCTTTACGCCGCGCGAGTCTGAATCTTCGCCGGAATCTCCGCCTTCGGCTTGCCGACTTGCGGCCGCCCTGGGGGAGGCGGACGGAGACGTTTGTCCGCCTGCATGAATTTTGTGCGGCCGAGCCATTTGAGTCTACGGGGATGAGACGCGGAAAAAGCGGATGGGATGATTCAGCCCGCTCGAATCCGAGAATTGATATTGGCCCGGTGTGCTCTGCGTCGCGAGCCCGACTGGCCGCCAGAGGTTCATCGGGAAAGCGACGTTCGTGGAAGCCAGCACAGTGAAGTCTGCGTTTGCGACGTTGGTGAACGCAAATTGGAAGGTGCCGTCGAGCGGAGACCAAACCAGACCCGTCAGGAGGGGCGGATTTCCGGACGCCCACTGCGCCTCCACCGCCCCGATGTCCACATGCAGACCGGACCACCGTGGATATCCGCGCTGATCGGTGGCAAGCGAGTTCGTAATCGAATCCTCCCCGGCATCAATGGCGGGCGAGCCTGCCAAAGGCGGCATGGTTTGGGTCGCACCGCCGTAATCACCGAGCGGGGCGAGGAGCGGATCGCCACTGGTCAGGCTGTTGCAAAAACGATGCCGGGAGGACTGTCGATGTTGTTCTCGGTGCCACCCCCACCAGTATTTCCAGCAACGATTGTGTTGGTGACGATGAGCCCGGGACTGAGCGAATACAGACCTCCTCCATGGTAGCCATAATTGCGGGTGATCGTGCAGTTCATCAATACATTCGTGCCGAAATTGACAAATATGCCACCACCCGGCGCGCTCAAGCCAGCGGAGTTGCTGGCGAGCGTGCAATTGTTCAGCGTGCTGCGGCCCGAATCATGGTGAATACCACCGCCACTCCAGTCGGCAGAATTGTTGGAGAGGGTCGAATCCATGATCTCAATCGAACCGTTGATGTTGAATATGCCTCCGCCCTTTCCCCGGCCACTAAAGCCGTTACCCCTGGCGGAGTTGCCGGAGAGGGCCGAGTCCACGATCACGACCGACCCCTCATCATTGTAAATACCGCCACCGTCACCGCGGTTTTGGTTCCCATCACTTTCGGCGAAATTGCCTGAAAGTGTCGAATGACTGATCGTCAGAAAACCGTTGTCGTTGTAAATAGCCCCGCCGCCAGTGCTGCCACTTGTGGCGAAATTACCGTCGAGGATCGAATTGCTGATCAGCAGCGTGCCGCTGTTGTAGATCCCACCGCCAACGCCATCTATACCCACCACGAAATTACTTGATAAGATCGAGTCAACCATGGTCAGGGAACCCCTGTTAAAAATGGCGCCGCCTAGCCCGTTGCCCGATTGGTTCCCGACCAGGGTCACGTTGCTGATCGCCAACGTGCCCTCGTTGTAAACGCCGCCGGCAAAAACAGGACTACCGTTCCCGTTGGCAATCGTGAGACCGGAAACGGTGACGGTGGGCCCGCCGAGAATGCCGAAGACGATGTTACCGCCGCCATCAATGGTCAGATTTTCCGGGCCGGGGCCGGCAATCGTCAGGTCATTCGTGATGACATACGAAAAACCTGAGGTGATGTAAATCGTGCCGTTGGTGGCGAAGGTGATGGTGACGCCCGGGCTGGCATCCGCAATGGCCTCACGCAACGAACCAGGGCCACTATCCGCCAGCGTGGTGACAAGTTGGGCACAAGCGCGATCCCACGTGAAGAGAGAACCGCAGAACACAACGGCCAGGCGAAGAGACGTGAGACGGGGCAGAAGCACGTGCATAGGTTTGGGAATGTTTGCCAGCCCCCTGAACAGCAAGCTGAAAAGAGAGCCGAATGCTTTGGATGGCAGCCCAGCCTCCGGTTAACTTCCGCAATCACTCAACTGCGGACCCTGAACTGGCGAATGCCGGAACGACGTTCAAATTAAACTAAAAAGGATTTAAAAGGATTTGAACACAAGCGCAGCCTCCTTCCAAGTAAAACTTTGGAGGTTTTGCCGTTGCTGCTTCAGCGCCGTATCTTTGATGTCCGCCAGAATCTCCGCCACCACCACTTCTGCTTTCGGCTTCGCGCCTTGCGGACCGTCGTGGTGGAGGCGCACGGAAACATTGCCAGCTTCCATGTCCTTGCCGCCGATGATGAGCATCGTGTGAACCCGGAGCTTTTCGGCGTCGGCGATCTTGGCTTTGAACGGGGTGGTGGAAAAATCTGAGTCCACGCGCACTTGATTGGCGCGGAGTTCATTTACGATGGGCTGGGCGTAATCGATCAGCGCTGCGTCGTCGTTGAGCGTGATGACGCGGACCTGGTCGGGCGCGAGCCAGAGCGGGAAGTTGCCCGCGTAATCTTCGATGAGGCAGCCGATGAACCGTTCGTTGCGTGCAGAGCGGCGCGCGGCGGATGCAAAGCGGCGTCTTGAACTTTGTGATCCATTGGCGAGCCCTCCGGCGATTGAACTTATCGCGGTGGCAAAACTTGCAAGCGATAGAACATCAGAGCGTTGGTCGCCGCCGGATCGGTCAGTTCCAGGTCAAATTCGCCAAGGCGGATTTCGGCGTTGGTCACCGGTTCCCAAAATGGGGCGGGCAAGGTCCGCGCGCGCTGGAGCGAGTAGTCCAGGCCGGGAATGCGGTTGGCTTCGGTGGTAAACCGGCCGGCGTCGCGCCGCGGATTCGACAACTGGATGAACGGCTCCGTCGGCGCGCCCCAGGCGAGCATCTGGCCCCATTCGGCGAAATCCTTGCCGACGAAATCCTGGAAGCCGTTGAACCGGGCGCGTTCGTCCGCGATGACCGCGCGCAGTTCCGCGCTCCCGGCGTCGGCCAGGGCGGTCATCAACGCGTTGAGTTGATCGATCATGGGCTGGGTGATGACGGCGTTGCCGCCCTGGCCAGCGAGGAATGTCGTCAGGCCGCACAGAAAATTCGTGATGACGCCCACCGCGTTTTCGGCGGCTGCGGGGTCGGCGACCAACAACCGTCCCACGTCCGAAGTGTGCCGGTAGTAAAGCGCCGTCAGCCGCTGGCCCTCCGCGCTGCGGGCCATCCAACTTTGGAGCGCGTACAGGGCGGGCAGGAACGCCGGCAATGGATTCGGCTCCACTGCGGATGCGTGCAGAACCATTGGCGCCGCCAGTAAATCTTCCGCTCGCGGCGATAGGCACGGCGCCTGCAGTGAGGGCAAGATACACGAGTCGGACTCAAAGATGCCGGGAAGGAAACGCACGGAAAAGTTGTCCACCACCGCCTGGATCATTGAGGGCGCTTGCGGCTGTCCCGTGGAGGAGTCATTGGTGTAAACGCGTTGCAGTCCGAAGCCGTTGGCGAACGAATCGTGGGTAACGCCGTTCGCAAAGCTCATTGATGCCCCGTTCTCTTTCCAAGCGGGGCGGACCATGAGCGACAGATATGGAATGTCGGGCGGGTCCGTGTTTTCATGCCCCAGCCAGACCGTCGCACCGCATGAAAACTCTCCCCCCAACCGGATCTTTAAGCTGGGGCCGTTCGGGTTGACACCTTCGGTTCCCAGCAGGAGGCACCTGCGAAATGGACTTACATCCCAAGGCAAGGTCACGACCAATCCGACACACTGATCAAATTCGACATGGAACGGCACGCTTTGCCTGTGGCCATCCGCATCTTCCAGCCGGATAATGCCGCCACGCGCGGGCTCTCGATGGCGCAAGTTCGGCTCGAACTGCCGGAGAAAGTGCCGGCCGTGCGCGTAGGCCAGTTGGCGCAGCAGCGCCTGCACGATCATCGTCGAAGCGTTGGTGTTGAATACGACCTGGTTCGTCAGGCCGTCGGAACTTTCCAGGACCCCCACCTCGACCCCGAGATGCCTGACGGTCACACCGTCCACGGTGATGGGACTGCCTGCATCGGCGTGGATGCCCAGCCGGTCGCCCGGCATGGCCCCGGCGGTCATGGCCACAGTCAGGCGGGCACCGGTCCAGTTCTTCGTTGGGGCGGCTTGCAGCGCGGCGTCGAGCAGCGTCCCTGATTTATTCGTTCCGTCAATGCGGACCACTTCGGTCGCGCAAACCATTGCGTTCGTCGACAGGCTCAAGGTGAATTCCTCGGAGGGCGGTTCCAGGATGCTCGCGACGAAAATTGCGGACGTGAAATTGGACAGCGTGCCACCGAAGACGACCTGCTCAGGATTGTCCGACAGGAAACGCGCGCGCCCGTCCTGACCGCCGGTCGGCACAAGCGAGGCTGGAGCGAGCATCCTTGCCAACGCCAGCACATCAGGCGTGCCTGGAATCCCCGCTTGCGCCAGAAGCACTGGCCGGTCGTTGCCATCCGTCAGCCAAAGTCCATTGCCAAACGCGCTGTTAGCCTCATTCGCCGCCATGGCGTGGAACGCCACGCGGCCACTCGCATTCAGGTTCCAGGTAAGAAAGAAGGCCGTCTTCCACCCTGGCAGCGCGTTGGACCAACCCTCCCCCGTGCGGGCGAGCAGGGTAAGCGTGCCCGGCGCGCCTGGCGTCCAGCGATACAGCGCACTTGCTGTCGAAGTCAATTCACCCAGTCCGCCGGGTTCCGGGTCCACTTGAGCCTCCATCACGATCTGCCCCGCCCCGTTGATCGCGACACGGTGAAAATAAGAGAACACGCCCAGCGGCGTGGCGGTTCTTCCCGGCGCCGCGTCGCCAGCTCGGACGACCACGGCCAAAGTGTTCCTTCCCCCCGTGAGCACGGCCGGAGCGCGCGTCGAGGCCGAAACCATTTCCGCCACGAAGGCGAGGTCGCCAGCCCCGTTCACGGACAGGCTGCGAAACGAGCCAAAGGTTTGATCCGCGAACGGCGTGGGCAGCGGCTCTCCCTCCCGGGCCACAACGAGCGGAGCGCCGGGTGCGCCGGCCCACACAACTTCGTCATTGAGGGAGTTGACGCCGGCGGTCTCCAGTTTGAGCTGGCCCAAGAACGCCAGCACGTCCAACGGGGAGGCCGCGAGCACGACTTCATGGACGAGATCGAGAACTTCGCCGCCGTTGAGATTGGGCGCCGGCTCGTCGAGCAGCACGGGGGGTTGCAGGATTGGATTTCCCGGAATGAACCGCCATAAGCCGGCTCGTTGAGGGCCGGTGCCGGGTCGGGCAAACCCTCGAAACACGACGCCGCGCGGGCCGTCGGACCGGATCAACTGGCCTGGGTCAAAGTTGGCCGACTGGATGCTTTCGAACTTACTGCCCGCCGGCAAGCCCGGTGCGGAGTCACGTTCCCGCACGAGAAAGCGCCAACCAACGTCGGCGTTCGACAGCAGGGCTTTGCCCGCACCGGGCAAGGAGGAAAACACGAACACTTCGCCGTCGTCGTTGAGGGCGGGATCGGACAACCGGCCAAACAGTTCGGGCCCGTAACCAGGAACCGGCTGCGCGCTCCGCGCCGCCTGAATGAATAGACTGTCCCGGTTAACGAACAGCGCGGTGTTGCCAGCGGCCGGCGGCCCGACCGGCGCTACAAAGGCCACATGGCCGCGCGTGTTGACGACAGGGATCACGGCGAACAAGTCCCCCAGGTTCTCGGTGGGATTGCTTGGATTGGGTTGGCCGGAAACCGCGACGACGCGATGGGTGACGGCCGCCGGACAATTCGCCGCCATACTCGCTAGCGCCAGGACTGCGAGCAGCCGGTGACACAATACAACGGTGCGGATGCCGATCGGTTTCATACGTCTGTTTGGGTTTGCCGGGACTGGTGTAACCATCCCTACACTGTAATAGCAGCAAAACCACCCTAACGTTACAAACCTAAATGAGGTGCCTCTACTCGATAACCGTCCGGCACGCCCCATCCAAAAGGATAACGCAAAGCTCCTTCAGCCAATGAACGAACCAAGACTCCAAGTCACGTTTGTCGCTCCCGAATTTTCGCCAGAATCTCCGCTACGACTTCCCCCTTCGGCTTCGCGCCTTGCGGGCCGCCGTGGTGGAGGTGCACGGAAACGGTGCCCGCTTCCATGTCCTTGCCGCCGATGATGAGCATCGTGTGAACGCGGAGCTTTTCGGCATCGGCGATCTTGGCTTTGAAAGGAGTAGCGCTGAAATCTCCGTGTCCCATCAGCTAATGGTGGTTTGCGGGAGGGGTTCGATTTCAAACCGTTCAGCAATGATCCAAGATTGATCGAGTTCGAGGAGTTGGTATCGCCTGGGCGGGTCGTACGTCTCACCGTCACCGCCAGGGACATACTGTAGTCCAGGGTCATTTAGCCTCTCATCGTCCACGGAGAAACGGATTTCTGGCCCCCCCCGATGGTTGCCGGGTTGGGGGGGCGAATGGAGTAATCCGCCGCGCCAAAGGCATAAATCCGCCAAAACTTCTGCGACGATTCCCAGTTGAACATCGAAACGTCAAAGATGTGGCCCATTCGACCTGACGCAAAAACCTTGAGAACGCGCCAAGTTCCCGGACCCTTCAGGAACTCGCCTAACTCTTGGCGGCGTGGCTTCAACTCGCTCACGACCGCCGCTCCCGAATCTTCGCCAGAATATCCGCCACCACCTCCGCCTTCGGCTTTGCGCCTTGCGGGCCGCCATGGTGGAGACGAACGCTCACCGCGCCGGCTTCCATGTCGCGCCCACCGATGACCAGCATGGTGTGAACGCGTGAAGTTTCGGCGTCGGCGATCTTGGCCTTGATGGGCGTGGCGGTGAAATCGGGTTCCACGCGCACCATGTTTGCGCGTAGTTCGTTCACAATGGGCTGGGCGTAATCAATTAATGCCTGGTCATCGTTGAGCGTGATGACGCGCACTTGATCCGGCGCAAGCCAGAGCGGGAAATTGCCCGCGTAATGTTCGATAAGGAAACCAATGAACCGCTCGTGCGTCCCGAGCGGAGCGCGATGGATGCACAACGGTGTCTTGTTCGTGTTGTCCTTGTCGCGGTAGGTGAGGCCGAAGCGGGCGGGCACGGCGAAGTCCACCTGGTTGGTGGCGATGGTGAATTCGCGGCCGATGGCGCTCCACACCTGCACGTCAATCTTTGGGCCGTAGAATGCCGCTTCATTCGCAACTTCAACGTAGTTGATGCCGCTCTCGTCAAGGACGCGGCGCACCATGTCTTCGGTTTTCTTCCACAACTCCGGCTCATCCACGTATTTCTTGCCGAGGCCTTCGGGCGCGGAGGTGCTGAAGCGCATCTGATATTTTTCGAGGCCGAAGATTTTGAAATACTTCAGATACATGTCGTTCACCGCGCGGAACTCGGCGGCGAAATGGTCCTCGGTGCAATAGATGTGGGCGTCGTTCATGTTGAGCGAACGCACGCGCATGAGGCCGAAGAGTTCGCCCGACTGCTCGTAGCGATAGCAGCAACCGTATTCGGCGAGGCGCAACGGCAGATCGCGGTAACTGCGCGGCTCCGCCGCAAAAATGCGATGATGGTGCGGGCAGTTCATGGCTTTGAGGTAATACAGTTCAGGCTCGGGAAACTCGTCTGCGTTTGCGACTCGATGCAGAATTACATAATACGATTGAATCGCTCTCTTCATCACTTCGCGGCTATTCTCGTCCGAGAAACTGCGCAAGAAGACTTCAATTTTCTGATCAAGACTTAACCCCTTGGGCAGCTTTTCCAAAACAGACTTAAATTGGTCGAGAATCCATTCCTCGTCTTTGCCGATTTGGATGTTCTTCCAAGTGCTAGCGCCTTCACGAAGAATCTTCTCGATGCCTAGACCTTTGAGTTCGTCCGGAATTGTTTGAGGCAATTCGACAACTGCCATTGGTGGGAACATCGAGTCTTCGTAATACGGCAAATGGCCGGAGGTTTTATACATTTTCTCCCGCGCCAGATGCGGCGTGCGGACGCGGACGTAGCCGGCGGCGAATTCGGTTTCCTTGGCCAGCTTTTCCAGTTCCTCGACGAGCACCGTGCCCTTGGGCAGCCACAACGGCATGCCCGGCCCGACGTATTCGGTGTCGATCGCGAACAGCCCCATCTCCGCGCCGATCTTGCGATGGTCGCGGCGCTTCGCCTCCTCGAGCATCTTGAAATACTCATCGAGCTGCGTCTTATTCTTGAACGCCGTGCCGTAGATGCGCTGGAGTTGCGGGTTCTTCTCGTCGCCCTTGAAGTAGGCGCTGGCCACGGTGGTGAGCTTGAACGCGCCGATGTTACCGGTGCGCATCACGTGCGGTCCGGCGCAGAGGTCAATGAAATCGCCGTTCTTGAAATAAGTGATCTGCTCGCCTTCGGGGATGGCTTCGAGGTTGCCAATCTTGAACTTGCTCGGATTGCCTGGTCGCTCGGTCAACCCGCCGAGCCGGCCACTCTCCGAATCCTTTATCGCCTGTTCGCGCGTGACGACGATTCTCTCGAAAACGTTGTTCGCCTTGATCTCCTTCTTCATCTCTTCCTCGATCTTCGGAAAATCCTCGGGCGAGATGCGGTGCTTGAGATCCACGTCGTAGTAGAATCCGTTCTCGACGGGCGGCCCGGCGGCGAATTGCGCCTCAGGCCACAGGCGCAGGATGGCTGTCGCCATGACGTGGGCGCACGAGTGCCGGATGCGCTCCAGATCGGTCATCTTCGCGCGGTCATCGAGCGTCTTGCGCTCGGGATTGGGGGGCGGTTGATTTTCGTCGGACATAAATCTCTTTCTAGCCACCAAGGCGCGAAGACACCAAGAAAGAAAACGATTCCTTCTTGCTTAACCTTCGTGTCTTTGTGTCTTCGCGGTTCATTCAGGGAAACAAAAACGCCTCGGACTGTTCAGTGCGAGGCGTGGCGTTCATCCGTTCGGCGGATGAACGCTAAATCGTAGTCACGGCGGTGACTATTGAAATCACGCCCCGAAAATAGGCGAGATCCGCAGGATTTGGCAAATGCAAATCCGCCAGAGCTTGAGCGTCGCTGAACGCCGTGCAGCCGGCGCAGCGTCGGAGCCATACCGCAGCAATTTGCCCCGGTAAATCGGCTTGTAAGTGTTGCCGAACCGTGATAGTCAGCGTCTCACACCAATCAAACCCGTTTGGCGGCGCGTTCTGCCCTGATTCGGCGGAACGCGCGGCCAAGTAATGAAAGGGGCCGGTATGAAAATGATCAGTTCGCTCAAATGCCTTCTCCCAATCCTCCTGCTGGCGTTGTCGGCGTCCCTCGGCCGGGCCGCCACTGACTGCTGTTTTGTTTACCAGGGCCTGCTCTCGGTCAACGGCACGCCGGCCAATGGCAACTTCCAAATGATGTTCACGCTTTTCCGGCAAGGTCAGACCGCGCCGGTAGGATCCGTCACCATCGACAATGTGCCGGTGTCGCAGGGCGGGTTCAACGCGTCGCTTAACTTCGGACCGGGTGTGTTCGAGGATGCGGACTACGAACTCGGCATCGCCGTTCGGCAAGGAGGCGGCAGTGCCTTCATCGCCCTGACACCGCGCCAACCGTTGACGCCGACGCCTTTTGCCCTGCGCGCGCAGACGGCCAGTTCGGTGCCGGATTCAGCGCTGAGCATGAACGTGGCTTTGTTGGATGGAAGTCCAATGTTCACTTCTGGAATCAGCGCGGCGATGCTGCGGGTGGCGGATGCCGACGGGGGCGGTGTCTTAAGCTTCGGGAACAACCCCGACAACCTCTGTGCCATCGCGGTGGATCCACAAGGCCCGAGCGGCTTGCTCCTGCGCGATCCGCGCGGCATCCGCATCCTTTCGCCCGATCCGACCTCTCCGCCGCGCCTACTCTTCGGGCCGACGGATGATTGCAGCATTGGCATCGATCCGGCGTTTCCCGGACTCGTGGAGCGCGATCCGATCGGCTTCCGCCTGCTCGGCCGCAACAATCAAGGGTGCCGGTTAATCTTCGGACCGACGATGGATTGCACGGTGGAAGTGGATCCGGCAGGCCCGGCGGGGCTGCTGTTGAGGGATCCGGCGGGGATCCGGGTGCTTCCACGCGACCCGGCCGCGCTGCCGCGGTTGCTGTTCGGGCCGGCGGATGATTGCAGCATCGGCATCGATCCAGCGTTTCCCGGACTCGTGGAGCGCGATCCGATCGGCTTCCGGCTGATGGGCCGGAACAATCAAGGATGCCGCCTGATCTTTGGCCCGACCATGAATTGCACGGTGGAAGTGGATCCCGCCGGACCTCAGGGCTTGCTCCTGCGCGACCCGCGCGGGATTCGCATCCTGCCGCCGGTGGGAGCCGGACTGCCACGCTTGTTGTTCGGGCCGACCGATGATTGCAGCATTGGGATCGATCCGGCCTTCCCCGGGTTAGTGGAGCGCGATCCCATCGGCTTCCGGCTCCTGGGCCGGAACAATCAAGGGTGCCGGCTCATCTTTGGCCCGACCATGAATTGCACGGTGGAAGTGGATCCCGCCGGACCTCAGGGCTTGCTCCTGCGCGATCCGCAGGGAATTCGCATCCTGCCGCCGGCTGGAGCCGTTGGAGCCGGCCTGCCACGCTTGCTGTTTGGCCCGACGGACGATTGCAGCATCGGCATTGACCCGGCGCTGACGGGTTTGCTCCTGCGCGATCCGCGCGGGGTCCGCATTGCCCCGGCCGCCGACAATGCGCTCCCGCGGTTGCTGTTCGGCCCGACGGACGATTGCAGCATCGGCATCGATCCGGCCTTCCCGGGATTGGTGGAACGCGATCCAATCGGGTTTCGCCTGCTGGGCCGGAACAACGAAGGGTGCCGCCTGATTTTTGGCCCGACCATGGATTGCACGGTGGAGGTGGATCCAGCGGGTCCGAGAGGACTGCTCTTGCGCGACCCGAGCGGCATCCGGATTCTTTCGCCCATTGCGCAACGGCCGCCGACGTTGCGATTTGGACCGACGGATGATTGCAGCATTGGCATCGATCCCGTTCTGACGGGTTTAATCTTGCGCGATCCGAAAGGAATCCGCATTGACCCCAGCAACCCCAATGCGCTGCCGACGCTGCGTTTTGGTCCGACGGATGATTGCAGCATCGGCATCGATCCGGCGTTCCCCGGCTTGCTGGTTCGCGATCCGAGAGGTCTCCGAATTGCTCCCGCAGACCCTGCCATGCCACCACGGTTGCTCTTCGGGCCGACCGATCTTTGCGCTGTGGAAGTCGATCCAGCCGGACCGCAGGGATTGCTCCTCCGCGACCCGCGGGGGATTCGCATCCTGCCATCCGGAGGGCCCGGTACAGCGGCGCTGCCGCGCTTGCTCTTCGGGCCGACGGATGATTGCAGCATCGGCATTGATCCGGCTTTTCCTGGATTGATCGAGCGCGATCCGATTGGGTTCCGGCTGTTGGGCCAGAACAACGAAGGAGGCCGTCTCATCTTTGGCCCCACGATGAATTGCACGATCGAATTACAACCGCCAGGGCCCGGAGCCGTTCAAGGTCTGCTCCTGCGCGATCCGCGGGGTATCCGCATCCTCAATCCCGCACCCACAGGTCCCAATTCGATTCTGTTTGGGCCGACCGACGACTGCCGCATCTCGGCGCCTGGTCCCAACGGAGGCATGGGCTTTAGCGATCCGCGCGGGTTCAATTTCGGGAGTCAGGTCGGTCGTGCAACGCTTCCCGTTGGTGGGAAAGGAGGGATTGCAGCTAAGTAGCTGATTGATAGGATTGGGAAGATATGCAACCGAAGTTCAGGAGTTTCGATGAATTCCTTGCTGACATAGAGGGCAAGCCAAGGGCTTATGCTGCGCTAGCGTGCAATCATGAATATCAAGCTCTTGAACCGATAAGCAGACTCCCTCAAAAGCAACGAGCAAGTCACCCCAACCTCGATTATTGGTGCCTGATGAGAGATTTTGTTTCTTTGATGAAAGGTGAACCGCTTTCGCCGATGCCATCTCGCGCAGAAGTTCGGAAAAGGATGGCGCAAATAATCGAATCAATGCGTAGTGCCTAGAAAGCGACTCTGGAAGTTGTCGAACAAGAATAATCAGATCGCAAAGGATGAGTTCTGCGCAAAGCAAACAGCCATCTGAATTGCCGTTAGACCTATGATAATCGAACGAGATGGCGGAGTGCAGCATTGATGAAACGATTGTATCCGAGCTTGCTGATGGGAATTCTGGGAAACACTCGGCACTTGATGGTTGCTGGTTGATCATGACGATTGCAGAGACAACGCACGGGCGCAAAAAATTCAAACCTCGCGAGTCCGCGTCAAGGTAGAGGTGGTGGCTGATGAGTCGGAGGCGACTTGAAGTTGAACTTTGATTTGAAGGGAAGCGCCTGCTCTTTCTGGTGGGAAGAAGGTTTGATGAGGTAGTAGATGGAGATTACCAGAACGACGGCAGGCAACGGCCCTACAAAATGCGTCAGCGCAAGTGTAGCAATCCCGCCCAACAGCCCGGTAACGGTTCTCCTGGTGTCGATGATTTTCATTCCTTGAGAATCGGTGCTTGCCAGCACTTCCTGAAGTCATGGACAACTGGCGGCATGATAGAGCGTCTAGGGTTCCGGTTCATTTCGCAGGGTTCTCCGGCAGAAAAAAGAATCCGAGACGAAATCCGTCATCTGACAAGGGAGCGGGATTCATCTCAGCTAGGACTGTCTCAATGCGAATCGGATCG
>Ga0187893_10011345_pt1 | contig 12974 bp, 12 predicted proteins | sample MA1701074metaG_FD_139574 | JGI IMG/M metagenome (GOLD analysis project Ga0187893, IMG submission 139574) | White microbial mat communities from a basaltic lava cave in the Kipuka Kanohina Cave System on the Island of Hawaii, USA - MA170107-4 metaG ...
ACGTTTGGGACACGAGTGGGCGCCCGACCGCACACCCGTAGGGGCGGAACGGAGTGGAGCACTCGGAGGCTTTGCGGAGAGTTGTGCGGGCGGGCTCTCGTGGCACAATCGGCCCGCAGAGGGGGAACTAAATCAAATGTCGTTGTGAGTTCTAGAAGTGGATGCGACTATACAGAAGAGGATGCGACAAATTACACCAGAGGATGCGACTGAGCATGTTGTAAGCCGTCAGCAGCCACTTCCAGAACTCACGTTCTCGGCGGAATGAAACATCGTGGAATGAAGCCGAGGCCTAATATTCAACAGGAATCCGAAAACATCTCGACCAAAGCTTAGTGGAGGCCCTAACTGACGGGATTTGTTGACACGTGTTGTCACATATGACAACATCCTTAACGGCAGGATCTGGGACGAGTGACTACGCGACTGAATAGAAGCACACGGCCCGTTTCTTGGATCAAAGGGGCGCACAGGGAATTCCAGACTTTCCCTGATGACGTGAAGCTCAGGTACCTTACCGCCTTAACGATCGCGGCCGAGGGTGGTAAGGCCGACATTGCGAAGCCGATGAGAGGTCTCGGCGCGGGCGTTTTCGAGATTGCCACGCAGTTTCGTGGTGATGCCTTTCGTGTCGTTTACGCGGTTCAACTCGGCGAAGACGTTTGGGTGGTTCATGCCTTTCAGAAGAAGTCTACACGCGAAATCAAGACGCCCAAACATGAAATCGATCTGATCAAGGATCGGTTGAAAGGACTCAAGGAGATGTTGCGATGAGAAGCAAAAAACTGGGGACAGTTAGAGGGACCGGGAATGTTTTTCGAGACATGGGTTACAAGCAGGCCGACGCAGAACAGTTCAAGGCTATTCTGGCGGCGGAGATCATCAAAGCACTCGATCGCGAAGCGTTAAGCGTGCGGGCTGCGGGGAGCCGCACAGGGATTGCTGCGGCGGACTTCTCTCGCATTCGCAACGCGGATCTGGCCCGATTCACAGTCGATCGCTTGATGTCGATCATCAATCGGCTTGGCTCTCGAGTTGAAGTACGCGTCAAGGTGCGACCAGTCAGAAGGATAGAGCACAGAGTATCGGGCTGAAGAACTGCCGGGCGAAGGGATGTCAATGAGATTGTTATGCCAATAACAGCAATCCACCCAGGCGAGCACTTGGCTGAGGAACTGGAAGCGCTTGGAATGAATGCGGCAGAGTTGGCGCACCAGCTAGAAGTGCCGACCAACCGTATTACGGAGATCATCAATGGCCAGCGGGCCATTACTGGTGACACAGCGTTACGTCTTGGCCATTTCTTCGGGACGAGTGCGCAGTTCTGGCTGAATCTGCGGGGTTTGTATGAACTGCGTCTGGCTGAAGAGTAGGCCGGAGAGTCCATCAGGATACTTCCAACGCTGAAGCAGCAAGCGCCGGCTCATCCCTGATCTCTTTGCCTCTCTTCGCACTTACACGTTCTTCCCTCAACTGCCGTTGCACATTCCGACATAGTGGATAGACAAAGATCTGCTTAACGCTGCGTCCGTGAGCCTCATGGCTGCGGTCCATGCGGCCTCTTCCGCGCGTCTCGCCGAGATAGATCCAGTTGGCCGCCCGATAGCTGGTGCCGCGAAATTGTGCGTCAACGACTGTCTCCAGAAGTCGCGGGCAATAGCCGTAGAGTTGCTCCCAGTCTGTTGGAAGTTGCCGCGCGCACAAGGAAAGTATCTTGCTGGCCAGATTGCGAACGCGAATCCAGGGCAAAATCAAGAAACGCGAGTTGTTGACCACAAGTTGGAGATTGCGCGACCGCTGTTCATTCGTCCAACCGATCCAACAATCCCGCTTGGCCATCTTCCACGCCGGACTGGACCATAACATACACGCCAGAATCCGGTCCGACTGCGAGCGCACGAAGTATCTGAGATTGGCCCCAACCGGCACTCTGTACCCCAGATAGTGATAGCGCTCAACCAGCTCATTCCACAGCGCGCTCTCTGGGCCGCTCCGAACAACTGTCAGAGACAAAGGAGCGAACTGGCTTACGCTTCCACTGAGCGAGGATTGCGCTTCGCCGCTTGCTGTGTAGGCCACGATGCGCGGGCCGCGCGGCCCACATTGCCTTAGTGCCGGCAAACTCAAAACGTCAGTGTCGGTCAACTTTTCCAGTAGCAGTCGACACTCGTGGTTCTTCAAACGACCGTTCGGTCGCTTCCATCGTAAGAGTTCGCAGGTGGTGCGCGCGAGTTCGGTGATACTGAGACGGGGAAAGTCAGCTACCAGGCTATGGATCAGATCGATCTCCGCTGTTGAAAAGCGCCGGCCGCAGAAGACGAATGGGGCAGTCTTGCTCTTTTGAATCATCAGGATCTAACAGACAGCTCTTTGACTGATGTGTTTAAGGTGTTGACGAGAGGGCCTTGGTCTGGTTCGACCAGATTGATAGTCGTGCTGATAAACGCGGCGACATTCGCCACAACGAAATTGTTGAGTTCGGTGCGGTGAGAGGCCACTCTTGAACTGTCGCTTAGTGGCGTGGCAGTGAGGACAAAACCCGAGATATTCTTTTCTCTTTATCAGTTCTGCGCTCCGCGCTCGCTTAACCACCTCTCGGGAAATGAACGGCCGCAGTTGCTCGTCTGTAGGCTGATCGCCACCATTGCGCTCATAGTTGACGATCGAAATGATCTCTTCGTCGGAAACCTTGTGCGCGCCTCTGTGCAGATGTTCGCGCACGACTCACAAGTACCAAAACGGCAAGTCTTTCTGGTGGTCCCCGATTAAGAAGGCGCTGGCCAGATCGTTGGCTTGGCAAAACTCTATGAAGCGATCGGGCCAGTTCTGGAGCAGACAGTTGAGCGCCTGCAACAGGCTGCGACGCTGAAGCATATTGAGTTGCTCAAAAATGACACCCTTCCCAGTCACGTAATCAATTGGCAGGTCAATGCCATAGGCTTGGAACAGCGCCGCTTTGAGTGGTTGGGCCATCCGGCCGTAAGTCAGCCGACGCATTATCTGATGGAGGCCGGTGAAGAATAGGTGTGAGTAGATGACGCCGTTCTGCGGCATCTCAACCCAATCGCGCCGCAGAGCGGTTTGCAGGAAGACGGCGAACTCAAGTTCGGCGGAATCCACCGGCCTGCGATAGCGAGGCTTGGCAAACTTTCGTAAGTCGGTTCTGCACTTATAGCATTGCGTCAACGTCCACTGCGTGGCGGGTTCTTTGGCGGTTTGTCTTTCGTAACAGACCGCCATGCCGCATCTTTGGCACCGTTCGAGTAGAAGGGTTCGGTGCCGCGGGCACAGAACCATGAAGGCCAGCCGCCACTGACGTCTAAAATATGGTTCTTTGTCTGAAGCTAAACACCATGGGCAGAACTGTAGACCGGAAGGTCGGTGCGGATGGATGTTCAAATAGCGCGGTAGCGCCCAGGGCAAATGGCACTGGCGTGGTTTGTCAAAGAGCCACCCTTCATACGAAGCCAGCGTGGCGGCAAACACTCTGGCGAGTGGTGTGCTCGTTTTGGTCGACAGCATCTCGAATATTCCTGGATCGTTCCAGAGGTCGACATCTCGAGCTTCGAGGATGCGTCCTGGCCAGACCCTGAGAGTAAACGCGACGACGGTTTGTCCATGGGCCAGCGCCAATCGCGTGAGCCAGGACGATAGCAACTCGTCTGCTTGCGGCTTCAGATGCACGGGCCAGAGGGTGCCGGTGAAACTGGTTTCGTCAGCTTCAATCATGCTGCTGCCTGCGCATCGGCACGCCACTTCCGATCAGACGGCGGGGTGAACTGAATGTCTTCAAGTAGCCCGAGATCGATCTGCTCTTTGTTCAAGGTGATGGCCTTCACGGCCGCTATGGTAAGAATCGCGGAGACTTCGCCGATCAATCCCTCGCTCAGGGAGAGAATCTTAAGTGCCAGCGCCGGCCGAGTCAGGTGCGAAGGCCGATGCAATGGCAGCAGGCATTCAAAGCTGGCGAGTAGCTGCAAGTAAGGATCAGTCTCGGGCTTGAGCCGGTCGCCGATGGTCCATCGTGGCAAGAAGACTGGCTCGAAACGGTTCGCTAACTGCGGGTCGGTTTGAATGGCATTGAAAGCTTCTCGGGTGCCGACTCCCACGATCGGAATCTGCAACTCATTACTCAGGTGCTTGATCGTATTGAGGAAGTTGTGCTGTTGGAGCAGGCTGCCAGCCAGCACATGATGAATCTCGTCAATAATCAGCAGGCGCAGACCGACGCGACGCAGGACCGTGACGACTTGGAATTGCTTTCTGCCGGGAGAGTCGTTGTGCCGAAACGGACAGGCTACTTTCTCCATGATCATGTCGTAGAGCCGGCCTTCGGATGGCGTGGGCGGGGCCTGAACAATCAAAACCGGCAAAGTAATGGTCTCGCCTTCTGGATTGTCGTCGGGCGGATGTAGTTGCCGGAATCGATTGATAATCATGGTCTTGCCATTGTTTGTCTCACCCACCAGAAGCAGGCCCGGCATGCGGTGCGTTCGCGGATACGTAAGCAGGTCTTCTAATCGATCGAGAACGCGCTTGGCCGTCGGATAACCAATCCAGCGCGGACTGCGCACCCGCTTAATGCGTTCTTCATTAGTTAGCTCAAGCGCTGGTCTGCACGCGGGACTTAAATGAGATCCATGATTGTTCATCGGCTCACCTCCGAATGACTCAAGCTAAAGGTCCACCAACTCATCAAATGGCTGTACGCTTGAAAGAGCCTCGTCGCCATCACTCCGCGCCACGTCATTGAGCGTCTTCTCATCCTTCGCTTTCGCCATATGAATCTGCCTGTGCTGCCGGTGCTGCTGGTTCTTGCGGCGGACGTGCTTGGTCTCTTTCCGGGCCTGTTCTTCAAGGGAGCGCATCTGTTCGTAAGACTGAAAGATCAGTCCTTCATTAATCTCTTTGACTCCCAGCTTTTCGAGTCTTCGCCGCGCTTCTCGAAACTCCCAGATGCTCATAGGCGAATGCGCCGTGTCGCGGTAAGGAATGCGAAAATAATCCTTAACTTCCGGGTCGTAGAAATAGAGCGTGCTGATGTCGCGCGGGTCTCGTCTGAAAGTGAACTTGCGCTTCTTGCGCAACTGACCGGGTTCTTTGGCGTTGACGTGGCGGCGCAGCACATCGCTGTAGTAATGAACTTCGTCGATGGCCACGCCGTAGGGCTGCACCGTGCGTTCGAAGAACGGCATCAGATCCAGACGCAAACGGTCTTCATCAACGATGCGTCGAGGCAAGCCGCGCCCAGGCATCTCATCAGTTCCCAGAATCCCTTTCTCATACTGTTGAATGGGAGGTCATCAAAGTGCTGTGCTCGCGTTGGTGATAGACGCCGGTAATATAAGTGACGATCCACTTCTCAAACTCCGCCATCGTCATCACTGCCTGGCCTTCCGAGTCGTACTCGCCGCGTTCAGTCGTGGAAGAAAACGTAGTGCCGGGCAGCGCATGGATCTCTTGATTGAAAGTGCCCAGCAATCTTTCAATGTGCGAGCCGTAGTGCGGCGTCTTCACCGGACGCCATTCAAGGTCGATGCTGTATTCCTTGCAGGCGCGCTGCAGCATGTTCCCGCGAAACTCTCTGGCATTATCGGCGTGGATCCGTTGCATCACGCCCCAACAAGGCCAACTGGTAGAGAGCCCCAACCGGGCTAGCCATTGTTCCTTCGGTAGAATCGCGTGCGCGATGCATAGACCCACTGACATGCTGTTCGGGGGGTCCAAAGAGATGTAAATCCCGAACACCATCCGGCTGAAGACATCTATGGCCAAAGTCACCCAGGGCCGACCTATACACAGCCGATGAATATCATCGACCAGCATGATGTCGAACTTCGTGTGATCGATCTGAACTACGGCAAGCGGCCAGTCGGCACCAGGAAAATGACCAGGGAAAGCGCCATGCTTTTCGTTCGCGACTTTAGGGCTCAAGCGTTTTCTGTCTCTTTCCGCTTCTGAGAGCGCTAGGATGCGATTGCGAACAGTATTGTAGTGCGGCGGTTTGAGAGCTGCGTTTGCAAAGCTTCTTCTGATCTCGTCGGTTGTTTTCTTAATCGAGCGCCTTTGCCGGTTTAAGTAAATCTCTTTGACCACACTGTCGATGACGGCTTCTGCTTCCGGTGCCAGTCGGCTCTGTCCTTTGCCGCCGCTGGGCTTTGTGGGGGCGAGATCTGAGACTCTGCAGCTTTGCTCGTAGAGCGCCAGCTTGCGATAAACGGTCGTCCGATGAACGCCAGCCTCCTTTGCCACTGTCCTGACCATCTGGTCAGTTCGTCGACCCGAGACCAAGGGATAAATCCTGCTGAACCACAGTTCGGCGGTCGCCCAGTCTTTCTGCTCAATCAAAGCCAGGTCTTTGGCTTCAGTCTGCTGCGGAACCGATGGTTGTAGAGGCGGCGAAATATCGGAGAGCTTCAACTCGATGCTTTTGCCCGTCTCCAGATCCTTCGCCAGAATGGCTTCCAGACTCAGAATGTGGGAAATAACATAGCGCCTGCCACCGCTTGCGATGGCTGCTCCCGGCGCTAATCCCAGCACTTGGTTCATTGTCCTGGCTCCTTTCTTCGAACTCTCTCAACCAAATCGGGCTGTTCATTGTTAACCTTTGCCCTAAGTCGACTCCGATGTGACCGTTTGCTACCAATTGCCATAGCGTCGAAAGCAACGTTGCTCTCTGCGTGGAGTCCTTGGAGATCAAATCAAGCAGGCTTGTGGGAGTTGGCTGGTCACTGCCGCTTAAGGCTTCAAGTAACTGTTGGCTGCCGACGTCATCAATCGGATACTTTCTGAACTCAAGCAGAAAGGTTATGTTCTTGAGATAAGGCGTGCGCCGCTCTCGTTCAGTAATGATCGCGAAATCCCAACTGCGCCTCTTGGCGTAGGCCCTGGCCGCCAGAAACTTTGGCTTTAGCTCAGTCCAATGCTTTGACAGATCGCTTCTGTACTTGACCTCTGCCAGAAGCGGTCGCCAGTCCCTTGTAAACGCCTTGTCTCTGCGATAGAAGACGAGCAGGTCAGGTGTGTAGCAACGCGGCTTGCCGTTACCGTCTTTGAACTCTATTGTGAGGGGCTGCTCTTCGTGCCTCAGAACATTCCTGTTGAAGATCAAATGCTTGATAAAGTCGCGTTCCAGACTCGATTCATAACCAGTGCTGTGCGCCGACCGATCATCGACAACAAAGCCGGTGACGCTCCTATAGTTTGGCCGAATCTTCCTAACAGCCATATCGCCCAACCGTCGTGACCGCCAGCGCTTACTTTCTCGCGTCTCTCACCACTCCGTCCGAGAACCTGGTCACCCGCCTTTACCATACCGCGAGCCTCGTCATTTGTCCAGCAGAATCTTTCTTTAACCTCTCGCTCTTCGGTGTCGGCGTCTTCGCAATCTACCCACGCCCACCAAAACTGTCGCAACGTCTTCTGTAAATCTGAAACCAGTCGCATCGACTCTTGTAATCAGTCGCATCCACTTCTGTGAAAACCGGCCTTCTTGACCCCTCTGAGTCGCATCCACTTCTGAAATCCACAGTCGTCGTCGTCGTCTCGGCTCCAATGGAACCGTATGAGGATCTTTCTTGCGCTGGCGATACGCACTTGCGAAGAGCTGAATTTGTTCGTGAGACATCCTGCCGCCAATGAAACTTTGAATATATGCTCTTTCAGGTTCCCGGGGTGTACACAGATGACTCTAGATATTGTCGCAGCCTGATAACTGACTCGGATAACAAAAAAGTTCAGTCAACGCAAAGCGGCAGCATGCATTTAAAAAGAGCAGTTCCGCTTCAGGGAAATCATTCGTTTGCGAAGCGTCGTGCGGGGAATATTCAGTTGCCGAGCTGCCGCTGCGAGATTTCCACCAACTTGATCCACCAGTCGCCGATACTGATCCAACTGCTCGTTACATCGACAACGACCAAGCTCTTCCCTTCTCCCACTCACACAGTTGAGTTTCCGAGAAATCGGATGCAGGTCAGTCGCCACGACATTCAAAGTCGTTTCGGTATTCACGAATTGATCGAACTCGCGCACTCTGCACATATCGGCGCCGGTGATTGCACCATGGTTCGAAGCTGTAAGAGCCAAGCGCTTAATAATGTTTTCCAATTCACGCACATTACCAGGCCAAGAGTAAGCCTCCAAAACAGCGAGCACCTCGGGGGAGATCCGTTCTGAAATTTTGGTAGAGTTCTTAGCGTTGTGCTTCCTAATAAAATGCTGAGACAAAGCCCATATGTCTTGACGCCTGTCACGCAAAGCAGGCGAATGGATTTGCAGTACATTAATTCGATAATACAGGTCGTGGCGGAACTCACCCTCTGAAATGTCGTGTTTTAGATTATGATTGGTAGCAACAACAACGCGTGTGTCAATCTCAATTTCTCGTGGGTCAGTACTACCTACCGGTCGAACCGTCCCCTCCTGGAGAACCCGCAATAACCTTTGTTGTGTACCTAATGACATCTCAGCGAATTCATCCAGAAATATCGTCCCGCCATTTGCAGCTTCGAAGAAACCCTTCTTGTTGGTCGTTGCCCCAGTGAATGCGCCTTTCACATGGCCGAACAATTCTGACTCGAGCAATGACTCCGTTAACGCACCACAATTCACGGGCAAGAACGGCTTGCTCCGACGGCGACTCAGATCGTGGACCGCACGGGCAATTAACTCCTTACCTGTTCCAGAGTCTCCGGTTATTAACAACGTCTCGTCAGATGTCGCGACAAGTCGGATCGATTCTCTCAAATCGTGCATTAGCTCCGACTCCCCGATTAACGTTGAGGCGAGTTCTTCGAATCGTTGATCGCGACTTCGACCATCTCCTTTAAACAAAGCTCTGATCGGCGGAAATCTCGATTGAGCGTCATCGACATCATTTGCGTATTTCGCAGCGGAAACGTTTGGATTCACGTAAGTGTGTTTGCTCAGAAAGAATCAACCTGCGATTGCAGGAAGAGACGGTTTTTGAATAGCACACCGATAACTGCTAATTCTTTTTAAAAAGCGTGTTGCAGCCAGCCTTCAATCTCATCAGGAGTAGCTCCGAAGTCCCGATCTGCGGGCTTGATTTGAACGCACCGCCAGCCCTGTCAATTTTTGTGCCACTCAATTTGGTGGTTCAACGACGGATTCCAATTTCGAGACATGGCTCGCATTTGAACCTCGGCTCGTATATGAACCCATGTGGAGTCCAAATGCGGTCCGGCACGATCTCGCGTGAATACTATCGATGGGACTGGCATTGCTTTCTTGGGCTTGTCAGGTGGCACTTAGCTTGCCTGGAACACTTACTAAGGTGATTTCAGAGACACAATCGTTTGCCTGAAGTCCTTTACCGAACCGAGAGGAGCTAAGTTGTGAAGAACGATTATAAAGACGATCTCCTTTCATTATTCGATGCGCGCATTCGAAGGATCGCGAAACAGGTCTTAGAAGAGGTGCAAAAAAGTGATATACAACCGGAGCTTTCGTCGGACCTCGAAGTTCGTCAATTTAGTGAGAGGCTTCAACGGATCATGGCGAAGGAATTCGTCTCCACCAAAGAGGTCGCTTTGTTGCTGAATTGCTCTGCCGGTCACGTTCGGAATCTCGTGGATAAGGCTCAGAAAAGCAAAGCTTCACATCCTATACCTTTTTTTGACCTCGACGGCGTCACGGTGTTCCCACGTTTGAAGTTGCTCGAGTGGGCAAAGCAACCCAAGCGAGGCCTTCGGGCCGTTAGTTAAATGTTTGCTGCTTGTGTGACAGAAGCGATAAACTCCTCACCGCTTCTTTCCGACCGCGACCCGAAGAAAGGAGCATCGGATGTACATCAGAAAGAGAGGTCAGTTTTATCATTACGAGTTCTTTGTCAACGGAAAGCGGTATGCCGGAAGTTTCAATGGAAAGAACGGCAGCCAAATACCAAATGACAAACGTGAAGCGCGTGAAATGGGGTTCCAGGAGCGTCGAAAGGTGCTTGATGGTACCTATCGAACAGTTCTGGAACGTGAGGGGTTGAAAGACTTCGAGACATTTGTTGATAAGGTTTACTTACCTTTTGCTCGTGAACACCATTCGTCCGCAGCGCACGATGAGTTTCGCTGCGTGCTCATGAAAGAATACTTCAGAGGAAAGCGGTTTAACGAAATCACAATGATGATGATCGTTCAACTGATTAACCAACGTCTTAACAGTAGGACTGGCAGGAAGGAGGTATCGGAATCAGGCACAGTGGTAAACAGCAAGCGCAGTCCAACTACTGTGAATAAGGAGATCACATTACTCTCGTCCATTTTCCGAATGGCCATAAAGGAGAGGGTGGCCTCTTTTAATCCTTGTGATGAGTTGCCGAAGTCAGTTCGGAGCAAGATACCGGCGCGGCGCCGGCGCAATCGGCGCTTGTCATCGGATGAAGAAAAGGCCTTGTTTGAGGTAGGGCTTCTGGGAAGACGCGAACACCTTCGAGATATCACCGAAGTTGCGATCTGCACAGGGATGAGAAAAGGCGAATTGTTCCGGCTGAAGCGGGAGGACTTGAACTTTAGATCGTCGACAGTGTCACGAATAGTAAACGGCGAAGTCTGGGACATATTTTCGGGATGGCTCCTCATAGAGAAGAGCAAGAACGGTAGACCTCGTGTGATTCCCATGAGTAAGCGGGTTCGAAACATCCTCACCAGACTTACTGAAGATGCCGCCGTTGGAGGATACGCGTTCAGGAGTACCCGCAGCGATTCGCGGATCAATGACATCAAGAAAGGGTTCGTAAGCGCGTGTGAAGAAGCGAAGATCGAGAATCTCACATTCCATGATCTTCGGCATACGTGGTCTTCTCGAGCGGCTGAGATGGGAGTGCCTGAGCATGTTCGTCGTGACATTCTTGGTCATAGTTCCAGGAGCATGACAGACGACTACACTCACGCCTCGCCAGAAGAGATGGAACGAGCAATGCAATTAGTTGCCGCATACAGTCCAAAAAGTGTTTTGAATCTCGGCAAAATCTCGGCAAAACGCAAAACAACGACGGAGCTGCAGTCGGTCGTCGCTTTGTAAAGTCTTGAATTGAAAGGGAATGGTTGGTAGCGGGGGGGAGGCTCGAACTCCCGACCTTGGGGTTATGAATCCCACGCTCTAACCACCTGAGCTACCCCGCCACGTTTAGAATCAATACTTTACCACAAGGGACAAGGTGCCGGAACCGTTCAAAGGGACAAGGTGCCGGAACCGTTCAAAGGGACAAGGTGCCGGAACCGTTCAAAGGGACAAGGTGCCGGAACCGTTTAAAGGGACAAGGTGCCGGAACCGTTCACTTGTGACGGTATTGCGACGGCGCTGATTTTTTGCATCATCGCGTCACCAAAGCAGGGTTAATAGTGCTTAGTTAAGTAGGCTATTTGATTTTTAGCTATGCCTATCGGCACCTTTTTGCTCTTTCAGGAGAAGTGCAAATTCCGGATTAGCGCAAGACGTTCAAATTTTCGCTTGGCCCATGAGCGGCTCCTAACCGGGCGTTTGGCGCAACATTAAAGGCGCCTCGAAAAGCCTGCGATGTCGTGAGCGTTTTGAATCCACCATGCCTAACCGAGTGTCTAAAGCGGCGCACAGATCGTGCGAAACTAGGCCTTCGGAGTTTTGCATGAGGCCTTCGGAGTTTTGCATGAGGATTTTCTGCTCTACTTAAATTCCTCATGCCGGTTTTCTGAAGTAGTTGCAACGTGAAATTCATAAAGGAGCTTGGCGTGCCGGCGGGCCGTGGATGTAGACTATGGCTCTCCCCAGTTAGCGTCTCAAGCTCACGTTCCATCGGAAGTCTAAGATCATGGCTAGCGAGGACATTCTAAGAGCTCAGCTCCGAGAAGCATTGTCGGAATGTCAACGCTTGCGTGATGAAAATGCTCAGCTCCATCGCAGAATACAACAGACCGACGTCAGTCCTTACCCAAACCCTAATCAGTTTTCGCCGCACGACGCCACTGTTACATCCTTATCGGCAGCGGTAACAAACGAGTCGCCACCGGAGGCGAAAATTGCCTTGTTTAGAAATCTCTTTCGTGGACGGGAGGATATCTACGCTGTCAGATGGGAAGGTAGAGGCGGCAAAACTGGCTACGCTCCGGCCGGTGTTCGTGAGTGGGAGCGTTCGCCATCATCAGGCTCTAAGAAACAATCGTTTCATTACACGAAGCTATTCCCACTTAACGGTGAAGTGATTAGAGATCATCTGTTAGGGAAACATACGATCGGAGTTTATCCGTTACTCCAAGATGACACCTGTTGGTTTGTAGCTGTTGACTTCGACAAGAAAGGGTGGGAAGCGGATGCGTGCGCATTCCTGAATACTTGTCGGGACTTTGGAGTACCTGCGGCGCTGGAGCGCTCAAGATCGGGCAATGGGGGTCACGTCTGGATATTTTTTGTAGGTCCAATCCAAGCGGCCCTGGCGCGGAAGTTAGCTAGCGCTATCTTAAGCCGCACGATGGAACGACGCTATGCGCTGGGTCTGGATTCTTATGATCGGCTGTTTCCAAGTCAGGACACGATGCCCAAAGGCGGTTTTGGAAACCTCATAGCTCTTCCTTTACAGCATGGTCCTCGAGAAAGCGCCAACAGTGTCTTCTTAGATGAGCGGCTTCGACCCTACAAGGATCAGTGGACATTCCTTTCAACAATCAAGCGGCTGGATCAGGACGAAATTCAGGCAACCCTCCGTAAGACATATCCATTCGGCGATGTGATAAACGTCAAACGCAGCGTCTCGGAGTACGGTGACGACAGCGATCCATGGCTCCACCCGCCTTCTGGACAAATTCCGACGAGAGATATTACCGACCCGTTACCTGAGACCGTTTCAATTGCTTTCGCGAATCAACTCTACATCGAAAAGAAGGGATTACCTGACGTATTTCTTGACCGATTGATGCGGCTTGCAGCATTTCAGAATCCCGAGTTCTACAAGACCCAAGCAATGCGTCTCTCAACATTTGGCAAACCGA
>Ga0187893_10011346_pt1 | contig 12973 bp, 10 predicted proteins | sample MA1701074metaG_FD_139574 | JGI IMG/M metagenome (GOLD analysis project Ga0187893, IMG submission 139574) | White microbial mat communities from a basaltic lava cave in the Kipuka Kanohina Cave System on the Island of Hawaii, USA - MA170107-4 metaG ...
AAAACATCTCCAATGAAGAGAATCAAAGTCGGCATCAATGGTTTCGGACGGATCGGGCGGGCGTTCCTCAAGCTCGCCTGGGAGCGACCGGAGCTCGAAGTGGTGGCGGTCAATGATCTTAGCTCCGTGGAGAATCTAGCCTACCTTCTCAAATATGACACAGCTTATGGAAAATGGGATCATGACATCGAAACCCACGACCAGGAAATTTCGATTGACGGAAGGAGAATAAAAGTTCTGACGGAAAAGGACCCGAGCAAACTCCCGTGGCGCGACCTAGATGTAGATGTGGTCATAGAGTCCACAGGAACTTTTGTTACTTACGAGCAGTCCAAGATGCATTTGGATGCTGGCGCAAAGAAAGTGGTGGTGACGGCCCCCATGAAGGATGATCCCGGGGCAGAAATTCCCGGCGCAACAGTGCTCATGGGCGTGAACGAGGAAAATCTGGAAAAAAGCGTGATATCTTCCAACGCTTCCTGCACAACGAACGCGGGGAGCCCTCTCATTGTAATTTTAGACGAAGGTCTTGGGATAGAGAAAGCAGTCCTAAGCACAACTCACGCGCTGACCAATAGTCAGCCAACCGTCGATAGCGTGAATAAGCACAATCACCGAGAGGGCAGAGCCGGCGGACATAATATTGTACCTACATCTACTGGAGCAGCAATTGCCGTGACCAAGGCATTCCCGAAACTGGCAGGACTTTTCGACGGTATTTCTCTTAGGGTGCCGATGATTACCGGCTCCGTTGTCGATGTAACTTTTATTGCCAAGAGAAATACAACCGTGGAGGAGGTAAATTCCATATTGAAAAAAGCCGCGAAGGAAGAACGCTGGCAAGGGGTTTTTAACGTAACAGAAGAAGAACTTGTGTCGTCTGATATTATCGGTAGTCGGTATGGCTCAATCGCTGATCTCCAAATGACTCGAGTCGTCGGCGGCAATCTTGTGAAAGTTCTCGGCTGGTATGACAACGAAATGGGGTATACATATACCTTAGTTGATCACGTCATCAAGACAGGAAAGACTATTTAAATGGATTTAAGTAGATTCGAAACTAAGTTGGGCTTGGGAATCTTGGTCACCCTTTCTTTTTTTTGCGCTTTATTCTTTGTTTATTTCTGATAAAATTTTTCAACATTATCTGTCTTGCATTCATTAACCGCTAAAATAGCGATATATCGCCATTAGGGTGAGTAATGGAGTTTGCAATCGAGATTCACAGTATGCTAATATAGCGATATATCGCCATGCCGCATGTTTCTGCCAAAAGACTGAAAGAGGAAGAGGAAACAGCACTCCGGTCAAGCCTGGTTGAGATTTTTAAGATTATCGGCAGAGACAGGAGCGTGAGCAATTCTCTGGGCGAGCTTTTGACCCATACCGAAATGATTATGCTCGCGAAACGACTTAGCATCATTTATTTGGTTTCCCAGGGTGTCCCGACCCTCGATATAGCCGATATATTAAAGACGAGCACCTCTACCATTCAAATCGTCGAGAAAAAGTTCGACAGAGGAGGCTACCAGAATCTTCGGAGAGTATTTGGCAAGCTAGAATCTTCGCTCAAAAAAATACTTAAGCGTGTGTCCGAAGGGGAGTACTTCAACGACTGAGATAGCGATATATCGAAATAATTTTACCCATTTGTGGCGATATATCGCTATTGGGGCCGCGACCTTGTGACAACCATGTTGCTTACATCATCTATTTGACAAGATTGTCTAGTGTGTGGTAATATCCTATTAGGTTATTCTGAGCCGGCAGACTCCGGCGCGCTCTTTCAGGGGGACGAAATGACATTGGCGATGGCTTCTCAAATCGTAGCCGAGATGGTGCCTGAGGCCCTCTCGGCCGAAGGGCCGGCAATCAGCGTCCGCGAGCGACGATTCGTCGTGCCCGCGACCTGGAGGATCACCGTGGACATCGATCGGACATTTGAACTGCTCGATGTGCCAGGATATTTGGGCGGGTTCCCAGACTGTATGCCCGCGACGAGGGCGGACCTCTGGGGCCTCCACCGCAATGCGGTTGGCACGGAGGTGTTCTCACCATGGGCCCCGTTCAGCCTCCAGCAACTCCTCGGGTTCTGCCGGAAGCACCGGCGGACCCTCAAGCAGTTTCTCACCCTTTTCCCGTACGCGTACCTGGGGAATAGGTATCTCGTATTGGTCCGGGCTCGTCCCGGAACGTGGAAGCTCACCGCCACCCACGAGGAGTTCCCGCTCCGGGCCGCGCTCCGAGCGCACGGGACGACCCGTCTCGCTCTCCTGCGCTAACGAAGCCGTTCACCCTTAATGTGGAAAACCAGAAAGGAGGAACGGTTTTTCACTTTATGGTGCCCTGGAAGACCAGTGTAGCCGGGCCGGTCAGCCAGATGTTTTGGTAGCTGTCTCGTCCGCCAGTTGGCGGATCAAACTCGACTTTCAGCTCCCCGCCGGGCATTTTAATCAGCACCGGGCTTTCTTTTATTTTTCCAAGGTGGTGCGCCGTCACGGCCGCGGAACATGCGCCCGTGCCGCAGGCCCAGGTCTCGTCTTCCACGCCGCGTTCATAAGTGCGCATATTCAATTTCCCGTCTTTTATTTCCACGAAATTTGAATTTATTCGATCAGGGTCGGAGTCGGCAATTTTTTTGCCTTCCGCGAAAACTGGAAAATTTTTCACATCATCAACAAAAATGATATTGTGCGGAGTCGTACCTTGGCGTATGTATGGCAGGCCGTTTCTTTCACTGACCCCGTCCATGTCTTGCATTTTGAGCTTGATCTGGCCGCCGGGCAAAATTTTGGCTTCATGCATGCCGTCCACGGCTTCGAATATTATGTTCTCGGGATCGCGCACAATTTTCAAAATGTGGTGGGCAAAGTGCACAATAGAGCGTCCGCCGTTGCCGCACATAGAGCCGCGAGAACCGTCGGAATTGATGTAGATCATCTTGAAGTCGCCCCGAGAGCTTTTTTCCAGAAGCAAAATGCCGTCGGCGCCGATACCGAAATGGCGGTGACAGAGTAGCTTTATTCTCTCAACATTATCGGCCGAGAAATTGCCGTCGCGGTTATCCACAATGATAAAGTCGTTGCCGGCGCCGTGATACTTATAGAATTCCATAGTATAATAGTAGCATGAGAATCTTCGTCGGCTCGGATCACGCCGGGTTCGGATTAAAAGAAAAGCTGGTGCCGTACTTAAAAGGCCAAGGCCACGAGGTCATGGACATGGGCGCTCACGTGTACGATGAACATGACGATTATCCTGACTTCGTAATCCCGGTTGCCAGAGAAGTTTCCCGAAATCCGAACACAACGCGGGGGATAATTTTCGGCGCGACCGGGGAAGGTGAATCAATCTGTGCGAATAAATTCCCGCATGTGCGCGCAGTCGTATATTACGGAGTCGGGCACTGTGTGGTGGATGATGAGGCCGACGTAATCGAGCGTTCGCGCGCGCATAACGATGCCAATGTACTTTCTTTGGCGGGAAGATACTTAAGCGAAGAAGATGTTCTCGAAGCGGTTAGCCGCTGGCTCACCACGCCCTACAGCGGCGACGAGAGACACGTCCGCCGCCTCGGAAAAATTGACGCGATAAAAATATAAAGATAGTTATGGCCGAAATAATTCCCGCGATACTGGAGAAAGATTTCAGGGAAATAAGAAGGAAACTCGGCATTCTGCGCGGGCTCTGCCGGACAGTGCAGATCGATCTCTGCGACGGAATTTTTGTGAAGAATAAAACTTGGTTCTCCGATGACCCGGATTTTATAAAGATAGTCAATGACGAAGAGGCGATGCCGAACTACGAGGATTTCAATTTCGAGATCGACCTCATGGTCGCGGACGCAGTCCCGAATTTCGACCTCTACACCAAGCTCGGCGCCCGGAGAGTCATCTTCCACCTGGAGGCGGTCGGGGACACACAAGAGTTTACCGAATTTTTAGAGGGGATAGATCCATACGATAGGGACGAGATCCAGATCGGCGTTGCGATAAACCCTGGCACACCGATCGAAAAAATTTTCCCAGTAGTTCCGAATAGCGACTTTGTGCAGGTGATGGGCATTGCGGAGATCGGCGTGCAGCAGGGAACTTTCGACGAGCGAGCTCTCAGCCATCTCCGTGCGCTCCGAGAGAAGTTTCCTGGCCTGGAGATTTCGGTGGACGGGGGAGTAAATTTGGAAAATGCCCCCTCCCTCCTTGCCGCCGGGGCAAAGAAGTTAGTAGTCGGTTCAGCGATTTGGAAAAGCAATGATATAATAGATACGATTAAAACTTTCCAGAAACTATAAGAACTCTAATGTCTCTCACTGATGGGAAAATTAAAGAACTGGAACTAAAGTCGAACGCCGTCCGCCAATCGATAATCGAGATGCTCCTCGAGGCGAAGAGCGGACACTCCGCGGGCCCACTCGGCATGGCCGACATTTTCACCTATCTCTTCTTTCATGAGCTCAAGCACGATCCCAAGAACCCGTTCGCGGAAGAGCGTGACCGAGTTGTACTCTCGAACGGCCACATCTGCCCGGTCTATTATGCGACCATGGCGGAGGCGGGGTATTTCCCGAAAGCGGAACTTAAGACCCTCCGGAAATTCGGGAGCCGGCTCCAAGGCCATCCCCACCGCGATTACATGCCCTGGCTGGAGACTTCTTCCGGGCCCTTGGGCGCCGGACTCTCGCAGGCCGTCGGTATGGCGATTGCGGATCGGATGGATCATGGAGTCGATACGCCGCGCACTATATATTGCCTTATGTCGGACGCAGAGCAGGAAGCGGGGAATACATATGAGGCGGCGCTCCTCGCGGGAAAACTGAAACTAAGAAATCTTATCGGCATCATTGATCGCAATAACATTCAGATCGACGGCTTTACCGAGGACATTATGCCGCTCGAGCCGCTCGCGGATAAATGGCGGGCGCGGAACTGGCACGTGGTCGAGATCGACGGCCACAATTTCCGCGACATTGAGCGGGGAGTGGGCGAGGCCAAGGCGGTATTTGAAAAGCCCTCGGTCATCATTGCGCACACTATCCCCGGTAAAGGCGTGGACTTCATGGAGCGCGACTTCAAGTGGCACGGTACCCCGCCCGGAATCTCCGATATGCCCGGTGAGCCGCCGAAAGCCGAGCAGGGCAAAATTGCGCTCGAAGAACTTCGAACTCTTCGGGGAAAAATTAAAAGCGAACATGAATAGGCGCTAGGCCCTAGGCACTAGAAAAATGTTAAATCCGAAATTAAAACTGAATCCGAAAATTTTCAACGACGATGTGGAGCAAATTCCCATACGGAAAGGTTTCGGAGAAGGACTGCTCCTCGCGGCAGAGACGGATAAGCGCGTGGTGGGACTCTGCGCGGACCTGACCGAATCCACCCAGATGCATCTTTTTAAAAATAAATTCCCGGAGCGTTTCGTGCAGATCGGCGTTGCGGAGCAGAACTTGGCGGGTACCGCCTCCGGCATGGCCGCGATGGGTAAAATCCCCTTCATTTCCTCCTACGCGATGTTTTCGCCCGGCCGCAACTGGGAGCAGATCCGGACAACTATTGCGTACAACGACCGACCTGTGAAAATTGCCGGCTCGCATGCGGGAATCTCGGTGGGACCAGACGGCGGCACGCACCAGGCGCTCGAGGATATCGCGATCATGCGGACGATGCCGAATATGGATGTCATCTCGCCCTGCGACGCGCTCGAGGCCAAGCGCGCGACGATGGCCGCGGCGAAGACCAAGACGCCGACCTACCTCCGACTAGCACGAGAGAAAACTCCAGTTATGACGACCGACGAGACGCCCTTCCAGATAGGCAAAGCAGAAGTTTACTGGCTACCGGAAGTGGGTGTAGCGCAAGTGGGTATCATCGCGACTGGCGCGCTTCTTTACCGAGCGCTCCTTGCGGCGAAAGAGCTGGAGAGCGAGAGCGTGAAAATAAAAGTCCTAAACCTTGCGACAGTGAAGCCAGTCGATGCCGAAGCCGTCGCAGCGCTCGCGAAAGAATGCGGAGCGATCGTTACCGTGGAGGAACACCAGACAATGGGTGGAGCGGGAAGCGCGGTCGCGGAGGTGCTTGCGAAGAATTACCCGGCGCCGATCGAATTTATCGCCGTGCAAGACCGCTTCGGCCAGTCCGGTACGCCGGAGGAACTCGTTGAACATTACGGCTTGGGGAAGAATGCGATCAAGGAAGCGGTGAAGAAGGTGCTGAAGAGGAAATGATATGTGGATAACTCTCTCTCAAATAGGGCGATAAATGTTATAATTTTCTTTATGAAAAAATTACAAAACTGGGCGGGATTTACTTTTATTTTTTGCACTGCCTTTCTTACCGTGGTTTCGGTTCTTGGGATTTGGAAAGTTCTCAATGAAGATGTAGTGGGTAAATCCACTCAAACGATCAGTTTACTCGCAGTAGTGACCGTAATCATTATTATCGCAGGAAGGTTCATAGACAAAAGAGCAGAGATCGCCTCCAGGGATCAAGTCGGCGCAGAAATATCTAGAACGGTTGAGGTAAACCCCGCTTTCACCTCGATTCGCCATGCTACTCTGGGTATTTTAATTGCTGCCGTTACTCTCCTTACTCTTTTGGGCGTTTTGTCGATCTGGGACGTTTTATCCGGAGAAACACTTACCAAATCTTTATCCAGCATGGCGTTAGTCGCCTTTGCGTCTCTGGTGATCGTCATAACATGTCTTGAAAGGGAAAATCGCTTAATGTTGCACAGAAAGATATCCGGAGCAGCGATTTTTGGAGCACTCATTGCTTTGTGGATTTTGATAAGCTTATTTAGGTTCCTTTGGTAGTTTCCCTTAGTAAGAATTTAAACTCTCTTTGTCCTGTACTCTGCGGGAGCCTTAGCAAGATATTCTTCTAGCTTCGCGCGCGAAAGCAGCCCCCTCTGCGCGCCGATCTCCTGGACGACTGACATGGAGTTCACTGGTCCCCAGGCGAGGGCTTCGAGCGGAGTCTTGCCGAGGGCGAGCGCGGCGGTGAAGGTAGAAGAGAAAGCGTCGCCGGCGCCGGTGCGGTCGAGAGGCGGGGCGATGTCCGGGTACATTGGGATCTTCCATAGCCCCCCGTCAGTGTAAAGGTATGCGCCTTCGGGTCCGTCGGAGATAGAGACCATTTTTGGCCCGAGAGCCGCGAGTCCCTTCGAGAGCTCCAAGATGTCGCCGCCCTGATAACCCAGGATGGTGCGCGCTTCTTCGACGTTGCAGAAGAAAATGTCCGCGCGCTTGTACAGTCGGGCAAGCTTCTCGCGGCCGAGCGCTATCTCGTTCTTGCCGGGCTGGAACGCGAATTTAATTTTGGGATGCTTTTCGAGATAATCCGCGAGAACATCGTGAAAAGGGTAAGCGCTCTTGGCTACCGAGCTTAGATACAGCCAAGCGGGTTCGCCGATCTTAGGCAGGGCGTACTCGTATTCCTCGTGTTTGATGAGGATGGTGCGTTCGGTCTTGTACCAGAGCACGTAGTGATAGTTCGTTTTTTTATTTTTATTTATCTTTACGAAACGGGTGTCCACACCGTCGGCCTTGAGCGAGGCCAGGCAGTCGCGGCCCTCGTCGTCGGCGCCCAAATTTGATACTAGCGCGCTCCGAAGACCGAGGCGCGCGGCACTGACGGCGGCATTCGCAGCATTACCGACGGCCGGAACCACGGTTACTTCCTCGAAGGGAATTTTTTCAGCGAAGGGGAGACAGATTTTGTAATCCTCGTGACTGGCCGTGCCACGGATATCGACTCGATCAGCGTCGGTTAACTTTATAAATGCATCGGTCACCGTGTCGCCGATAGCCAGAAAGTCGTACTCTTTTTTCCCAAACATGTTATAATTGTAGCATATGAAATACATAACATTTGTTTTCGTGGGGATTGCCTGCTTTGCCCCAGTCCTCGCGAACGCGCTTAAGATTACCGAGGTTATGTATAACCCAGCAGGCGCGGATGAGGGCAGGGAGTGGCTGGAGGTTTGGAATGATACATCGCAGTCGGTTAAACTTTCGGAGCTTACTTTTTTCGAAGGGGGAGTTAACCATAAAATCAATTTCGTCTCTGGTAGTGACGACCTCATGCCGGGCGGTTACGCGGTCATCGCAGGGAATGACGAGATGTTCAAATCAGACTGGCCCGCATTTTCTGGCGGTCTTTTCGATTCCAGCTTTTCCCTCTCGAATATTAAAGAGATCATAGAGATTAGATCGGGTGAAACTACGGTGGCCAAAGTTAGTTATGAAGGCGTAGTCGCCGGTTCCGGCGATGGCAATTCCGTGGGTACGGTAGACGGCACCTGGAAAGCGAATACCCCCACACCTGGTGGGCCTAATAAATCTGCACCAACTGGAGGGGGAGGAGCGACTTCGACACCTCCTCCCACACCGAAATCATCACCTATACCCCCAGAAGCTCCGCCCGAGGCAATCGAACCACCAACTGATCCCATGAACATGCCTCCGCTCCCTGATTCACCTCAAATTCAGGAAAGCGAACAGAATCAACATAATTTCAGTTGGTTACACTTTGTAACCATCTTGATTTTGGTCATTTTGGGTGCTTCGGCGGTATATTTCCTTCGACGGAAGAAAAAAACAAACTCTCCCGGCGACGATTTTCAAATTGAAGCGTAATCCACAGTAGAAAATCTCCAAAAACAATATATAATTTAAGGGTGAGAAAGTTGGTCATCTCTATTTTTTTCGTACTCTTCCTCTCGGTTTTTCTCGCGCCCAATCTCGTGCGCGGCGCGGCCGGCGTGCCGCTCCTCATAAATTTCCAGGGCCGGCTTTATGATTCCAGCGAGAATCTTTTGGGCGGAGCGGGGACGGACTACTGTTTCAAGTTCGCGCTCTATGATGCATCGACTGCGGGCACAAAGGTCTGGCCCAGCGGGTCGCCGAGCCCCGACACCATTGTGGTCCGAAACGGCGTCTTCGATGCCTACATCGGCAATGTCGATACGCTTGATTTCAATTTTCAAACGACAGATACGGTGTATGTGGATGTCCAAGTTTCCGCAAAATCGGGAACATGCGATGGCGCAGGTGTGGGTGAATCCTACGAGACGCTCGATCCGCGGCCGCGAGTGGTTTCTTCCGGCTACGCGATTAATTCCAAAACCGTCGGCGGCTTTACTCCCGCGCAGTCCGCGACCGACAACCAGATTCCGGTGCTCACCACCGGGGCGCTTATCTTGGGTCACGCCACGCTTGCGGAAGTAACTTCGGTCGGCGCCGCGCCGCTCGCCGTGGATGCTGGCACCTCCGGAGTTTTAAATTTGAATAACGGCTCGAGCGGGGATATCCTCCTCGGCGGCGGTTCGGGCGCGACCGGTTGCACCCTCACGAACGCGACCGGTGCCTGGGCCTGCGCCGCGGGCTCCACCTGGGGCGGGGATGTCACGATTACCAAAGCCGATCCGGCGCTTATCCTTAACACCACTACTGCAGGCGACACCGATTTCTGGATGGGCGTGACTGAAGACGCCGGCGGAGACGACGATGACTTCTTCCAGATCGGCGACGGCACCACGCCCGGCACCAATCCTTTTCTAACTATTAACACTTCGGGTCAAGTGGGTATTGGTGAAGGCACTCCGGTATATGATCTGGAAATCACTGGTGATCCAGACATAGGTCTTTCCGACCCAGATGTTGCTAACCCGTTCTCCAGCTCTGGCTATGAGGCCGATGACTTTGGTCTCATTGAGAATGTTTCCGGCACAGTTGGGGGACTTGAAATATCGGGAGTAACTGACGCCGACGGGAGAGCCCTTGTTTTTAACGGCCTCATTGGTTCCGCTGACCCAGCGGATACGACTCCAGCAATAAACATCGTGGGATATAAATCCGACGGCGGAACAGCCGTCGCCGCGCTGGGGTCGCTGGAAACCGTCTTTCGCTTGGACAACAACGCTTCTTCCCTTCTGACCGTACTCGGAGGCGGTAATGTCGGCATCGGCGACACCACGCCGGAGCAGAAGCTCACCGTCGCGGACGGGGTGATCAAATCACACTACGGTTCGAGTTCCACGCCGACCGAACTCGGCGGCGCGGCGCCGAACGTGGATGCCAACGCCGTCTTTGTCTCCGGTAAGTACGCCTACGTGGGACTGGATTCCGACGGTGGCTCCGGCAACGAGTTCCGAATTTTCGATGTCCACAATCCCGCTTCCATTCCCACGGCCGTGGGCGGGGTGAGCTACAACCAGAATTTATATTCAATCTTCGTCGCCGGGGAATACGCATACCTCGGCTTTTCTTCCGACGGATCCACGGGCAATGATTTACGAATCTACAATGTCTCCAATCCCTCCTCTCCCTCTTCGATTGGAGGTATTGATACCAGTGCCAGTGTCTATTCGGTTTACGTAGCAGGACGATATCTCTACCTTATGAAAGGAGCTAACGCCGGAACCTGTTCCGGCTCGACTCTTACCGGCTGTGAATTTTCGATCTACGATATAACCAATCCTGCCTCCCCGGTCGCAATCGGCGGCGTAAATCTTGCGAACGCCGGCTTTTCCGTGTATGTTCAAGGAAAATATGCATACCTGGGCCTAGAATCTGACGCCAGTACCGGTAATGATTTCAGGATTTACGATATTTCCGATCCTTTCTCGCCCTCGTCTGTCGGCGGGATCGATGCCTCGGCCTCCGTAAATTCATTGACGGTTTCAGGTAAATATGCTTACCTTGCAACTTCTACCGGCAACGAGCTTAGGATTTACAACGTGGGTGATCCGAGTTCACCGTCGCTTACAGATGATCTAGACATGGGAGCGGAAGCTTATATATTACAGGTAAGAGATAAGTATGCATATCTTGGCCTAATATCTGATGCCGGCGCCGGTAAAGATTTCCGCATCGTTGATGTTTCCGATCCCACAAATATTTCTTCTGTGGGAGGCGTAAATACCACTGTAGATGTATACGGATTATTTGTTTCCGGTAAATACGCGTACCTGGGTATGGCTACAGTTACCGGAAACGAATTTACGATCTATGATATCTCCGGCATCGACGCACCGGCGGCCTCGATCGGATCTCTGGCGGCCGGGAGCCTTTCAGTAACTGATAACGCACGAGTGGATAACGGGCTATATGTCGGCAACAATTTGAATGTTGGACCCGGCGGCATTAACTCTAGCGGGCAGATCGTGCTCGATACCGCGCTATCCTCCGGCGACGGGGCGACTTCCGCCGTCGCCGGCATCTTCGGCAACTACACCATGAACCCGACGGCCGGGGGAACCCAGGTCGGTAACCGTTTCGTGGTCAATAACGCCCCGACTACGAACGCCAACACCGTGGTCAATACCATCATCCGCTCGATCGACAACACCACGCTCGCGAACACGGTCCGCGGAATCGAAGTTGTCTCCAACGCCGGTTCCAATACCGCCGGCACCAATACCGGTGTCCGGACCACCGGCGCTACCTTCGGCCTCCAAGCTTTCACCTCCGGTGCCGCCGGCGCGGTCGCGCTCCCGGCCGCGATCTACGGCGAGAGTACCGGCACCACCCAGGGAGATATTCTCCGCCTTTACTCCACGAGCATGACCTCCGCGGCACAGATGGCGCAGTTCTATCACGACACCAGCGCCTTCACCGGCACCGGGCTCCGCATGAGCTTCGCCACTGGCTCGGGTTCTTATTCCGGCAACTTCATTGATTTGCAGGTCAATAGTTCCAGCCGTTTCAATATCACTTCCGGCGGGGTGGTTTCCATGGGGCTCTCCGGCACGGCTTCCACCACAGCGGTCTGCTCCTCGCTCGCGAATGCGACCGCGCCGACGGCCAATACGGCTTATCAAATCCGGGACTGCTCCGGCGCGCCGGCGGCGGACTACGCGGAAATGTACCCAGTAGCGCCGGGCGCGGAAGTGGGGGATATCGTCGCCACCGGCAGCGCGCTCGTGAATACTTACGATATGACCGACGGCAACATTGATTGGAATAAAGTGAAAGGCAAGGTTACTCGCTTGGAAAAAACTTCCAAAGCGTATCAAGCCAACGTGATCGGCATCGTTTCGGACAACAAAGGCGACTTTTCTTCGACTGGCTACAATATCAAAAAGGAAGATAACCCGGTGCCAGTCGCGCTGTCAGGACGCGTGCCGGTCAAAATTTCGCAAAGTTCCGGCGCGATCCTACCGGGCGATTATCTCACGACTTCTTCCGATCCAGGTAAGGCGACTAAAGCTGGCAAGGCGGGCACAGTTATTGGTAAAGCGCTCGAGCCCTGGAACCCCGGGGGACCAGAGACGGTCATGGTCTACGTGGAGCAGGGGTATTGGAACGGCGTGCGCTTGAGCAAATTCGCCGGACTCACTCTGCCGGGGGAAGAGAGTGGCGAAGAGGCATCGCCCTTCGCGAAACTTCTTCTAGAGAAGTTTATAGCCGAAGGTCCCAGCCCCGAGGACGAACTCGATATCTCGGAGCTTCTCACCGATCGTCTCGTGGCGGCTATCGAGATTTTGACCCCGCACCTGACCGCGCTCGGCATTGACGCGGAAACCCTCAGCGCGCGCGACGCCACCTTCGCCGGACTCACTTTCTTCGGGAATACCGAAGGTCTCGAGAACGGCGTTACCTTCGGCGGGCCGGTAGAATTCCTCCTGCCGCCGGTATTTAACAAAGACACGGCGGGCTTCGCGATCGTCAAAGAGGGGGACCAGAGCGTGCGAGTTACATTTGAAAATGAGTACGCAGTAACGCCGGTGGTGACCGCCTCTATCGCTTACGAGGCCACCGATAACATCGACGACATCGCGCTTGCGGATATCTTTAAGAGCGGGCTCACCTATGTGATTCTCGAGAAAAGTGAGACCGGGTTTGCCATTCTCCTCTCCAAGCCCGCGCCTTACAACATCCGTTTTTCCTGGATCGCGCTCGGAGTGAAAGATGCGCGGACTGCCGAGAGTCTGGGCGAGGGTCTGGTGCTCGATTGGCAGGAAGACCTGCCACCGCCGC
>Ga0187893_10011347_pt1 | contig 12973 bp, 11 predicted proteins | sample MA1701074metaG_FD_139574 | JGI IMG/M metagenome (GOLD analysis project Ga0187893, IMG submission 139574) | White microbial mat communities from a basaltic lava cave in the Kipuka Kanohina Cave System on the Island of Hawaii, USA - MA170107-4 metaG ...
ACTATCACAACCCTCTGCTATTACGGTGTGCGACGTCGCGGAGGCGAACATGGTGCGCACCACGTCCGGCGTCTGTCGCGTTGGGCTCCTAGGGCTGGGCACGGTCGGCGCGGCGGTGGCCGAAATCCTCCTGCGGCGGCGGAACGAGATCGCCGCGCGCGCAGGGGTGACGATCCATCTCCATCGGGTTGCGGTCGCGCATCCGGAACGTGCGCGCGGCATCACGCTGCCCGACGGTGTGCTGGCCGCGGACGCCCGTGGTCTCCTTGATGATCCGGATGTTGATGTTGTCGCCGAGCTGATCGGGGGCATCGAGCCCGCGAGGACGTACGTCCACACCGCGCTGGCCCGCGGCAAAGCGGTGGTCACCGCCAACAAGCAGCTCATGTCGACGCGGGGGGAGGAACTGCGCGCTGCGGCGGCCGCCGGAGGCGTTGACTTGTTCTTTGAGGCCAGCGTGGGCGGCGGCATTCCGGTCATCAAGGCAATTCAGGAAGCGCTGGCTGGGAACCGTATCCATCAAATCATGGGCATCGTCAACGGAACCACGAACTTCATCCTCACCCGCATGGCCCACGATGGCCTGGGCTTCGGGGAGGCGCTTGCGGAGGCGCAGCGCCTGGGCTACGCCGAAGCCGACCCGCGCGATGACATTGATGGGCACGACGCGGCGGCCAAACTGGCCATCCTGGCCTCAGTCGCGTTCAATAGCCGCGTCGTAGGGTCTGACGTGTACCGTGAAGGCATCGGTCAGGTCACGCCGCGCATCATCGGGTATGCACGCGAGCTCGGTTTCGTGGTCAAGCTGCTGGCGATCGCGCGCGATGTGAACGGCGCTATCGAGGCGCGGGTACATCCTGCGCTGTTGCCGGCGCGGCACCCGCTCGCCGCGGTCCTGGACGAGCTCAACGCGGTGCTCATCGAGGGCGATCCCGTGGGCCCGGTGGTGCTCGAGGGACGCGGAGCCGGCGGTGGGCCGACCGCCAGTGCCGTGCTCGGGGATCTGATTGACGCCGCGCGCAATCGCAGCACCGGTGCAGCCGGCCGCCTTGGATACATGGCCGGCGCCCGCCGGCGGATTCGAGAGATGGCGGAGTCGGTGCTGGCGTACTGCGTCTCCCTTGAAGTGGTAGACCGTCCCGGGGTCTTTGCGCGTGTCGCCTCGGCGTTCGGCGATGAAGGGGTGAGCATTGCCTCGATCGTGCAGAAGAGCCGCGGCACGACGGCTGATGTCGTGCTGGTTACACACGAAGCGTCGGAGGCCGCGATGGTGCGCGTCGTGGCGCGCCTGCGCGCCCTCGATGTGGTGGCCGCGGTGCCGGCGATCCTCCGCATCGCGGCGTAGGGGGGCATGCGGACTGTGCGCGCGTGGAGCGGCGTGATCGATGCCTACCGGGAGTTTCTCCCGCCGATCGAGCGGGCGGTTACGCTGCACGAAGGCGCGACGCCGCTCGTGCCATCGGAAAACATCAGCCGCAGGATGGGCCGACGAGTATGGCTGAAGTTGGAGGGGAGCAACCCCACCGGCTCCTTCAAAGACCGCGGGATGACCGTCGCGGTCAGCCGGGCGGCCGGCGAGGGACTGCGCGGCGTCATCTGCGCGTCCACGGGCAACACCGCCGCGGCGGCCGCGGCCTACGCGACGCGAGCGGGGCTGCGGTGCGTGATCCTGCTGCCCGCGGCGGCGGGGGCCGTGGCGCGGGGCAAGTTGGTGCAGGCTGTGGCACATGGCGCACGTGTCCTCGCGATCGAGGGGGGATTCGAGCAGGCCCTGGACCTGGCGCGCGAGGCGTCGGCGGCTTGCGGGCTTGCGCTGGTCAATTCGCTCAACCCGTTGCGCCTGGAGGGCCAAACCACGGCGGCGTTCGAGATCTGCGACGCGTTGGACCGCGCCCCCGCCACACTGGTCCTCCCCGTAGGCAACGGTGGGAACATCACGGCGTACTGGATGGGGTTCACGCGCTACTGGGAAGCGCGGCGCATCGAGCAGCGGCCTCGCCTCGTCGGCGTGCAGGCCGAAGGTGCCAGCCCGCTCGTGCGCGGCGCGCCGGTGGCGCGGCCGGACACGGTGGCATCCGCCATCCGGATCGGGCGGCCAGCCAACTGGGAGGCCGCGGTTGAGGCGGCCACGGCGTCGGGGGGGAAATTCATCGCGGTGCCGGATGCCGAGATCACAGAGGCGCAGCGGGCGCTGGCGGCGGAAGGCATTTTCGTCGAGCCCGCCTCCGCGGCCGCGGTTGCGGGCGTGTGGCGCCTCGGCGCCGATGCGTCCGAGGAGGGTGAACTGGTCTGCGTGCTCACGGGCCACGGTCTGAAGGATCCGGACGCGGTCCCACGCGCCGAGCCGACCAGGGTTACGGCCGACCTGGACGCCGTATGCAAGGCGATTGGGGAAGGCTGATGAAGGTGATCCGGTGGTGTTGATCGTCCAAAAGTATGGCGGAAGCTCGGTGGCGACGACCGAGCGCCTGCGGCACGTTGCGGGGCGGGTAACCGCGACCCGCCGCAATGGCGCGAATGTCGTGGTGGTCGTCTCGGCGCCAGGGGACATGACCGACGACTTGATCACACGGGCGCACGAGATCACCGCCCGCCCGTCGTCGCGCGAACTCGATGTGCTCATGTCGGTTGGGGAGCAGATCTCCATCGCGCTGCTCGCCATGGCGATTCAAGAACTCGGATGCGACGCGGTCTCACTGACCGGCAGCCAGGTTCGGGTCTTGACCGACGGCGTCCATAGGAAGGCGCGGATCCTGGACGTCGACCGCCGTCGCGTCGACGCCGAGCTTTCGCGAGGCCGTATTGTCGTCGTGGCGGGGTTTCAGGGGGTGACGGCAGACCACGAGATCACCACCCTGGGTCGCGGAGGGTCGGACGTCACCGCGGTGGCCGTGGCCTCGGCGCTGGGCGCGAACAGCTGCGAGATCTATACCGATGTACCGGGTGTCTTTACGGCCGACCCGCGAATTGTGCCCGAGGCCCGGCAATTAGAGCGGCTCTCGTACGATGAAATGCTTGAGATGGCATCTAGCGGCGCGGTTGTGCTTCAGACCCGATCGGTGGAGTACGCCAAGTTCCACGGCGTACAGCTCCACGTCCGTTCGACATGGAGCGAGGCGCCGGGCACGATAGTGGAGGAGGCCCCCCAGATGGAGCACGTGCGCCTGGTCACTGGCGTGACACACGATCTCGATGTCGCCCGCATGACGATTCGAGACGTCCCCGATGTGCCCGGCATCGCCCACCGGATCTTCTCGGCGCTGGCCGCCCGGCACATCAACGTCGACATGATCGTCCAGACGGCCAGCCGTGATGGCCGGGCGGACATCTCGTTCACGGTGACCAAGGCAGAGGCCCAAGTGGCCGAGGAAACGACGCGAGCGATCGGGCGGGAGATCGGCGCGCAGGAAGTCGCTGCCGCCCAGGGGGTCGCCAAGGTGTCGATAGTCGGCGCAGGCATGGCGAGTAACCCCGGGGTGGCCTCAACGATGTTCGAGGCCCTCGCCGGCGAGGGTGTGAACATCCAGATGATCAGCACTTCCGAGATCAAGGTGTCCTGTATCATTCCCGCGGAGGATACCGAGCGCGCGGTCCGGGCAGTCCACCGCGCCTTCAACCTCAACGCCATCCGGTAAAGGGTCTCGGTCGCATGATGTCCCGCGATCGCGGCGCGGGTGGTGGTCGCGCCCTTCCCCGTTCGATCGGGCTGCACCGGTCGCGCGCGCAGGCCGGCGAACGTCAGGGTCCCGATGCCCTGGCGAGAGCGTACGCGTGCACGCGAGACCCGGCGACGAGGACGGCACTGGTCGAACTCTGCGAGCCCCTTGTGCGTGGCCTGGCAGCCGGCTACGGTCAGACGGCCGCGGGCCTGCATGATGATCTGATACAGGAAGGCTTCCTAGGGCTGTTGAGGGCCATAGATCGGTACGATCCTGCCCGTGGGACGCCGTTCTTGGCTTTTGCCCGACACTTCGTCCGCGGTGGTATCACTCACTACGTGCGCGATTACCGGTGGGTGATACGCCGCCCACGGTGGATGCACCCGGCCCGTGCGCCGATGACTCTATCGCTCGACGCGCTGTTAGACCAGGCAGGCGCCAATGGGGGACAGTCCGCACCTCGTCTGCCGGTGCCGCTCTCGTGGCAGGACGTCGACGACGACCGGGCGGCGCTCATTGAGGCCGTGGCCGCCTTGCGGCCCCTCCAGCGGGCGGTGGTCTTTCATACGTACTTCGGCGACTTGACCCAGGTGGAAACGGCGGCGTGCCTGGGGATTTCGCAGAAACATGTCTCGCGCGTGCTGGCGGGCGCCCTGCGCGCTTTGCGCAACACGCTGGCGCCCACGACCGAGACCGTCTGAAGGCAAGGCGATGGGACAGCAGCACAACACTGCCTGCCCTTCGTCCTCGCCTAGAATTTAGTTGTAATGGCGAAATGGACCCATTGATTACCCGTCTCCGGCGCATGCGCGAGCTGCCGACAGCATCGTGCAGTTCTTCTGACAGAGCGCTGGGAGCGGTTTGAGCGTCACACCGGCTGTTTTAGAGTTCTGGAGGCAGTGGGTAAGTATGCAGAGGTCGAGATCGAGTTCAGCGATGGTGAGTTCGTACCGAAGGCACGAGGATGGACGACCGGCCCCGACGACTTTGAGCTACAAATTGGGAATACCCTCGTCTATATTGCTCGCCGTACATACCCCATCGCTTATGACAAGTGGATTCGGGAGCAGGTCGAGGAGATTCTCGGGCTCCCCGAACTCTATCAGCAACTGCCCAAGCTATTCGAGATCCGGAGATTCGAGAGTCAGGAGATCGCTGACAAAGCGGAAGACCTCGTTGGATTGTTTGAGAAGTACACCATCGAGTAAGTGCTATTCTCAACGCGCGGTTTCGTTCACGCCGAGCACTTGTTACTCGCGTCGTCATGCCTTCAACTCGTTGCGCAACGAGTTGATTAGTCGGCCACACCGCAGTAACGCAGCCTTGCTAAAGTGGCGGCCGCATACACCGCCGGGTCCTCCCGCACCGCTGCCGTGCCCCACCAACGGGACTGGCTCGCTGCTTCGTGGCCGTTGTGGGCCCGGCATCGCAGTTCAATGTTGTCCACCGTAGATGGTCCGCCATTCGCATGCGGCACAACGTGATGGAACTCGAGAAAACCGTCCTCGGCGCACCGTCGTCCATGAGTCGACACAAATGCGCATCGCCCGCCGTCGCGCGTCCAAACGGCCCGCCTCACCGCCGCTGGAATGTGCCGCGATCTCGAGCAGGTGTTCGGCTCGGCCCCGGACGACTGACGCCGAAGCTCGCGGGGTCGTCCTGTGGACGCGAGCTTCTGCTTGCGGAGATTCGCGAGCAGCGCCTCCAGCGCCCGATCGAAGACCTTCTCTAGATCGCCGTCCGGAACCTGGTGCCGCAGGAGCGCCTGCGCCTCCCGCAGTTTCGCGTACACGTCCGCACTCGCCGTAAACACCACTTTGTAGCGCTCGGGCGCGAGTGGACTGACGGCCGCCCGTCGTGCAGGCGGCGCGGGAGGCACAGTAGGCGCTGGCGTCGCAGACTGCGGGACGGCAAGCACGATCTCATGCGTGTCCTCACCCTGGGAGGTGCCAAGCGCATCCTGTGCTCCATCCGGCAGGGGCACCGTGCTCGCCGACTGTGTCCGGGTCGGGAGCTTGCGAATCACATCACGGGCATCCGGTTGTGGATGCAGCCGAGCAATCAGCTCTTCGATCTCCCGGTTGCTCTTGTGGCCCGCCAGGGCGAGCACGTCATGGTGATTCTCCTGGGTCAGGTGCGGGGCCAGCCGGCGGACCGTGAAGAGCGTCACCCAGCCCACCGTCAGGTGCTCGAGGAGCACCGGAAAGTGCCGCACCGCCCGCGCCGTCTCGATGCGGTTGTAGGCCGCGTGCTCGGAGAGATGCAGCAACTCGGTGCAGTACTTGAAGAGCGAGGGATAGCCTTCGGCAAGATACAGGCGCCGTTCGTCGAGCTCAGCGAGGTGGGCAACGAGGGCAACGGTTGCATCCCGCTCGCGCTGCGCGAGATCGTTCACCTTTGCGAGGAGGTCTTGATCGGAAAGCCGAGCCACACGCGTGATGATATCATTCGTATCCATACTTAGGTTATATCATGCGGTTTTCGATGGCCCGAGGAACGTCTAGGATTGCCGTCCGCGGATCCAAACGTTCTCGAAGTGTTGTCGCGCCTCTCCGTGGATCCTGGCGTCTGTGCCTCTACGTGGTGACCGTCTAGGAATGCCTCCTAGGCAGTCTCAAGATGGGAGTTGTAATCTGTCAAGTCCCCTCGCGAAATTCTTAGGATCAGGCGCACCGCGATCTGGCGCACCGCGCCTCACTGCATCACTACTCCGCGTCCTCGCTGTAGCGCTCCTTCAGGATCTGCACGACGGTTGGATCGGCCAGCGTGGTCGTATCACCGAGCACGCGGCCCTCCGCGATGTCGCGGAGCAGCCGGCGCATGATCTTGCCGCTGCGCGTCTTCGGCAACTCTGCGGTGAACAGGACGCGGTCGGGCTTGGCAATGGCGCCGATCTTGTCCGCCACGTGGTCGCGCAATTCGTCGACCGTCGCCTGCTGGCCGGCGGTGCCTTCCTTGAGCGTCACGAACGCGGCGAGCGCCTGGCCCTTGATGTCATGACTCATGCCGATCACCGCGGCCTCGGCCACCTTCGGGTGCGCGACGAGGGCCGATTCGACCTCCATGGTGCCGATGCGGTGGCCCGCGACATTGATGACATCGTCGACCCGTCCTAATAGCCAGAAGTAGCCGTCGGGATCGCGCCGTGCACCGTCCCCGGTGAAATACAGGCCGGGAAAGCGCGACCAGTACACCTGCTTGTACCGTTCGGGATCGCCATAGATCCCCCGCAGCATCGCGGGCCACGGCTGCCGGAGCACGAGATACCCGCCCGCATCGGGCGGCACAGGGTTTCCTTTGTCGTCGACGACCTCGGCATCGATCCCCGGGAACGGGCGGGTGGCCGAGCCGGGCTTCAGCGTCGTGAGGCCAGGTAGCGGGGTGATCAAGATCATGCCGGTCTCGGTCTGCCACCACGTGTCTACGACCGGACAGCGGTCGCCGCCGATATGCGTGCGGTACCACATCCAGGCCTCGGGATTGATGGGCTCGCCGACCGTCCCTAGCAATCGTAGTGTGGTCAGGTCGTGGCGCGCGGGCCAATCCGTTCCCCACTTGATAAAGGTGCGGATCGCGGTTGGCGCGGTGTACAGGACCGTTACGCCATACTTCTCGACGATCGCCCAGAAGCGGTCCTTGTCAGGATAGTCCGGCGTGCCCTCATACATCACGGTGGTCGCTCCGTTGGCTAGCGGCCCGTAGACGATGTAGGAATGACCTGTAACCCATCCGATGTCGGCCGTGCACCAGTAGCAGTCCTCTTCCTTGAGGTCGAAGATCCACTTCGACGTCAGGTACGTTCCCACCATATAGCCGCCGGTGGTGTGCACGATGCCCTTCGGCTTGCCCGTCGTCCCGCTCGTGTAGAGGATGTAGAGGAGATCTTCGCTGTCCATCTCCTCGGGGGGGCAGTCCAGGCGCATCCCTTCGAGGGCGCGGTGCCACCAGCGGTCGCGGCCCTCGAGCATCTGAATGTTGGCGGCCTCGCCGATCCGCCTGACGACCAGCACCCGCTGCACCGTCGGCGTCTCGGTGATGGCCTGATCCACGTTGCGCTTGAGCGGCACGATGGATCCGCGCCGGAAGCCGCCGTCCGCCGTGATGACCAGTTTGGCCTGCGCATCGTTGATGCGATCGCGCAGCGCCTCGGCCGAAAACCCGCCGAACACGACCGTGTGCACGGCGCCGATGCGCGCGCACGCGAGCATGGCGATCGGGAGTTCCGGAATCATTGGCAGGTAGATCGTTACGCGGTCACCGCGCTGCACACCCATGGCCAGCAGCGCGTTCGCGCACCGGTTGACCTCGCGCGCCAGGTCCCAGTACGTCAGCACGCGCGACTCGCCGGGTTCACCTTCCCAGATGATGGCTGCCTTGTTGCGGCGCGCAGTCGAGAGGTGCCGGTCCAGGCAGTTGTACGCCATGTTGGTCCGGCCCCCGACGAACCACTTGGCAAACGGGAGGTTCCATTCCAGCACCTTGTCCCACTTGCGAAACCAGTGGAGCTCGCTGGCGGCGTTGGCCCAAAAACCTTCCGGGTCACGCTTGGCGGCATCGTAGATGTCTTCGTCGGCGAGCGCGGCGGCGGCGCGGAAGGCTTCCGGTGGCGCAAAGACTCGTCGCTCGACGAGGAGAGACTCGATTGGGCGGTTCGACATGCAGCGCCTCCGTGCGCAGGGGTGTGATAGAAATGTTCCCGGCTGACCCGGGCGAATCCTACGGGGCTGCGTACGCGGGGAGGAGGGCCTCATGGCGGCCAGAAGTGGGCAGCATGGCTGAGGTCATCCGTTCCTCTGCGGTCGAGCTGGCCGAACGGATTCGCGCGGGCCGGCTGCGATCAGCCGATGCTGTTGAGGGCTATCTCGCGCGCATCGCCGCCGTTGACCCCCAGGTCGGCGCGTACGCGCGTGTACTCAGCGATCGGGCCCGGAGTGAGGCGCGCGCCCGCGACGCGGAGGTGAGGGAGGGACGGCTGCGGGGTCCCCTGCACGGCGTTCCCATCGCGATCAAGGACTTGATGACGATCGAAGGCGTTCCCATGGGCGCCGGGTCCTCGTTCTTGGGCACCGAGCCATCACGGACAACGGCCACGGCGGCGCAAAAGCTCGAAGCGGCCGGCGCGGTCATCCTCGGGACCACGACGCTCCATGAGTTTGCGTTGGGCGTGACGAGCGTCAACCCGCACGGTACGACCCCGCGCAATCCCTGGAATCTCGACCGTATCACGGGCGGGTCCAGCGGCGGGTCCGCGGCGGCGGTCGCGGCGGGACTTGCCGCCGGGGCGCTCGGCTCTGACACCGGCGGCTCGATCAGGATTCCGTCTGCGCTGTGCGGCATCGTCGGCCTGAAGCCCACGTTCGGCCGCATCAGCCGTGCCGGCGTGCTGCCGTTGGCCGCATCCTTCGACACCGTTGGTCCAATGGTGAGAACGGTGGAGGACGCGGCGCTCTTCCTTGAGGCGTTGGCGGGCTGGGATGAAGGGGATCCAGACTCCGCGCGCGTCCCTGCCGGTCGCTATGTCGATGGCATGGCCCGTCAGATGACCGGTATGCGCGTAGGACGGCTGTCAGGAGACTTTTTTGACTCCGACCTCGACCCGGAGGTTCAGCGGGCACTGGATGATGTGACGCGCGCGCTGGAGGAAGAAGCGTCGGTGACCCCGGTGGTTCTCAAGACCATCGAGCCGGGAATGCGGGCGCAGTTGACCCTGATTCTCGCCGAAGCCGCGGCGTTCCATCGTGCCACGTTCCCCGGCCGCGAGGCCGGGTACGGTCCCGATGTCCGGCGTCTCCTTGATCAGGGGGCTGCGACCTCCGAGGCGGAGCTCGAGGCGGCGCGCAGCGCCATGGGCGCGTTGCAGTACGAGGTCCAGGCCGTGATGAACGAGTACCCTATTCTTTTTGGACCTGCCATGCCCGCCGGCGCGCCGCGCATCGCGGACGCCGACCCGGGAAGCGATCGCTGGCCGGAAATCCGCCGCATGCTGGCCCGGTTTTCGCGCCTGTACAACGCGACCGGATTGCCGGCCATCGTGCTCCCGGCCGGCGTGGATACCGACGGCCTTCCGGTGGCAGTACAGCTGGGCGCGGGACCCTTTCAAGAAGGACTGCTGCTCTCGGTGGCGCACCGCGTCGAGCAGGCGATCGGTTGGACTCTCCCCGAGTTGCCGCGCGCTGCGGTCTCACGAAGGAGAAGCCTCTCGTGACGAGAACTTTCCTTTGCGTTCGCATCAAATGAGCACCATTCGCACGCTGTCCCTCCTCGCGACCCTCGCGACCTTTGTCCTGCTCATCGTGGGCGCCACGGTCAGCGCCACCGGCGCTGGGCTGGCCTGTCCCGACTGGCCGTTGTGCCAGGGCCGCATCATTCCCCCATTTGAGCGGCTGGTGCTTATTGAATACAGTCATCGGCTGCTGGCCTCCGCCGTCGGGATCATCATGGTCGTGTTGGTGGTCCTGACCTGGGGCCGGCGCGGCGCCGAGCCCCGCCAAGCCCGGTTGATGATTGGCCTGCTCGTCCTGTTGGGCCTGCAGGTGGGGCTGGGCGGTGTGACCGTGCTCTCGGAGTTGAAGCCTATTGTCGTCGGCACGCACCTGACCGTGGCAATGACGTTCCTCGCTGGACTCGCAACGTTCACGGCCCGGGCACACTGGGCGGGGCTCGACACCGGGGGGCCGGCGCATTCGCGCCCCGCGTCCTATGGGGCCCCCGCGGGGCTGCGCTCCCTGGCGCATGTCGCGCTGGCGATGACCTTCGTACAGATTGTGCTGGGCGGCTTCGTCAGTGCCTTCGGCGCGGGCCTGGCGTGTGCGGACTTTCCCCTGTGCAACGGCCGCGTGCTCCCGTCGCTGCAGCCGGGCGTCTTGATTCACCTGGTGCACCGGCTGCTGGCCTTTGCCATCGTGGTCGCGATTGCGCTGCTGGCTTCGCGTGCTCGCGAGTCGCGTGATGCGGTCACGCGACTCGCCGCGGCCGCGGCCATGCTGCTGGTGATCGTGCAGGTGTTCTTGGGCGCCTTCAATGTGTGGACGCGTCTGGCGCCTGCGGTACGCGTTGCCCACCTGGCCGGCGCCGCGGCGCTGCTGGCAATCCTGACCGCGCTCGCGGTGCGTGTGCGGCTGGGGCATGAGGCGCCGCTGCCGGCGACGGCGCGGCCCCAATCGGGTGCGGCGCCACCGGACGGCCTTCGGGCCTCGCGTTTGCCTCGGCCCGCAGGGATGAGCCGCGTGGCAGACTACTTCGCGCTGACCAAGCCGCGCATCATCGTCCTCCTTCTCGTGACGACCATCACCACCATGGTGGTCGCCGCCGGCGGCGCAGGATTTGGAGCGGCTCTCGCGGTGTACACGCTGTTGGGCGGGGCCATGGCCGCCGGGGCCGCCAACGCCATCAACTGCTATTGGGATCGCGACATCGACGCCGTCATGCGCCGTACACGGAGCCGGCCGCTGCCGGCGGGACGCGTCGCACCGCGCCGAGCCCTCGCCTTCGGCGTCGCATTGGGGGCCGCGGCGGTGATGACGCTCGGGCTCCTGGTGAACTGGCTGAGCGCGTTCCTCGCTGGCGCGGGCATCGCGTTCTACGTCGGCGTCTATACCGTGTGGCTGAAGCGGAGCACGCCGCAGAACATCGTCATCGGCGGCGCGGCGGGCGCGATTCCACCCCTGGTGGGCTGGGCGGCCGTGACCAATAGCGTTGGGCTGCCGGCACTGCTAATGTTCGCGATCATCTTTCTGTGGACGCCGCCCCACTTCTGGGCGCTTGCGCTCAACCGCGAGGACGAGTACCGTGCGGCCGGCGTGCCGATGCTGCCGGTCGTGCGGGGACGCGCGGAGACGCTCCGTCAGATCGTGCTGTACACATTCGCGTTGTTTGCCGCCACGCTGGGCCTGGCGGCGGTGGGCGGGCTGGGCCCGATCTATGTCACCGCGGCCGTCGTGCTGGCCATTCCCTGGACCCTTCTCGTCATCCGCATGGTGCGCCGGACCAGTGCCGCGACCGCGTGGGCGTTCTTCGAGTATTCAATTGCCTACCTCGGCCTGCTGTTCGCGGCGATGGCGCTCGACCGCCTCCTGGCCTAGGTGCAAGCCGGTACGTTGAAGGCTACTGCAGCCGGAGCCTGAGGGTGTTGATCGCGTCGGGGGCGACGCCGAAGAAGAGCACAATCGCTAAGAACAGCGGGAGGACCACGGCGTAGATCATGCTGAGCCGCTCATAGCGCAGGTGCATGAAGTATCCCATGATGAGGGCGGCCTTCATCAGCGCCAGGATCACCAGCGAGATCGCGAGCAGCGCTTTCGGAACCCGCACGAGAACGATCGCGACCTCCAGGGCCGTGATGACCAACAGCCACAACCACGTGACCAGATAGCTGCGGTACCCACCGTCGTGTTGTTCCTCCGACACCGCTCGGCCCCCTCGGTTCTTTAGAGCAGATACAGCATGGTGAAGATGAATACCCAGACGAGATCGACGAAGTGCCAGTAAAGGCCCGCGATCTCCACGCTCTCGGGCCGGATACTGCCGCGGACCCAGCGCAGGTAGGTGGCGATCAGGTAGATCACGCCGCCCGTCACGTGCCCGCCGTGGAACCCCGTGATAATGAAGAACGTTGCGGAGAACTGCGGGATTCCCCAGGGATTCGTGAACAGGCGGGCGCCCTCGCGGATGAAGTTCGTCCACTCGTAGGCCTGCGCGCTTAGGAAGAACAGTCCCCCGAGGATCGTCAGCAGCAAGAAGCGTGTGACCCGCGCGTGATCGCCGCGCCGCGCGGCGCCGACGGCGACCGCCATCGTGGCGCTGCTGCAAATCAGGATGAACGTCATCGTGCTGACGAGCCCGATGTTGAAGATCTCGAACTGCACCGGCCAGCGGCCCAGCGAAAGGCGCATGACGCCGTAGCCGGTGAGCAATCCCGCAAACGTCAACGTGTCCGAAACTAGGAACAGCCACATCATGAGCTTCGGCCAGCCCACTGCGAAGGGCGAGCGGCCGCCGCTCCAGTCCGACTCCAGGACCTGTTCCGCTAGCTCTGTCGCCATCTCAGGCCTTGGGCATCTCGGCCTTTAGAGCCAGAACAGGATGAGGAAAAGATACAGCCACAAGGCATCCACGAAGTGCCAGTAGGTCGCCAGCGGTCCTACCAGCGTCGCCGCATCATCGGCCTCGGTCATGCGGCGCACCTTCCACAGGGTGTAGAGCAGACCTCCGACCCCACCCACCAGGTGCAGGGCGTGTGTGCCCGTGAACAGGTAGAAGAAGGCGCTGTGCGGACTAGTGGCCAGATAGATGCCGGCGTCAACCAACTCGCGCCA
>Ga0187893_10011348_pt1 | contig 12972 bp, 11 predicted proteins | sample MA1701074metaG_FD_139574 | JGI IMG/M metagenome (GOLD analysis project Ga0187893, IMG submission 139574) | White microbial mat communities from a basaltic lava cave in the Kipuka Kanohina Cave System on the Island of Hawaii, USA - MA170107-4 metaG ...
CCTACGGCGACAGCAATGGTGAGAGCCGGATGCGGGAAATCTGCACGTCCGGTTCGAGGAGGGGCGAGTGAGTCGCGATCCCACCTTGGGGATCGTCGCTCATTCGCCTACTCTACCGTTGAAAAGGCCGTTACCACTAACCCTCGCAGCGTCGAGCGGGTGGATCACTGCGGGACCGGCGCGTCGGCGGCGACGAGGCCGTCCCGTTGCAGGGCGCGCCAGAGCTCGGGCGGGATGTCGAGGGCGAACAGCCGCACGTTCTCCTCCATTTCGGCCGGCGAGCGCGCGCCGGTCAGCACGGTCGCGACGGCGGGGTGAAAGGACGGGAACTGCAACGCGGCGGCGCGCAGCGGGACGTCGAAGCGCGCGCACAGGGCCCGCAGACGCTGCGCGCGCGCGACCAGCTCGGGCGTCGCCGGCGCGTAGTCGAACGGCGCACCCGGCCGGGGATCAGCCAGCAGGCCGGAGTTGAAGACGCCGCCGGCGATCACCGCCACGCCGCGCGCCGCGGCGAGCGGCAGCAGGTCGGCCAGGCCGCTCTGGTCGAGGATCGAGTAGCGGCCTGCCAGCAACACGCAATCGACCAGACCGCGCTCGACGAAGCGGGCCAGCATGGCCGACTGGTTCATGCCGGCGCCGACCGCGCCGATGACACCCTGCGCGCGCAATTCGCGCAGCGCGGGAAACGCTCCGGCCAGGGCCTCGGCTTCGTGCGCGTCCGGGTCGTGGACGTGGAGGACGTCGACGCGCGACAGCCCGAGGCGCTCCAGGCTGTCTTCGAGCCCGCGCCGCACCGCGCCGGCGGAGTAGTCGTGCACCGGCCGCAGCGCCGGGGCGGCGGCGAAGATCGTCTCGGGGTCCTCGCCCGGCACCAGCGTTCGTCCGACCTTGGTGGCCACTACCAGCGCATCGCGCGGCCGAGCGCGCAGGGCGTTTCCGAGGCGCCGCTCGGACAGCCCGTGCCCGTAGAGCGGCGCCGTGTCGAACCAGCGCAGGCCGGCGTTCCAGGCCGCGTCGACCGTCGCCCGCGCCTCCGCATCCCCGATCGGCGCATAGAGGTTGCCGAGCGGCGCGCAGCCCAACCCGAGCCGCGTTACCCGCAGCCCGCTGCGCCCGAGCGGCACCGGCGCGCGCGGATCAGGCACGGTGCCACTCCGCGCCGTCCGGAAAGGAGAGCGCGGCGAGCGATTCCGGTCGCATCTCGGCCGAGTAGCCGGGCGCCTCGGGGACGAGGTAGCGGCCGCCGCGGACCCGCACCGGATGCACGAAGTGCTCGTGCAGATGATCGGCGAACTCGGTGGTGCGGTCGACCAGCGACGCGCTCACGCACAGGTAGTCGATGATCGAGATGTGTTGCACATACTCGCAGAGACCGAGCCCGCCGGCGTGCGGGCAGACCGGGACGCCGAACTTGGCGGCGAGCAGCAGCACCGCCAACACCTCGTTGAGACCGCCGAGGCGGCAGGCGTCCACCTGACAGTAGTCGATGGCGCGTGCCTGCAGGAGCTGTTTGAACAGGACCTTGTTGGCGCAGTGCTCGCCGGTGGCGATGCCGATGGGGGCGACGGCGCGGCGAATGGCGGCGTGGCCGAGGACGTCGTCGGGGCTGGTCGGCTCCTCGATCCAGCGCAAGCGAAACGGCTCGAGGTGGCGCATCCAGCCGATTGCTTGCGGGACGTCCCAGGCCTGATTGGCGTCGGCCATGAGCTGACGCTCCCAGCCGAGCGCCTCGCGCATCACGGTGCAGCGGCGCACGTCGGATGCCACGTCGACGCCGACCTTGGTCTTGAAGCTCGACCAGCCCCCGGCGATCGCCTCGGCGCAGAGCCGGCGCACCTGGGCTTCCGGATAGCCGAGCCACCCGGCCGAGGTGATGTAGGCGGGATAGCCGTCGCGGCGCAGCTCGGCCTCGCGCGCGGCGCTGCCGGCGCGGCGCGCGCGCAGCAGATCGAGCGCCTCGTCGCGCGGCAGCGCGTCCTCCAGGTAGCGCCAGTCGATCACCGCCAGCAGCTCGGACGGGGACAGCTCGGCGACCAGCTTCCACACCGGCACGCCGCGTACCTTCGCCCACAGGTCCCAGAGCGCATTGATGATCGCGGCGGTGGCGAGGTGGATCACGCCCTTCTCCGGACCGAGCCAGCGCAGCTGGCTCTCGTTGGTCAGGCGGCGGTGCAAGGCGGCGAAGTCGGCGGTGATCTCGTCGAGATCGCGACCGGTCACGAGCCCGGCGAGGGCGTCGACCGCCGCGCACACGATCTCGTTGCCGCGGCCGATGGTGAAGGTGAAGCCGTGACCGGCCGCAGCGCCGTCGCTCTCCAGGATCACGTACGCGGCGGAGTAGTCGGGATCGGCGTGCACGGCGTCGGACCCGGCCAGCGTGCGCGAGGTCGGCGCGCGGATGTCGAGGACACGGAGGTTGGTGATGCGGGTCATCGTTTACCCGAGTCGGGGTCGGAATCGGTATCGGAATCGAGCGGCAACAATCGATCCCGATCCCGATCCCGACCCCGTATCGCAGCGCCGAGGGGCGAGGTTCTCAACGGTCGGATCGCTTCTGTCAGCTCTCGACTGGTCATGGCCGCGGGACCTGAAAACTGTGCGTGCCGCCGTCGATCTGCAATGCCGTACCGGTGGTGTAGCCGGCGGCGGGCGAGGCGAGGTACGCGATGGCGGCGGCGATCTCGTCGGCTGTGCCGAGCCGGCCGATCGGTTGGCGGGCGATCAACGCGGCGCGCGCCGCGGCCGGATCGGGTGCGACCGCGAGCAGGCGTCCCACCCACGGCGTATCGACCGTTCCGGGGCACACGCAGTTGACGCGGATGCGTTCCGCCGCATGGTCGGCAGCCATCGCCAACGTCAACGCGTACACGGCGCCTTTGCTGGCGCCGTAGCAGGCGCGGCGCGGCAGGCCGGTCCAGGACACGATCGAGGCGGTGTTGACGATGGCCGCATGCGGCGAGCGCCGCAGATGCGGCAGGCAAGCGCGCGTCATCCGCACGATGCCGAGGACGTTGACGTCGAAGACGCGCTGCCATTCCGCCAGGTCGTTGTCTTCAACCGTGCCCTGCGCGCCGATGCCGGCGTTGTTCACCAGCACGTCGACGCCGCCGAAGTGCGCGGCGGCGGCGGCGACCGCGCCGTCGGCGGACGTCTGGTCGGTCACGTCGCACGCCAATGCGAGCAGGTTGACGCGCGCCGGCGGCGGCTGGAGGTCGAGTGCCGCGACGCGCGCGCCCTCGCGCAGCAGCGCGTCGGCGGTCGCCAGCCCGATGCCAGAGCCCGCGCCGGTGACGACGGCGACGAGATCGTTGAGCGCGAGGATGCTCATCGAGGTGGACACTTCTGGGTAGTCGCGGGGCTTGTCCCCGCGCCCCACCGCCGTAGCGGCCATCGCGCTCGGCGGTGGGGGCCGGCCACAAGGGCCGGCTCGACCCGGACGTGCAATGCCCTCACGACGCCCCCAGCGCCGCCGCGGCGGCGCTCTGCATCTGGTCGAGCGCGGCGGCGGGATCGATCTCGCCGCGCAGGGCGCGGTGCAGCGCCGACCAGCCGGCGTCCTCGACGGCCGGAAAGCGCCCCAGCGGTGGATAGGTGATCATGCCGGTGGCGATCGTATCACGCGTGACGGCCAGCCGCCGGGCGTCGATCTCGTCGGTTGGGCGGACGGCCGCGAACGCCTCGACGTGGGCGCAGACCGCGCCGCTGGCCGCCTCGAGCGCGTTGGCTTCGGCCGAGCACAGGCGCTCGACCAGGCGCACCGCGGCGTCGACGTCGGCGCAGGTGCGCGGGATCGCCCAGGCGTGACAGCCGGCGTATGAACGCAGACCGAGCGGGCCGGCCAGGTACGGATGCGGCTCGAGGTCGGCTCCGAATGCCGCGGCGCGCAGGCTGCTGGTGGCGCCCGGCCAGGCCGCGGCCAGGGCCACACGCCCGTTGCCGAGCGCGGCGTCGACCTGATCGTAGTGCCACGACGGCAGCTCGGCGGGGGCGCGGCGCGCCAGCGCGACGAGCGTGTCGACCGCCTGCCGCGCCGGCGCGCTGACCAGTGTCGGCCGCAGGGCATCGTCGAACAGTCGTCCACCGTGCACGGTGACGATCTCGAAGAACGTTCCGAACAGCCCCGACTCGCGCCCGGGAAAGCCGAAGGGCAGCTCCGCGGCGCGCAGCGCGGCCCAGGTGGCGGGCACCGGTCGCCCGCCCAGCAAGCGGCGATTGGCCCACAGCACGCGCACGTCGATGTTACGCGGGACCGACCAGAGCCGGCCGCCGAACCGGCAGCGCTCCACCGCGGCGGGCGCGAGCGCGCCCAGCAGCGCGGGGGCCAGCAGATCGTCGAGCGGGTGTAGCCAGCGCGTCTGCGACGGCGCGTACTTCGAGTGCGTCGACAGCGCATCGATGCGCTCACCGCGGGCGAGACGTTCGGCGACGGCGCGGTTGAGGGTTGGATGGTCGGCCTGCACGACCACCTCGATGTCGAGGCCGTCGAGCATGCGGTATAGGCCGTCGTACATCGGCCCGCCCACCAGCGCCACGCGCAGCGTCACTGCTCCCGCCCTTGGAACGCGCCGACGGGTACCGCACGGGCGCTGCGCGGGCAAGGGCGGCGGAGAGTCCTATCCGTAGCCCCGGCCTCCGTGCCGGGTGCGGCGCGAAGCGCCGCCCGCCACGGCTGCGCCGAGCCAGGATGCCGGCGCTACGCGGATCGCTCCACCCAGCATCGCCGCTGCGAACGGCACGCGGATGACGTCGGACAGCGCGCCGCCCCACTCCCGTTCGGAGATCGGCATGCCGTAGGCGGAGAGGAAGGGGACGCCCTCGCAGCTTCCGGTATGCCCTCGTTGGCAGCGGCGACAGCGCCCGCACGAAATCTGGAAGGGAGCGATCACGCGCTGGCCGACATGGAATCCCGCCACGCCGCCGCCGAGCTCGCGGATCTCGCCGATGCACTCGTGCCCGATGGCAAAGGACCGCGGCGTCGGCAGCAGGCCGGTGGCGTAGTTGATGTCGATGTCGCAGCGCGCCACCGCCAGCGGGCGCACCAGCGCTTCGCCGGGTCCCTCGAGACGGGGTGCCGCGACGTCGTGCCACTCGAGACCGTCACCGCCGACCATTGTGAGCTGCTGCATGGCGCACCCCTTCCATCGACATCCCGCCGCGTCCTATACCACAGCCCATGTCGTCACGTGACGCGCAGCAGATCCGGGCGCCGCTGAAGGCACCGTATTCGCCGGCAGCGCTGGAGCGCTTCACCTTCGACGGCGCGATCGACGCCGACGGCCATGTGCTGGAGCCGCCCGACTTGTGGGAGCGCTATCTCGAGCCGCGCTATCGGCCGCGCGCCCTGCGCATCCGCAAAGGCGAGCACGGCGAGTACATGGAGATCGACGGTCAGCCTTCCAAGCTGGTGCGCAACGGCATGCCGCCGCAGCTCGGTGCGATGGACCGCATCGGCGGCATTCAGTACGAGCGCGAGCCGACCGGGCTCGACTACGTCGACCAGGCGCCGCTCGGCTCGATGGACGCCGGCGAGCGAGTGGCGCGCCTCGACCTCGAGCACATCGAGCGCAGCTTCCTGTACCCCACGCTCGGCGTGCTGTGGGTGGCGGAGTTGGATGACGAAGAGCTCACCCAGGCGTATCTGCGCGCGTACAACCGCTGGATCGTCGACTTCTGCGCCGATTCCGGCGGGCGACTCGTCCCCATCGCGCAACTCTCGCTCGGCGACCCCGCCGCCGCGGAGGCCGAGCTGCGGCGGGCGGCGCGCGACGGCGTGAAGGGCGTGTGGGCGCCACCGTTCTGCTGGACGCGCCAGCCGCTCGGCCATCCCGATCACCACCGCGTCTTCGCCGCGGCGGCGGAGCTGGGGCTGCCGTTCGGCGTGCATCCCAGCTTCGAGCCCAAGTGGGCGGGTCCCGGCCGCTTCGGCGAGATGACCAGCATTCGCTTCACCTTCTTCATCAACGTCACGGCGCCCGATGCGGTCCGGCACGCCTTCACCTCGATGTTCCAGTTCGGCGTGTTCGACCTCATCCCCACCCTGAAGTTCGTCGTCCTCGAGTCCGGCGCGAGCTGGATCGGGTACTGGCTCGATCGGATGGATTCGGTGTACGCGGCGCCGCAGGGGCGGACGGTCCCGCTCAAGGAAACACCGAGCTTCTATTTCAAGCGCCAGTGCTGGATCTCGGCGGACCCGGACGAGACGACGTTGGCGGCGATCATCCCGATCGTCGGCGAAGACCGCTTCTTCTGGGCGTCCGACTTCCCGCATCCCGACCACGCCCCCGAATACGTCGGCCACCTGAGCCGCATCGCCGCCGCGCTGCCGCCGAGCGCGCGCGCGGGCCTGCTCGGCCGCAACGTCTTGCAGGCCTACGCGATGGAGTGACCGCGGGCCCGCCGAGCGTTGTGCGTCGGCTGGCGGGGGCCGCGGTTCCGGTCATCGAGCCCCCGTGCGCTTGGCCCGGCGCGCCTGGAGGCGTAAGAAGGGTTCGGGTGCAGCGGGTGTGCCTGCTAGGGAGGTCCTGATGCAGCGAAGCTACGCAGCGATGTGGGTGGGTGCGGTGGTCGTGTTGGCGGGCAGTCTCGTCTTCGCCGAGACCGGCGGTCCCGCCAGGCGGCCGCCGGGGGCGCAGCTGCAGCGGGAGATGGAAAAGCTCGATCTCACCGCCGACCAGCGGACGAAGGTCGACGCGATCCTTCAGGCTGCCAAGAAGCAGCGCGGCGAGCTGCAGGAACAGCTCAACCAGGGGCTGAAGGATCTGCGCGCCCTGCTCAGGCAGGAACCGCCAAACGAGCAGGCGGTGCTCGCCCAGGCGGAGAAGATCGGGGGGCTGCGCACCGAGCAGCACAAGCTCGCGCTGCGCACGCGGTTCAAGGTCGAGGCCGAGCTGACCCCCGAGCAACGCGAGCAGCTGAAGGCGCAGCGCCACGCCGCGCACAAAAACGCCCGGAAGGCGAAGCCGGGCGCTGCGCCGGCGCCCGGCAAGTAGCGCCGGCGGCGTGGCGATCCACTGTGGAGGGGCCGTCCTCGGGCGGCCCGACGGCGCGCTACCGGCGCGCCGCGTGTGGGGCGCCGGATGCTTCTGAGCGAGGGCCGAGGGTTCCTCCTCGTCCATGTGCAGAGAACGGCGGGCACGTCACTGAAGGCGGCGCTTGCTGGCGCCTGTCCGGACGCGCAGGAGATCCTCGGCACGCACGACTGGGCCGCTGCGGCGCGCGCCCATCTCGGCGCTCGCTATGATGCGCTCTACCGGTTTGCCTTCGTGCGCAATCCCTGGGATCGGCTGGTGTCCTGGTATGAGCATATCCGGCAGCGTGGGGGCGCGGGGGGTCTCGAGGGGCCGGTCGAGGACGGCGGCATCAACCGGCTGTGGCGCTATGCGCTGGCACACGCCGACAGCTTCCGCGAGTTCATCCTGCGCTGCGACGGGGTGATCGACGACGTCGACGGGAGCAAGAGCTTCGCCTTCGCGCAGTGCGCCTATGTGTGCGACGCGCAGGGGCGCCTCATCGTCGACGACGTCTACCGCTTCGAGGACCTCCCGGCAGCGGCCGATCGTGTGTTCGAGAAGCTCCAGATCGATGCGCGGCTGCCGCGGCTGAACCCATCGCGACACCGTCCCTACCGCGAGTACTACGACGCGCAGACGCGCGCGGTCGTCGGTCGCCGCTTTGCTCCGGACATCGCCCGCTTCGGCTATGAGTTCTGACCGCGGCCTGTTGCGCAACCCGCTGGTGTGGGTCGCGCTGGCGGTCGGCATCGCGCTGCGCTCGACGGGTCTCTTTCAGCAACTCCTCCTCGACGACGAGATTCACGCGTTCAACTTCTCCCTGAAGACGCCGTTCCCGGACGTGCTCTGGGAAATCAGCAACGTGGCGAATTCGCCGGCGTTCAACGTGTGGCTGCGGGTCTTTCTCGACCTCGGGATCCCTCCTTCGGAGCTTGCGCTCCGCATCCCCGTGTTGGCCAGCGGCATTGCGCTCCTGGTCGTCGCGCCCTGGTGGCTGGCGCGGCAGCTCGGCACGGGTGCGGCGGTCGTCTTCGTCTGGTTGCTCGCGCTGTCGCCGTTGCTGGTGATCTACAGCCGCATCATGCGGCCCTACATGCCCGAGGCCCTGCTCGCCAGTGCCGCAGCCGGGGCCTTCTATACGTGGTTCCACACACACCGGCGCGCCGCGGGTGTCGCCTACGCGCTGTTCGCCTCGGCGACGATCTACGTCGTGCTGGTTGGCGCGCCGTTCGTGCTCGCGCCGTTCGTGTTTCTCGCCGTCGAGGCGGCGCTGCGCGGACGTGCGGTGCTGCCACCGCGCCGCGACGTGGTGCTCGTCGGCGCCATCGTCGGCGGCGCCCTCCTGGCGTTCGCCGCCGGCGCAGCTCACGATATGTTGTTTCTGACGGCCCGACGCCAGGCGCCGCTTACCATCGACCTGGAGGGTGCAGTCACGCTGGCCCGGCGCCTGATTGGCACTAACGCTCCGTCGATGGTCCTGGCGCTCTGGGTGGCGGCGGCGGCTGGCGCGGTGCACCTGGCTCGGCGCGCGCCGCCTCTATTGCGCTACCTGGTGCTCATCTGTGTGGCGCAGGTCGTGGGGATGGTGCTGCTGGCGCCGAGGAATCTCCACAACCCGGTGATCCTGGCTCGCTATCTGATCGTCCTCGTCGTTCCTGTTTTGATGCTCGTCGCGCTCGGTCTCGCCGCGCTGAATCCGGTGCGCCGACTGCTCGCGCCGGTGCTGATCGCGGCGCTGTTCCTCACCGGCCCACTCGCCGATCCGGAGCTGTACCGGAGTCCCTTCGGTGTGGAACCCGACGTCTTCCGCAAGCGAGCGCGGAGATCCCGCCAACTGCCGCCAGCCTACCGCGTCCTCAGCACAGGTCCTGCGGGCGACGTGATCGAATACCCGTTCCCGCCCTCGTCCCGCCTGCTGGGACCGCTGACGGACTACTGGGCGGTGCACCGCCGTCCGATGCGCATCGGGCCGCCCAGCCCCGGTCTCGACGCTGCGCGGGTCGGACTCCGCTCGATCGTGGCGGATGACCCGCAGCGGCTGCTCGAGAGCGAGGCGGCGTTTCTGGTCGTCCACGGCGATTGGGAACGCGAGCTCGGGAGAAGCCTGACCGCGGGCGTTTTGCAGCCGCGCGCGCGCTGGCTGATCGAGAGGAATCTCGCCTGGATGCGGGGCGATGCGGCTCGCCTGGCGGAGCAGCTCGAGAGCAGTTGGGGCCCGCCCGACGCCCGCGATGACGCCGTGGCGATCTGGGATCTGACCCGTGTACGCGCGCAGCGATAACGGACGTCTCTTCCGCAGCCCGCTGCTGTGGGGCGCGCTCGGGATCGGGATCGCGCTGCGTTCGGTCGGGCTCTTCCAGCAGATCATGGTCGGCGACGAGACGTTTGCCTTCCGCTTCGCCCGAAAGACCGCGTTTCCCGGCGTTCTCTGGGCCTACGAGTGGGGCGCCAACTCGCCGGCGTTCAACGCCTGGCTGCGGCTGTTTCTGGAGCTCGGCGTCACGCCCTCGGAGCTCGCCCTCCGCATTCCGGTGTTGGCCAGCGGCATCGCCCTGCTCGTGGTGGTGCCGTGGTGGATGTCGCGCCAGCTCGGCAACCACGTCGCCGTGGCGGTGGCCTGGCTGCTGGCGCTCTCGCCGGTGATGGTCGTCTACAGCCGTTTCATGCGGCCGTACATGCCGCTCGCGCTGCTCGGCACGGTGGCGGCTGGTGCGTTCTACGACTGGTGGCGTACCGGGCGGCGCGCGGCCGGCGTGACCTACGCGCTGGCTGCCGCCGGCGCGGTGTACGTCAATCTGCTCGGCACCCCCTTCGTGCTCGCCCCCTTCGTGTTTCTCGCCCTCGAGGCCGGCCTGCACGGGCGGGCCACGCTGCCGCCGCGGCGAGAGGTCGTGGTCGTCGCGGGTCTGCTCGGCGCCGTGCTCCTGGTGCTCGTGGTCCCCGCCTGGTCAGACCTGCTCGAGCTGCTCGAGATCCATGACAAGCCGGCGGAGCTCGGCGTCCGGAGTGTCCGAGCGGTCGTACTGCTGATGAGCGGCACCGGAACTCCGCTGCTGGCGCTGGCGCTGTGGGCAGCAGTCGTGGTGGGCGGCGTTCGTCTCGCGCGCCTGCGACCGGACCTCCTGCGATTCCTGCTGGTGATCTGCGTCGCGGACATCGTGGCGGTGCCGATCCTTGCATCCAACGGGATCGCCCACCCGGTGCTGCTCTGCCGCTACCTGATCGTCATCATGGTGCCGATCCTCACGCTCGCGGCGCTCGGGCTGACGGCGGCGGCGCCAGTCCGGCTCGCGCTCGCACCGCTCCTGCTCGCCGCGATCGGGCTCAGCGGCCCATTGGTCGATCTGAATCTCTATCGGAACCCGCTCGGACTGAAGCACAAGTTCTTCCGCTATGACCTGCGCGACGAGCCCCCGTCGCGGCTCGCGCCTCCCGAGCCATACCGGATCCTGGCCACCGGCCCTCCGGGTGCAGTCGTCGAGTGCGCGTTCCCGTTGCTGTTCAACTTCCTCGAACCGTTGGCCGACTATTGGGAAGTCCACCGGCGTCCGATCCAAGTCGTTCCGATCCTGGATCATCTGAACGATCCGCGGCTCGGACTGCGTTCGACGGCCGCCGACCAACCGCAGCCACTGCTCGACGGTGACGCGGCGTTCGTGGTCGTGCACCGGGATTGGCGGGAGGAGGTCGGCGTCGAGCGCATTCCCGGCAGCCTCTCGCCGCGGGCCGGCCAGTTCGTCGAGCGGGATCTCGCCGCGATGCGACGCGAGGCCGATCGGCTGACCGAGCAGCTCGAGCGCAGCTGGGGCGCACCCGACGTGCGCGACGACGCGGTAGCGATCTGGGATCTCACGCGCGTCCGGGCGCGACAGGGGGAGAACCACAGATGAACACAGAACCGCCCACCGCCCCACCGATGAACACGGATCGGCCCCCTTCAATGATCGTAGCCGAGCGAGCGCAGGCGCTCCTTCAGCGCGGGGTCGAGCTCTTGTGTGGTGGCAGCGACCGGCCGCGGCTGGTGTGACATCAGCAGTTGCTCGAGCTCGCGGGTGAGCTCGCGGCGCGTCCCGGCGAGGTCGCGCTGCTCGGCCTGGTCCTGGCGCACGTCGTAGAGCTCGCGGTGTGCGGCGGTGGTCCCGCGCAGCTGGAACGCGAGGCAGCGGTCGTCGCGCGAGCTGCTCACGCTGGATGGCGCGACGCAGTCGTCGGCGGTCAGCGTGATCAGGCTCGGCGTGCCGCGCGGGACATCGCCGAGCGGCAGCGGCGACCATCGGTTGGGCTCGAGGACGAGCTCGGTGAGCAGCGCATCGTTCACCGCGATACGCACACGGCGGGCGGCGTGGAACGGGCGCGCCGCCACCTCTTCGGAACCGTCTGGCCAGTCGAAGACGACCGACCGCCCGACCCACACGGCCCCCGGGTCGCCGGGCCGGCGCACGATCAGGTGATGGAGATCCGGCCCGGCGGCGCGGTAGACGGCACGGTCGCGGCTGACGAACGCCTCGGCGTAGGCGTCGCGGCGCAGCGGTTCGCGTTGGCCCGCCAGATACGGGACGAGGCTGGCACCGGACATCCGGGCCGGCGCGGGAACGTCGGCGATGGCATAGAGCGTGGGCGCGATGTCGATGCTCTGCACCACGGCATCGATCCGGCCGCGCGTGGCGGGGTCGGGATGGACGATCAGCAGGGGAACGCGCAGTACCTCGTGATAGAGTTGCTCGTGCACCATCTTGCCGTGCTCGAGAAACTCCTCGCCGTGATCGGAGGTGACGACGACGGTGGTCTCGTCGTCGAGACCGAGGCGGGCGAGCTCGTCGAAGAACCGCTTCAACACGTCGTCCATGTAGCGGATCTCGGCATCGTAGAGTGCCCGGTAGTAATCTCGCGCCTCTGCCGAGATCATGCCGTGGCCGTGGTTGAAGCGGGTGAAGTTCGGCCCGGTGGGCGCGAAGGCCTGTGGCGGCGGTGCCGCTGGCGCGAACATCGCCCGATAGCGCTCGGGGGGCCGATAGGGATCGTGGACGACATAGGTGTGCAGGAAGAGGAAGAAGCGCTGCTGTGCGTCGAGCGAGGTGAGGAAGCGCAGACCGCGAGCACAGGTCGTCTCGATGTCGGTGGTGCGCTTGGGCACGTCGTCGTCGAACTCGTCGAACCCGCGCGCAAAGCCGAAGCGGCCGGCCATGTAGCCGCCCTCGGTGAACCCGGCGGTGCGAAAGCCGTTGCGCTGAAGAACCTCGGGCAGCGTCGGCGTGTCTGCCGCGAGAATTCCGTCGGGCGGATAGACGCCGTGCTCGGGGGGATAGAGGGAGGTGAAGATGGACATGTGCGAGGGCAGGGTGCCGGGGAGCTGGACGATGGCATGCTCGAACACCGCGGCGCGCGTGGCGAGCGAATCGAGAAATGGGCTGGTCGGGCGTTGATAGCCGTACAGCCCCAGGTGATCGGCGCGCAGCGTGTCGATGGAGATGAGCACATAGCCGCGCGTCGGGGCCACCTCGCGACTCACGGGCGCCGGCGGCCGGTTGCACGCAGCCGCTGCCACGAGCGCCAGGATGCTGAGCCATTGCGGCCCGACTCGACGCCTCACGGCGGCGGATCTTCGTCGGCCCTCGTGTTTCAGTCAACCGGCGGAGAAGCTTCCGGGCCTGTCTGCGCGGGGCGGGATCATGGGACTATGGGTTGGAACCATCGCGACACCTGCGCTATGCACGGCGCGCTTGATCCTCCGCATCGTCATACTGAGTGTGTTGGTCGCTGCCCGCACCGCGGCTGGCGTGCAGCTGGCGGAACGCCTCATCGCGAATGAGCCGGAGGCGGTGCTCGAGCCGAGGACGACACAGGACCTGGTGGAAGTGGTGCGCTGGCCGCTGCGGTCGGTCGCCGACCTGGCCGGTTGGACCGTGCTCGATGCTACGGCGGCGCCGGGGCCCGACGGCCTCGTCTTCCGCGGGACCGGGCC
>Ga0187893_10011352_pt1 | contig 12970 bp, 9 predicted proteins | sample MA1701074metaG_FD_139574 | JGI IMG/M metagenome (GOLD analysis project Ga0187893, IMG submission 139574) | White microbial mat communities from a basaltic lava cave in the Kipuka Kanohina Cave System on the Island of Hawaii, USA - MA170107-4 metaG ...
ATCCGTTGATCGTTATCCGTTGATCGTTATCCGTTGATCGTTATCCGTTGATCGTTATCCGTTAATCGTTATCCGTTGATCGTTATCCGTTGATCGTTATCCGTTAATCGTTATCCGTTGATCGTTATCCGTTAATCGTTATCCGTTGATCGTTATCCGTTGATCGTTATCCGTTGATCGTTATCCGTTAATCGTTATCCGTTAATCGAAATTGACGAACAACGGATAACGAACAACTACTTCGTATTGTGAATGTTCATGGCCCTTTCAATTCCCAGGGTGATGAAGGCAAGCAAGGCCTCAATGGCTTTGTCCATAAAAGCGGGTAGTGCCGCAATCTCCCGGGGAGTGAAGTTGCCCAGCACATAATCCACCTGCTGTCCTTTCGAGTATTCGTTGCCGATACCCATCCGTAGTCTCGTGTAATCTCTGCCCCCAAGGACTTCCTCGATGTTTTCAAGGCCGTTGTGCCCCGCGCTGCTGCCCTGGGCCCTCATCCGAATCGTGCCGAAAGGCAAAGCGATGTCATCGACAATTACAAGCAGGTTCTCCTTCGGGATTTTCAGAGTGTTTAACCAATATGCGACGGCTTTGCCACTGAGGTTCATGTATGTATTGGGCTTGATAAGGTGCAGGTGCCTGCCCTTGTACCGCAATTCTGCCTTGTCGGCGTAACGGTTGGTCTCAAAGACAAGTTTTTTCTCGTCCAGGAGCCGGTCGAGTGTAAGAAAGCCGATGTTGTGCCGCGTAAGTTCGTACTGTGGGCCTATGTTGCCCAGACCCGCGATGAGAAATTTCATGTACAAAAGTAAATTCCATTGTCCACAGTCCATAGCCCACTGTCCATGGACCATCGGCTATGGACTTCCTGCAAAAAAAATCCCGATCGCGAGGTGCGAACGGGATTTCAAAGTGGCTGAGCTGCAGGTTACTTTTTCTTGCCGTCGTCTTTCTTTGGAGCTTCGCCAGGCTTTTTGGCATCGCCGGGGGCGGCAGCGCCAGGAGCGGGAGCGGCACCAGGGGCAGGAGCAGCGCCGGCGGCAGGGGCGGCGCCAGGGACAGCACCTTCAGCAGGTGCGGCGGCAGCAGCTGCAGCAGCGGCTTCAGCGGCCTTCGCAGCATCTTCAGCAGCAAGTTTCGCAGAGCGAGGTACCTCCACCACGGCAATAGAAGCCTGTGGCGGGTCGGCGAACAGCAGGCCCGGGATTTTTACGTCGGAGACTTTCACCGCGTGGTGGAAGTCGAGTTCGGAGCAATCCACATCAATGTGGTCAGGCATGTCCTTGGCAAAGGCGATCACCTTCAAAGTTGCGCGCTTACGTACCAGGGCGCCGCCCTTCTCCACACCCGGGGCTTTACCCACCAGGCGAGTTGGTATCTCCATTTTTATTTTACGATCCTCGCTGATCCTGAGGAAGTCAGCGTGGAGGATGAGTTCACTGACAGGGTGAAACTGGATATCCTGGAGGATGGCCTGGCATTCGTCGCCTTCAATGTTCAGGTGTACAAAATGCGCTTCGTTTGAGTACACGAGTTCGCGGAAGAGGATAACAGGAGCAGCAAAATGCACCTGCTCGCCCTTCCCGTACAGAACACAGGGAACCAGTCCCTCCTTCCGGGTCGTTTCAGCAGCCGATTTGCCGAGATTTGCTCTTTGATACCCTATAATCTCAACAGTTTTCATAAAGTAATTATTTAATTGTATGGTTTGAGTGAAATAGAAACTAAAGTTTGATAAACAATGAGCTGATGGATTCCCGGTCGTGAATCTTCCTGATCGCCTTAGCAAACAGGTTCGAAACGGTAAGGACTTTGATCTTTGAGATCTGATCCTTCAAAGGAATCGTATCAGTCACCACAATCTCCTCAAGAACGGAATTGGAAATATTCTCATAGGCCTTGCCGCTGAGTACCGGATGCGTGCAGACGGCTCGAACAGACTTGGCGCCGTTCTCCTTAAGCAGGGCTGCAGCCTTGCAAATTGTTCCTGCGGTGTCAACGAGGTCATCCACCAGTATTACATCCTTGCTATCAACCTCGCCAATCAGCCGCATGGATTCAATTTTGTTTGCCTCCTTGCGATACTTGTCGCAAACGGCCAATTCGGCGTCGAAGTACTTGGCAAAATAGCGGGCTCGCTTGATGCCACCCACATCGGGACTGGCAAACATGATATCGGGCAGTCCAAGGCTTTTCAGGTATGGCACGAAAATGTAAGCGCCGTCAAGGTGATCTACCGGGATGTCGAAGAATCCCTGGATCTGATCGGCATGAAGGTCACAAGTCATGATCCGCGTGGCGCCGGCGGCGGCAACCAGGTTGGCTATCATTTTGGCGGCGATTGCCACCCGCGGCTTGTCTTTGCGGTCCTGCCTGGCATACCCGAAATAGGGAATTATAACATTAATACTCTCCGCGCTCGCCCGCTTGGCCGCATCAATCATGAGGAGCAATTCCATGAAGTTGTCGGCTGGCGCAAAGGTGGACTGGATGATGAAGACTTCGTGACCGCGCACCGATTCAGCAAGGAAAGGCGACAGCTCCCCGTCGCTGAATTGCTGGTACTTTACCTCGCCGAGCGATTCACCATAAGCCTGCGCAATCCTGTCGGCCAGGTAGGCGGTAGCTTGACCAGAAAAGATCTTGACTGACATTGTGCAGTGAGGTCCTTGGCTGTTATGTTGCCCGACCAGGGCTCGAACCTGGACTTTCTTGAATCAAAATCAAGCGTGTTGCCAATTACACCATCGGGCAGTTCCACCAAAACTGCTTTTCCGCTCTGGAATTGCCGTTTTTGGGAGGGCAAAGGTAGGATTAATTTGCTAAAGAAAAACCGGCTGGTTAAGAAATGAGAACCCTCAGAGACCTTTGTCCTCGGTCTGTGGCGCCGTCCCGTCTACAAAGCCGTCGGCCCAGAATCGATACTTGTCCAGGATTGAAATGACAGCGTTTTTCAGGTGACGGTTGTTGTTGAAATCGATGGCCCCGTACAACGTGGTGGCATAACCCTGCCATATAGCGCGGTTCTGCCTGCGATCATAAAACTGGATGAGCAATGTCCCGGTATTCAGGTCGTACTTCTGCTTGTCATAGTTCAAGTCTTCCTTTTGATCTTTTATCCATTCCTCGATATCCGGCTGCATATAGCCAGTGAAATGGAGGCTGTCTGTGAACATCTTAAACGAGATCAACAAGTGGGGGCGGTTGTGCACCTGGCGATAACCCAGGAACTTCATCCGGCTGATGATCGACTTTTCAACCACCTGATTCAGCATGCTGGTGTCTGGAAGGTTCCGGGCATGAACCATCTCAAAAGTCCGGTACCGCTTGAAATTACCCCTGTAACTGTAATCGTACTCAACCGGCAACTCCTTGTATCCCATGCAGGACGCAAGGAAGAGAAGCAAGAGAAGCAGGGTGGACGATCTCATGGTTTCTGCAAGTGAAATTAATGCACGAAGCCTGATATTCCATGCAACATTCCACGGTATGGATTAGTGCCCGCAGAATGGCACGGGTAACCCATTAAATACCCCTTTTTGCAGGAGAATCAGGAGAGCAGAAACAGGAAGATTAGCGGAAAGATCATGCCCAGGAGGGCCAGCCACCAGCCCCGTTTCTGAAAACTATTCTTTCCTCTTTCGATAAACATGCCCGTAACGGCGATGGTTAACATAGCGAGTCCGAATACGTCGGAATAGTAAATCCACCATTTGGACGTATCAATGTGCAACTGTGTCAATTGACCAAGGAGCGGCGTTGTCCGGTAGGTTTCAATCTTTCCTTGTCCGGTGGTCAGATCAATGGTCACGTCATTCATCGTGTAGGAGATGCGCAAGTTGTTCTTATCGTCGACGGCAAACCGGCGGAGGTTGTCTGCGATCTGTTGCTGCGATGTAAAGTTGGTGATGAAACTGTCAGTTACCTGTTCCTCCACCATGGCCGGGATAGCGACCTCCTTCACCTGGTAAGTATACCGGCGCGGATTCCAACTTTGGCGATGGTTGAGAAAGATTCCCGAAAAGGAGAATGCGATGATCAGACCAACATAAAAATAGGCAAGGTCGCGGTGAGTGCCGCGTACGGTGAGGCTCATGGGTGGATTTTTTCCCTGCAAATATAGCAGGAAGTGGTGGCTGGTCGCAGGTCTCTGGTTGCAGGTCGCTGGTCACTGGTTGTTGGCCTCTGGTCACCAGTCACTAGTTAGAAGTCTCTGGCACCTCGTCACTGGTTATAGGTGGGAGACCGTCTATGGATAATCGGTCCGCAAATTTGAAATGGTGGTGTTACATTGGCATAACGAACTTTTATGAGGCATTTGAAACTCCTTGTCCTGATTCTTGCCGCCTTCACGGCAGGGGCGCAGGCTCCCGTAGACAATCGAAAGCAGGCCGTCGTATTCAAGTCCGTAAATGTTGTTCCCATGGACACCGAACGCGTCCTTGAGAATCAGGATGTTGTTGTAAAGGATGGCAAGATCCAGGCTGTAGGCGCAACAGGCAGGGTAAAGTATGAGAAGTCAGCGCTTGTCGTGGATGCGAAAGGCAAGTTCCTGATTCCTGGATTAGCCGAAATGCACGCGCACATTCCGCCAAACGACAACCTGGAGTCGCAGAAGGAGGTGCTTTCACTGTTTGCAGTTAATGGCGTTACAACCATCCGCGGCATGCTGGGACATCCGACTCATCTTGCACTGCGCGACGGGGTGAAGCGGGGTGAGGTGCTGGGGCCGCGCATTTATACCTCCGGACCGTCGTTTAACGGCAACACCGTTAAAACGCCTGAGGAAGGAGACAAGAAGGTGCTCGAACAGAAAGCTGCAGGGTATGATTTCTTAAAACTTCACCCCGGGTTGACGCTTCAGAATTTCAACGCGATCGTGAAGGCTGCAAATGAAGTGGGCATCACCTTCGGTGGCCACGTGTCTGCAGGTGTGGGAGTTTGGCGTGCCATCGACGCAAACTACGCCACCATTGATCACCTCGACGGCTTCATTGAAGGCATGGTACCCGGTATCGAGGGGATGACACCCGAGGAGATTGGTTTCTTTGGATTGTTCGCGGCAAAAAAAGCGGACCTCACGCAGATCCCGAAATTGATGGAAGGATTACGCGAACATCGTGTTTGGGTGGTACCGACGCAAAGCCTGGCTGAACGTTGGATTGCAGCTGACAAATCACCTGAGGAATTGCGGGCGGCGTCTGAAATGAAATTCATGAACCCGACAACGCTGGACCAGTGGGTGGAAAGCAAGAAGCGACAAATGGCTGTGCCCGGCTACAATGCCGAGGAGGTTGGCAAATACGTTGCGTTGCGTCGCCAGCTGATCAAAGCCTGCAGCCAGGGAGGTGTAGGGCTGTTGCTTGGTTCTGATGCGCCGCAGGTTTTCAATGTGCCGGGATTCTCCATTCACCACGAACTTCGATACATGGTTGACTCGGGGCTGACGCCTTATGAGGCGCTGAAAACGGGCACCGTGAATGTTGCAGCATTTTACAATTTGCCTGATGCCGGAACAATCAAGCAAGGGAACATGTCGGACCTTGTGCTGCTTAATGCCAACCCACTTAGCGACATCAATGCCACTTCGAAGGTTGAAGGGGTGATGCTGGGCAACAATTGGTTGAACAAAAGCCAGTTAGACGCTGAACTCAAGCGGCTGGATAAGTCAGGAAATTAGCATCGGGCGGTTGGCGCGCTTCAACCTCCTGCCACCAAGTAACCTATTCGTTTCTCAGCGAAGTTGCGGGGTTGGCGTGTGCCGCCCGCAAAGCCTGTGTACTGACTATCAATAGTGCGAATCCCAGCGCCAATGCCCCTGTAAGCGGGAACACCCACCAGGCAACGTCGGTGCGAATGGTGTACCTCTCCAGGTACTTCGTCATAAGCCACCAGGCCAGTGGCGCAGAAAGCAGGAAAGAAATAATAACAAGCACCGAGAAATCTCTTGAAATCAACCTGACCAGACTGGGGACTGTGGCGCCCATCACCTTCCGGATGCCGATCTCTTTTGTCCGCTGTTCGGCTGTGAATGCCGCCAGCCCGAAGAGCCCAAGCCCTGTGATGACGATAGCCAGGGCCGCAAAAGTGCTTGCAAGTTTGCTCGTCTGGTTGACTGTAGTGAACTTTTTGTCAAACTCCACATCTGCAAACTTGTATTCAAAAGGATAGGCCGGAGCGTACTTTTCAAAAATGCTCTTCACAACATTGATGGAGACCTGGATGTCATTTGTCTTCCTCAGGCGGACAGAAACTACATTAATCCAATCCGGGTCCAGGATGACAAAGAGCGGCTTGATTGGTTCATGAACATTCCCCATGAGAACATCGTCGAGAATGCCTATTAGCTTTCTATGTCCTCCCCAAAGCGGTAACTCGGTGCCGAGGGGTTCCTCCAGTTTCATCAGATCCAACGCAGTCTTGTTGATCAGGATGGCTGAAGTATCGCTCTTGTACTCCTCGGAAAAATCCCGGCCCTCCAGGATCTTTATTCCCATCGTCTTGGCATAGTCATATTCCGTCGCGATTGTGGTAAAGATGACCCGCAAATCCTCGGGCTTTCCCGGCCAGCCCAAAAAGTTATTCGAGTTGATCTGCGTGATGGAACTGTTGGACTTGGTCACTCCCTCCACAACGCCGGAAGCAAGAAGGTCAAGCTTGATGGCCCTGTAGTTCTTCTCCACCTCGCTGTTATAAATAATGGACAGAAGCCCTTCCTTATCGTAGCCCAGGTCCCTGCTCTTCACCAATTGAATCTGCCGGAGGATTACAATCGTGCCGATGATGAGGATGATGGAAAACCCAAACTGCATGGTCACAAGGACCTTGCGGGGCGTACTTGCTCCCTTGCCAATAGTGGGTTTACCCTTCAGCACTTTTACAGGCTGAAAAGAAGAGAGATACAATGCCGGGTAGCTTCCGGCGAGGAACCCTACCAGAACGACCATTCCCAACGACAGCAACCAGAACATGCCTGAGGCATAGTCAATGAAGAGTTTCTTATCCACCAGCAAGTTGAAGGCCGGCAAGAGCAATTGGGCCAGCAATACGGCAATGGTGAAGGCGAGGAAAGCAATCACGGTCGACTCTCCAATAAACTGAAAGATCAATTCCCAGCGACGTGAACCCACACTCTTGCGGATACCGACCTCACGTGCCCGTCTTTCCGAGCGAGCCGTGGCCAGGTTCATGAAATTAATGCAGGCGATGATGATGATAAAGGCACCGATAGCGCTGAACATCTGCACATAGTCATTGATGCCGCCTGTCTCAACGCCGTTCTTGAAGTTTCTGAACAACCTCCACCGCTGCATGGGATATAGGAAGAACTCTGGCTTGTTTTCCTTCTCTCCATTGTTCTGAAGAATCAACTTGATGTTTGAAGTTACTGCTTGTTGCTGTTTGGGGTCGTCGAGCTCCACGAAAACCTGGAAGGAGTAGTTACCCCAGTTGGTGGTGTTGCGCCGGACCCAATCGCTGATCTGTTCCCTGAATTTCCAGGTCAACAGATAATCAAACTGGAAGGTGGAGTTTGAAGGGACGTCTTTGAGAATCCCGGTCACCTTGAGGTCCTCCGCATTGTCAACCCTGACGGTTTGGCCAATGGGATCGGCGTCGCCGAACAGTGCCTTTGCCAACGATGCGCTGATGACAATGGACCGAGGATCTGCCATCACCTGCGACTTATCGCCGACAATCAGCGGGAACTCAAACATTTCCAGAAACTCCTCGCTGGCATAGAAGCCGCGTTTCGTCAACCGGCTTTCCCCAACTGTCAACAGGTGATCATATCCCCAGTCTGTAACTACGGCTCGCGTGATGTGTGTGTCTGCCGACTTCATGGCCTCGTAGGTCGGCAATGGCACGGAAGTCCAGGAGTTTATCTCTCCATTGAACGTGGCATTGACCCATACCTGGTAGATGCGATCCGACTTGGGAATGAACTTGTTGAAGGAGAGTTCGTCAAAAATCCAAAGCGCTATCAGAATTGAACAACTTATTCCAATGGCGAGGCCGGTAATGTTAATAAAGGAGTAGAAGCCGTTCTTCCGGAGGCTCCGGATGGTGACGAGGAAGTAGTTCTTGAGCATGTGAGGTCGACCTTTTGATAACTACCTCAGATTAACGGAAAGGTTGCATCAATGGATGAATAAATCTGCAGGATCCGTATTTGCAACTTCATAAAAGAACAAGCCAATTTTCTCTGTCACTGCCTTGAAATACCGCTCACCCTTTTCCCTGCTTGCTTTCCGCGGATCGCCAACACCGGTATCGCTCGTGACCTTCGTCCATTTGCGCTCTGCCCATGCCCAGCCCTCCTGCATGGCTTTGAAACGGAATTTTTTTGCTTTGCCGGATCCAGCTTCTGTCAATGGCAGCACCAGGTCAGGTCGGAGATAAAGCATCAGGCTTGTCTCCATTTCACCTGCATGATCGTCTTTGTTTTCGAAGAAATCTTTTTGGTCAAACGCCTGGTAGAAGTTGCACTGGCAGATAAACATTTTTGGAAACCGAAGGCCAAGCTCACGGATCATCTGCTTGAAATCATTTCCGCCATGAGCGTTGAGGATGATCAGCTTCTGGATTCCCTGGCGGTCAAGTGTTGCGGCGATGTCAATCAGGACCGCCAGCTGTGTGCTGGGGTTCATGTTAATGTCAAGCAGCACGTCATGCTGACCAGTGTTGACTCCAAATGGTATTGCCGGCAGCACAATGATCTTTGCGCCTTTTTCATATGCGATCCGCGTGGATTCTGCTGCAATGGCTTCGGCTTCAATGATGTCGGTAGAATAGGGAAGGTGGTAATTGTGAGCCTCTGTTGCTGCCCAAGGGAGTACAGCAAGATCAAACCTGGTATCTATTACCTGTTTCCAAGTTGATTCTCCAAGTATATAAGGTCGCATCAGTAAAGTTTGCCACGAATTTCACGAATTGGCACGAATTGATTGGCCAAGTCCAAAGTCTCAACGCTTTTTGCTTTTAGCTGCCATTAGCCATTAGCTTGCTCTTCACCCATTCCCTCGCATTCACAAACGCTTCTATCCATGGCCCGACCTGGTCGTTTTGTTTTGACCTTGTGTAGTGCGGCCAATTCCAGGGGAAGAGTGAGCGCTCGATGTGCGGCATAATGGCGAGGTGACGACCATCGCGAGAGCAAAGAGCAGCCACGGCGCTTTCGGAATCGTTGGGGTTGCCAGGATACTCAGGGTAGCTGAATGAAGCAGCGACATTGTAGTTGCTGGCACCACCCAGCACAAACCTTCCTTCGCCGTGTGCAAGCCAAACGCCAAGCCGCGCCCCGGCATAGGTGTGAAGCATCACCGAGTTGTTCTTTGTAACGTCAATCGTGACAAAAGTGGACTCGAACTTTCCGGAACCGTTGTGATGCATCTTCGGATGTGAGTCCATTTCCATTTCACGGTACACCAGCCCCAGTTCCATCATTAGTTGACAGCCGTTGCAAACGCCAAGGCTCAGCGTATCGGGTCGGCCGTAGAAATTGTCGAGGGCCGCTTTGGCTTTCCGGTTGTACAAAAATGCGCCGGCCCAGCCTTTCGCGGAGCCAAGCACATCGGAATTGGAAAAACCACCAACGAAGACAATCATATTCACACCGATGAGATCCTCCCTGCCAGAGACCAGGTCAGTCATGTGCACATCTTTCACATCGAAACCGGCCAGGTACAAGGCATAGGCCATCTCGCGGTCTCCATTCACTCCCTTCTCACGAATGATCGCTGCTTTGATTCCCGATGGAGCGCGGCGTTTTGGGTCGATGCCGTATGTGGCAAATGTACCATCAAAGCGAGGTTGAAACTGATACCACAACATTTGCTTCACGAAGTTGTCACGCCGCTTTTCAGCGTGCCCACGCGAACGCTGTACCTTGTCAAAAAGATAAGAAGTCCTGAACCACTTGGCCCGGTAGGCGTCAATGAGAAAGGAGTATGATTGCGTAGATGTCTTCAGGTCAAGGCTTCCCGAGCTATTGACGTTGCCGATTGCGTGACACTCAACTCCCTCTGCTTTCAGCATCTCCTGCGCGCGTGATCCTTCCACCTGAACAACGATACCGGGGTTTTCTGAAAAAAGTACTGACACGGCATCGGAGCCGACGGACGAAACATCGGCTTTGATTCCTGTTCCCGTCGCAGGAAAGCACATTTCAAGGAGGGTGGTGATCAATCCTCCGGCTGAAACGTCATGACCTGCCAGCACGAGGTTGGCTTTAATGAGTTTCTGTATCGAATTAAATGCCTTTGCGAAGTAGCCCGGGTCCGCAACGACAGGAGCTTCGTTGCCCAACTGGTTCACCACCTGGGCGAAACTACTCCCGCCGAGCGCTCTCCTGGATTTGGAGAAGTCTATATAAAGCAGGACAGAATCCTTTGCCGGCTTGAGATCAGGTGAGACTGTCTGACGAATGTCTTCGACCTCTGCCACCGTAGAAATGATCACTGTACCCGGCGCATACACCACTTTGCCATCGGGATATTTCTGGGTCATTGACAAGGAGTCTTTGCCGGTGGGGATGTTGATCTTAAGCGCAAGCGCAAAATCGCTTGCAGCCTCCACGGCGTTGTAGAGTCTTGCATTTTCGCCGGCCACCTTGGCAGGCCACATCCAGTTGGCGCTCAGCGAAACGCCTTTCAACCCGTGGGTGAGTGGCGCCCATACCAGGTTCGTGATTGCTTCTGCAATAGCCAATTGACTTCCGGCCGCCGCGTCAACCAATGCAGCTCCAGGCGCGTGCCCTATCGAGGTTGCTACGCCCTTGTTGCCCGTGAAATCAAGCGCCATCACCGACACATTGTTGAGCGGCAGCTGTATAGCCCCGCACGACTGCTGTGTTGCAACCCGCCCGGTAACAGACCGGTCCGCTTTGTTGGTCAGCCAGTCTTTGCAGGCCACTGCCTCGAGCTGAAGGAGACTGTCCAGATATTCCGGTATTCTTGCTTCATCATAGGTAAGTGGCTTGCTCTTGCCTGGATTGGAGTTGTCATGAAGAACAGTTTTTGGCGATGATCCAAACAGATCCTTCACCCGCAGGTTGACGGGAGGCTTGCTTCCATTCTTGCCAACGAAAGCAAACCGGTGATCACCTGTTGCCTCTCCGACCACGTACATGGGTGCCCGTTCACGCTCGGCCACCTTGCGGAGGTTTTCTACGTCGCTTGCATGCATAGCCAGACCCATACGCTCTTGTGACTCATTGCTGATAACCTCCTTTGCCGAAAGTGTAGGATCACCGACAGGCAACTGGTCAACCCGGATGGTACCGCCAGTTGACTCCAGGAGTTCCGAAAAACAGTTTAGATGGCCGCCAGCTCCGTGGTCGTGCACAGAGACAATCGGGTTGTTCTCTGATTCTGCCATAGCCCGGATTGCATTCATCACGCGCTTTTGCATTTCAGGATTGGAGCGTTGCACAGCGTTGAGTTCGATCGCATTGCCAAATTGTCCGGTGGCTACAGATGATACTGCACCTCCACCCATGCCAATCCGGTAGTTGTCGCCTCCCAGCATGACGATCTTGTCGCCCGCCAGAACAGTTGCCTTCTGGCTGTCTTTCTCCTTTCCGTAGCCGATGCCGCCTGCCAGCATAATGACCTTGTCGAAGCCATGCGTCTTTTGACCTTCGGCATGTTCGAAAGTGAGAAGGCTGCCGCAGATGAGCGGCTGGCCGAACTTATTGCCGAAGTCGGAGGCGCCATCAGAGGCCTTGATGAGGATTTCAATCGGTGTATGGTAAAGCCACTTCCTGGCCTGGATGTTCTTCTCCCATGACCTTCCTCCCTCGTGGCGGGGATAGGAAGTCATGTAAACAGCAGTACCAGACAGCGGCAGCGATCCTTTCCCGCCTGCAAGCCGGTCGCGGATTTCGCCGCCGGTTCCGGTGGCGGCGCCGTTAAATGGCTCGACAGTCGTAGGGAAGTTATGCGTCTCGGCTTTGAGGGAGAGTACCGATGAGATGTCCTTTACAGCGAAGAAATCAGGAATGTCCTGGCGTACAGGAGCGAACTGCTCAATTGCCGGGCCTTTTATAAACGCAACGTTGTCCTTGTAAGCAGACGCAATGAGGTTGGGATTTTCTTTGGATGTTTTCTTGATGAGTTGGAAGAGGGTAGTAGCCTTCTCTTTGCCATCAATTACAAAGGTACCGTTGAAGATTTTGTGGCGACAATGTTCTGAGTTTACCTGGGAAAAGCCGAATACTTCACTGTCGGTCAGCTTGCGACCCAATTCCCTGCTCACTTTGTTCAGGTACTCAACCTCTTCCGCGCTTAGTGCGAGTCCTTCCTTGTCATTGTACCCGGAGATGTCATCCACTTCGATCACTGAAGCCGGAGCGTGATGGATCGTGAAAATATCCTGGTCGAGCGTGCGATAAGTTGCCTGCAGCATCGGGTCGAAGGATGCTTTTTCACTGGTCTGCAGGTGGAATTCCTCAAGCCGATGGATACCCTGGATCCCCATGGTCTGAGTGATTTCCACTGCGTTTGTACTCCATGGAGTGATCATCTCCTTGCGGGGTCCTACGAAATGTCCAGCAATCGAGCTTTCAGCGAGAGGCTTGGCCCCTCCGAGTAACCAGGTTAGCTTATCAATATCCTCTTTGGAAAAAGGTTGTGCGCGTCCGACCCCGTAGATGGTGCCGGCCGCCGACCTGAAGAAGAGAATCATGGGGTGAGTTGCGAGCAGCAAAAGTAGCGGAATTGGGACACCAGTGCTAGGGGAACTCGGGGCTCGGGGCTCGGAGTTAGGCACTCGGTTCTCGGAACTCGGTTCGGGGCTCGATTCTCGGAACTCGGGAGTGCCCAGCGCCTAGCGCCGAGTGCCTAGCTCCGAGTGCCTAGCTCCGAGTGCCTTGCACCGAGTGCCCAGCGCCGAGTGCCTAGCTCCGAGTGCCTAGCTCCGAGTGCCTAGCTCCGAGTGCCTAGCTCCGAGTGCCTAGCTCCGAGTGCCTAGC
>Ga0187893_10011353_pt1 | contig 12970 bp, 13 predicted proteins | sample MA1701074metaG_FD_139574 | JGI IMG/M metagenome (GOLD analysis project Ga0187893, IMG submission 139574) | White microbial mat communities from a basaltic lava cave in the Kipuka Kanohina Cave System on the Island of Hawaii, USA - MA170107-4 metaG ...
AGTGGGTTGGCCAGTTGAACTGGGGCATTGAGGTTTGAGTGAGTTGGGAGTTGAGCGGGGGCGCGCGCTAAAGCGCTTGCCCCCTTCCTCACTTGCAAATTTGCCAACTTGAGCTGGGACATTGAAGTTTGAGTGGGTTGGCCAGGTGAACTGGGGCATTGAGGTTTGAGTGAGTTGGGAGTTGAGCGGGGGCGCGCGCTAAAGCGCTTGCCCCCTTCCTCACTTGCAAATTTGCCAACTTGAGCTGGGACATTGAGGTTTGAGTGGGTTGGCCAGTTGAACTGGGGCATTGAGGTTTGAGTGAGTTGTGATTTGAGCGGGGGCGCGCGCTAATGCGCTTGCCCCCTTCCTCACTTGCAAATTTGCCAACTTGAGCTGGGACATTGAGGTTTGAGTGGGTTGGCCAGGATGAACTGGGACATTGAGGATTAGGTGAGTTGGGAGTTGAGCGGGGGCGCGCGCTAAGCGCTTGCCTCCTTCCTCACCTGCAAATTTGCCAACTTGAGCTGGGGATATTGAGGTTTGAGTGGGTTGGCCAGTTGAACTGGGGCATTGAGGTTTGAGTGAGTTGTGACTTGAGCGGGGGCGCGCGCTAAAAGCGCTTGCCCCCTTCCCCACCGGCAAATTGGCTCCGCTTGAATTCTTATATTCTGGTTGCTGCTATCGCCACCTATGAAGGCCGAATCACAAGACCTGGGAATTGACCGAGTAGAACCTTCCCTTGTAAAGCCTTCACTTTTCTGGCCCCTCCCTTTTGTGTTCCCCTGCTTTTGTTGACATCGCGCTGGAGGTCCGGTATAAGGGCTTTGCGGTTAGACAGATGAACTCTCGAATCAGCCATTACCACACGCACCATCACACCCATCATTATGGGTGTAACGGCAGCGTACGGCTGGTTTGATTCGAGTACCACAAGCGTAACCAAATCCAGCAATTTTTAAACCCGCTGCCTGAAGCATTAGGCAGCGGGTTTTGTTTTTCCGACAACCCGAAGAAATTAACCTTAACGGTCCGATTGCAACAGGAAGCAAGATGACAGAATCCCTATCGGCCATTCCCAGCGGCGTGCGCTACTACTTCGGCGACGATGCGCACCTGAGGCGCGCCATCGAGCATACAGCGATGTCCATCTTCAAAGGATGGTCCTATGAAGAGATCACTCCACCAACGGTCGACTACTATTCGCTATTCGAGCGGGGGATGGGCGCAATGGCCGCTCAAAAAGCCTTTCGACTAGTCGATACCGACGGCAAACTGCTGGCTCTTAGACCCGATGTTACTTCCAGCATAGCCCGCGCTGCTGCCACCTTGATGTCCCGTCGCCCGAGGCCTTTGCGTTTCTCCTATGCTGCCCAGGTCTTTCACCTCCAAGCCGAGTCTCACGCCGAATGGAGACGCGAATCAACACAAATCGGCTGTGAACTCATCGGCCAAAACAGCCTGGCTGCGGATATGGAAATCCTGGCCGTCGCGGCCGAAGTTCTCTCCAGTTTAGGTTTGGCCGGAAACTTCACCATCACAATCAATGACCTGGGAATTTTTAGTGGCATCGTCGAAACCATGGGAGTTGATCCAGCTACACGCGAAGAATTACGTCTGCTGGTCAATAGCCACAACGCTTCCGATCTAAATCGTCGCCTAACCGAATGCGCTCTTTCCGAAGATAGCAAGACGTTGGTGGGCCTGGTGCAACTTTCAGGGAAAACTGAAATCTTTGCAAAAGCACGCCAGCTCATGACCAATCAGCAGTCGGCCGCTGCCCTCGAACGACTCGAGGCCCTCTGGAAAATAATCGAGTCGCTAAACCTCTCCACCCACTTTGCCTTGGATCTGGGCGATGTATCGCGTCTGGACTATTACACCGGTCTGGTGTTCAAGATCTATGTTGCGGGTCTGGGAACCCGTCTCGGCGGCGGTGGCCGCTACGATCTGCTCACGGCAAACTTTGGCAAGCCGGAACCGGCCGTGGGCTTTGTTCTGGATCTTGATGGACTCACTGAGGCTATGCGGGCAACAAGAACAGCAGATTTCGGCGTAAAGAACGAGCCGGAAGCCTCGGTTTTAAGTCATGAAGAACCAATTGCTCTATTTTTGGAAGCTTTGCAGCAACGCGCCTCTGGTAATCGGGTTCTGCTCAATTCGCTCGTGGAGGTGAAGTCTTGGCCCAGTTAACGATCGCGATTGCCAAGGGCAGACTGCAGGCAGACGCGCTGGCGCTGCTGGGGCGTGCCGGCTTGCGCACCTCTGATGCCGCCTCGCGGCGCCTGTCGATCGACGATGACTCAGGGGTTTACAAATTTATCTTCGTCAAGCCAGCGGATGTTCCGGTTTATGTTGAACATGGCATCGCCGATTGTGGCATTGTGGGTCGCGACATACTCCTGGAAACAGAAGCGGATTTATTGCAGCCCTTAACCCTGCCCATCGGTTGTTGCCGAATCGTCGTGGCGGCCCCAGCAAACGAAGTGGGCCGGGGCTTTGGCATGCTGCGAGTTGCAACCAAGTATCCACGCATTGCTGCTAACCACTTCGGGACTCAAGGTCAGCCGGTCGAAATTATCGAATTGTCCGGGTCGGTGGAACTGGCTCCAGTGCTGGGATTGGCGGATTGTATTGTCGACCTGGTTGAAACGGGCACTACCTTGCGCGACAACGGCTTGCAAATCGTCGAGCTAATCACCGAATCATCCGGACGATTCGTGGTTAATCGCGCCAGCTATCAACTTAAAGCCCGGATCCTTGCCAATCTCATTGAGGCGATCAAAGGAGTGATTGAAGCTTGATTGAACTGATTGCAGCAACGGATCGCGACCGTTTGGCCGCTAAACTGGTCACGCTGCGGCAACGGAATGTTGCGCTCGACGCTGAGTTAATGGCCGAAGTCGCATCGATCATCGAGGACGTGCGCACTCGCGGCGAGGCGGCCTTGCGTGACTACGCCTTGCGCTTTGACGGCTGCGCTCAGCAAGTAGGTGAGTTAAAGGTCAGTGAAAAGATTTTAGAAGAGAGTGCGAGTAAGGCCGATCCGTCGATTGCCTTTGCCTTGCGCGAGGCTATTAGCAGGGTGCGACGCTTTCATGAGTTCGAGCGCCAGCAGTCCTGGGAAACCGAAGATTCAAATGGCACCCGCCTGGGCCAAAGAATAAGCGCCATTCAATGTGCCGGAGTTTATGTTCCCGGAGGCTCTGCGGCTTATCCCTCTTCGGTTGTAATGAACATCGTTCCCGCCCAGGTGGCAGGCGTCGAGCGTATCGTGGTTGCCACTCCGCCACGAACACTTATGGAAAACCCAGCGGTAGCGGTTGCTCTTTGTGAACTTGAAGCTTTGGAGGTCTACGCGATAGGCGGAGCTCAGGCGATCGCCGCGCTGGCTTATGGAACCGAAACCGTCCCCGCGGTCGATAAAATTACTGGACCTGGCAACAAATACGTCGCCGCCGCAAAGAAGCTGGTGTTCGGAGTTGTCGGGATCGACTCTATCGCCGGTCCCACAGAGGTTGTAGTAATCGCTGACGAATCGGCTCCGGCTGCGTTTGTCGCCGCAGATCTGCTTGCCCAGGCTGAACACGGAGAGGATGCCAGCTCGATCCTGATCACGACCAGTGCCAGATTGGCGGAAGAGGTGGCAGCGGAAGTCGAGAGACAAATGCGCAACCTGCCGCGACGAGCCATTATTGAGAGATCCCTGGCTCAGTACGGAGCCCTGGTTGTGGTCGAAGACCTGGATCGGGCCTGCTCAATTGTTAACGAACTGGCTCCAGAGCATCTCGAGATAATGTGCCGTGACTCGCCATCGATTGCGAAGCGAATCCGGAATGCTGGGGCGGTATTTCTCGGCAACTATTCTCCGGAAGCAGTCGGCGACTACCTGGCCGGTCCCAACCATGTGCTACCGACAGGACGGACGGCACGGTTCTCGTCTGCGCTCAGCGTGCGCGACTTTGTCAAGCACACAAACGTCATAGAATTTTCAGCGCCTGAGACCCAGGCCACAGCCAGCTTAATTGCCACCCTGGCTCGCGCCGAGGGTTTGGAAGCACATGCGCAATCAGTTTTGTTACGAGCGGAAAAGCAGGATGACTGACCCGGTTGAGACAATTAAAGTGTGTGTACGGCGACTGCAAGCTTACTCGCTGCGACTGGATCGCGCGCGCGTCAAGCTGAACCAGAATGAAAATCCCTGGGATGCACCACAGGCGATTAAAGACGAAACACTTAAGCGCCTGGCTGAGCGGCCCTGGTCGCGTTATCCCGATTTCCGACCACAGGATTTGCACCTTCAGCTGGCTGAGTTTGCCGGCTGGGATCCAGAGGGAATAATCGCTGGTAATGGTTCGAATGAACTGATTCAGGCACTGTTAATGGTGACCATCGCGGCGGATTCGAAAGTTCTCATTAGCGAACCAACGTTTGCGCTCTACCGCCAGGTGACTACAGTTCTCGGCGGCGAGACGATCAGCATACCGCTCACTTCCGATTTGACTTACGACCTGCAGGCTCTGCGACAAATGCTCAGTCAAGCTTCGCCGGCAGTTACGATCATCTGCTCGCCAAACAATCCCACCGGTTGTGTGATTAAAGCGGCGGAACTGTCCTCTTTACTGGAGACCAGTCACGGCCTGGTTGTGGTCGACGAAGCGTATCAGGAGTTTGCTGGAGAAACCGTTTTGCCGCTGCTGCGAAAACACTCGAATCTGGTTGTGTTTCGAACTTTCTCAAAGGCCATGGCTCTGGCCGGATTGCGGGTGGGGTATCTTTTGGCTGCACCTGAGCTGACTAGAGAGGTCGCAAAAGCACTGCTCCCTTACAATTTGAATGTAGTTTCGCAAATTGCCGCGCAGGTGGCTGTGGAAATGTATTCGGGGCATTTACAGCCGCTTATCAGTTCGATTTGCAGCGAGCGCGATCGCCTCTTTGGCGGGTTACAACAAATCGCGGGCCTGGAACCAGTGCCGTCAAGGGCAAACTTCATGCTTGTTCGTTCCACGAAAAATCCTCGAGAGGTGTTCGGGGAACTTCTCAGGCGCGACATCCTGGTGCGCGACGTCAGCTCATATCCAATGCTTGCCGATTATTTTCGCGTCAGCGTCGGGCGCCCTGATGAAAATGATCGGTTACTGGCAGCACTCCGGGAAATATTTAGTGGGTAGGGTTAATTGGAAGGGCGATGGCCCGATGGTCGCTAAGGAGTTGTCACTAAATCTTTACAACAGTCACTTGCACGGCTTCACCGCCCGTTTCGTGTTGATTCGTGGATCAATCTTTTGGTGACAAAAGAGCGAACCACGAAATTACACAAATTGCATGACGCCGTCTGTTTCGTGTGAGTTCGTGGATCGGTCGTTTGAGCAGCAAAAGAGCTATGCACGAAATCACACGAAATTACATACAGAATACGCCATCGCGTAAGGAAAGAATTAAATGGCACAATCCAGAAAATCCACAAATCGGTCGGCTGACATCCGACGCAAAACCAAAGAGACAGAAATTGGGGTTTCCCTGGCGCTCGATGGAGATGGCCAGGCGGCAATTTCGACCGGAGTTCATTTTCTCGATCACATGCTTGAGCTCTTTGCCCGTCATGGTCTCTTTGATCTGAAGATAGAGTGCCGCGGAGACTTACATATTGATGATCACCACACGGTCGAAGACGTGGCCATCTGTCTAGGTGAGGCTTTTCTCAAGGCGCTCGGTGATAAAGCCGGTATCTCGCGCTACGGCGAATCGCTCGTGCCAATGGATGAGGCTCTCTGTCGCTCGGTAGTCGATCTTTCCGGCAGGTTTTTCCTGGTTTATGAAGTTAAGACCCGGCGACAGCAGATCGGAAACTTTTCTGTCGAATTAGCTGAACACTTCTGGAGGTCTTTTGCGGAAAAGCTACAGTGCAACCTGCATCTGGATTTACTGCGCGGCCGCAATACCCATCACATTTTGGAAGCATCATTTAAGGCAACGGCTCGAGCCTTGCGACAGGCAGTAGCTCGAGACCCGCGCATCAAAGGTGTGCTCAGCACCAAGGAGATGCTCTAAACGGGATGAGCGAGATTGCAATCATCGATTATGGAGTTGGAAACCTGCGCTCACTTGAGAAGGCTTTTGCTGCTTGTGGCGCAAAGGCTCAGGTGAGTGAGGATCTCAAAGTGTTGGGCCAGGCAAGGGCCCTGGTTCTGCCGGGTGTTGGCGCTTTTGCAGCCTGCATGAAGGCGCTTGCAGCGCGTGGCTTCGATCAACTCATACTCGAGCGCGTGGCGGCTGGTATTCCCCTGCTCGGCGTGTGTGTGGGGATGCAAATGCTGTTTGATGAATCGGAAGAATTTGGCCGCACGCGAGGATTGCGTTTACTTCGTGGCAAGGTCCTTCGCTTCACCAGTGACTTACCGGTACCCCATGTGGGCTGGAATCAGGTTCATCAAACCCGACCTCATCCGCTGCTCGCGGGAATTGAAGACAATTCCTTCTTCTATTTTGTGCATTCTTATTACTGTGATGCTGATGAGCCTGACAAGGTGCTCGGGGAAACCGAGTACAGCATTAAATACGCATCAATGGTGGTTCGAGAAAAAATAGCTGGGGTGCAATTCCATCCCGAAAAGAGTCAGGCGGCCGGGCTCAAGCTGCTGTACAACTTTGCGCGCTTCGCATTGTGACTATGGAGAACATCCACAGATTACGCAGATTACACAGATTAAATAAAGACAAAGGGAAAGGCCTTCCCTTATCAATTCGTCCTTTTTTGGTCATGTAATTTCTTGGTTCATGTAATTCAATTCGTCCTTTTTTGGTCATGTAATTTCTTGGTTCATGTAATTTCGTGATCATAATTTTGTTAAGTACCTAAAGACCTGTCTCTCTCTCTCGTTCGTGGGTTTCTTAATCTGTGTAATCTGCGTAATCTGTGGATGATTTAATATGCTGGCGAAACGAATTATTCCCTGCCTGGACGTTGATGGTGGCCGCGTGGTCAAAGGCATTCGCTTTGTCTCGTTGGTTGATGCCGGCGATCCAGTTGCCCAGGCCCGCGCTTACGATGCCCAGGGCGCCGACGAGCTGACCTTTCTGGATATCACCGCCTCGTCTGACAAGCGGGCCATCATCATCGACCTGGTGCGCCGAGTGGCCGACGAGGTTTTCATACCTCTTACTGTTGGTGGGGGGCTTAAAACCGTCGAAGACATTCGGGGAATTCTGCGCGCCGGCGCCGATAAGGTTTCACTGAATACTGCCGCGGTGCAACGACCTGCCTTGATTTCCGAAGGTGCTGAAACCTTCGGTAGCCAATGTATGGTCGTGGCCATTGATGCTCGGCGTCGCGACGCTGGTGACGCCACAAAAGGTTGGGAAGTTTTTACACATGGGGGACGGCAGAATGTTGGTTGGGATGCGGTTGAGTGGGCCGCGCGGGCTGAGCGGCTTGGCGCTGGCGAGATTCTCCTGACCAGCATGGATCAGGACGGTACCCTTTCAGGCTATGACCTGGAACTTACCCGGGCAGTGACATCAGCGGTCCGCATTCCAGTGATTGCCTCGGGTGGTGCCGGGCACCTACGCGATTTTTATGACGTCCTTGATCAAGCAAATGCTGCTGCGGTCCTGGCGGCTTCACTTTTTCATTTTGGGGATTACAAGATTGGCGAGGTGAAGGACTACCTGCGCTCGAGAGGAGTTACGGTCCGATGAATCTTGACGAAATCAAGTTTGATGAGCGCGGCCTGGCGCCGGCAGTTGTGCAAGACGCTCGCACAGGCGAGCTCTTAACCTTGGCATATGTAACCAGGGAGAGCCTGGAGCGCACCATTGAAACCGGGGAAACGTGGTTCTGGTCGCGCTCGCGAGGCAGCCTGTGGCACAAAGGGGAGACCTCAGGTAACACGCAACAAGTAGTCTCCATAACGCTTGATTGTGACAACGACGCGCTGAGGCTCAAAGCGTTGCCTGTTGGACCAGCCTGCCACACTGGCGCCACGTCGTGCTTCCACCGAGAAATCTACCAAAAGGAAGTCGAAGAGGAACCGCCGAGTGCGTCCTTGGGGACGACACTTGAGGAACTCTTTTCGCTCGTTGAGTCGCGCAAGCAAAGCAGTCCCGAAGGGTCATACACCGCTTATCTTTTTCGAGAGGGTCTGGACAAGATTCTGAAGAAGCTGGGCGAGGAATCCAGCGAGACAATCATTGCCGCCAAGAATGCGGATCGAGCGGCACTGGTTCGCGAGGCTTCAGATCTTCTCTATCACCTGCTGGTGCTGTTGGTTGAGCAAGGCGTGACACTCGAGGCTGTAAACCGTGAACTTCTAGAGCGCCGGAGGTCCAGTAAAAAGTGACAGTTGAGATCGCGGAACTAAAGCATCTACTCGATTTTGCCAACGCCTTGGCGCTGGAAGCCGGCGCCCTCACACTGGAGTATTTTAAGGGTTCATTCACCACAGAACGTAAAGCCGACCAGTCGTTAGTGACCGTTGCGGATCGGGAGACTGAGCGACTCTTGCGTCGCCGGATTGAGGAATCGTTTCCTCGCGATGCGATTCTTGGCGAAGAGGAAGGCTTGAGACAAGGAACCACTGGCCGGCGCTGGATCATTGATCCAATCGACGGCACCTACTCGTTTGTGCATGGGGTTCCGTTTTATGCCGTCCTGATCGGTCTGGAAGTGAAGGGCGAAGCGCTATTGGGAGTGGTAAATCTACCGGCGCTAAATGAGATGGTGAGTGCAGCTCGCGGTCTGGGATGTTTCTGGAACGGCAAGGCAGCGGGCGTTTCAACCACCGAGTCGCTGGGTGAAGCGTTGTTGTTGTCAACCGACTTCGGGATTTGTAGGCAGTATGGTTTCGAGGCCGCTGGCGAGGCACTGCAAAGGCGAGTGCAGGCACGTCGCACCTGGGGAGACGCTTTTGGTCATGTGCTGGTGGCTACTGGTAGAGCTGACGTGATGCTGGATCCGGTGATGAACATCTGGGACTGTGCTGCGCTGCTGCCGATCGTTGAAGAAGCTGGCGGCACCTTCACCGACTGGCGCGGAAAGCGAACCATCGCCGGTGGGAATGCCATCTCGACGAACGGAAAGCTTTTCCCAAGCGTGATGGATACGATCAGAGAGGCGCCGACCGGATGGTAATAATTCCAGCAATTGATTTGCGGGGTGGACGGTGTGTGCGACTGCGACAGGGTCGCAAGCAGGACGTCAAGGTTTACGATGAGGATCCTGTCACGGTCGCGCGCAACTTTGCTGCCGAGGGTGCAGAAATCCTGCATATCGTGGATCTGGATGCGGCTTTCTCAGAAGACAATTCTCAAAACCGGCAGGTCCTGGACCAACTGATTAAGTCTAGTGATGTTCCAGTACAGTTGGGTGGCGGTTTGCGAACCTGGGAGGACATCGAACGCGTCCGACAGTTGGGAGTGGCTAGGGTCGTAATCGGTACAGTCGCTGCTGAATCGCCGGGGATCCTTGCTGAGATACTTGACCGTTTTGGCAGTAAGATTGTTGTCGTAGGCATTGATGCTCGCGAGGGAAAGGTGGCCACCCGGGGGTGGGAAGCACAGTCAGGCATTGCGGCTATCGAGTTGGCTCGACGGGTGCGAGCAGCAGGAGTTGAGCGGGTTGTCTATACAGACATTGGGCGTGATGGCATGCTTTCTGGCCCGGATGTTGAGCTGACGAGTATGATTGCCCGCGAAACCGGTTTGAAAGTAACTGCTTCCGGGGGAATATCGTCGCTGGAGGATCTGGAAAAAATCCGAGCGGTTTCTAACGACGGTGTCGACAGCGTCATTATTGGCAAAGCTTTCTATGAGGGACGCTTCACCCTAGGCGCGGCCCTTGCGCTTGAAGTGTGATGCTTACTTACTGGGACCGCGGGCGTCTCGCCCGCCACCGAGCGCGAAGCGCTCGGAGCCTCTCAAAGGACGCAAATTGCGAAGTTGCGTTGCGTATCGGTAAGAGTCTCAAGATCCATATCCCTGAGTGTAGCGTTACGCTATTCGCGCTGCGCTCCACTTCGTTCCGCTCCGCGCTCAGGGCGGGCGGGACGCCCGCGGTCCCAGTAAGCGACGCCCGCGGTTCCAGTGGGCGGAGTCAATATGATCGGTATGCGTATTTTTAGCATTTGTTTTTTGATTGTCCTGTTACTACCTGCGTGTGGCGCTCAGACGCAGTCGCTTTCGACAAAGGACGTTGAGCGAGAACTAGGCGTGCTGAGAAAAGCCCTGGAAGCGAAACAGCGCGATACGACAGATGTAATCACGGACCCAAATCTGATGAGTTTGCATTTAGACCCACGTTTTCGCGAACTCATCAAAGAATTTGCTGTCGTGGGCAGAACCAGGATTACCCCTGAAGGAGAGCCGGGCGAGCCCCTGACTATCTCAGGCGTGGTGATCAACGGCGACGGAAAAGCACTTTCGGGAGCACTACTAAACATCTACCAGACAGATGTTCGAGGCTTCTACACCCCACAGCACGCGATGGACGAACCTCATGCCCGCCTCTTTGCTTACATAAGAACGGACTCGAGTGGTAAATTTGAGTTTCTGACTATTCGTCCCGGTGAGTATCCACAAACAGTCAGAATAGATGGGCAGGAACAAAAGATTCCCGGCCACATTCACGTAGATGTTTCAGCACCAAACCACCAGCCTCGAAAATTTCAGCTGGTCTTTGCTGATGAGCCGCTGACGCAGACGGCATACTGGCAACAGTGGGCCAGTCGTTATGGACACCCCATCATCACACTCAAGCGTGACGCAGGCGGTAGGTGGACTGGTGCGTGTAGTCTAGTGCTGAGCGAGCTGAAGTAAACTGCTCACAAGAACTGCGGGCGCCACTTACTGGGACCGCGGGCGTCCCCGCCCGCCACGAGCGCGGAGCGGAACGAAGTGGAGCGCAGCGCTCGCAGCCTCCCAAAGTATTCAGTTGCGAGCCCAGAGGCGCGCCACTTACTGGGACCGCGGGCGTCCCCGCCCGCCACGAGCGCGGAGCGGAACGAAGTGGAGCGCAGCGCTCGCAGCCTCTCGCTGGATATTACCCTCGAAGTTACAGTCGCGCAGCCATTGATGCGGGAAGTGCCGGAAGATCCCTAACCCTGAGTGTAACGTTACGCTATTCGCGCTGCGCTCCACTTCGTTCCGCTCCGCGCTCAGGGCGGGCGGGACGCCCGCGGTCCCAGTAAGCGACGCCCGCCATCCCAGTAAGCGACGCCCGCCATCCCAGTAGGCGACGCCCGCCATCCCAGTAGGCGACGCCCGCGGTCCTAGGCGACACGAGCGGTCTATTAATCACAGACTCACTAGCGGCAGATTCCGGTAGCGCTTTCCGGTCAGCTTGGCCAGGGCGTTGACGACCGCCGGCGAGATCACCGGGACTGGAGGTTCACCGCAACCAGTCGGCGCCTCGGTGCTGGGCACGATATGAACGTCAACCACTACCGGCGCATCAACAATGTACGGTGGCGTGTAGCGATCAAAGTTCCTTTGTTCAACCAGGCCGTCTTTTAAGGTAATCGCTCCCCGGGCCATCAATTGCGAAACGCCAAAGGCCAGGCCAGCCTGAAACTGACTCTCAACTGACAGTGGATTGACTGCCAAACCACAATCGACAGCAACAGTGGCACGATGGATCTTGGGCCTCTTGTTCTCGATAGATAGATCTACAGCGCAGGCTACTCCGGTTCCAAATGACTCGTGACATGAGATACCGGCAGCGTGGCCGCGAGGAAGCTTGTTCCGCCATGAAGCAGTCTTGGAATCCAGCAAATCAAGCGCTGCAATTAATTTCTTGGCGTCGGGCTTCAGGAGCTTTTTACGATAAGCAATCGGATCCACCCGAGCGCGAGTGGCTAGCTCGTCAATCAAGGTCTCCATCACAAAGGCCGTGTGCGTGTGGCCAACTGAGCGCCACCAGAGCACGGGTACGTTAACCTTTGGATGATGTGCGGAAACATGAAAGTTCGGAATCTGATAGTGGGTGTCCGACACTCCCTCCACCGCAGTGTGATCAACTCCATCCTTAATGGCAAAACTGGCTAAGGGTGTATCAGCAAGCAATGATTGGCCCACCACCACATGCCGCCAGACCAACGGCATTCCATCCTTGCCTATTCCGACCTCTACACGGTGGACATGCATTGGGCGGTAGTAGCCCCCTTTGACATCATCCTCGCGCGACCAGATCAGTTTTACTGGTGAACCGCGAAAGCGTTTGGCAATTAATGCCGCCTCTCGCTGGACGTGGGAATCCGTAACCGCGCGCCGGCCAAATCCGCCCCCAGCCATCTCCGTGTGAAAGGTGACCTGCTCAGGCTTAAGGCCCAGAACCTCGGCAATGGCCATTTGATCCATTGTCTGAAACTGGGAACCAACCCAGGCTTCTGCACGATCGCCATCAAAACGGATCGTTGTATTCAGAGGCTCCATTGGCGCGTGGGCCAAATATGGAAATTCGAATTCAGCCACGAATTTGTCGCTCGCCGGAAGCTGGTCCATCGTCTTGGCATCGCCACGCGCTGCAGCCACGTTGCCGGGTTTGCGCGCAAGCTCCTTAAAGTTCGCCAGCAGTTGCTGGCTGTCAGGACGTTCTACACCAGTGAAATCCCACTCGATCTTTAGTTGATCGCGAGCCTGTTTGGCTGGCCAGTACTTTTCGGCAACAACCGCCACGCCAGTACCGCTGGTTAGTGGCAACTCGAACACGTCCACGACTCCCGCAACACCGCGTGCAGCCTTGTCATCGACAGCTTTTACACGGGCTCCAAAAACTGGTGGGTGGGCGACCATGGCTACTTTCATTCCAGGGAAATCCAGGTCCAGCCCAAACTTTAGCGAGCCGTTACACTTAGCCTCACTATCGAGCCGCCTGACTTTTGTGCCAATCAGCCGAAAGTCCGAAACTTTCTTGAGTTGTACGGTGGCTGGAATCGGTATGCGCGAGGCTGCCTCGGCCAACTCAGAATACTTTGCCATCTGTCCGGAAGGCCCATGA
>Ga0187893_10011355_pt1 | contig 12968 bp, 5 predicted proteins | sample MA1701074metaG_FD_139574 | JGI IMG/M metagenome (GOLD analysis project Ga0187893, IMG submission 139574) | White microbial mat communities from a basaltic lava cave in the Kipuka Kanohina Cave System on the Island of Hawaii, USA - MA170107-4 metaG ...
CTATCTTAAAGTGAAAGCCGTGGTGGATGCGGAAGGCAAACTCTGCATCGAAGCCGCTCACGTTTTTCCTAACTGGCCTCACGCCCACGAAGTGGCGGACAATGCGCAGCGCCTATCTGAGCTAGAGAAGGCGCTTCGACATCACCTCACGAAAAACCGCCTGGCCAACGTATGGGTCAACAAGGAGCGCTGCCAGAAGGTGCTGGAAGGCCGAACCGGCCGCGTTATCGATGACCTACGCCATTTCCTCAGTGAGGCGCTGGGAAATCCCACGGTTACGGACGCGGAGATGCAGGCCAAGTGGTCGGCGCTAATGGCGGAACTCTCGCGCGTGCTGGGCTTGGGCACACCTTTCGTCGCCGTGCGCGAAGTCAGCGGCAAGGTGGAGGCCTCCGGGGCACCGAGGTATGCCGCGGTGCTCAAGCAACCGATTACAGGCACTGTGGATGGCCTGCTTCCGGACGGCTGGCGCAAAGCCTGGCGCCTAAGGCGGCTCACCACTTATCTCGAATCAATTGACGTGCACGAAGAGCTGAAAAAGCTAGCGAGAGCCCGCCACGACGTCGAAATCGACTTATCGCGCGCCTATCGCGACATTGTGGTGAAGCGCACGTGGCTCAAGCTTGCGGAGAACGCCTCTCCCAGCATCCGGGCCGCTCTGCAAGCGTACCTCAACGCGATCCAGAAAATCGGCAAAGGCACAGGCAAGCGGGCAGTGCGCTATCGGCAGGATGCGCGTATGGCAGCGTCGCAGGCGAACCCAGCGGTGCCGTGCTGGATAATGCCGCACTACCGCGTGTCCGAATCGCTGCCTGCAGAACTGGGTTGTTTCCACCTCGTCGTCATCGACGAAGCATCGCAATCGGATCTAACGGCATTACCTTCTCTGCTACGGGCGAAGAAGGTGCTGATCGTCGGCGACGACAAGCAAGTTTCCCCTGAAGGGGTGGGACTCGAAGAGGAGAAGATCCGCAGCCTCATGAGCCGCTTCCTCGGCAACCAGGTAGAGACGTATCGCCCGCAGATGTCGCCGGAACGCTCCATCTATGACTTGTTCAAAGTAGTGTTCGCCAAGAGCGCCGTGATGCTGAAGGAGCATTTCCGCTGTGTCGGTCCCATCATCGAGTACTCCAAGCGTGAGTTCTACAATCACGAGCTGCGGCCACTACGCGTGCCGAAAGCCTCCGAGCGCCTCGACCCACCGCTAGTTGACGTAGTTGTACAGGACGGTTACCGCAGGGGCGACGTCAATCTGCCCGAGGCGCGTTACATCGTCGATGAGATCAAGGCGATTGTGGCTGACCCTAACATGGACGGCCGCTCCATCGGGGTCGTCTCGCTGCTCGCCGACAAGCAGGCCTTGTTGATATGGGAGCGGCTGACCGACGAGCTCGGACCAGAAGTCATGCAGCGTCATCACATCGCATGTGGCGATGCACGCACGTTCCAGGGCAAAGAGCGCGACATCATGTTTCTCTCGATGGTGTCGGCGCCCAATGAGGTTGGCGCGCCACTCTCTCGCGATACCTTCGCTCAGCGTTTCAACGTGGCGGCGTCGCGCGCGAAGGACCGGATGTACCTTGTGCGCTCGGTGGAATTGGAGCATCTGAGCGAGGCGGACCGGTTGCGGCGCAGTCTCATCGGACACTTCACGGTACCTTTCGCCCAGGATGAAGTGCGCGTGGAGGACTTGCGCAAGCTTTGTGAGTCCCCTTTCGAACGCGAGATGTACGACGAACTCACGCAGCGTGGCTACTGGGTGACGCCACAAGTGCAGGTTGGCCAGTACCGCATCGACATGGTGATGGAGGGGCACAATGACGCTCGTCTGGCGGTCGAGTGCGACGGCGACAAGTACCATGGCGCGGACAAATGGGCCGACGACATGCAGCGCCAGCGCGTCCTGGAGCGCGCCGGTTGGGTGTTTTGGCGCTGTTTCGCCACCGCCTTCATTCGCCGTCGGAAGGACATGCTGGACGACCTTTTGAAGACGTTGGCCGAGCGCGGCATCGAACCGATTGGGGCCGAAGGCGCGCCGAGGAGCGTGCATACCGAGCACCGCGTCGTGCCCTTTGTCAACGAGCCGGTGAATCAGGGCAGTCTGAGGCTTGTTGAAGCTCCTGAGAGCTCCCAGGCGTCAACGCCTGCTGCACCGCCGGAACGATCCAATCCCGCGAGAGGAGACGTGGCTCCAGTAGAAGCTCGGCGGCAACCGTCGAACGAAGATGGAGATCTCTTGGACCGAGGGCTAGCGCGTGCTCCTTCGGTCAGGCCGCGCGATGCCAATCTGCTATTCAGCGATTATTTGGAGTATACCGGCTCCGCCTGGAATGACCCTCGCAGCGTCAACGCGAATGTAGTCTCCGAAGGCATTGTCCGAATCATCGAGGTCGAAGGTCCAGTAGTTGCGAAGCGAGTCTATGACATCTATCTGCTGGGCTGCGGCATCAAGCGGATGGGCAATGAGCTCAAGAGGACTATGAATAAGGCGCTCGCGTACGCCATTCGACAGGAACGTATTGTTTCTGAAGATGAGGCGGGCAAGGGGGGCATACTCTTCTCTGTGGTTAGAGTGAAAGGGAGTCCACCAATCAGATTGCGAAGCAGGGGGCCGCGAGCATTAGAAGAGATTCCACCGAGCGAACTACAAGTTCTTGCAAGATACTTGGTGGAACGGCACGGTTTTCTATCTGGCAGCGAAGAACATCTTCGTGCGGTCTTGGAGTACTTGGACCTCAAACGGCTAACCACGCAGGTCAGCACGACGTTGCTGGAGGCCCTTGAGAGGAATTTCCCCTACGTGGAACCGGTCTTGAGAGGCATGTCCAAATAAGGTGTAGCATGACTCCGCACGATGCTGGTTCGCGAGTGGTTGAAAGTGTGCTGCCCCACTTAATTTCTGGACAGTTTATCGAACATTGCAAACCATCAATTTTGCATATGGTCCAGTCCTCTTCTATGACCCATTTCTCAAGCGACATATCGCGAGATTGATTGGGCACATCGGCAGTTACGAGGAGTGTCTGCGATTAGGTTTCTTAGTTAAGGATGAAAATGGCCAGCGACATTTCGGCTCTTCCAGACGCCTACGCGGAGGGTTAAGGACTGGTCCACACTCAAGCAAGTGAAATTTCTGAGATATCGTAAGTCCGCGTCCTTACTGGAGCAACTACATGGATATCCCAATTCTCATAGGCATCGCTGTCCTGGCCGTCGCTTTGGGTATTACACTTGGACGATATGTATGGCCGGCAAGCCGCGGATATGATCCCGAGCTATTAACTAAGGCTGAGACAGAGATTGCTCGCCTCTCCGAACGCGTCGCAGGCCTGACACGACAGATCGAAGAACAGGCAAAACAGAACAGCGTACTTGATGTACAACGCGATACGGCCACTAATGAAGCGAAAATGGCCGCAGCCGAACTTGCGCGCCTCAAGGAGCGGGAGAGCACCCTTGAAGAGAAACGCGCAACCCAGACAGTACAGCTTGCTGAGCTCCAAAAACAATTGACGACGGAATTTGAAAACATCGCCAATCGCATCCTCAAGGCAAATGCCACCGAGCTTTCGGAACATTCGCAAAAAGCCTTGGCTGCCATCCTCGATCCCCTCCGCGAACGAATCCAGGATTTTCAGAAGAAGGTTGAAACCACTTACGAGGCTGAGAGTCGCGAAGTTTTCTCGCTGAAAGAGCAAATCAAACTCATCGTTGAAACGAGCCATGCAATTGGCACCCAGGCGGATGGACTCGTCAAGGCCTTGAGAGGCGATTCTCAACTTCTCGGTCGATGGGGCGAACTTGCCTTAGAACGTATTCTCGAAGCAGCTGGTCTCACGGAAGGCAGGGAATACGTCAGCCAAGGCCGAGGACTGGGCCTCAAGAGCGAGACAGGAGGGACACAGAAACCGGACATTGTTGTCATGCTTCCGGAGCAGCGGACCATGATGATCGACTCCAAGACACCTCTCACATCCTACGAACGTCTCATTGCTGCGCCTGACGAAAACGAACGGAAAATCTGCGCCGATCAGTTTGTTCGTGATCTTAAGGGGCATATCGATGACCTCGCCGGAAAGCGCTACCAGGATACCGAAAAGCTTGTAGCTCACGACAGTGTCCTCATGTTTGTCCCGATCGAGGGTGCTCTAGCCGCAGCTCTGACCACGGAACCCGAGCTATTTACTTATGCATGGGATCGGCGCGTCATCCTGGTTGGGCCTCCGACTCTTCTGATGACGATGAGAACTGTTGCCTCTATCTGGCGCTATGAACTACAGGGCCAAAATGCCCAGGAAATTGCCCGCCTCGCCGGCGATTTATGCGACAAAGTTAGTACCAGCCTTGGGGATCTGAATGCCGTTGCCGAGAAGATCACAGGCGCGTTGACCGCCCATAACGATGCCATGAAACGGTTCTCGACCGGAAAGGGCAATGTTCTTTCCATCGGCGAACGGATTCGCAGCTTGGGCGTCAAAACCAAGAGACCTATGTCCCCCGTCCTCCTTCATGGTTTATCTGTTACGGCGTCTACCGAAGATTCACAGGAAGATGTCAGTAATCAGGATCAGGAGTGATCGTAGCAGATGGCTACCATTGACGACGTAATTAAGTGGGCCAATACCTTGCCTGCCTGGCAGGGTGATGCTGTTCGGCGTCTCCTCATAGCTGGTGAGCACCCGCTTAGCGCTGAGGATTATGCGGAGATATTAGCTCTCGCCAAAGCTCACTTGAAGCTCTCGCCAGATCTCGACAAGGTCAAGCCTATATCTCCTTCTGCGGGCACATTTTCAGGTGTCCCAGGAACCACGGTCGCGATCAAACTGGTCTCAATGGGCGATGTCTGTAACGTCAACATCATTAAGCCAGGCCAAACACAACCCTTTGCCGAAACCGGGCTCACTGTCGTGTATGGTGGTAATGGTACTGGCAAGTCCGGTTACGCCCGCATTCTCAAGCTTGCCTGCCAGGCTCGCGACAAAGAAGACCATATACTTCCGAATGTGTTCGCTGCAGCCCCGAGTGGTCCACCAACCGCTACCCTTAGGATCAAACAGAACGGCGCTTCGAAGGATATACCCTGGATGCAGGGTGCCACACCTGATCCGCTTCTAACCAATATAAGCGTCTTCGACGGCCGCTGCGCCCGCGTGATTACGGATGCCCGTAACGAGATTTCTTATCTGCCTTATGGAGCGGACGTTTTTCAAAAAATGGCCGATCTCGTAGAGAGAATTAAGGATGATCTGGAAGCAGAAATGAAGCCACTTGAGCCTGTCCAGGATTCAGCGGTTGCGGAGGGAACCCCATCGGCCCTCTTCCTCAAATCGCTTTCAGCCACTACCAAAGACGAGGATATCAACTTGGCGACGGTCTGGACTTCAGAGGATCAGGTCGAATTGACTGCCAAAGAAGAGCTCGCTCGCTCCTCAGATCCCACAAAATCGACCCAAGAAATAGGCCACCTCGATAAGATAAAGGGACACGTTAATGTCGCAGCCACCACTGCAGCGGCACTTCTTTCCACTTCTGCGGCCATCACGAATGAAGCGATCCAGAACGTTTTGGCTGAGTTAGCCGCTGCGCAGCTTGCATATACGACTGCCGTGGCAGCCCGGCAAACGCCTGAGCCACTCCAAGGCGTTGCATCTACAAATCAATGGGAAATTCTGTACAAAGCAGCGAAACAGTATTCTGAGGAACTTGCTTATCCCGGCGAACCGTTCCCCAAAACAACCGATGCGGTCTGCGTGCTCTGCCAGCAGCCGCTTAGCGACGAGGCCGTTGCACGTTTTACACGCTTCAAGAACTTCATGGAGGATGCCACGAGCACTGTACTCACGGCCAAACGCAGCGCGCTCAGTTCACTCCGCGAAAAGTTAGAACGTTTGGCACCCCTATCTGGTACGGCCCTCGAATCTGTCTGCGACGAGATAGCCACTGTGCACGTAGATGCAGGAGAGGCTCTTCGATTGTGCCACACGGGAATTGCTGCCCGCATAGCGGCCGCGGTTCCGCTGCTCAAGGAAGGCGAGTCTCCGGAAAAAGCGATGCTGTTACCACCTTCGCCTGCTTCACCTCAGGCCCTCCTCCAAGCCGTAGCTCAGACACTCACTCAAAGAACAGCTGACATCGCGAACGCAGCGAAGCCTGATGAGTACCAGAAGCTCATAACGAAGGTCACTGAATTCAAATCCCGCAAAGCGCTCAGTCTACGGAAAACAGACATAACCAAATTCGTCATCAACGCCAGGCGCAATGGTGACCTCAGTCGGGCCGCTGCCAATCTTCGGACCCAAGAGATTACAAAGCAGGGTACGGCGCTGATTCGTAAGAATCTGACCCCGGAGCTTTTAGGCGCCCTCCAGGCTGAATTAATCGCACTTGGCTCGACGCGCGTGGCCATTTCCATGAAACCAACAGGAGCAGGCGGAGAAACAGCCCACGAGATGTTGCTCGATGGTGTCACAACTCTCGGCAAAGCCCGCTTGTCTCAAGTCCTCAGCGAAGGCGAAGCCCGTGTCGTTGCCATTGCTGGGTTTCTTGCGGAGCTTCAACTAGCAAAGCATGCCAATGCGATTGTGTTCGACGATCCAGTCTCCTCACTCGATCATGAGTTTACCGCGAAGATCGCCGCGCGCCTTGCACGCGAAGGTTTGACAAGGCAGGTTATCGCCTTCACCCACAATATTGCTTTCCTCATGGAACTTCAGGATGCTTCAGAAACTCTGGCCAAGGCGGGTACTCCCATTGCTCTCACCGTTCACACACTCCGTCGTGATGCAAAAACGGCTGGCATCACCACAGATGGGGCGCCTTGGTATGCCTTAAAGGTCAACCAACGCGCCCATCACCTCGATCAACTGGTGCACAAGATCAAACCCCTATATGACGACAAAAAGCCTGACTATAATAAAGAAGCGGCCTACATATACGGCTTGTTGCGTGAAGCTTGGGAGTCTTGCGTTGAGGACGACCTGTTCTACAGCGTCGTGTGCCGATATCGCAATAGCGTGCAGACACTTAAACTAATAAAGGTGGAGATAGAAGATACCGACATCCACGATATCGATCTCCACATGTCAAAAGCCAGCAACTGGATGACGGGCCACGACAAATCCAAGGCCTTGAGTCAAGATCGACCTGCCCCTGCCGAGTTGCTCGCCGATATCGAGGCGCTGCGAGTGTTTTCCAAAAAACTTATCCATCGCCGTGAAGTAACGGAGAAACGTCGCAAGGCTCTCATAAAGCCATGAACCATGCTCCCTTAACTTGGCTCAACTGGGACCATTCGCTCTCTTAAACCCATGTCCATTGATCCTTTCAATCCTGAAATCCCCTTTTGCCAAGACGACTGGGTGATCGACCGGACCAATCCGGGACAACCTGGCCAGTACACAGGCAACTGCCGCAAGACAGGCCCACACGTGATGGTCGAGCTGTTACTTCCCGGAGGCAGCACCCGTTGGCGACCACTGGTCACACTAGAGGCGATGCCACGCTATGTCTCAATCGTTGAGCGTTTCCGGTTGGGACATTTCGGTAGGGTTCGGGACCTCAAGCGGTTGATTACATATGAAAAACTCAAAGGTACGCTTCACGAAGTTATATACTCAATGGAGGCGGCTCAAATTGATTTCTATCCTTACCAGTTCAAGCCAGTCCTCAAGTTCATTAACTCCCCTACAGAGCGCTTCATCATTGCTGACGAGGTAGGATTGGGAAAGACGATCGAATCTGCCCTCATCTGGCTCGAAGTGCAGGCGCGGCGCCAAGCAAAAAGATTGCTGGTGATTTGCCCAAAAATCCTTGCTTCAAAATGGCGTGAGGAACTACGGAATAAGTTCCTCTTGGATGCACGGGAGGCAGACTTTTCAGAATTGAAACAGGAAGTCGCTGAACTGAGGGAAAGCGGCCCTCATCACTCGTTCGTTTTGATTGCCACTTATACAGGCCTCCGCCCACCAAAGACCGAATTGCATCTCCTGAAAGAGCCGCCGGACACAGAATCAACAGATTCTTCGAAGACCACTTTACTGCGTGAATTGCGCCATTGGTCTCTGGACTATGACCCTTTCGACATGGTGATTTTCGACGAAGCTCACCACATGCGGAACCCTGCCACGACAACCTTCAACCTCGGTGAAAGTCTTGCCGCCAACACCGGCGCAGTCCTCTGCGTATCGGCTACACCTGTAAATAACAAAAACACTGACCTCCACACCCTGTTACGCCTGATAGACGAGAGTTTCTTTGCTACGCAGGGGCTGTTCGAAGAGTTGCTCGAAGCCAATCGTCCGACAGTCCAAGTCGGGAATGCTTTGGCTAGAAGCCCTGTGGACGTGACGTTGTTGAACTCGTCGGTGGAGGGAATGAGTGCTAGCCCCTTCATCAGCCAATCGCCTTTGTTCAAGCAACTCCAGCAATTAGTGCAACAGCTAGATCCGTGCGACAACACACAAATCGCAAAATGCCAGGATTTGGCGGAGAAACTGAATTTGCTGGGTAGCTATGTCAACCGTACACGCCGAGTTCAAGTGAAAGAGAACCGCCCTATTCGTGATCCCCTAGTTCTCACCGTTACATATTCCCAAGAGGAAATGCACCTTTACCAGACTATCCTCAAATTAGTCCGGATTAAGTGCCGACTGGACAGCAGGCCCTTCCACGTCTTCCAGGTGCTCGGGCTACAACTCCGCGCCGCTAGTTGCCTGCCAGTGCTGGCACAGGAGATCAAAAATGGCCGCTTCGGGGATCCCAGTGATCTCTTAGATGAAGCGATGGGCGAGGAAATCCTTGATGAGATCTCAGATGACAGGCCGGACGAGGAACTTGAAGCTCCAGAAAACGCAAACCTTTTCAACTATGATTTTGAGGCACATGACAGCAAGTATCGCGAACTGCGACGCATGCTTTTGGACTTAGTCCCGAATGAGAAAGTGATCATCTTTGCGTACTATCGCCCGACACTAGCCTACTTGCGACGACGGCTCATGACAGACGGTGTGGGTGTGGCTGTGATTCACGGCGGCATCCCGAACGAGCAACGCGTGAAAGAGATCGAGGGGTTCAGGGACCCACGAGGGCCAAGGGTGCTTTTATCTTCGGAAGTTGGCAGTGAGGGTATTGACCTGCAGTTCTGCCGGGTAATGGCCAACTATGACCTCCCCTGGAATCCCATGCGCGTCGAGCAGCGTATCGGCCGCATTGATCGTATTGGGCAGCAGGCGAAACATCTATCCATCGTTAACTTCAAAGTCCAGGACACCATAGAGGAACGTCTTTACGATCGACTACACAAGAAACTTGAACAATTCGCAAACAGTCTGGGCGATCTGGACGCAGTGATTGGGAATGAGGTCCAGAAGCTCACCGTCGGACTGCTCAGCCAGGAGTTGACACCAGACCAGGAGCGCCAATTGATGGATCACTCCAAGAGGGTGATTGAGGAACGTCTGCTTCAGATTCAGGTCCTGGAGGAATCGGGGGATGCGCTCATCGCTCTCTCAGACTATGTACAGTGCAAGATAGAGGAGGACCGAAAAAAAGGCCGCTACATCCAGCCTGAGGAACTGGAGGATTACATGGCCGACTTCTTCGAACGGGAATTCCAAGGCTGTGAGCTTAACCACAACACCCCATCAGACGGCTGTTTCCAGATTCGTCTGACTCCTGAGGCCCAGGCATCACTATCCAGCTTCATCGGGGACGACCGCTCTTTAAGTGCACGTCCGCTCCGGCAGAGAGAATTCAGCATTACGTTTCGGCGTGATGTGCTACAGGTACTACCGGCCTCCACGAGAAGGGCTGTCCACTTTATTAACCACTTGGCGCCTTTGATCCGGTGGATCACGAAGATCAACCGGGAGCGAGCTTATGGATTCTTCAATGTATCCGCGCTTCGTATTCATTATCCCAATCTGCCTTCGGGAGAATACTGCTACCGCATTGAGCGGTGGAAGCTTAAGGGCCTTGCCACCCGCGAAATGCTTGCCTATGGGATCCGGTCACTCACAGAAAACAAGAACTATTCACCAGACGAATCGGAGGCAATGCTCCAGCAGCTTTTGCATGAAGGGCAGGACTGGGATTACGTGAGTTGCAACAATGCGGAATTGCTCCGGACTCATAATGAGATCGAGAATGACCTGACGGAGCGTTTCTCGAAGACCATCGAGGATTTTGAGGCGGAGACTGGCACGCAATATCAAATCAAGAAACAGCGGGTCGCAAACATATTCGATAGGCGTATTGAGCAGGATGAACAGCGCCTCCGCACATTGCGGGAGGCAGGCCGCGATCCGCGTGTTATCCGTGCCACAGAAGGTCGGCTCCGAACCGCCCAAACGAACAAGGAGCAGCGGATCCACGATTTAGACAAGAAAGCTCAGATTGACTTAGAAAGAGAGTCTGTGGCCGCAGGTGTCTTCTGCGTTACCGACAAAACACCCGTAACCATGGGATGAGCTACGATGATCAAATTGTCGGTGCTCATACCGTACCTTAGGGCAAAGCTCCTTCGAGAAAAAGGTCTTCCTACTGTCTCGCAACCAGTTACACCCTCGCAGCACATTAAGGTTTCATCCTCCAAGACACACAGGGCGACCTCTGCGCCTTCCTCAACCCGCGGCCCGTATTTCGTTCAGATCGGATTTGACTTCGGCACCATGTATTCCAAGTGCGTCTGCCGTGATGTGATGACCAATAAGGCATGGGTCCACCTTTCTTCTGGATCGGAGGAGGAGGAATTTCCCTTCCTAATCCCCAGCATTCTGTTATTAAGGGATGGGAAAATCGAACACGCTCAGGATCCTGCATGCCACTATCCAGAGAACGGTCTGTATCATCTGAAACTTGCATTGGAAAAAGTGGCGCTGTGTCGGTGGGAAGATCCCTTACTTCATCTCTATCGAAACGCGGTTGGGTCTGAGACGGAGGAATTGACGAGGTTCGTAACATCCTGTGCCGTTTTTTTCTTGGCCGGGGCTCTTGGGGAAGTGAAAAATCAAGTGAGGCGGAGACTGCCTGCCTTCGGATCGCATAAACAGGATTACATGGCAGTAAATATGGCAATCCCCGTGGCTGACGCCGAGAGGTCCGCAGTCAGCAACCTTTACAACCAAATCCTTAACGAAGCTTGGAGCCTTGCGGACCAGCTCGCTGGACATCCTCCCATCAATTTAATCGAACTGGAAATGCTCCGGAATAATGATGCAGCCCTTCAGGTTCAGTCTGCGAGCGAAGCCTGCTTTATTTATCCAGAGGTGAGTGCCAATGTGCAGGGGTTCGTGCGTTCCCGCGTATCAAGTCCTGGAATCTACATCTTCTCCGATGCCGGAGCTGGCTCGGTAGACCAAAGCGTATTTATTTTCTTACGCGAGGGTCACCACGAACGCCTTAACTACCTACACGGTAACGTGTTGCCACTTGGATCAAGCAAGATCGAACGACATGCAGCCGAAGGCGCCTCTCGGACAGATAGTCAATCTCTAGAAAGTTGGCGGATCAAGAAAGAAAGAGGGGAAAGAGACCCCGACTTGGATAGAGCAAGAACCTGGATTATTCAGCAATTGAGTCTGGGCACCGAAACTACGCTTGGCTATGCCAAAAGGAAATTACACGTGAGAGATCAGCTCTGTCAGACCCAGGTTATTTTTGGCGGTGGCGGACACTCTAAGCACCCTTATGAGGGTGGTGTGATTCGCCCATTTTCCGGACAACTATTTCCCCGACCAATTAGGCCTGACATTGTGGGGCTCCCAGTCCCCACTGATCTCGAAAGACCATTTAGATCGGATTGGTTTAAGCGGCTCTCCGTAGCCTACGGGCTCTCCTTCACAAGAGATGAACTCGCACCGTTCACTTATCCCCAGAACATCAGCACACCAAGCCCTCAGGAAATCTGGCAGCCTCGCGCTGCGCTGGGTCACGCACCAACCCAAGACGAATGTTGAACCTCCGATTACGTGTGGGTGGACAAGAAAGCAGGTTCGTTAACAGGCAGACTTGATCTGCAAACTGCATATTAGTGGTCGCATTGTGAACCACCGCTCTGAATAGAAAGGGCCTGCCATTCTCACTAATCTCACTAATTTGCCACAACACAACACAAACGCCACATAAATAAATCGACTCATATCCCTGCCTGGCAAATGCTTTTACTCAGCCAATAAACTACGAATCACCTAAAGTTACAAATACTTGAACGTGCTACCCGTCCAAAGTTCCTCCGACGGTCCAACCGTTGCATCATTGTTATCAGCGGCCACACGTGACCCCTGGCGTAGAGGTAAGTCCCTGTCAAAACCCAGGAGGATCCCATGATAGCTCGGTTCGCTACTACCATCATATTTTCACTCTCTGCCTTTGCGCTGACAGCGGTAACCGCTCATTCGCACAGTGGTGGGCTCGATGGATACGGGTGCCATCATGATCGTAAAAACGGCGGCTATCACTGCCACCAAGGGCCACTTGCGGGAAAGTCGTTTGAGTCGCAACAGCAGATGCTGGCTGCTCAGGAAGCGCTTAACCCAGAGCCAAATGATCATCCGGAATGGGTGCAACCTCCTCAGCCATCTAATAAGAAGGCACCTGAAACGTATACGATATTGCGGGCGTCGCTTTAACGAACGCATTGGTGCCAACCTGGTGCCAAAACACCCTGACACACCATGACCCATGGTGAGGTGCGTCATCAAGAATCCTTGCCTTTTGCTGATGATTGCTCTTGCTGGGTGATCTGAGAGAGGTCTTTATCGGGACTCTTAATCAGCGGGCCTTCACCATATACCGATACCGAGCAGAGCCTTCGATTCTGAACGTCAAAGACTGTGCCACTACCTTAAAAATCCCGTTGGGACCACCAGCACTTACGCGCGTCCCGACACTGAACGTGACTCCAGCGTGACACGGCAATCTGTGGATAACACGGGTCCTGCGAGAGCACGAGTCCGCTGTTTCAAGACAGC
>Ga0187893_10011356_pt1 | contig 12967 bp, 11 predicted proteins | sample MA1701074metaG_FD_139574 | JGI IMG/M metagenome (GOLD analysis project Ga0187893, IMG submission 139574) | White microbial mat communities from a basaltic lava cave in the Kipuka Kanohina Cave System on the Island of Hawaii, USA - MA170107-4 metaG ...
CTGTGGCGATGAGGGTTGTTGACGTTGCGGCTTCTTCGACCGGCGGTGCTTCAGGATTGACAAGGCAATCTTGACGTTCGAGGTGAAGAACTCCGTCAAAACGGGGCTGCTTTGGGCAGGAACAGCTACCCGGTAAGGTTGAAGTTTTTCCCAAGTATCAAGGAGCTGGTCTGCCTCGGCCGGCGTGGAGTCCATGTACCGTTCGAGCTCGTCGACCACCCCAGCGAGCGGCTTCTGCACCAGCAGTAGAAAGGCTTCGCGATGGCACCTTGTCAAAGCCTTCGCAGCCACTACTTCGGAAAAGCGGTTGGCGAGTCCTTCGTGGTAGTACTGGCCCGTATTGTAATCGCGCATGGAAGCCAGATAAATCAGACGACCGAAGCAACCCGGCAGAGATGCCAACGTTCGGCTGCTCACGTCTTCACACGCTTCCAAGACTTGTGCGAGTACGGCCTTCTCCAGCATTTGTCACCTTCGAGTTTCAACCCATGTTGCTAATTCTGGGTGACCTTCATCGGAACTACATCCTCATAACGAGCCAGTAGTGCCTCGGATGCTCCTCCCAGATGCGTTGCCATATCCGCTGCGCGTCCAGCCAGGGTTCGGACACGGACCGGACCCACGATTCTGATCATCGTGGCTAGCAGACTGCACGTGAATCGAAACTGCAGGTACTCGAGCGTGAGCTTGACCTCGGTCGAGGGTCTTAGGTCCGGCCGCTGCCGGGAAAATCTCACGTGGAAATCCATCAACTGCGCCACGTAATCCTGCGTCTGCCTCAACCAGGAAAGTGCGACTGACCTTCGCTCAGTGTCGAATAGGTGCAGAATGCCTGGAGCTTCCTCACCACGGGCGAACTCCCTATCTTCGTCGGAGAAAACTCGGTCAACCAGCCAGTCAGGAAGAAGCTCCGATTGCAAGGCATTGAGCGCTTCGTAGGCTTGCGTAGGGCCAGCTATCCTCCTTTCTGATGAACTGGAGCGTCGAAGGAGCACAAACAAGGCGACCAGGAAGACCGACCCTACGGTTAGGAAGAGGATGGTACCCGTCATGGCCGCACCGTCCTTCCAACGTGAGCGCGTATTTGGCGAAACCGCTGACGTGTTGCCTGGACGAGCGACTGGTAATCCTGCTCAATGCGGGGTTCGACATCTGGCTCTGGGTTGGGCTGGTAGGACCATAATGTCACACACCAAGCCAGAAGAACAAACACATAGACGGCGGGCTGAAGGTACTGCCACCAGATCTGGAATTGGTCGCCGAAGTGCGATCGAAGTGTGAGAATGATAATGCTGGTACCGATGAAGAAGCCGTAGCCGACCATCATTCCACGCAGGTTGCGACCAATCTGAATGCGGTAATAGAGCATTACCCCCGCGATGCTCAGGAGGAGAAAGGCCTTTACCGCCCTGAAGTCCCGTTCTAACTCTGCAGTCGTCTGAGGCAGGGATGAGACCCCTCCCCAAAGAAGGCTTAGCAGAACTCTGAAAACTACGACGACGAAGATCAGCGCAAGGGCGTTTCGGGAAATCCGCAACGCTCCGGGATAGCGCGAAAGTGCCTGACGGTAGATCTCCCAAACGACGCCGTAACCGAGGAACACGCTCAGAAGCTGTGTGGACCAGTAGAAGGGCCCGTAATACGCAGGATGGCGCACGTAGATGTAGTACCTCAAAATCGATTCGACGAGAACATACGTCAAGTAGACGTAAAACATCGGGTATGTCTTGATGAATTTTTGCTGCGCGGCTCGCCCGATGATGATGGCTTCGAGAGCGTTCGTGATCCACCAAATCGTTTGTGTCAGCATCACTACTGTCCCAGCGATTTCGCGAATGTTAGCACGAAAAAAATCAGGGGAGGTGGATGGCACCTCCCCCGAGTGGACCGGCTCTCTGATTCGACGTTCAAGCGCGCTTCGGCCATGGGATGGGGATGGGTGGCGGAGGTGGTGCGCCACCGTCGGCGCGCAGCGTGACGTCGCTTTGGACCTGCGCGACGCCCACTGTTGCCACTGGCGCAAGTGCCACCAACACAAGCAGAAACAGGCAGATTCGTTTTCCGAGTGACATGGATTGCTCCTTTCGTGGATTTGCCAAACCGCTGGGCGGGGCGATTAGTCCAGAAGGAGCCTTGGCGCGGTGGGATTAGGCGAGCCTGCTTGTTATGGAGACCTGGGTGGACACGGCCGGTTGCAAAGCCAACCAAAACTGGGGAATCCATTTGAAGAGTAAGGGGTATTCAGAGGTTAGCTGGGCCGAATCGGAACAGCCTTGGGGTGGTCCTCAAAGAACAGATAGGGTCGAGGCAACAGGGTCAAGGAGCAAATGCCGGAAGCCGAATCGACCTACATTAAGGAGATTGTGGTCCGCTCCATATCGTAAGTTCAGGTGCCAGCACCAGAGGCGGGTTCATTTAGCACGAGCCAGTAGAGGCCAAGTTGCTGAGCGGCTTCGATAAACTCGGCAAAGTTCACCGGCTTGCGCACGAAACTGTTGGCTCCCAGGTCGTAACTCCGGATGATGTCGCTCTCCTCGTTACTCGATGTCAGGACAACTACTGGCAGCCGACGGGTCCTCTCGTCCGCGCGCATGCGTCTCAGAACTTCCAGACCATCCACCTTAGAAAGTTTGAGATCGAGCAGCACAACCTCAGGCATCATTCTTGGATCTCTGTCGGCATGCGACCCGGTCCGAAACAGATAGTTCAGCGCCTGCTCGCCATCGCGCACCACGACGATGTCGTTGGCAACCTTGCTCTTCTCGAAGGCGCGCAGAGTCAGGTCCACGTCGTCGGCGTTGTCTTCCACAAGAAGAATGACTTGGCTGCGGCTCACCCATCCCCCTTTTTCCTGGCGAGTGTGAAATAAAAGGCAGCGCCCTTCCCGACTTCACTTTCAGCCCAAACGCGGCCGCCATGCCTGTCGAGCACGCGATACACGGTGGCCAACCCGATTCCCGTGCCGGGAAAGTCCTCTTCGGAGTGGAGCCGCTGAAACGGGCTGAATAGTTTCTCGGCATATTCCATACTGAAACCGGCGCCGTTGTCCCTGACAAAGTAAGATTTTCCGTTTGCGACCGTCGTCGATCCGAGGGTGATTGTAGGTTCAGAGACCTTCCCGGTGAATTTCCAGGCGTTGCCGATCAGATTCTCCAGCGCGATCCTCATTAAGCGCGAATCCACCTCGGCGATGAGGCCCTCTTCAATCTTTACGTTTATCTCTCGGTCGGGCTCGCGTTTCTTCAATTCAGCAATGATCAGCCGCGCGAGCTCCGACAGGTTGGTCTCTTCCAGGCGCATTTCTGCTCTTCCTACGCGGGAGAGCTGCAACATGTCGTCAATCAACTCGCCCATGCGTTGCGCTGCAGAACGCACGCGGTGCAGGTAGCCTTGACCCTTTGCGTCAACGCGGCCGGCATAGTCTTCCAAGAATGCCTGGCTGAAGCCGTCTATGCTGCGAAGCGGGGCGCGAAGGTCATGGGAAACTGAGTAGCTGAACGCTTCCAACTCCTTGTTCTTGCGCTCTAGCTCTTCGAGTAAGACGGCCCGCGTCTCCGCCAGCTCTCGCGCGGCTCGAGCCTCCGCCGCTTCGAGTTCCTTTTTCAGAAGCTCTTCACGAATTCGCCGGTTTTCATCTTCAAACTGTTTGCGGCGAATCTGCGCGCGGACACGAGCCTTCAATACTTCGAACTCGCTTGACTTGGAAATGTAATCGTCCGCGCCGGCCCCGAGCCCATCCAGCATGGCCGAGCGATCCTCGAGTGCGGTCAGCATGACCAGGGGGATGTCGCGCACGACTTGCGCCGCCTTGATCCGGCGACACGTTTCCTGGCCGCTTAGGCCGGGCATGATGAGATCCAGGAGAATGCAGTCTACTGGTTGCACCGCCAGAAGCTCCAAGGCTTCTTCTCCCGATCGCGCAAGAACCACGTCGTAACCTTCATCACGAAGGGATGATGACAACTCCTGCAGGTAGGTGACACTGTCGTCGACGGCGAGGATTTTCTTTGGGCCAAGGAGGCTGGCGGTTTCCTCGATTGTCGCAGCGGAGGCTTGGCGCAACATCGCTGTCAGCCTTGCAAGGATAACTTCCACGTCCTCTTCCTTGCGGACGAACGCGTCTGCGCCTGCGTCCAGTGCCCGCAACTCGGCTCCGTGGTCCTCCGACGCAGTCAAGAGGAGGCACGGAACGGAACGCAGCGCCGCGTCCAGGCGAACACGACGAATGACCGTCGCTCCATCGATTCCCGGCAGAACACCGTCTACCACGATCGCGCTGGGCCGCTGGGTTGCGGCAATGCGCAGCCCTTCTTCTCCGGTTGTCGCCAACAGGACGACGTATCCATTGGTCTCGAGCGCCTGGCGCAGTTCCTCTCGGAACGTCCTGCTGTCATCAATCACGAGAACGAGGCTCTCCCCCGCCGCAACCCCGCGCCGCAGTCTGAGCAGTTCCTTTGTGCGTGACACGACATACCGTGTGTCATAGGGCTTCCCAACGTACTCGTCAGCGCCGGTTTGTAGCCCGCGGATTCGATCTTTGACCTCCGCCTCGGTGGAAAGCATCATGACAATGCAACCAGAAGAAGAGCCGCGGGCGCGAATTTCCTTCAACAGCTCAATCCCATCACCGTCCGGTAGAAGGACATCAAGCACAACCGCGCTCACAGGCTCCCGGTCAATTGCGGCTCGTGCCTCCTCGATCGTGGCGCACAATGTGGACCGAAATCCTGCAGATTCGAAAGCCTCTGCAAGGTCCATGCGAACCGTGAGGCTGTCGTCCACAATTAGGACGCTGTCGCTCATCGCTGTACCTCGCGGGTCACCAGTGTGAGCGACGTCAGCACCGGGCCGATCTCGCTGAGAGGCAACACACGGCCAACCGCGCCTAGCAACACCGCCTCGCGGGGCATCCCGAACACAACGGAGGTCGCTTCATCCTGGGCGATGGTGAAACCTCCGGCTTTGCGGATTTCGAGCAGGCCGGCGGCCCCGTCGCGCCCCATTCCGGTCAGCAGGCACGCCACAGCCGAGGGGCCGTATTCGCGCGCCACGGACTCGAACAGCACGTCGACGGCCGGCCGGCAGGAGTGCCGTTCGGGGTCGAGCGTGAGGTGCGCGCGGCCATCGCGAACAATCAGGTGGCGACCGGGGGGAGCCATGATCACCCGGCCCGCGGCCGCCCCGATCGCCTCTCCATCCCGCGCGTAGCTCACGCGGCGGCCTGTTTGAACGTCAAGCCAGTCAGCAAAGGCGGATCCGAAGGGTTCGTTGATGTGGAGAACCAGGAGTATCGGAAGACAAAATTCTGGAGAGAGCGAACGCAGGACTTCGACAATGGCTCCCGGTCCACCGGTGGAAGCCCCCAAAGCGATCACCTTGGGCCTTTGCTGCAAGTCACGTGGGGCAAGTGCGACGCTCTGGAGGTCCTGGCGAGAACGTTGCCGTGCTCCCAGGCGCGCTCGCGGGTGGGTAATGACCCGGATGCGCGCAACGAGCTTGAGTGCGGCCAGGAATTTCTTCTCCCAGCTCCCGTCGGGCTCGTCTCCCTGGGGTTTTTCCAGTACGTCCACGGCACCGGCTGCCAAGGCGTCGTAGGTTTTGAAGAGTTCTCCCCGATTGAAGGATGAAGAAACAACCAGAATGGGAGTCGGACAATGCGCCATGATGTATTCGGTGGCCGCCAGTCCGGTCATTACCGGAAGCATCATGTCCATGGTCACAACGTCCGGCCGCCGCTCCTGGCATAGTTCAATGGCCCGCTTTCCATCTTCGGCCTCGCCGACCAGTTCCAGCTCCGGATCGGCGGCAATGCACTCGCACAAACTCCTCCTCACGGTCAGGGAGTCTTCTACCACCAGCACTCGGGCCTTCGTCATTGCGAACCCACCAGCCGACGGATCCGGTCCAGCAATTCCACCTGCTCAAACTCGCTCTTGGCGATGTAGCCCTGGGCCCCAACGTCCTGCCCGCGACGCCGGTCTTCGAGCGAAGTGCGGGAAGTGACCAGAATCGATGGAATATCCCGCAGCTTAGGATCCCTGCGAGCCTGCTCGATGAAGGTGAACCCATCCATGCCCGGCATTTCGACGTCGACCAGGAAAAGCGCGTAGCGCGTGCGGCGCGCCTTTTCCAGCGCCTCTTCTCCCGAAGTCGCTACGTCGGCGGCATACCCAGCCGACTCCAGGATACTTTGCTCCAACATTCGCGTCGTCAGGGAATCGTCAATGAGCAGGACCGCTGGACGAGGGGCATCCTTCACCGGCTCGTATGCGTGGCCGCGCTGCGCCTCCGCGACCAAGCCGTCCGCGTCGAGCACAAGCTGGTAGCTGCCTTCGGAGTCTAGAAACCCGCCTGCTACCGCTGGGATCGCCGGCGCCAACTCCGGCAAAGGCCGGAGAACAATGTTGGCGGTGCCCGAAAGCCGATCTGCGCCGATAGCCGCGATCCCATCGGCTCCCTGTACGATGATCGCAGACCAAGGCCTCGCTGCCCTCGATGGAGCTGTGCCGTTTCTAGAGAGTACGGTCGACAAAGGTATGAACGAGATGGGTCGACTCTCGTAGACGATGGACTCACCCTGCGGGTTCTTGGCAATCTCCCGGGGAGCCACCCGAAGAGTGCCGCGCACAGCATCGAGAGGAATGGCGGCAATGGTTCCGCCCGATTCCACCAGCAGCGCGGAGAGCGAGGCAAGAGACAGTGGCACGGTGAGCTCCACATTGGTCCCTTTGCCCGCTTCGGTTTGCACGCTGACGTTGCCGCCCAACCGCTCCGCCGCCTCGCGGACCACGTCTAGGCCGATCCCCCTTCCGGATACGCCGTCCACGGACGCCGATGTGCTGATTCCGCCGCGCAGAAGGAGTTCGAGAACCTGTTCTGCGCCAAGCTCTTTTATCCCGGAAGAAATCCCCTTGCGCTCTGCCGCGCCGCGCACTGCTTCGACGTCGACCCCTCGTCCGTCGTCCCTGCATCGGAAGATCACGCGACGTCCGCGCCTCGCGACTTCCAGCGTTACCCGGCCCTCGACCGGCTTGCCTGCCTTTTTGCGGTCGGCCTCCGCTTCGACCCCGTGGGCAACGGCGTTGCGCACCAGCTGCAGGAGTGCACCTTGCACGACTCCCAACACGTGCGCGTCCAAGCGCACATCGGCGCCGCGCCCCTCAAAGACCACACTTTTGCTTTGCGCCTGGGCGGCATCCCGGGCGGTTCGTTCCAGCGCGGTAAAAAGCGCTCCTGCGGGAATCAGCCGCATCTGCTCCGCAGATTCACGCACACGGACCAACTCCCGATCCATTTGATCCAAGGAAGAGGTCAGATTGCGCCTCAACCCCTCGACGCTCGAGCGCAACTGTTCGGCAACCGAGTGTGCCCTCTCTCGGGGGACACCCGTCGCTCGATGATCAGCTTCCGGGCGGCGGGCTTCCTGCTCAACCAGGACATCGACCAAGTACCGTGCGTGGGCGAGCGAGACGAGAGCCTTCTGGAGCGATCCCACCCGGGTGTGCGTCTCCGCAATCCCGTCAAGAAGCTCATCCATTTCACCGACGTCGGCTCGCACGGTTCGCAGCGCTTCTTCGGGGACGGCCCGATCCGGCGCTGGCGCCGCGCTGGCTCCCGGTGGAGCCAAGGAGGCGACTCCGGCTCCAATCTTGTCCACCAGCTTCAGCACTGTTTCGACATGCGCGCGGGACCCAGTGGAAGGGGAATCTCGCAGGGTGGCCAGGGCGTCCTCAATCGCATGCGCTTGATCCGCGATTTCACGCTGCTTGACGACGCGAGCGGCGCCCTTAAGCGTATGGGCGAGGCGTAACAGGCGCGGAATTACCTCCGGCCTGTTGACGCCCTTCTCGAGGTCCAGGACTCCCTGGCCGATCTGGTCCAGGAGTTCCCGCGCCTCGATGCGAAAGTACTTATACGGATCGTTCGCCATATTCAGACCGCGTGCTGTGGCTGTATGACACGCATGAGGTCCTTCGACAACGTCGCCAGCTGCGATGCCGTTTGCAGCGTCTGACTGGAACTGGCTTCGGTTTCCTTGGTGGTTTGTGCGACGTCCGCGATGGCCACGTTGACCTGCTCGACGGCGCTGGTCTGCTGCTTGGTCGAGAGTTCGATCTCCCGGGCGGCCTCCATGGTGGTGGCCACCGAAGCGGCGATCCGCTTGAACGAGGCCGCTACTTCGCTGAACTGGCGGGAGCCGACATCGACAGTCTTCGATCCCGTTTCCGTCGCCATCACCGTAGTGTTCACCGCTCCCCGCACATCTTCAATAAGGGAGCGGATTTCTTTGGTCGAGCCGCCGACACGATCAGCCAGCTTTCGAATCTCCTCGGCCACCACCGCAAACCGCTTTCCCGCCTCGCCCGCGCCCGCGGCCTCGATCGTCGCGTTAATCGCCAGAATATTGGTCTGCTCGGCAAGTTCGGAAACGATGTCCAACACGGCCCCGATCTGCTGGGATTTCTTCCCGAGCTCCAGCATGTGACTGACAATCTGGTCTACCTGCCGGCGAATCCCCGCGATGGACTCGTGGGCTTTTTCCACCGTCCCTTCGCCCGAGCGCGCGGCTTCGGCGGTCTGCTCAGCGATTTGCGCCACGCGCTGCGCGCTCTCGGCAATCTGCCTTGACGTAGCCAGCAATTCGGTGATGGTTGTGGTGATCTCACTCATCGCGGTGGCCTGTTCCTTGGCTCCGGTGGCCTGCTGGTTGGCGGCGGACTGCAATTCCGCGGACGAACTCTGCACCTGGCCGACAGCCGTACCGATCTGGCGGCCGAGAGTTCGGGTCAGAAACACAGCAGCCAGGACAGAGAAGAGAACAACTATGACGGCGATCACCACGGTCGTGTTGATTGCGGAGGACGCCGTGTCAGTCGACGCCTGGCGGGCCTGGCCCAGAAGTCTCTCTTCCAAAGAAACGAAGCTGCGGATGCTCCCATCAATCTGGTCCCGCTTAGGAGCGGCTTGCTCGTCGAAAGCCTGGGCGACCGGATCAAGCGGTGCCGTGCTGCGGCGGCGCTGCGCGACCAGCCTCTCCGCAACCTGCTGGTGCTCGGCCTCGAAGCGCTCGACGGCATCGATCATCTGGCGGCTTTCCTCTGTGATCACATTTCCTTTCAGGCGCGCCAGCGCGGCCAAGAACTCGCTGCGCGCTTCCCGCATCCGCTCCAGGTACTGGTCCTCGGGCGACAGCAGGAATCCGCGGAAAGCCGCTATCTTCCGTTCCAGCGTCGCGCGCAGCCTCTCCGCCTCCGTCAAATTGTGCGCGTTCACGTTGATGACGCTGTCCTTGCTCGTGACCACCGCGCGCAGCGCGTACACCGAGACGATTCCGATCGCGATCGCCAGCACGACCGTTACGGCAAAGCCTGCAGCCAGTCTTTGACCAAAGGTCCAGTGTCGAGTCATCGGCTATTCCTCCTGGGTCCGGGCGGCTTGCGCGCGCCGCTGGATAGCTTCAAGCATGTTGCCCACATTCAGCACCGGCCGGGACACGTCCCCGGTGGTTAATACCCCGCGGGTGTATGGTCCTGCCCGCCCTGGTTCCTCGGACAAGCGTTCCGCCTTCGGAAATCGCAAGTGGCCGTCAAAACCATCGAAAGCAAAACCGACAGTTGTCCCGGCCGCGACCATAAGCCAGCGTGACGGTTCTCCCAGCGGGTAACCGAAAAGAGCGCGAAGGTCGTACACGGGAACGACTGCGCCCCGGACTCCCGTAATCCCCAGAAGTTCAGGAATTGCAGTGGGCAAAATCGTCACCTTTCGATCGGCGTACAAACCCGAGATCTCGGCAAGACGCACGGCATAAGGATCGGGACCTACGCGAATGGCCAGCAAATCCTCCGTTGGAGCGCGCGAGGTAACGGGCGCCACCGCGAAGGCCCGGTCAAATGCCAGCCGCAGCGCCGCAAGCTTGTCTTGCAGCGGAGAGTCGTTCATCGCTGCACCTCGCAGGCAGTCAATTCAGCACGGCAAAGGGCGATCAAGGCTTCCCGCTTGAATCCACCGCCAAATAGCAGGAGCCGCGAAGCATCCTCGCGTTCCAGCAGGGCGATGGCTTGCTCGAGCTCGCGCCGGGCGGTTTCCCGGTCGCCCGCGCGACGCGCAACCAGTCCCAGGTGCAAGTGAGGCATGGCGAAACCCGGATCCAGATAGACCGCAATCTGGTCGTGCTCGGTCGCCCCCCGACGATCCCCTGCTCCTTCGCGGCAAAGAGCCAAAACGTAGTGGGCACCGGCGTTCAGATCGTCCGCGGCCAGAAGGCGCCTGCAGGTCTTCTCGGCAATTGCCAGCTGCCCGCTGTGGGTCAGGAGGACTGCATGGAGGAGAAGCACGTCGGGATCCCCGGCCATTTCCAACGGGAGCTGCTCGATAACACTCAGTGCTTGTGAGAATTGTTCCCTCTGCAGGAAGTCGAGGGCCAGTCGCATGTCGCCGCGAGGACCGGGAACAACTGCTGGTGATTCGGAGGGTGGTGCTGCAAGATACCGAATTTTTTCCGTGGCTTCTTGGATGGCGTCCACCCAAGCTCCATTGATCTCAATAGCCGCCGGGCGTGCTGGAACGGAAATGGGCAGCGAAGCTGAAGGCAAGTTCGTCGGGGATGGCGCCCAGGTCTCGTCTTTGCGCTGGTAGTAAAACGTCTCGTGCGTATGTCGCAGATGGAAGTCCTGGGAGAGTCCGCGAAGCGTCTCGGCATGCCCGAGGAACAGGTAGCCACCCGGGGCCATCGCGCGGGTAATCCGCGCCATCAAGGCTTGCGCACTCTCCGGCGTGAAATACATGATTACATTGCGGCAAAAGATGATGTCGTAGGCCTCCGGTTGCCACAACTCAGGGTCCTCCTCCAACAGGTTCCGATCCTCGAATCGCACGTCCGCTCTCAATGAGTCGTTCAGGACGGCTTCGCGGCCGTCCTGCCGAAACCAGCGTCGCTGGACTTCCTGCGGGGTTTCCCTCAGGGCCCAGTCGGAGTAGCGGCCGCGCAACGCCTTTTTCAGGGCGAGGGGATTGACATCCACGCCTCGGATCGAGACCCGGCCAGCAATCTCACTTGATGCTCTTCGAACCAAGATCGCGAGCGAGTAAGCCTCTTCGCCCGAAGCACAACCCGCAGAAAGAATCTGGAGCATCGGCCCACTACCGCAAAAGTTTCGAGTTCCCCGTACGCGCAGGCGCTCGGGGAGGGCCACCTCGGCAAAGGCACGGAACTGGTCCATATGGCGAAAAAAGTAGGTCTCGCCGACGGTCAGATCCTGTGCAAGCAGCCGAAGCTCGTGCGGAGATCGACCCGCTTCGAGGGGTGACAAATAGGCTTCCAAGTCCCCATCATTCGCCTCCAATCCTCGACGCAGAACCTCAGCCAGAAAGCCGAGCTTTCCATTTTCGAAGTGAAGTCCCAGGCGGTGGGCAACGACGCGCCGGAACCTTTCCAGTTCGCCAGTGCCAACGGAAACTTTCATGAGCGCGAGCCTTCCGGCCCGAGTTGTGACCACAGATCCTCCGGCACGAGCCGGGCGCTCCGCAGAACCAGCAAGAGGTCGGCATCCAGCGCCCCAATTGATGAAATCGCCTCGGCGCCCGCATCCCGAAGCAGGGGCGGAAGCTCATGAAGAGAGCCACGTGGAAGAGTGCCGACGCTCAGGACGCTGTCCACCGCGAGTGCGACTTGCCGCTTGCCAACCCTTACAGTCACGAAGCGGCCTGGGTTCGCTCTTTCCGACCCCAGCAACTCTCTTGCGTGCAAGACCGGGACAGGCGCCCCGCGAATGATGGCCAATCCTGAAACCAAAGGCGTTGTGCCGGCTAGCGGCTCCACCGGCATTGGCCGCATTGTTTCGATGACGTGTTCGAGCGGCAATGCACACAAGCAGGAGCCCACACGACAAAACAGCGCGAGGCCTTCGCTATGAGCCATGAACGCCTTCTAAACACCCTGCCGGTTTCGTCTTGCAGACTACGTTTCGCAAGAATATGACACACCGGCTAGAAAAACGATATCTATTCGACTACTGGTGGAATAAGGTACTAATGGCGGAATGGAAGGGGAGTGATTCGGAGTCCGCCAGACGGGTATTCTACCCTATGAATCCAGGGGCGCGCTTTCTATGTTTGCTGATGTTGCCGATCACCTATTTGCGCTCTCGAACCTGGGAGGGGCCGAATGGGTAAGCCACTAAGTCTCCTGCTCGTTGAGGACTCGGAAAACGACGCGCTGTTGACGGTGCGTCTCCTGGAGCGGGGCGGCTACGATGTCGCCTTCCAGAGAGTCGATAGCCCCGTAGCCCTCACTTCCGCCTTAGATCAGAAGGACTGGGACGTTGTTGTTGCAGACTATTCGATGCCCGGATTCAGCGGGACCGCTGCTCTCCGCATTGTTCGTGACAAGGGCCTGGATGTTCCTTTCATTTTTCTTTCGGGAACCATTGGGGCCGATGTGGCCGTCGCCGCCATGAGAAACGGCGCTCAAGACTACCTGATCAAAGGAGATCTCGCCCGCTTCCTGCCGGCGGTCGAGCGTGAACTCGATGGGGCGCGGCGACGCAAGGAACACCGGCAAGTCGAGCGGCAGCTCCAGCAGATGGAGAAGTTTGAAAGCCTGGGCAAGTTGGCGGGCGGAATCGCTCACGACTTCAACAACCTGCTCGGCGTCATCATCGGCTATTGCGAACTCCTGCTGGACGCCGGAGATTTCGGCCAAGTTAGTCGTGACCGAGTTGCGGAGATCAAGAAGGCCGGCGACCGCGCGGCCACCCTTACACGCCAACTGCTGGCCTTCAGCCGGAAACAGGTGCTGGAGCCACGCGTCATCGACCTCAATGCCCTGGTCTCGGACATGAGCAAGATGTTCCTGCGCGTCATCGGGGAAGATATCCGGTTGGAGCACGTCGGTGCCCCGGAACTCGGGCGCGTATTGGCCGATCCCGCCCAAGTCGAGCAGGTGCTGATGAACCTGGTGATCAACGCC
>Ga0187893_10011357_pt1 | contig 12967 bp, 10 predicted proteins | sample MA1701074metaG_FD_139574 | JGI IMG/M metagenome (GOLD analysis project Ga0187893, IMG submission 139574) | White microbial mat communities from a basaltic lava cave in the Kipuka Kanohina Cave System on the Island of Hawaii, USA - MA170107-4 metaG ...
CCCCCCCGACCCCCGCCCCCGCCCCCGCCCCCGCCACGACCACCGAGCCCGCCAAGCAATCCCTGCCGCCCCTGTCCCTGCCCTTGTGCCCGACGCGCGGTGTCGAGTCCCAACTGCCACGTGAAGCCGACCCGCGGACTGATGCGCAGGTCGCTCGGGAAGAAGTCGGTGCGCCGCCCGAAGACCGAGTCCACCGCCGGGTTGTAGGCCGGCCGGCCGTCGTACGCGCTGCCCTCGAGCCGCGCGCCAAGCGTCACCTGGAGCGCGCGGCTCCGACGCCACGTGTCGCCCAGGTAGATGGCGCCGGTCGACGAGCCGCCGGTGCGCTCGACGGAGCGCAACGACCGCCGGTACTCGGCCGGATTGTTGTTCTCGAGATCGGCGAGCGAGTTGAACGTGAAGCTGCCGAGGCGGTTGGTCTGGTTCGCCGTGCTGAACCCGGTATGGTTGAACAGCCCGCCGAGCTTGAACCGGTGCGCGCCACCGGCCGAGAGCCAGGACAACTCGTTCGTGACCTCGAGCTGGTCGTTGGCGCCCTCGGTCGGCATGCCCGTGTTGCCACCGAACTCGAGCGTGTTGATGCCGATCGAACCATCCGCCAGTTGCGACGTCATGCGCACGCGCCCCTCCGGCGTGGAGAGGTACGGCGTGGAGTGGCGGCCGTCGTCCGAGTAGAAGACGCGCGCCTCGTTGAGGAACGAGCCGACGACGGACGAGAGCGTCAGCATGCCACCGGCGCCACCGCTGCGCTGCTCGCCGGCATGGGACGGCAACGACAGCGCGGTCGAGCGGAATGCGTCCTGGAGCGCACCCTGCCAGTTGGCGCGGAACATCAGGGAGTGATCGTCGCTGATGTGCCAGTCGAGCCGGCCGATGATCGTGCCGTTGTCGCTGAGCCTGTCGTCGGGCACGGCCGGCACGGTGAGCGGGATGCCGACGCTGTCGACGACGGTGCGGAAGCGATTGGCGCTGTCCGGGCTGGTGCCGAGCCGCTGGAGCGTCGCCGGTTCGAGGAACGTGAGCGCCTGCAGTGGATCGACGCGCCGCCGCGCCTGAAAGGAGCCGAACCAGAAGAGCTTGTCCTTGATCACGGGGCCGCCCAGACCGCCCGAGAACTGGTGCTGCGTGAAGCCGGACGCGAGCGACTGCGCCTCCGTCTCGTCACCGTCAAACTCGAGGCGCGGGTCGCGCAGCGAATACGAGAATGAGCCGGCGGCCTGGCTGGTGCCGCCGCGCGTCGTCGTGGCCACCTGGCCGCCGGTGAACTGGCCGCGGGCGACGTCGTACGTGTTGGTGATGACGCGCGTGGTGCGGACCGCCTCCTGCGGCACGGTGCCCATCGCGAACGAGAGCCCGTCGAGCGTGACGGCGTTCTGGTCGATGCGCTGTCCCGCCACCGAGAATCCGGCGGCGCTGGTGTCGGTGCCGCCGATGCCGATGACGCCGGGCTGGAGTTGCGCGAGGATGTTGGGATCGGTGGCGTCGATTGGCAGGCGCGCCAGTTGCTCGCCGGTGAGCAGGCGCTCCGTGGAGCCTGGCTCGGGCCGCTCGCCGGGACGCGGCGCCTGTCGCGCGCTGACGGTCACGACGTCCAGCACGGCGGGGACGGTCGAGAGCGAGAAATCGTGCACCAGCCGGTCCTCGTCCGCCTGCCGGGCCACGACCGCCTGGGCCGGGCTCAGGCCGAGCATGCGAGCGGTCACGCGGTATTGTCCGCCCCCGTCCGGAAAGAGGATGGTATAGCGGCCCTGCGCGTCCGTCTGCCGTGAGCGCGTGACGCCGGTCTCGATCGACGTCGCCTCGACGCGCGCGCCCTGCAGCGGCCGGCTGTCGGGACCGAGCACGCGCCCGGTGAGGATGTCCGTTGAACTGCCGACCTGTGCCGTCAGCGCAACCGGCAGCACCAGCGCCCCGATGAGAACCCGAGTGATCAGTCGCATCGCGCTACTGACGATGCTACGGGCAGGTCTGTTAAGGCGCTGAGCGGAGGAGGTCCTGTGTCGTGCGGCTGCGCTGGAGCAACTCGATGGCGCGCGACAGCGCCGAGTCATCCGCCAGCTCGCGCCGCTTGGCCTCGGCGTCACCGAATGCGCGCCGCGTGACGCGCCGCGCCAGTTCGTCCGTCAACAGTTCGTAGCCGACGCTGTCGTAGCGGGCATCGGCCGACACGCCGGCGGCCATCATCCGCCGGCGCAGTTCCGCCGTCCACTCGGCCGGCACCGCAAAGCTGGGCTTCACGCGGTCCTTGAGTTCGAGCGAAAAGGACTGGAGCACCGACTGCACCTGCTGCGCCTTGGGTGCGATCGAGCGGAAGAACTCGACTTCGAGCCTGGTGGCGGTGTCGGGCCAGATCAGGACGTCGGGCACGATGCCGCCGCCGCCGTACAGGAGGCGGCCGCCGGTGCTGCGGAACTTCGGCCGCCGCGCACGCGTCGCCTCGGTCTCGACGCTCGTGTCGCCCTCCACGATCTGGCCATCGAGCATGCGGCCTTCCAGCAGGCGGCCGTCCTCGGTGACGCGACGGATCCGGTTGATGGAGCGACCGGCCGGCGTATACCACGTGCCGGTGGTGAGCTTGAGCGCGTAGCCACCCTCGAGGCCGTACAGCGACTGGACGAGTCCCTTGCCGAACGTGGTCGAGCCGAGCACGAGCGCCCGGTCGTGATCCTGGAGAGCGCCGGCGACGATCTCCGCCGCCGACGCCGTGGCGCCGTCGGTGAGGACGATCATTGGCGCGTCGGGCACGAGGTTGCCGCCGCGCGCGCGCGAGACTTCCGGCGGCCCGCCGCGCGGCCGCATGCTCACGATCTCGAGCGTGTCACGCAGGAACAGCGACGCGACCGACAGCGACTGGTCGAAGATGCCGCCACCGTTGCCGCGCAGGTCGAGGACGAAGGCGCGGGCGCCCTGGGCCTGGAGCCGCTTCACCGCCGCATCCACTTCCTCGGTGGCGTTCTCGTTGAACGTCTGGAGCGGGATGTAGCCGACGCCCTGCACGACCATCGAATACGGCACGGCCGGGATGTGCACGACGCGGCGCGTAAACGTGAGCTTGATGGGCTGCGCCACGCCGCGACGCGCGAACGTGGCCGACACCGTGGACCCCGGCTCACCGCGCAGGCGCTCGGACACGCGGCTCGTGCCCCACTCCGTGGCGTTCGAGTCGCCGACGGCCAGGATGCGATCGCCCTCCTGCACGCCGGCGTCCTCGGCCGGCGTGTGGGGGAAGACGCGCTGGACGACGACGACCCTGGTCTCGTCCTCGAGCAGCAGCATGCCGGTACCGCCGTACCGGCCGCCGGTGCTGCGGGTGAACTCCTCGCTCTCGCGCGGCGGCAGCAACTCGCTGAACGGCTCGCGCAACTCCTTCACCAAGCCCATGGCGGCGCGCTTCATCAGGTCGCCGCCCGGAATGGAGTCGACGTAGTTGCGCGCCACGAGCCCGACCACCTGCTCGAACAGCCGCGCGTTGGCCCGCGCCGGCGGCTCTTGCAGCAGGAATCCGCCGGCGACGATCGGGATGAGCAGCAGCGCGGCGACGAACGAGGTACGGTGCCCGGACATTCTTCAGGTAAGAACGTCCCCGGTCACGGGAAAGTCAACGAGAGAGTGACTGGTGACCAGTGACCAATGACCAGTGACTAGTGACCAGTGACTAGTGACTAGCTTGGTCGTTTCCCGCCATCAGTCACGAGCTGCGAGCCACCTTGGCGCCGAAACACAGCGAATTCCGAGCCCTCCTCACCATCGCCGTCCCGGTCGTCACGGTGCAGGTGGGGCTGATGCTCATGGGCGTCGTCGACACGCTCATGGTCGGCCGCGTTTCCGCGGCCGCGCTGGCGGCCGTCTCACTGGGCAACCTGTACTTCTACAACGCGATGTGCATCGCCATGGGAACGATCATGGCGCTCGACCCGCTCGTGTCGCAGGCGCTCGGCGCCGGAGACGAAGCCGGCGTCACCCGCGCGGTGCAACGCGGCCTCGTGCTCGCCGTCCTGCTCAGCGCGCCCGTGATGCTCGTCATGCTGCCGGCCGACTTCGTGCTGACGACGTTCCGCCAGCCGGCCGAGGTGATTCCGGATGGCGCCGCGTACACGCGCATCAGCGCCACCAGCATCGTGCCGTTCCTCATCTTCGTGGTGTTGCGGCAGACACTTCAGGCCGTCGGCAGCCTGCGCACCATCGTCTGGACCATCGTGCTCGCCAACGTCTTGAACGGCGTGCTCAACTGGGCCTTGATCTTCGGCCACCTCGGCGCGCCGGCCATGGGCGTTCGCGGCGCCGCGATCGCCACGGTCGTCAGCCGCTGGGGGATGACAGTGATCCTGCTGCTGATCGCGTGGCAGGCGCTGCGTCCGTATCTCTCCCGCCTCGACCCGGCCGTCCGCGACATCGGCGCGCTGTGGCGGGTGACGGTGCTCGGGCTGCCGATCGGCGTCCAGCTGTTCCTGGAAGTGAGCGCGTTCGCCGCCGTCGGCCTGATGATGGGTGTGTTCGGCACGGCGCAGGTGGCGTCGCACCAGATCGCGCTGAACCTCGCCGCGCTGACGTTCATGGTGCCGCTTGGCATCTCGGCGGCTGCAGCCGTGCGCGTGGGCCACGGCGTGGGCGCCGAGGAACTGGCGCGCTCGCTGCGGGCCGCCAAGCTGTCGTACTACATGGGCGGCGGGTTCATGTGCACGACGGCCGTGCTGTTCATCCTGATTCCCGAGCCGCTGGCGCGCCTGTACACGGCCGATGGCGTCGTCATCGCCATCACGGGGCTGCTCATCCCGATCGCGGGCATGTTCCAGGTGTTCGACGGGCTGCAGGCGGTGGGCGCCGGCGTGCTGCGCGGCCTCGGCGACACGCGCGTGCCGCTGGCGGCGATGCTGGCCGGCTACTGGCTCATCGGCGTGCCGGTATCCGTGCTGCTGGGCTTTTACACGGAGTTGGGACCGGTCGGCTTGTGGTGGGGATTCGTGGCCGGCCTGGCCGCGGTGGCCGTGTTCCTCATCTGGCGCGTGCGGTCGTTGTTCCGGCGCGGCGTCAGCCGGGTGCTGATCGACGCGGCGCCGCGCGTCACGCCCGCGGCCTGATCGCCGAAACCGCGGCCTGAAAGCGCGCGTCGCGGTCACCGCGAATCTCCACCACGGTCGCCCCGATGGCCGCGAGCGCGCGGGTGAATGCCGCGTGCAGCTCGTCGCGCTGCCCCTCGCGGTCGCGAATCCCGTCCGGCTCCCACGGAACGTCCGGCGCGAGCAGCAGGTACAGGTCGGCCCGGCGCTTGCTCGCCTCCTCGCGGATCCAGTCCGGGCACATGCCGAAGTAGTGCTCGCAATAGACCACGGTGCTCACCAGGTCGGTGTCGTGGATGGCGATGTCGCCGGCTCGCGCGATGGCCGCGTCTTCGCCCGCCATCTGCCCGCGCGCGATGGCGCCGTGGTCGTTGAAACCGAGCTTGTTGCCGCGCTCCGCCGCGTAACCGCGCACGAACTCCGGCGACACCGGAACGCCGAAGTGTTCACCGAGCCGGCGGGCGAGCGTGGTCTTGCCGGTCGACTCCGAGCCGGTGATGACGACGCGCTTCACGCGGCGGCCGGCGCCGGAGTCCCTCGCGTCGCCAGCCACGAACGCCGCCAGTCCACGAAGCCCTTGATCGCCAGCACCAGCAGCACCGCGTACAGCCCGGCCGTCGGGTACAACTGCTTGGCCAGCAGCATCGGCACGTAGATGACGTTGACGACGATCCACAGCACCCACGCCTCGAGCAGCTTGCGCGTGACCATCCACTGCGCGATGAGGCTGATCGTGGTCGTGGCCGCGTCCACGTACGGGAACGCAACGCCCTCGAGCCGCGACGTCAGGGACGCGTCAGCGAACCAGAATGCCAGGCCGAGCGCGAGGCACCACGCCCACACGCGCCGGGTCACGCGCGTGACGTGCAGCGGGGTGCGGTCCAGCCCGCCGTGCAGCCACGCGTACCACCCGTATATGGAAGTGGCGAGGAAGTAGACCTGGAGCCCGGCGTCCGAGTAGAGGCCGGACCGGACGTACACGACCGTGTACATCGCGACGCTGACGATCGCCGTGGACCAGTTCCAGATGTTCTCGCGCGCCTGGAGATAGACGCTGAATGCGGTGAGCAGCGCGGCGGTCCACTCGAACCATGGCGCGGTCACGCGCTGCGGCGCGCGAGCGCCCGCTCGGCCGCGTGTTCCCAGGAGAGCGATTCGACGTCGCGAGAGACCGAAGCCATCGCCAGCTCGCGGCCGCCGAGCGAATAGTGCACGGCGCAGTCACGCTGCGCTGGGTCGCCGTCGACACGCACCGAGTCGAAGCGCTCGGCGTGGCCCACGTAGTTGATCGTGACATCGTAGTGCGCGCTCCAGAAGAACGGCACGGCGTCGAACGGCGCGCGCGCACCGAGCACGTTGCGGGCGGCAAGTCGCCCCTGCCGTTGCGCCACGACCCAGTGCTCGACGCGGATGCGCTCTCCGGTATGCGGATCCGGCCAGCGCGCGATGTCACCGGCAGCGTAGACCCCGGGCGCGCTGGTCTCGAGTCGGGCATCCACCACGACGCCACGATCCGTCGCGAGCCCAGCCTGCTCCGCCAGCGCCAGCCGCGGCCGCACGCCAACGCCTGCGACAATGAAGTCGGCGTCGATCGCCGAGCCGTCGTCCAGCACCAGCTTCCCAGGCGCGAGCGACGCCGCGGACCGGCCGAGGTGGAACACCACCCCCCGGCTCTCGTGCAGCGACCGGATGAAGTCGCCCAGTTGCGGACCGAGAACGCGTTCGAGCGGCCGGGCCTCGGGAGCGGCGACATGCACCTCGAGCCCGCGGGCGCGCAGGGACGCTGCGACTTCGAGCCCGATGAAGCTGGCGCCGAGGACCGCGACGCGCTTTGCGCCGGCGGCCGCGGCGATGATGGCGTCGCTGTCGGCAAGCGACCGCAACGAGAAGACCCGCGGTCCATCGCCCGGCAGCGACAGGCGAATCGGCTCTGCGCCGGTCGCCAGGATCAGGGCTCCGTACTGCAGCTGGCCGTCGTCGTGCATGACGCGTCGCGCCGCGGTGTCGATGCCGGACACCGTGGCGCGCACGATGGTGATGCCATGATCCGCGAAGAAGGACGCGTCGCGCAGCGGAATCCACTCGGGCTGGGCGTTGCCGGCCAGGTAATCCTTGGAGAGGTTGGGGCGATCGACCGGTGCGCTCGGGTCGGAATCGACAAGCGTCACCGGGCCATCGTAGCCCTCGGCCCGGAGCGTTTCGGCGGCGGCCTCGCCGGCGGCGCCGGCGCCGATGATCACGACCGATTCCGGCCAGGCCGTGCGTGTCGGCCGGGCAGCCCGCGTTCGGGGCGCGAGCCGTTCGCGCACGTACACGCGTCCCTGCGACTCCTCCACGCGCCAGCGCGCCAGGTCGTTCAACGCCGGTGGACGGACGTTGGCGCCCGTCGCGAGCTGGAAGCAGGCGTGGTGCCACGGGCACCGGATCGTTCCGTCGACGACAATCCCGTCGGCGAGCGGCGCGCCGTAGTGCGTGCATGTCGCGCCGACGGCGTGGCAGGCGCCGTTCACCCGGACGACGATCACGGCCTCGTCGCCAACGCGGCCCGCGAGGACTTGATTGTCGCGAAGCTGCGAGGATTCGACGCCCTGCGAGAAGTCAGGCCCGGACGGCGTCGCTGAGTGACCGCCCATCACACCTCACCGCGTTCAGACTTTGTGCCTGAACGTAATCCGCCCGCGGGTGAGGTCGTAGGGTGACACTTCCACAGTCACGCGGTCGCCCTGCAGCACGCGGATGCGAAAGCGGCGCATGTTGCCGCCGAGCGTGGCGAGCACGGTGTGTCCGTTCGGGAGCGTGACGCGGAACGTCGCGTTCGGGAGCACCTCGGACACGGTGCCTTCGAGCTGGATTGCTTCTTCCTTGGCCATGCCTATGGGGCGGTGGAAATGAGTTGGGCCCCGAAACCGCGGCGATGCTGGTGGCCAGTCGCGCCGCAACCGGAGCCCGAACTCAAACCCTCAACCGCTGTTCTTCAGACCTTGACGACGTTTTCAGCCGCCGGACCCTTCTGGCCCTGCACCACGTCGAACTCGACGCGGTCCCCTTCGGCGAGGGACTTGAAGCCGCTGCCCTGGATCGCCGAGTAGTGGACGAAGCAGTCCTTCGTGCCGCCGTCCGGTGTGATGAAGCCGAAGCCCTTCGAATCGTTGAACCACTTGACCACGCCCTGGGTACGCATCGACTGCACTCGCTGTAGAGATGTGGGGATCGGAGTCCGGTGGTTCCGAAACCTCGCGACCGTTGAAAAAAAGGGACCAGCGCGTAGCCGGTCCCTTTCGCTAGCGACACCAAGGTAGTTCTTGGTAAGTGGCAGCACAACACCGTTGTGAGGCTTGCGCGGGCGGCGGCGGCGACGGATTCAAGGTCTCCCCCGGCGCCATTTGGATACACGCGGCAACGGACCAGCCGCGCTGAGGACGCACGACGTCCCGCGTGTTACGTTTATCAGTGACCGGGGTGCCTTCGCGCACGATGCGCGGCGGGCTGAGATAACACCCGAAGAACCTGATCCGGTTCATACCGGCGTAGGGAGTCCAACATGCGTTTTTCGTTCCTCGTGGCGTTCGCGCCGGCCATCGTGTCCGCGCAGGTCGCCACCGCCACGGAATCCGACTCGGCTCGCGCGCGGCGCGACTCGGTGCAGCGCTTGGAGAGCGTCACGGTGTCCGCCATCCGCGCCCGCGATCGCGCGCCGGCGGCGGCGGCCACCATCGACGCCGGGACGATAGAGCGGCGTTCGATCGGCCAGGACCTCCCCCTGCTCCTCTCCGGCACGCCGTCGCTCACGTCGTACGCCGAGACGGGCAATCAGTGGGGCTACAGCTACATCCGGCTCCGTGGCATCGACCAGTCGCGCATCAACATCACGCTCGACGGCATTCCGCTGAACGACCCGGAAGACCAGGTCCTCTACTTTGCGGACTTCCCGGACCTCGCCAACAGCCTGGCGTCGGTCCAGGTGCAACGCGGCGTCGGCACGAGCGCGCCGGGCACGGCATCGTACGGCGGGTCCATCAACATGCAGACGACGCCGGTCGCGGTGCAGCGTCGCCGCCTGGAGACACAGCTCCAGGCGGGCTCGCTCGGCAGTTACCGCGGCAGCGTCGAGTACTCCACGGGGCTCACGGCGCGCGGACTGGCGCTCTCCACCCGGGCGTCGCTGCTCCAGTCCGATGGCTACCGGCGCCATTCCGGCACCGAGGGACGAAGCGCGTTCGTGAGCGCGGCGTACGTGGGCCAGCGTGACGTCATGAAGCTCACGGCGCTCACCGGCACGTTCGCGGACGCGCTCGCATACATCGGCGCCACGCGCGCGGAGCTGGCTGCCGACGAGCGGGCCAACATCCTGCGCCCGGACGAGCGCGATCGCTTCACCGAGAGCGTCCTCGCCATCTCGCATGCGCGGGCGATCAGCCCGCGCGTCTCGGTGTCCAACACGGTCTACCGCACCGCCGCCGGCGGCGACTACGACGTCTGCATCGACAGCGACTGTTCGATCGCCGCGCCGGTGATCTGGAACTTCAACCTCGACTTCACCTGGTACGGCGCCACCTCGGTCACGACGATCGACGCGGGCCGCGCGCGGATCGCCACGGGCGTCAATGCCAACACGTACGCGCGCGACCATCACGCGTACGACCGGAACGACCTGGCGACGCCGCTCTACTTCAACACGGGCCACAAGTCGGACGCCAGCGCGTTCCTGAAGGTCGACTTCGACGCCGGTCGCGCGACCCTCTTCGCCGACCTCCAAGGCCGGCGCGCCGCGTTCCGCTACGAGCCGGACGTGAACGCCGGCGTGCCCGAATCGCGCATCGATTGGGCGTTCTTCAACCCGCGGATCGGTCTCTCGCTCGCGCTCACCGACGCGGTCTCGCTCTGGAGCTCGTACGGCATCAACGCGCGCGAGCCGGCGCGGTCCGACATGCTCGGCGGCTTCGACAACCTGGACACGTCGAACGACTCCACGGTCGGACCCCTGAGCCGCGTCCGGCCCGAGCGCGTGCGCGACGCCGAACTCGGCCTGCGGCGCCACGGCGGGCGCTGGAGCGCGGACGCCACCGTGTTCGCCATGGAGTTCCGGGACGAGATCCTCCCCGTGGGGCAGCTCACGTACATCGGCACGCCGCTGCGCACCAACGTGCCGTCCAGCTGGCGCCGCGGGATCGAGGTGGACGCACGCGCGCAGCTGCATGACCGCCTGGCGCTGTCGCTGACGACGACGCTGATGCGCGCGCGCATCGCGTCATTCACGGACGACGCGGCGGCCCGGACCTACACCGACGTGCCGCCGCTCCTGACCCCGGAGTTCACCAGCGCCCAGCGGGCCTCGTTTGCGATCACGAACTCGGTGACGCTCGACGCCACCGGGCGGTTCGTCGGGAACTCGCGGCTCAACAACGCCGACGACCCCGCGCTGTCGCTCCCGTCACAGTACACCGTCGACCTGGCGGCGCATTGGGCGGGAGCCAGGCGCGGCGTTTCGTTGTTCGTCAACAACGCAGCCAACAGCCGGCGCTACGCCAGCGGCCACGTGGCGTTCGGTGAGGCGCGGTACTACGTGCTGCCGCCATTGAACGCCCACGTGCTGGTTCGGGTCACCTATTGAATCCGGTCAGCGGTCACGACGCGCTCAGGTGCCCGTCGATGGCGTGCATGAACTGCTCCTTCAACTCCGGGTGCGCACGCAGCAGGAACGCGCCCATGGCGCCGGCGGCCAGCAGGTTGCCGACCATCACGTTGTACCACGCCAGCGTGCCCAGCGGCGTCGCCTGCTGCAGCAACCCGACGAATGCGTAGAAACCGACCTCCGTCGCGGCGAACAGCACCACGAAGCCGAGCAGGATCGACGGCTCGCGCCGCGCGACGCTCACGATCATCGACGCCGTCATCCCCAGCACCATGAAGGCGCCGTAGTGGAACACGGTGTAGAAAGCCACGACCGCCAAGCGGCCCTGGTCCGCGGGCCCGAACACGCTGATCAGGGCGCGGCCCAGCGTCGCCGGCGTGAAGAAGGCCTGGCCGGCCACGAGGTCGACGCCGAAGAACCATACCGCGATCACGGTGGCGCCGATGGCGCCGGCGATGGCGCCTTCCTTGACGAGCGGACGCGGCGTCTTGACGGCGGCGTCGTAGCCGGCGCGCACCGCCGCCGGGTTGCGTCGCCACGCCACCAGCAGGAGCAGCACCAGCATCACTACCGGCACGAGCACGCCCGGCTGTCCGCTGATCCACTGCGTGATGGTCGCGGGGATCATGAGCAGTGCCAGCAGCGACGCAGCAAACGCGGCCGCCGGCGGCACGAGGATGGCCGCGGCGCCGATCACTTCGACCAGCCCCACCACGGTCCGGATCCACGGCGGGAACCCTTCCATCGCGGCAGCCTGGAGCCCGATGGGCTCGGTTCCCGTGAGCTTGGCAATGCCGGTGGTCGCAAACACCGCGGCCAGGAGCACGCTCAGGATCCAGACGACGACCGCGTCAGCATTCCGCGTCCGCTGTTCCATGTGCGCCACCTTGTGTGCGTTGGGTTCAGTATACCCCTAAACCGAGACGGCGCCATTGGTGCCCGGCCGGCCGTTGCGCGGCCGGACTGACGGTACATTGTCCCGGGCGGTGCAAGAGCGTACGACCCGCGCGCGCGCCGCGCGCGGCCAACAACCCCGGACGGTGATCAACGTGCCACCGAACCTTCTCTTCGTCCTGATCGGCCTCGGCGCCGGCGTGCTGGCCGGCCTCTTCGGCATCGGCGGCGGCATCATCATCGTGCCGGCCCTCGTCTTCCTCGCCGGCTTCTCCCAGCGCATCGCCAACGGCACGTCGCTCGCCGTCTTCCTGCTCCCGGTCGGCGCCCTGGGCGCATGGACCTACTATAAAGAAGGGAACGTAAAGGTCCTCCCGGCGCTGCTCATGGCCGTCGGGCTCCTTGCCGGCTCGTATCTTGGCGCCGTGCTCAACCACAAGCTGCCCGTGCCCGTGCTCCGCAAGGGATTCGCGATGCTCCTGGCGGTAACGGCCGTGCGCATGTGGATTACGAAACCGTGACGCGGCGCCCTACGGCAGCACCTTCACTGCCTTGTTCGGGTACGGCGGCGGCTTCGGCACCAGCCGCGGATCCTCCGCGATCTTCTTCTTCAGGTACTCGATCGCAGCCTCGAGCTGCGCGTCGCGCCCGTTGAACGTCTCGTGCGGCAGGTTGTCCACCACGATGTCGGGGTGCAGGCCCTCCTGCTCGATGAGCCATTTTCCTTCCGCCCCGTAGACGCCTGACATCGGCGCGCGCGCGATGCCGCCGTCGCTCAACGTGTTCGTGCCACTGAGCCAGATCTCGCCGCCCCACGTTCGGGTCCCGATGACGACGCCGAGCCCGAGGCGACGGAAGCCCTCGGCCACCGCCTCGCCGTCGGATGCGGTCTCGTGATCCACCAGCATCACCATGTGCCCGCGGAACGCGCCCTGCATGTTCCAGTACGGCTCGCCGACGCGGTCCTGCCAGTACATCCACGGCTTGCGCAGCAGCATCTCCAGCACCCACGAATCGATGTTGCCGCCGCGGTTCTGCCGCATGTCGAGGATCAGGCCCTGCTTGTTGAATACCGGCGTGAACTCGCGATAGAACGTGTTGATGTCGTTGCCACCCATCGCGCGCAGGTGGAGGTACCCGATCTTGTTCTCGCCCTTCTTCTCGGTCTCGAGGCGCCGCGTGTATTCCCAGTCGGCGTAGCGCAGGCCCTGCTCCGCGCCGATCGGCTCGACGACGATGTCGCGCGACTGTCCGGCTGATGCGAGCGTCAGCAGCACCTGCTTGCCCACCTGGTTACGCAGCAGTTCGCCGATGTCGCGCGAGCGCAGCGCCGGCACGCCGTTCACCGCAGTGATCACGTCGCCGGCCTTGACGTTGAGGTCCG
>Ga0187893_10011359_pt1 | contig 12966 bp, 11 predicted proteins | sample MA1701074metaG_FD_139574 | JGI IMG/M metagenome (GOLD analysis project Ga0187893, IMG submission 139574) | White microbial mat communities from a basaltic lava cave in the Kipuka Kanohina Cave System on the Island of Hawaii, USA - MA170107-4 metaG ...
AAGTAAAAGAGAAAATCAGCCTCTTTTGCAATGTGCGCGAAGAGGCAGTGATTGAGGCGGCCGATGTAGCCCACAGCATCTACGAAGTGCCTCTTGCCCTTCATGCCCAAGGGATTGAAGAAATGATCTGCAAGATGCTCAACCTGCCTTCGCATCCCAGCAATCTATCCTCCTGGCAAAGGCTTGTCGAGACCATACGCCATCCCAAGGGTACAGTCACTGTCGGTATCGTTGGCAAATATGTGCAGCATCAAGATGCCTACAAATCGGTCTTTGAAGCACTCCATCACGGCGCAATGGCCAATGGCTACAAGATTGAGATCAAGCGGATCGAATCGGATAAATTTGATGAAAAAGAGACCTTTCCTGACTGGGCCAAGGGCTGTGATGGCTATCTTGTTCCTGGTGGCTTTGGAGATCGTGGCTGGCTTGGAAAGGTGGCTTGCGCCCGATTTTGTCGCGAAAATAAAATTCCCTACTTTGGCATCTGTCTTGGCATGCAGGTGATGGTGGTAGAGTTTGCCAGAAATCGCTTAGGCCTCGAAAAGGCAGACTCAACCGAAATGGAACAAAACACCCCCTATCCTGTGATTTCGCTTTTAGAAGAGCAGCGCCTTGTGTCTGATCGCGGTGGAACGATGCGACTTGGGGCCTACCCCTGCCGTCTGATGCATGGCTCACAGGCACAAAAAGCCTACGACTCAATGAAAGTGCTCGAGCGCCATCGCCATCGCTATGAAATGAATAACAAGTTTCGCCCTGGGCTAGAAGAGGCAGGCCTCATCGTCAGCGGCGTCTACGAAGAGGGCAATCTCTCGGAAATCGTAGAGGTCAAGGACCATCCTTGGATGGTGGGCGTGCAGTTTCATCCCGAGTTTTGCTCAAAGCCCACAGAGCCCCATCCCCTCTTTAAGCACTTTGTGAGGGCTATGATCGAGCGGAATGCCTCATGCTAAAAACTCGAGTTTTGGGGATCGATTTTGGTCTAGCGCGAATAGGCCTTGCCATTTCAGATCCCTTACGGGTGATCGCCTCCCCTCTTGAAAATCTTGCCGCCACACACAGCCTTGAAAAGACTGTCGAGGCACTTGTCGCCTATATAGCAAAACTCAAAAGCGACAAGGGCTACAGCATCGGTGAAATCGTAGTCGGTCTGCCACTTCACATGGATGGCTCGGAATCGGAGCGATCTCAGATCGTGCGCCAATTTGCCAGTTTACTAGAAAGTAAGGCGGAACTTAAAGTACAGCTACTTGATGAAAGACTTTCGAGCGTCCAAGCCGATCGCGCGCTCATGGAAACTGGCTTTAGTCGAAAAAAACGTGCTCAGGTTGTCGATCGGGTCTCTGCAGTCATCATTTTACAAACCTTTTTAAATCAAAAAGCGCGCTTATGACACTCTTTGGCCTTGAATGGTGGATCCCCTTTAACCTCGTATTGATTCTGCTCTTAGTTCTCGATGTGCGCTACTTGCGTAGATCGACCGACAAGCCGCGCCCAAGCCAGTCGCTTTTACTTACAGCCGCGTGGGTCTCATTGGCCATGCTCTTTGCTCTTTTGATCTTTATGACGAAAGGACAAGAGCCTGCTCTTAAATTCATCACAGGCTATCTTATTGAGGAGTCGCTTAGCGTAGATAACCTCTTTGTCTTTTTGATGATCTTTCAGTACTTTCACGTTCCCGAATCGCAAACGCGAAGGATTTTGATGTATGGCATATTAGGTGCCCTCATCATGCGTTTTGTCTTTATCTTCGTGGGTATCTCGTTGATCCATAGGATCCCTTGGATCCTCTATGTCTTTGGTGCCTTTTTGGTTGTTACGGGCATTCTAATGTTTAAAAAGCCTGAAAAATCATTTACACCGCGCACTGCCTTTTTAGTCACTTGGTTAAAGAAATTCATCCCAATTACCGATCATTGGGAGGATGGGCAATTTTTTGTGCGAAAATCGGGGCGGCTCTTTGCTACCCCTGCCTTTGTGGTATTGTTGACGGTCGAGGCCACCGATCTCTTTTTTGCCCTCGATTCCATCCCCGCTGTTTTTGCCATCACCTTAGATCCCTTTATCGTCTACAGCTGTAACGCGATGGCCATCTTAGGGCTGCGATCGCTCTTTTTTGTCTTAAAAGACCTGCTCGAATTCTTTGAGTACCTCCACTATGGTGTGAGCCTCATTTTGATTTTTGTAGGAAGTAAGATGCTGCTGCGCCCGGTCTATGAGATCCCCACGGTGACCTCGCTTTGTGTCATCGGCTCCATTCTCTTTTTATCGATGCTCCTTTCAGCAGTCCGGAAAAAGGTGCCGAAGTGATGTCCTATTTGCATCTTCTCAATCTCGACACAGTGGGAGGCGTAGAGGAGCTCTTCATCCACTTTTTAGAGCAGGCAAAGACCTTTTCAAAAAGTGAGCAGCACGTTCTTGTGACAGGCCAAAAGCCCCATCCGCTTTTTCAGACTCGACTCTCCTATGCGGACAGCGTGAGCTTTGAAAAGTATCTACTCGGCATGAGGCTGCCGCGCTTTTTACGCGATTTTAAACGAGAATTGAGCATAAAAAAAAGTGCGGCCGAGACAATCATTCTCTGGAACAGGATCGAAGAGTTTCCGACGAATAGGCGCCTTATCTATTACGAACATGGCGCATCCTGGATCGAGCCCAAGTCCAGTAGGCTCGAGCACTTTTTTACAAGGGTCGATAAGGTATTGGCCAATTCGCATGCCGCCAAGCGTCTTTTGCAGTTGAAATGGGGACTTCAGGCGCCAATTTCTGTTATCGAAAACCCCTTGAAACCAACGCTAGAGTCGGCATCCAAGCCAAAAAACCTCCATTCCAAAGTGCGCTTAGGATACATCGGACGCCTGATCCCTCTCAAAGGTGTCTCGCTCATTTTCCATGCGCTTAAAGAGATCAAAGACTTCGATATGTCACTCACAATCGCAGGCGACGGTCCCGAACGAGAGGCGCTTGAAAAAGAGGCCAAACGTCTCAACCTGCAAGTTACATTTTTAGGCGTCCAAGAGAATGTTGCAAATTTTTACGACGCTATCGATCTTTTACTTGTCCCCTCCATTCGCGAGCCCCTAGGCCTTGTCGCTCAAGAGGCAGCCCTTCGTGGCTGTCCTGTGGTTTGCTCCTGTATCGATGGGCTTCCCGAAGTTGTAAAGCATGATGTCACAGGCATTTGCATAACACCCACTCTTGCCATCGAGCGATATAGCGAGTTTGGGGGATCCATGCAAAAGCTGCCGGATCTTGTGTATGATCCTGTAACAGATAGACTTACGCCCCCTCGCCTCGTCGATCCACAAGAGCTTGCCAAGGCCATTGTGCAAATTGCAAATGACCCCGTGCGCTATAGCCAGATGAGCAAAGAGGCCATCCTTGGGGCCAAAAAAAGACCAAACTTTCCTGAGTATGTACAAAAGCTACTTGATTTAATATCTGTTTGACTTCGATATTCTTCGCGTTGTACAACACCAATTGAAAATTTAGTCGGGTAAAACTGCATGATGACAAAGCCACTAATCAGCAACCCTCTTGAAGAGTCGACAGCAAGCAAGATCGCCGAACCGTGTGTTTTGGTGATCTTTGGCGCGACTGGAGATTTAACCGCCAGAAAGCTTCTGCCAGCCATCTACAATCTCAAACGAGAAGGCCAACTTCCTTCTCACTTTGCCTGTGTGGGCTTTGCCCGTCGCCCCAAAAGCCACGAGCAGTTTCGCACCGAAATGTACGATGCGATCAACAAATACTCTCGCGTAAAGCCAATCGATCAAAAGCTCTGGAGCACTTTTTCTGAGCAGATCTTCTACCACATGTCGGAATTTGATAATGACGCCGGCTACAAGAATTTGGACAACTTTTTGCAAGAAATTGACGCCAAGTTTGGCACGAAGGGAAACCGCATCTTCTATCTTTCCACCCCTCCAAGCTACTTTGAAACCATCATCCAAAAGCTGGGTGCACATGGCCTGATTTACAATTCTGAAAAGACGCACAATAAATGGTCGCGAGTGATCGTTGAAAAACCCTTTGGGCATGACCTGGAAACAGCTTATGAGCTGCAAAGGAGTATCTCAGAGTACCTCAAAGAGGACCAAATCTATCGCATTGACCACTGGCTTGGCAAAGAGACCGTCCAGAACCTGCTGGTGATGCGTTTTGGCAACGCCATCTTTGAATCGACCTGGAACAATCGCTACATCGATTCCGTGCAGATCACAGTATCAGAAGATATTGGCGTGGGAACGCGCGGCAAGTTTTGGGAAGAGGCTGGCATGCTGCGCGATATTGTGCAAAATCACATGATGCAGCTTTTGTCGCTTGTGGCCATGGAACCACCGGTGGACATCAAGGCAGATTCGATCCGCGACGAAAAGGTAAAGGTGTTGCACTCGATTCGTCCCATTCCCTTGCAGCAGCTTGATCAATTTGCCATTCGTGGCCAGTATGGCCCGGGCTTTGTCAATGGCGAGCCTGCCAAAGGCTACCGCCAAGAAGATAATGTGAACGAATCATCGATCGTCGAATCCTACGTGGCCCTGCAGCTCTTTATCGACAACTGGCGCTGGGCAGGCGTGCCCTTCTACCTTCGCGCAGGAAAGCGCCTTCCCAAAAAGGCCACCGAGATTGCTGTTATCTTCAAACAGGCCCCTGGCGTGCTCTTTAACCGCTCCTGCCGCCGCGACGATGCCAATGTGCTGGTGATCCGCATCCAGCCCGATGAGGGCATTGCGCTGCGCATCAACTCCAAAGTTCCTGGCATCAACAACCCTATCCAGCCAGTGAGAATGGACTTTCGCTATGGCTCCTACTTTGGCGTAGCGCCACCAGAGGCCTATGAGCGCTTGATCATCGACTGCGTCTTGGGAGATTCGACGCTCTTTGCTAGAGAAGATGAGGTCCTGACCTCCTGGAAGCTCTTTACCCCCATCCTCGAGCGCTGGCAAGAGGTGCGTCCACACGACTTTCCAAACTACCCAGCAGGCACCTGGGGACCACTTGCCGCTGATCAATTGATCCAAAGAAGCGGAAGACACTGGCGATTTTTATAGGAAAAACTATGGTCACTCACAACTTTGAAGATGATGAATTACAAGAAAACTTGACCGTTGCAGTTGAAGGGCAAAACCTGATTAAGGCCTCGCTTTTCAATATGATTGTGATCGCCGATAGCGTCCAGCGCGCGCTGCATTGTCAGGAGCTGGTGCGTCTCGTGACAGAAAAATTTCCCTGTCGCGTGATCTTCGTGCAGTCGGACGAGTCGAGCCAGGCCGATTTTTTCCATACTGAGCACACGCTGCAGTCGATCGGTACAGGCACAAATCGCGTCTGCTTTGATCAGTTTATCATCGAGTCATCGATCAATCAGCTGCACAAAGTGCCTTTTTTGATCTTGCCAAACATCATGCCCGATCTTCCGGTCTACATCTTGCTTGGCCACGATCCAACGCTTGATCGCGTGATCTTGCCGCAGCTCCAAAAAGATGCCAACCGCGTGATCTTTGACGCAGAATCGATCGACAATGTGCAGCGCTTTAGCGAACGCATGTTGGCCGCCATTCACGACAAACACACCGATTTCATCGATGTCAATTGGGCCAGGACCAAGGCGTGGCGCGAAGTGTTAGCGCGCGTCTTCAACGATCGAGACAAACTTGATCGCTTGGATCAAAGTAAGCTCATCCAGATATCATTTGCTGGCCGCACCATTCAGCCCCAGCCCAAAAATGAGATACAGGCGATCTACCTACAGGCGTGGCTGGCCTCGCAACTTGGCTGGAATCTCTTGAATGTCGAAAAGGAGGATGGCTTCCTACGCCTTTCCTACCGAGCAGGCCAGATGCCGATCACTGTCTCGTTAGTACCCAAAGATACCGATGCCTTAGAACCAGGCGCCGTCTTTTCGGTCGAGGTGATGACGCACAACGATTCGCACTTTTTGATCTCGCATGAGCGCGAAAGGCAGCATGTGGCTGTGCATTCATCGACGACCGAACGTTGCGAAATGCCCTACACCCTCTTTTTGAGCAACTTTCAGAGGGGCACTGCTCTGGTAAATGAGATTTTCTACCAGCCACTCAGCGAGCACTACCAAGGCATGCTGCAGGCACTTAACCATGCCGCCTGGGGACAGAGTTTGTGACAGAAGTGCAGCGCACCTACATCAATCTGGGCAAAGAAGAAAAGGTGCTCGACTTTTGCGTCGTCCACTTTCTCGATGAGGCTGTTATGGCGCTCAATGAGCGTGGCCGCTTTGCCGTGGCGCTCTCCGGAGGCTCAACGCCAAAAATGTTTTACGAAGCGCTGACAGAGGAAGAGTCAGCCAGCAAACTCGACTGGACAAAGATTGGACTCTTTTGGAGCGATGAGCGGGCGGTTGCCCCTGATCATCCCGACTCCAACTACGCGATGGCCATGCACTACTTTTCAAAGCCGCCCTTCAACCAAGCAAAAGTCTTTCGCATGCAAGCCGAGCGCGAAGATCGCGACCAGGCAGCAATTGAGTATGAAGAGGAAATTCGCCACTTTTGCCCCGATGCTCGTCTCGACTTGGTCTATTTGGGCCTAGGAGAAGATGGCCATATCGCCTCTCTCTTTCCCGAAACAGACGCGCTTTTAGTAAAAGATAAACTTGTCGTTGCAAACTTCGTGCCAAAACTCAATAGCTGGCGCATGACCTTGACCTATGAGGCCATCAATTCTGCCAGAAATATTGTCGTGTTGGTGGTAGGCAAAAAGAAGGCCAAAATCTTGCACGAAGTTATCGATGGCGAAGACCAAACGCGATATCCTGCCCAAAAAGTAAGTGGCCAAGAGATCCCGGCCTTTTTTGTCTCAGATGTGTAAAACTAATCACTAATAAAGGAATTTATGTCAGCGGTCGAATTTAGTACTTTTGCTTTCCCCTCATTCCCCACCCACGATCAATCCGATTCAATTGAGCGAGGAAGAAATAGGCGTACTCCTCTCTCATCCTCTCAGTGGTAAAGTCCTCTCTCACATTGGGATTTTACCCCAAGGCTCTTTAGCTGCGTTTGAATTAAAAAATTCACTATGCTATGTAGGAGCTTTAGAGAGTTTTACTATGTTTGGAAAAAGCTTTACCATTTTTCGCGTTGCTGGGATCAATATACGCATCGATTTGAGCTGGTTTTTCATTGCGATCCTGCTCTCCTGGTCGCTGGCTTTAGAGTACTTTCCCTACTACTACCCACACCTTTTGCCCGCGACCTACTGGGCGATGGGCATTATTGGCATGTTGGGGCTCTTTATTTGCATCCTGTTGCACGAATTAGGGCATGCGATGGTGGCAAAGTATTACCAGCTGCCAATTTCACAAATCACGCTCTTTATCTTTGGTGGCATGGCAGAAATAAAGAAGGAGCCGCCCAGTCCCAAGATCGAATTTTATGTCTCGATTGCAGGGCCTATTGTAAGCCTCCTTTTGGCAGGAGCGCTCATTGTCGTAACCAACCTCGGCACGTCGCTTGACTGGCCACTTGCATTTCTTGCCGTGACGCGCTACCTGGCCACGGTAAATGCCCTCCTAGTGTTATTTAACTTGATTCCAGCCTTCCCACTCGATGGAGGAAGGGTACTCCGAGCGATATTGTGGGCCTGGAAGAAAAATCTCCGCTGGGCCATGAATGTCTCGTCGACGTTAGGGTCTACCTTTGGTTTCTTTTTGATCTTTTTTGGTCTTTTCAGCCTCGTTGTGGGAAACCTTATCACCGGACTTTGGCTCTTTATCTTGGGGATCTTTTTACAAAGTGCCGCCTCATCGTCTCGCATGCAGTTTTACGTCTCGCAAGAACTTCGTGGAGAAAAGGTGCAAAAGTTCATGACAAAAAACCCCATCGCTGTTGCCCCCGACATCACCCTTTCAGAGTTTGTCAATAACTACATGTATGAATCGCACCACCATCTCTACCCCGTGGTAGAAGAGGATCGCCTGATCGGCTACATCAGCCTCAAAGAGGTACGGTTGATCCCCCCTGAAGAGTGGTCAAGGGCACTTGTAAGAAATGCCATGGTCTGGCGCTCAGAATTTCGCACGGCTTCCCCCGATACCAACGCCATGGATGCCCTCACCTTCTTGCATCAGACAAATGCACCCTCACTTCTCGTTGTCGATGACGAAAGAGTCGTCGGCATTGTCACTTCTCAAGATCTCTTCAAGTTAATATCTTTGAAGCTAGAACTTGAAGAAGGGACATTTTAATCCCTCCTCTCCCTTGCTAAAATAATTACTTTTTATTATACTACTATTTTTGTTTTTTTAATTAAAAAGGGAATAGTATGCAGTTAGAAGGGATTAATCCAAATAGTGGTGGAGCGGGTATTGATGATGATGAAGACAATGGAATAGATTGTACGATTTGCCTCACAATCATGAAAGAAGCTGTATCGACAGATTGCGGACATAGCTACTGTAATTCTTGTATTACAGATTCAAGAAAGGTAAACAAGAACTGCCCGATATGTAGACATGTGATCGAGAAAATCACACCAAACTTCGTTTTGCGAAAGTTAATCGCAAAAGAACTCAAGAAAGGCGCGCAAGCTCCAAACCTTGCTGCACAAAAAATAGAACAGCAAGTCGCGGAACAGAATATCCCCCCGCGTCCAGCTCTTCCCAAGCCTGCACCTATCTTCGATTCGTCACTATTTGATGCCTCACCATGCAATGCCATGCAAATCGAAGAAGATGAAGCATTGGCTAAAAGGCTTTATGCTGAGGAAATGGATTTGGTAGCAAATAGTCAAGGGGTAGCGGTAGAAGCTAAGCCGAACGATTTTATGTTGGCACGATCATATATTCGCGACTGGTTACTTAAGAAATCGCTAACGGAAAATATTCCAACCAACCACCTCGTTACGCAAATTCTCCTGAAGATGTATTCTCTCTTTCCTAGCCTCGAGAGAAATCCCATACAAGGAGTAGATGGACAAAATCCCGATGACGATATCAGCGATTTCTTCGACCATATCGAGGACTATGGATTGCTTGCCCATTTTTACAAAACCCTGGAAAAGCTCTCTATCACGCCGCTCATCAACGGGAAGAATTGGAAATATTCTGACTTAAAAGAGTACCGACATAACATTTAATCGTATTTGGGAGTGCTGCGGCTTGACGGCACCGAAGCTTTGGCACCCTCAAGCCGGTGCCGTTGGCTAAAATCCCAATTGCTCTGCAGTCTCACTTCTCGTCCTATAAAAATGGCGTTTAAGTAGTAGATTTGACTACATACATGTTGTTTTTGATGTAAGTCTCTTGCGAAATTGACATGTATGTAGTATAATTATGTACATACACGCTAATTTTACGGAGTATGTATGGACCCAGCTATGGCAATTTTAAGATCTCGGGCACCATCGGAAGAGCTAGATTATGGCTTTGTTATGGATTGCCTCAAAGAATACCGATTCCCACGTACAAAGCTGACACAACTCTTAAAATCCAAGTCCTTACTCAGGGTAAAGAAAGGAGTGTATGTTTTTGGTGCGCTCTTTATGCGCAAACCCTATTCTCTAGAAACATTGGCAAATCTTCTTTATGGACCATCCTATATTTCATTAGAGTGGGCTCTGCAGAGATATGGAATGATCCCTGAGCGCGTTGAAGAGGTTACAAGCGTAACCTTTAAAAGAACTCAGATGTTTCAAACCCCTATTGGGCGATTTAGCTATGCGCACAGGCCCATCTTGTCCTTTTCCGTAGGGCTTATTCGGCAGCAGCAGTCAGAATATCAAAGCTATCTCATGGCCTCACCAGAAAAGGCTTTGGTCGATCAGTTAGTGATTCGTCGCGGCCAGGTGTCAAAGATTTCAGAACTTGAAGAGATACTATTTGAAGATTTTCGTATAGAGGAAGAAGATTTGCAAAAATTGGATATAGCGCTCCTAAAAAAAATCAACGAAGCCTATCCTCATATCACCATAACCCATTTAATCAACCTTCTTTTAGGAACCAAGCGATGAACGATATTGTGCAGAGCATGCTTCAAAGATATTCTCCAAAATCATCACTTGAGCACGAAAGGGCACTGTGTGAAATCCTCCAGGAGATCGCCCTCGTTGGTTTATGGAGAGGTAAATTTTTTGAACATGCTGCCTTCTATGGGGGAACTGCCCTTAGAATTCTCTATGGGCTTGACCGCTATTCGGAAGATCTCGATTTTACCTTGCATAAAGCTAAAGCCAATTTTGAATGGGCGCCTTTCGCTAAGACCATAGCTGATGAGTTTCACGCCTATGGCTTTGAGGTTGAGTTTGTAGAAAAGAAAAAAAACATCGAGTCTGCAATTAAGTCGGCATTTTTAAAAACAAATACCTTAGAGTCAATGCTTAAAATTGGCGTGTTGCAAAGTAGTCTAAAGGGCGTTCATCCGGAAACGCTTCTACGCATAAAAGTTGAAATTGATACGGACCCAATCCCAGGACTTTCTTTAAAAAATCAGTACATTGAAGCACCAATCCCCGTTTCTATTTCCACAGTGGTAGAGTCAGACCTCTTTGCCTGCAAACTCCATGCAGCTCTTTACAGAGCGTGGAAAAATCGAGTAAAAGGTAGAGATTGGTATGATGTGGTCTGGTTTATTCGTAGAGGCATCCCCTTAAACCTAGAATACTTAGCAAGGTGTATGCAGTACAATAAGGTACTTGGAGAGGACGAGCCTCTTTCAACGAGTCGCTTAGCCGAAATATTTAACAACCGTCTGAACACCTTAGATATAGAAGATGCCAAAACAGATGTGAGGGTTTTTCTTCGCGATGCTTCTCAGCTAAGCGAATGGTCACGTGACTTCTTCCTCTACTGGTTCTCGAAAATTAAATATACTGACTTAAAAGAGTAGCGACTAGGGGTGGTGCTCATTGCACCACCCCTAGAAATGGCTTATGATTGCGTATGCCATTCAGAAATTTCGTTTACCGCATAACCACCGAATCGATAGTCCTTGGACTTTATCACTTCTAACAGCTTACGAAGGCTATGGGTAGCAGTAGGTCCATCAAAGTGGTTAAGGAATGCATTTACTCCATCGTCAGGGCTAGGATAGTTGGCACATGCAAATGGCGGCTCAGGCTGAAATTTCAATGCATTCCATCCGTAGCAAAGTTCTCGTACTATTCTTGGGTAGTCATTCGCCATGCCTTCTTGAAAAGCTCCTCGTACTTGAGAAAAGGGCGTGGTGCCAGCTGGTGCTGGTTTTGCTACAGCTTGAGGCTTTGAGACTGGAGGCAACTTAGCTTGTGGGAGTAGGCCACTGGGGGCTTGCACTTGGGCATTTTTCAGTATTGTGATTTCAAGCTGGAGCGCTTGGTTTTGCTCTAGAAGCATTCGCTGACTGTTTTCTAGCCGGCTATTTTCTAGCTGGAAAAATTGATTTTGGTCTTTAAGCAAGCGCTGACTGCCTTGCATCGCATCATTTTCCTTTTTAAGTTGCAAAACTTCATTTGATAAATCCCGCACGCGATTTTCAAGATTAACTGTTTTGCCTCTGGCAGGAGCCTGAGCTACATTGGCAGCTTGGGGTCTTTGTAGTCTGGCAAATGAAAAGCTACCAGGTGCTGGAGGAGAAAATTTCGTCCCAGGACGAAGATCTAAATTATAATCGCTTAGTTGGGTAAAATCCCATTGGATGTTCGGGTTTACCTCTTTGGGTACAATCCCGATATTCTCCATCGCTCTGTAGAGATGAGGAAAGAGATGTGTCCTGCCTGCTGTAAACCAATCAAAAAAATCAGAAACAGCTGAACGGGGGCTGGCATGCTGATGAGGAATTGCACTGTGAAAATCACGATTTGTCAATCTGCAAAATTCGGTGATGATCTCTTGCAATGTTTTTTTGATAGGGAGATTATATTTATCTGAAATGTCGAGCAAAACATCTTCTAGTTCCCCGCGAATTGCATTGAAGGGTCGTTGTCGGATCGGTTCTCCAGGGCCGTCAACCCCAAATGGTGAATAGCCAGGTATATTAATACTCATAAAGTCTCCTTTTTAAAATATATACAATACATTCTACTCTATTGTATTCAATTATTTCAAATCTTTTTAAAAAAATATCGTTCTTATCGTTCTATCGTTTTTACCGTTGAGATTTGCCACAATCTGAAATCTTTCTTCCGTGTTCTCTATTCTCAAGATCTCTTCAAGTTGATATGGTTGAATTTTGAACTTGAAGAAGCGGCATTTTAATGAAATACTTATTACTATTTTCTCTTTTTGTCTCCTCACTTTCGGCTCAAGAGAGCCCACCGACCATGCAGAGTGAGATCAAGCATGTTGTCGTATTGATGCTTGAAAATAGATCCTTTGATCATGTCCTGGGCTGGCTCTACGAAAAGGATGACCCTAACATAGCCTACATCCCAGCCACGAATAGGTTGCCATTTCAGGGGCTATCAGAGGATATGCTCAATCAGTACATTAATGAAGTGCGGGATGCCAAAGGCCAATTGGTCTTCTCTTCACCTCCCATCAAAGGCATCCCTTCAGTAAGTGATAGTCCCTATCTCTGTTCGCCATCCTTTGATCCACACGAAGGCTTTCCCTATGTGACAACGCAGATTTATGGCTCCACAAATGTCCCCTCCATGACGGGATTTATGCAAGACTATGCCTCACAGTGGTCCGAAGAGGATTGGCTCGAGCAGCAATCGATGATCAAGGCCTGTCTTGAAACCTATACAGAAAAGGAACTTCCCTTCTTCTATGGACTGGCTCGACACTATGCGGTGAGCGATGCCTGGTTTTCTTCGGTGCCAACACAAACCAATCCCAACCGCGCCTTTTCACTCTGTGGCACGTCCCAAGGACAGATTGTCAATGGTTGGTACTTTACGCAAAGCTCATTTACCTGCGACACCATCTGGAATCGCCTGACAGATGTGGCCCCAGAAGTATCCTGGAAGATCTATTGGCAAGCAGACTCTGTGCCGATTGTTGTGCCA
>Ga0187893_10011360_pt1 | contig 12966 bp, 12 predicted proteins | sample MA1701074metaG_FD_139574 | JGI IMG/M metagenome (GOLD analysis project Ga0187893, IMG submission 139574) | White microbial mat communities from a basaltic lava cave in the Kipuka Kanohina Cave System on the Island of Hawaii, USA - MA170107-4 metaG ...
ATTGACTCGGACTAATTCAACTTACGAATCGTTTGAGAGCAGCAAATCAAGCAATAACGGTCTATTAGCAGTCGGGCGCTTGCGCTCGTTGTCGAAGGCCAGTCGCCTGAACTCCGGTTTCAGTCCGAAATTGAATAACAACCCAACCTCGATCTCAGTAGCCCTCAAATAATTTATGAGTTGCGCTTCATGCGCCCGATCTAAACACCTACAAGCTTTCAACTCTACAAGCACGCAACCCTCTACCAAAACATCTGCTTCGAACTCTCCGACTTTCTGACCCATAAACCAAACCGGGATTTCAATTTTCCTGAGAACCTTGAGGCCCCGGCCACTAAGAGCAAGTTCAAATGACTTTTGATAAACGGATTCCAGAAAACCATGGCCCAGTAGGTTATAGACATCAAAGAACACCCCGATAACGCCCTGTGTAAGCGCTTTATGCTTAAATCCGAATGTGCTTTCCATGTGAGGATACTCCTTGAAAATAGTCTCGAGCGGGTTGAGAATTAACGAGGTAGCTCGCTAAAAATTATCGATTTTAAGTGCTCATCTTAGTGAATCTTGAGTCGACAACAAAGTAGCCAGAAACTCCTCCTTTGCATTTGTGAAGAATTTTAGATGCATTGTGAAAACATCCGGCGTTAATCTGCGGCTAAGACTTTCGTTTCCATAATTTTTGGGAGGGGACCCTCAGGGCGCGATTGAATTTGCTGGAGGCGTTTTCCCAGGCGATCGTTGCCGTTAGTTCCACGATAGCGTCTTCACCAAAAACCTCTTGTAACCTCCCAAATAGTTGATCGCTTACGTCACGACCCGTAATTGTTATCGTGTCAGCGTACTCAAGAGCCAGACACTCCACTTCTGTGTACAAAGGACTGCCGGCGTAATTCTCCAGGGCTTCGAGCTTCTCGTCCGTAATGCCTAGTTCACTGCCCACGGCAGCGTTAATGTCCTGTCAAAACTCACAACCATTCAGGGCCGCGACCCGCCGGTTGAGCAGCGCGCGCAACCCCGGGTCGATTAGTCCTGAGGAGTCGAGACCGGTCCACATTGCCCGGACGCCACGGAAAATCGAAGGCCGCCGCGCATAAATCAGATGGTTCTGGAGTGGGGCACCCCATTCCTTCGCCTGAGCTGACAGGACGGTAGCAATCTGGCGCTCCACGCTTTCGGGGTCTACCCCTACAACTCGCATACTCTAACCTCCAGCGCCGGCGCTTCCGGCTGGTTTGCTCTGACCTCCTTGTTGATGGTACAGCGCGTAGACTTCGCTTTTCACTTCGGCGGGAAAACAAACTCGGTACAACTCGTAGCCTCTTTGCAGTCCCCTGACCACCCCGCTGACTTCACTGATCTCGCGGATTGCGGGTTTTGCGTAACCGCATTCGACATAAATCCTCGTTTTCGGCTCAGCCCCGTGGCCGGTGTAATAGTTGTAATAAGGAACATCACTGGCCCGATCCTCAACGAAGTAAAATTCCGGATCGAACCCGCAGCCCGCCACCCGAGCGCGTGCCCGATCAAGAAACTCCGAGCGCTCGTCCTCTGGCAGATCGAGGTCCAGGGCTTTGAACAAGCGACGGTCTATAAAGCGCCGGCTCAGATCGCTGAGAATTTCATCGCTGGATTTTTGCCATTGCTTGATGTGAAACAGAACATCGGAATCGTCAACTTCCAAATGTTCGGTGACCGACAACGCCTGGCGCCTGAGCACTTTTTCGAAAGCAGTGCCGGCCGCATACCAAACCTCTTTACCGGCTTCCAGGAGTTGGAGCGCACGTCGCAGGACGGCTCTTAGCACAGCTTCGGCCGAGCGCAAGGTTCGGTGGAAGTAAACCTGGCGGAACATGTAATAACGAGCCTGCAGATATTCTTCAACTGCATATAGACCTCGGGCCGCCACATAAATTCGATCCGCCTCTTCATCTATGGCGAGCGCATTAATAATCCATTCGAGATCATAGATGCCGTATTTCGCTCCGGTCATTAAAGAGTCCCGGAGTAAGTAGTCCATTCGATCGACATCCAATTGCGAAGACACCAGATGGGCCAGTGCTGAAGGTTTGAATTTACCTTCTATCACCGAAGCTAATCTGCTGGGTAGTTCCGCAGAATAAGAGTTGAGTACCCGCCCCACTTCTGTATCCCGGCTAAGCACAACCTGAATCGTCCAGGATTCATGATGGAAGTTAAGCACCTTCTCCATCACATGTGAGAACGAGCCATGGCCCACGTCGTGAAGCAAGGCTGCCGCGCGCACGGCAATTCGATCCTCAGGCTTAAGGTCATGCTTTTCTGCGAGGCGATCGAGTACTCGTGTCATTAAGTGGAAAGCTCCGAGCGAATGGGTGAAGCGAGAGTGTTCGGCGCCCTGGTAAGTATAAAGGCCAAGGCCCAGCTGTTTTATTCGACGCAACCTTTGAAATTCGGCCGAATCGATCAACTGTCTCATTAACTCGCCTTCGACAGAATCAGTGCGAAGGCGAATTATGTTGTGCACCGGATCGCGATAGATTCGCTCAGACATGATTGTGCTTGGTTCTGAGAAATTCTAACACGCCATCGGACGGAGGGATGAAACTGGAACGACTGCTTCGGGAAACACGAGTCAGGTCGCGGGCTCAGATGCTGACCTGTTAGGATTAATACGGCCAAATGGCTGCAGATAAACGCAGATGAGAAACGCTTACTGACGCACATCTATAGACGCACATCTATATAGGAGGACCACGGTTGGTATGTCAGTTCGTGTTAGTTAGTGGATTGTTCTGGTCGTCTCCGTCCCTGGACTTCGTAACTCACCGGCGGCTTATGGGCCGTATCCATCTGAATCTAACCACAATCGACGACTAAATTTGGGTTCGAATAGGGTGCCCCTCGCCGGGTTGTGATTTCTGGATATTCCCATTTTTTTGGATTTCCCCGCTCCCGAACGAGCTCCATGGCCCCTGCTAAGTGCCACAGTTTACATGTATCTAAGGCCACGGTCCCGGCAGGCATGCAAATTGCGGAATTGGGCGCCGGAGCTTAATTGAAAAAGCAAAAAACATAAGGGAACTATTTAAGAAAGGATCAGTAAGAATGCAAAACACCATCCGATTTATGGTCCTGTCGGCTATCGTTTTGTGCTTCGGGCTTGGCGCCTTTGCACAAACGACGACGACAGGATCGATTGAGGGAACAGTAGTCGACCTCAACGGTGCTGCGGTACCGGGAGTGACGGTTACTGCAACTCGCCAAGGAGGGCGGTCGACATCCGTTACCAGTAACGACCAGGGTGTCTACCGGATTTTGAACGTTGAGCCTGGACAGTACACGGTCACTGTTGAAGCTGCTCAGGGCTTTGCCAGGTTTGAGAAGCCCAACGTTCCGGTCAATCTTTCGTCTACCTCGACAGTACCGATTCAGCTGGCACCACAAGGTGCAGCCGCCACCGTTGATGTGTTGGCTTCAGGATCAACAATTGATGTTACCAAGACTACGACTGGCACAAACGTTACGACTGAACAGTTTTCCAACTTCCCGACACAGCGTACGGTTCAGTCCCTTTACACAATTGCCCCGACAGTTAATCGTTCCGGTCTTCGTGACTCCTCGGGTCGCGAGCGTGATCCTTCCGTCGCCGGCTCATCTGGCCCTGAGAACAACTACATTCTCGACGGCGTCACGGTAACCGATCCGGCTTTCGGCGGTTCGGGTGCAAACCTGCCCTTTGAGTTCGTCCAAGAGCTGGAGATCAAGACTGGTGCCTATGGCGCCGACATTGGCAAGGCCACCGGCGGCGTATTCAACGTCATCACCAAGAGCGGCACAAACGAGTTCCACGGTGATGCCTTCGCCTACTTTACAACCAAGGGTTTCGTTCGCGAGGTTAAGTCTACGGCGATTCCATTTACGGGTGCGGCTCCGAACGGTTACTCGGAAGTCGACGCCGGTTTCGACATTGGTGGTCCAATTGCCAAAGACAAGCTGTTTTTCTTTGGCGCGTTCAACCCGCAGAAGCGCAAGAACTACTTCCTGACCCAGACTTTCCTCCAGGAAGTCAACAATGAGATCACTACTCCGTTCTACGCAGGCAAACTGACCTGGGTAATCAATCAGAACCACGCGTTCAACTTTTCCACCTTCGGCGACTTCACCAAACAGGAAGGCCATCTCTTTGGCTTCTCCGGCTTTGGCGCTAACCTGGGGAGCTTCCGAGGTCGAACAGAAACAGGTGGCTCCAACTATGCATTTCGCCTGAACTCGACATTCACACCGAACTTTATCGGTGAATTCTCAGCGGGACTGCACTTCCAGCGAGCCAACACCATTCCGGAACTTGACGAGACGCTTGTTACGGATCGCTTTGCGGTGCTGCGAAACGGTGCAATTCTCCCCGTGACCGAAACCACGGTTTTTGCCCCGCCACCAGCGCCGGGGACAAACGGGCTACGCCTTGCCTACGTCGAAGGAACTGGAGGCAGTGTCCAGCGTAACTTCGTACGCCAGGGGTTCGGCCTTAAATCGCGGCAGGATCGTGACCGCGTGGAATTCGCCGCTCGCATGCAGAACATTGTTGGCAAGCACACGGTGAAGTACGGGTTCGAGTACAACAAGAACAAGTACCGTATTGACACTCTCTCGACTGGTCCAGGCTTTAACTTCGGCACGCCCGGCGGCTCGACTGGACCACACCGCATTGAAAATCGGTTCGCAGTTTGCTCGCGGACCTCGACTGACACCATCACTTGCCCGAGCGCGTCGCGCACGGCGAATGTTCAACTACTTATTAATGCGGGTCAGGCACCGGCGGGAGTAACCACAGCCGTCACTGGCACCGTATCGATTAGCCCAACCAACCCGTTCCTGCTTCTTGACGTGGTGCGCGCTCGTGACTTCAGCCTCAACACCAGAGGCGGGTTCACGGATACGAACACCGAGAGCTTTTACGTCCAGGACGACTGGAAACTTACCCGCAACCTCCAGGTGAACCTGGGGCTGCGCTGGGACTTCCAGCAGGCCTACTCGGTCGGTGGGGTTACTTACATCACGCTTAACGACTTCAAGAGCAACACCCAACCGAGACTCGGTTTTATCTGGGATTTTACCGGTGAGGGTCGTGGCAAGATTTTCGGAAACTTTGCGCGGTTCCTTGAGACGCCAATACCGCTGGACATAAACGTTCGAGCATCAGGCGGGGAAATTCAGAATGACTTCCACCTGAACCTCGATCGTCTGAATGCGGCCGCGGGAGCACAGTGTCTTGGCCTTAATGCCATGGCCGGAACGTGCGCAGGCTTCTTCGGCAACCTAGGCAACCACGCTACACCAGCCGATCCGGGTTTGAAACCTCAAACTGTCAATGAATTCACTGCGGGTTTTGAATGGAGCCCGAGTGGCATGCGCGACCTTACCTTCGGGTTCCGGGGTATTTATCGCGCTCAGGACGAGGTTATTGAAGATGGGTCCTTTGATGATGGTGGACACTACTTCCTCTTCAATCCCGGCCGCCGTGGTACTCCAGATGCAGTCACGACTGAAGATCTGGCTTGTACCGGTACCGGTGGTGCGCCGAGAGCCCAGTGCTTCGGTCCGGCCCGCCGTTACTATCGTGCGCTTGAGTTCACCGCCACGAAGCGATTTTCGAACAGGTATCACTTCATCGCTTCGTATGTGTTCTCCAGCTTAATTGGTAACTACGAAGGCCTGTTCCGTAACGACAACGGTCAGAGTGACCCGAACATCACTTCGCTGTTCGATCTGGTCAGTCTGCTAAACGGCACGTACGGACGCCTGCCGAACGATCGCCCGCACCAGTTCAAATTGGACGGTGGCTATGAATGGCCGTTCAAGCTGATGACGAGCGGCTCTTTCCGGGCTCAGTCGGGCGTTCCGTTCAATGCCTTGATCCCTCACTTCCTCTACGGTGACAACGAAGGCTTCGGTGTCCCGCGGGGAACTGCGATCAACCCCCTTACTGGCAGCAACCGAACCCCGACGATCTACAATGTGGATTTCGGTGTGTACTACCCGATCCAGTTTGGGGAAAGCCGTCAACTCCGCTTGCAGCTTGACTGGTTTAATGTCTTTAACAACCAGCGCGCGTTCAAAGAGGACGAGACCTTCCAAATCAACAGTGGTGCGCCGGGAATTTCTCCGGTTCCGAATCCGTTCTACGGAACTGGAGCCATCTTCCAATTCCCGTCCACACTTCGGCTTGGTGTTAAATTCCAGTTCTAAAGACTGGGTTTTTGCCGCAAGGCATTTGATAGGGGAGATGTAAAACCTACGTCTCCCCTTATTGTTTTGTGGTAAACTTTTGGTGGCTCAGAACGTCACTTCAAACTTTTTCCAATCCCTCGGCAACTGCTGATTAACTGGAGTTATCGAGATGTTTCGAATTTGCTGTTTCAACCGCACGCTCTACTACTATTCACTTTTCGGAGTCGTCTTGTTGCTTTTGTTTGTGGAAGCAGGGGCTCAAGGCGGTGTCGACTCTACCGGGACCGGAGGCCGGCACACAATCCAGGGCCGGTTGATGTTTCCTTCCGGTCAAAGGGCCGATGTGCGTTTGCAAATCAGACTGGAGAGCGCCGGGTTTGGCGACTTGTCGGTTCTTTCTGACATGAACGGAAACTTTAGCTTTCGATCGCTGCAGCCAGGCAATTACACGGTGGTTATTGAGGGAGGCGAATTCTTTGAGAGTGAAAGAGAGTCGGTTTTCATAGAACCCGCCACTGTTTCGCCCAGGAGAACATCGGGTATTATTCCCATCTCCAGGCCTTTCAATGTGCAGATCTATCTGCGACCTAAACAAACACCCGGCCATAACAAACCCGGCGTTCTTAATGCCGCCCTGGCAGGGGTGCCGAAGACCGCTGTCGAGCTTTATGAAGCCGCCCAGGCATCGGCTCGCGCGGGCGATCACGCTAAGGCAATTGAGCAGTTGAAAGAAGCCCTGGCACTTCATCCGGGCTTTGGCCTGGCACAAAATGAGCTTGGCGTCCAGTATCTGAAACGCGGCGAATTGGAAAAGGCCGCCGAAGCACTGCGCTCTGCTATTACCCTAATGCCAGAGGCATTTGAGCCACGCCTGTATTTAGGTATTGCGCTCCTCAATCAATTGAAGTTTAAGGATGCGGAAAACCGTCTGCGTGAAGCCATAAAGATAAATGAAAGTTCATTTACCGCTCACATGTATCTGGGCCTCACCCTTGTTAGGCTGGGAAACAATAAAGAGGCGGAAAGCGAATTTCGAAGGGCGATAGAACTGGGAGGAGCAAAGGCCGGGCAAGCCCACTATTACTTAGGCGGTCTCTACTGGCATTTGAAGGACTATCCCCGAGCGGTAATCGAACTCGAGAAGTACCTGCAACTCGAACCCAAGGCAGCTAACGCGGAAAAAGTGAGGGCTACCATCAAGGAGCTACGTAGCAAGTCTTAGTCTGGCGGGTGTAGTAGCTCTTAGAAAGCTCGTTTGTTAGTTCTTCCTACCGCGAGGCGGTTGCGGCCTCCAGACGGGCGTTGCCGCGTTTCGCGGCTACGACTGGGTTTTCTAACTCAACGAACCAAGATCCAACAAGTGGCCCAGCTTCTCTTTCTTAGTGCGTAAATATTTTTCGGCTTTCTCAGAAGGGTCGATCTGCAGAGATACACGTTCGACTATCCGCAACCCCGCCTCTTCCAAAGCTTGCAACTTGAGCGGATTGTTGGAAAGCACTCGAACCTTGCATAAACCAAGGTCAAAAAGAATTTCAGCGCACTGCTTGTATTCCCTTAAATCAACTGCCAGGCCTAACTTCTCGTTTGCCTCAACGGTATCAGCGCCTTCGTCCTGAAGGGCGTAGGCCCGAATCTTGTTAAGGATTCCAATGCCCCGTCCCTCTTGCTGCTGGTAGACGACTGCGCCCCGGCCCTCCTCCTGAATCATCTCCAGAGTGCGATGGAGCTGGGGACCACAGTCACATTTAGTTGAACCAAATACATCTCCTGTCAGGCACTGCGAATGAATGCGCACCAGCGTGGGGACTTCCCGCTGCAACTCACCCTTAAAAAGGACGACATACTCCTCGTCGCTAATCAGCGAGCGATATCCGGCAATCTTGAACTCGCCCCACTCAGTGGGCAGAGTGGCCACCGCCACACGCTCAACCGAGAGGGTATTCATTGCCTGGGAACATTTACTGGTCGCGGGTTCTTCCAAAAAACCTCCAACTTGAAGCCTGGCTGACCCGGCCCGACCGTGACTCGGCCTGCTTCGTTAATCTACTTGTTGAGCGCAATTATATGAGCAGGCCAACCACCTCACAAGTTGACCATTGGCGCCAAATCCCCCCAAACCTGTGTATTGCCACTTGGTAAAACGCACGATAAGATACGCGCGTCAGCGCAGTAGGCAGTCACCCAGACTGCCTTCCAATTTTGAATCCACTCGCACCAACGCCCAGATGACCGAAGGTGCCGACGAAAAGATGGCCGGAACCACTCAAACCCGCCCTGCGAGTTCGGGGAGGTCAACGCGTGGTGAGCGGCGCCCGGCCCTGGTCTCACTAAGCGGTGACCAAATAGCTGTCCCAATACCCCTCGAACGAAACGAAGTAACACTCGGACGGGCCATCGAAGCTGATGTTCGTGTTAACGATCATAGAGCTTCTCGACTACACGCGCGAATCATCGCCGAACGACCTGCCTCCGGTGGCGAGATCATGTGCCGAATTGTAGATCTTGGCTCGACTAATGGAACACTGTTGAATGGAACTCCTATTACTGAGTCACCGCTAGTGGATGGTGACAAGATCATCATTGGTGAGCAACTCTATCGGTTTGAAATGCTCGATGAGATCGATCGTGAGTTTCAGCAACAAGTGCACCGCCTGCTAGCACATGATGACCTGACTGGACTCCTGACCAGCAAATCCTTCTTCTCAGAGCTGCGCCGTGAGGCGGTTCGCGCCGCCGCCGAGTCAATGCCCTTCTGCGTTTTGATGATGGATCTGGATCACTTCAAGCAAGTCAACGATACCTACGGACACCTGGTAGGCAGTCAAACGCTCGAGATTTTGGGCCGTTTAATTAAGGAGGCCCTTCGCGCCGGAGATGTCGCGGCACGCTTCGGCGGCGAGGAATTTGCCGCTTTTCTACTGGACGCGGATTACGCTCAGGGTTTAGTAGCAGCCGAGAGGGTCAGAACCTCGGTGGAGCAATATGAGTTTCCGGCTGCGAGGAGTGATTCCACTCAGGCAAAAACCCTGCGAATAACCATTAGTATCGGCGTGGCGGCGTTTCCTGATGATGCCACTGACCCGATCGAACTGGTTGAGCTGGCCGATTCTGCGCTTTACCGAGCCAAGCGCAACGGTCGCAATCAGATCTGCGCCTATCGCCCTTCTCTAGCCGCCACCGAGAAACCGCTGCCTTCCAGAAGGAAATAGGTCCTATTTGTCCTATTTGTCCTATTTGTCCTCTTTGTCCTCTTTAAATAGGACGTATAGGACTAATAGGACCTATTTTAATGAAACGCCTGGCGATTGCGGGCGTTTAATCTACCGGAGTCCTACCCCAAAAACAGAGTTGCGCTCGTAGGGGTCGAGCGGTATGCTTCAATAGAAAGCCTGCCGGGCTAGCCTGACTTTAATCCCGAAAGAACCTTTAACTTGAGAAACAAACTGAACTTAGCCAGTAAGCCGTTTAACAATCGGGCCCTTCCCTGGACGCTGACGGTCATCGTCACACTGATATCCTTTGTCAGCGTGATTTTCATAGTTCGGGCAACCAGCCAGGCTAACGCAACGGCCAGAGCGCTCCGCCTTGAAGTCAACGCCTTTAGCCAGCAGGAGCAGGAACTGAGGCAAAAGGCTGCTGCTGTTCAGCAGTCTTTGACGCCTGAGCAGTACCAAACCTTGAGGGCCACCCATGAGCTCGTTGATCGGAAAAGTTTCTCCTGGTCTCGGCTATTCGCTGATCTTGAGGCTGCACTGCCGCCTAACATCAAGGTCACCCGTATCAGTGTTCGTGAAGTAACCTCTAAAGAGGGGCAGACCCTCGCCGAACTCGATCTGGCCGTTTTGGCAAAAGCGCCGGCCACCGTCACGACTATGATTGCCGACATGCACAAAGAAGGAATTTTCAAGGGAGAGATGCGTTCCCAGAACCTGCAGAAAGGCCGCGGAGAGAGTGGAACTGAGTTTGAGCTGTTTGTAGTTTACAGCCCGCGGGCCAGCGTGCCCGCGAGCGACAAAGAGACTGCCGCGCTCGCCGCCAGTCATCCTGCGGGAGGTGCCAAGTGAGCCAGCAAGTGCCCGCAAATCAACCCTCACTCCGAAAAGAGCAGATTAGGCGTCGGCTGGCACAATTTCGCGGCTCGCGCAGCGGCATGTTTGGCATGGCTGAGCTTCTGGGAGTTTCGGTAAGCACCCTGATGCTCCTGGCAGTGCTGGTAAGCTATTTCTACTTGCTGGTTCCCGCCCAATCGAACCGCGATGAGCAACAGCGCGAACGGGCCCGCCTGGAGACGCTTTTGCTCTCGTCTGGCGAAGCTATGAAAAAGGAGCAGAATACCCAGGAGTTCGTACAAAAAATAACAGGCAGCGTGGAACAGTTTGAACTGCAGCGCCTGCCGCAACCGACTCAAGGTCAGATGGGACTGTACGAGGAACTCAATCAGCTGATGAGCAAAAACGGCCTTCGCAACAGCTCGGGGCCAACTTATACCAACCTTGAACCCTCAGGATTGAAAGCCAGCAACCGTTCGACGACCAGCACTAAATGGCAGACCGTTTACCCGGGTATTGCGGTAAGCGTCACGGTCGAAGGACAATACTTGAATCTCCGGAATTTTATCCGTGACCTTGAGACCAGCAAGCAGTTCATTATCATCAATGCGGTTGAACTGGAACGGGCCACTGACACAAATGCTCCTTTGTCGGCCGAAGGCGAGCCCTCCGGAACACGCCCCTCTCTAGTCAGTCTCCGGCTCGATTTGGCCACCTACTTCCAGCGAGGCCTGGTGACCAGTCCCAATCCTGTCAGCGCTTCTAGTAGTAATTAATTAGCATGCAAAGAGCAGATCTAAATAACCCCTCCGAACGAAAGAAACTGCTGTTGGCGGCCGTGCTTGCGGTCGTGGCAATGGTATTCCTTTGGTGGGCTTTGATTGGTTTTGGAAGCTCGAAGAAACCGGTTTCCCGAAGGGCCGCTGAACCCGGACCTCCATCCGTTTCCGTAAGTGGTTCCGGAGCAAGTCAGGGCCGAAGCCAGACCGCGGCGATCAACACCAGCGATTTGCTCGATAAACTTCGGCCGGTTGCCTTCCCCAGCGCGCCGCCCCCGGTTCCCGAGTCGCGGCGAAATATCTTTGCTTACTACGAAAAACCACCCGTCGCCGCCCAGGCATCAACATCAACGCCAACTCCAACGCCAACTCCACCAGTCCTTTTGACCACCTTGTCCCCCAACAGTGTTTACGCTCGGACGACAGACTTTAATCTCGAGGTAACAGGGAATAAGTTTTCGCCCGAGCTGCGCATCTACCTGGATGGCCGCGAGCTCCCCACCAGGTATGTCGGGCCGCAGCAGCTGGCGGCGGTGGTGCCGGCCTCCCTTATAGCGGTAGCCGGACAAAGACAGGTCTTTGTTCGTTCGGTGGATGGCAAACTCTATTCGAATGCCGCAGAACTAAATGTCAATCCACCGCCGACACCCAATTACAGTTACGTCGGTATCATCGGAGACAAACATTATGTCGTCGACGTGGCGCTGGTGCAGGATCGCAGTACTCGGGCTCTTTTAAATGTCCAGCGAGGTGATCTACTTTCGGGGCGCTTCCGTGTTACCAGTATCTCGGAAAAAGAGCTGGTGCTGACGGACACGAATTTGAAGATCAAACATAATCTCGGAATGACTGCCGAGTCTGATCGAGGGATGGGTCCAATTGCGCGCCCCACTCCCAAAGTTGAGGCAGAAGACGACGAACCGTGATCACTCCCGACCACAAGATATGCGGTATGCCCAGAACGCTCTGCAAGCGATTTGATCATCCCTCAAGACGTCCTTCTACCGCCCTCAATGAGTCTGGGTACGCGCTAGTGGCTTTGCTGGCACTCATGACACTGCTTGCGCTTTTTGCCCTCGCAGCGGCGCCCAGCATCCGTCAGCAACTACAGCGCGATCGGGAGAAGGAAGCGATCTCCCGCGGCGAGCAGGTCGCTGACGCAATTCGCGCATACTATCTTTATCGTACTGGCGCTCAACAGGTCGCCAGCGAACAAGCACTGCCAACTTCCATCGATCAACTATTGGAAGGGATTCCGATCCCAGGTGGATCAAAGAAGCGACAAATTTTGCGTGCGAGTGCAGCGCGCGATCCGCTTTCCAGTTCCGGAGAGTGGCGATTGATTCGCCCTCGCGCTCCCGAGCTGATCGATTTTCAGCAGTCCGTGGTCCTCTATGCCGGTAACAACATGGCGGCCTCATCAGACCGGCAACTCCTTGCATTGCAACAACTTGCGGTGCCACAGTTGGTCAGCGTACTGGACACTGGCTCAACGGAATCGGCAACGGCCGGAGATGACTTTGATGAAGATTACAGTGGTCCATTCGTTGGTGTTGCTAGTCGCAGTAGAAACGCTTCGATACTTCACTTTTATGATATTGAGCGTCATGACAAATGGATCTTTACTCCTCTGTTCAGGTAATTGATCTGCGATAAATAATTTCTGCTTTCCACGTTTCTGATCTTCTCTTCAATCATTCATCAGCAATCGCTCAACCAGATCTTTTTTCTGTCGGACACCCGTGCAGTGCTGATAACGCTTTCACTAATTTGAAGCCATGGGAGTGTGCTAATCCACACCGCTGACCGCGTCTCGATGCTCGCAAAGCTGTAAAATATTTTTCAAAATAAGTGGAATAAGTTATTGACATCTCCCTCGATTACGTTTATATAGCAAGATGTTGTGCGCCGTTTAGTCTAGCCCACAAGAA